>Ga0208589_1000131_pt1 | contig 35182 bp, 34 predicted proteins | sample NGESurshal092012_2_FD_184486 | JGI IMG/M metagenome (GOLD analysis project Ga0208589, IMG submission 184486) | Arctic peat soil microbial communities from Barrow, Alaska - NGEE Surface sample F53-2 shallow-092012 (SPAdes) | ecosystem: Environmental > Terrestrial > Soil > Wetlands > Peat ...
CACTTCGGCCGCAACAGCTAGAATAGGCAGCTTGCCTACCCGCGGAACCGATGTCGTGCCCACCAGCTTGCTGCAATCGAACCTGCCCGGCCTGGAACTGATCCACCGCGGCAAGGTGCGCGATGTCTACGCGTTGTCCGCCGACCGCTTGCTGATGGTGGCGACCGACCGGCTGTCGGCGTTCGATGTGGTGCTGCCCAACCCGATCCCTGGCAAGGGCGAGATGCTCACGCAGATCTCCAACTTCTGGTTCGCACAGACCGCGCATCTGCTGCCGAACCATCTGCTCGACGTGCCGCTGGCCGACGTGTTGCCGCCAGGCACCGATCTGGCGCTGTACGCAAAACGCGCAGTGGTGGCACGGCGACTGCAGCCGGTGCCGGTGGAAGCGATAGCCCGCGGCTACCTGATCGGCTCGGGTTGGAAGGATTACCGGGCCACCGGCTCGCTGTGCGGCATCCCGTTGCCCGTCGGCCTGCAGCAGGCGCAACAGTTGCCTGCACCGATCTTCACGCCGTCGACGAAGGCCGCCGTCGGCGACCACGACGAGAACGTCAGTTACGACGTGGTGGTTGCCGCGGTCGGCAGCGAGCTGGCCGGCCAGGTGCGCGACGCCACGCTGGCGATCTATCAGTGGGCAGCCGCGTATGCAGGCCAACGCGGCATCATCATCGCCGACACCAAGTTCGAGTTCGGCACGGATGCCAACGGCAAGCTGTACGTGATGGACGAGATGCTGACACCGGATTCCTCGCGCTTCTGGCCAGCCGATCAATACCGCGTCGGCATCAGCCCGCCCAGCTACGACAAGCAGTTCGTGCGCGACTATCTGGAAACCCAGGACTGGAACAAGCAAGCGCCCGGTCCGGTCATTCCGGATAACGTCATCGCTGCCACCGCCGCCAAATACGCCGAAGCGTTGCAGCGGCTGGCCGGTATCCAGCTCGACTAGAAACTCAGACTCGACCCGGAGTTGCCTCATGCGCGACATGCAAAGCTGGCTCGACAGCTACAGCGGCGATCACCAGAACCCGACCAACCAGCGGCTGCACTGGATCTGCGTACCGCCGATCGTGTGGAGTGTGATCGCGCTGCTGTGGACGATCCCGGTACCGGCGTCGTTCGCGCGCCCCGGCGCATGGGCTGTGCTGGCGATGGTGCTGGCGTTCTACTGGTACTGGAAACATTCGCACCGGCTGGCGACGGCGCTGCTGATCGCGTTCGCAATCCTGGCGCTGCTCACGCATGTGCTGTTCGATCAACTCGGCGTGACGTCGCTTCGCTGGCTGGCGCTCGGCGTGTTCGTCATCGCCTGGATCGGCCAGTTCATCGGACACCAGTACGAGGGACGCCGCCCAAGCTTTCTCACCGACCTGTCCTATCTGCTGATTGGCCCCGCATGGCTGATGGCCAAGCTGCTGCACAAGCTGGGATTCAAGCAAACCACATGACAACTCTGCTCACTGTCATCAGCTCCCTGCTCTGGTGGCTGCTCTACAGCAGCGTCGGCGCGCTGTTCTTCGCGCTGATCGGCTGGTCCGTACTGCGCTGGACCGAACGATGCGCGGTGGTGTTCAACCGCATCTACCTCGCCTGCCTGCTGTGGAACCTGATCGGCATCTTGCTGATCGTCGGCGTGGCCGCCTATGAAGGTCACCTGCATCCACCCTACGCCGCGCTGCTCAACTCCGGCCTGCTGCGTTGCACGCTGGTACTCGACATGCTGATCGGCACCGTGTTGCTGTGGCAGCTCACCCCGCGCATCGACGCACACCGCATCCGCCCCGGCAGCGCCTGCATGGCCGTCGCCGCCATCATGGCGATCAGCTTCGGGATCGCCACCAGTCTGGCGTGATCCATCAACGCCATCCAGATGAGTGCCGGAATGCCGTTGTGCGGCAGGTCAAGAAACCAGGCAAACGGATCGCGGTGATTCAATGGGTATCGGAACTGTTCAGCGCCTGGCGCACCGTGCGCAGCGAACACATTTCCCATAGCGCCACCAGCACCAGCACACCCGTCGTCGCCATGCCCAGCGGCGCGAGCGACCAGTGCGCAGTGGCGAATGCCAGCAGCGCCAACAGCCCCAGACCCAGCAAATGCGATAGCGGCAGGTTGGTGCCATTCACTGTTTTCTTGAACAGCGCATTGCCGAGCAGATACAGCGCCGGACCACCCAGCAGCACCGCGCCAGTGACCGCGTCACTACGCTGCCGTGGATCGCGCAAGGTCAATTCATCGGCCACCGCGCAGACGATGATGCCGGCGACGATCAACAGATGCAGATAGGTATAGGCAATCCGCGCCGTGCGACCCGGATCGACCGATTGCCGGATCGCCCGGCTGCCGCGCTCGGCACCCAGGTCGAAATAGATCCACCACATCGCCACGCTGCCCACGAACGCGCTGACAAATACGAGCAGCGTTGGCGACTGCCACTGGGTGCCGGCAAAACTCGAGCCGGTCACCAGCACCGACTCGCCCAGCGCGATGATCACGAACTGGCTGCAGCGTTCGGCCAGGTGGCCGCCATCGATGTCCCAGTCAGCGGTGCTCGATCGCCCCGTGCCCGGCGCCGGGAAGGCCAGTGCCGGCCGGCATATTCCAGCGCCAGCGCGGCAACCCACAACAACCAGCGCATCTGGCCATCCAGCCAGCCACCAGCCAGCCACAGCGCACCCGACAGGACGAGCCAGACCAGGATGCGTTGAAAATTGCGCGTGTTCGCTGGCGCGGCATCCCCCAGCGCCCACAGCATGAACAACGTGCGCCCTACCTGCATGAACACGTACGTGCCGGCAAACAGCAGTCCGCGTGTGCCGAATGCCTCGGGCAACGCGATCGACAACAGCAGCGCGGCCAGCATCAGCGTCAGCAGCGCCAGACGCACAACGGGGCGATCCGGATCCAGCCAGTTGGTGACCCAGCTGGTGAAAACCCACACCCACCACACCGCCAGAAACAGCAACAGCACCTGCAATGCGCCCAGCAGATTCAGGCCATGCAGCAAGGCATGCGACAACTGGGTCACCGCATAGACGAACACCAGATCGAAGAACAGCTCGATATTGGTGACCTTGCTGTGGCCACCTGCTCCACGTGCACGCAGGAGACTGGCACGTGACCGCAAACTGGCTGACGAGGGAGCTGGCATGGCGCGACCTCCGGCACTTCCCTGTCTTTATCGCATGCCGGCCCGGATACCGCCACGCGGACCTGCTCAGCGCCGGCGATCGTCGATATCGCTGACCTTGCCATCGACGATCGTCACGATCGTAACCCGATCGTCGCGTCGGTACTGCCACTGCTCGCCACGTGCACTGTCTTTCGCGACGACGTGCACACGGCTACGGCGACCGCGACTGCTGCTGCGGGAACCGCCGCGATGGGATTTATGCGACGGCTTGCCGAGCAGCTCGGTGACCCGTACGGCGCTGTCACCGATGGTCAACACCTGGTTGTCCACGCGCAAGGAACTGGACGCCTGCGCGGCGGCGCTGAATACGCACAATGCAAGAACGAGACGAATACGCATGACCTGCTCCCTGTCTGCTTGAAGTCCTGAAAAACTTTCTGCTGCGGCGTAACCACTTCGAGTTCGACGCTGTTCGATCGAGGCGGCCTTGCCTGCCGGCCCGTCCGAATATGGTTCCTGCGAAGCCGAACACGCGGTCAAAGCGCGTGCTTGCTGCGCAGTGGCGGCGAGCATAATCGAAAAATCCTGCGAAACGTGTGTACTGTCCGGGCAGGGCATCCCCCGCACAACAATCCGGACAACTCCACCGAACGCTGCCGCATGGCCCTGTCTTCGGCATGTTCCAGCGACGGGCAGGCAAATACGCGCTGCAGCGCAAGCCGTTGCCGCTCGTCAGCGCAAGCCACGCCCGACAATACGATGCGTTGCGCACTTACATGCTGTGCCCCTGCGCACGGGCAGGTGGCATCGGCACGGCGTCAGCAGCGTGCGCTACCGGCCAGACTGCCCATGTCCAGATGGATACTGCGCAACCGTGGCAATTGCCGCCGCAAGGCCAGCGCCGATTCTGCCGGCAAGCCGGCAATGGCCTGCTCGAACGCGTGCAGCAACGCGCTTTCATGATGTGCCAGCGCACGAATCCAGGTGTTTTCGCGTCGCGCCGCGGCGTGCACCAGCCACCCGGCCGCATAGCGTCGCGCCGAGCCACGCCAGCTGCCGCGCTGGTATGGCTTGGCGCCGCCCGCGCGCAACTGGGCCTGCAGATCGGCGATCAGCAGATCCAGCGTCTGCGCATTTTCATCCAGCACCATTCGCAGCCCGGGCTCGCATGCGGCGGCGGCATGCCGATACAGCCGACGCAGGTCGATGCTGCGTCGGATCAGGGCGTTATAAGTGGATTGCGGAAGACGCGTTGCCACGGCGACCTCCCGAGGGATTGATGAGCGGATCACGCTGCCATCGTGGTCCCTGCCGACTTAGCGGGGCATTAACCCGGCGTGCTTTGCCCGACGCCAGTCAGCGTGCGTGCGGCCAGATGCGGCCCGGCAGGCACTGATTGCGATCACTGACCAATCTGCAACAGGTTCAGCGGCCGCCCCTTGCTGCCACGCACGCCCTGCTGCAGCTCGGCCAGTCGCTGGATCGCCGGGCACAGCGCCTCGATCTGCGGACGCAGTGCCTGCATGCGCTGCTGCAGGCGTGGCTGCAACTCGGTGGCGAGCGAAGTGGCACGATCACGCAGGCTCGCTGCCGTCTGCAGGTCGCCATTCAAGGCCGCGTTGATGGCCTGCTGGCCGAGGTCAGCGGCGAGCAGTGGCAGCAGATCGGCAGCAATCTGGTTCTCGTACTGATCGGCGACATCGCCCTGCCAGTCGTGGGTGCTGCGACTATTCGCAATACGCTGCTTGAGTTCGTCAGCGTGCGCGGTCAACCGACGATCGAATTCCGTGCGCGTATCGGCGCTCAGGCCGAGACCGGCGGCTTCGGCGCGCATCTCCTGCGCCACGATGTCCACCCCGCTCTGCGCGATCGCGCGGACCCGCGGCGCCAGTGCGCGCAATTCGCGCTCGAACAGGGTGAGCCGATCCTGGTCCTCCGCATTCAAACGCACGGGGATGCCGTCGGTACGCAGCGTGCCCTGCTGAAGTTCGACCCGGAACGGTGCCGGTGAAGCACGATCGAACAGCAGGCTGTCCGTCCTCAGCGTGACGTCGTAGCTGCTGCTGGCATGGCAGGTACTGGCGAATTGCTGCGCGCGCAACGGCAACGCGGCCAGCAAAGGCAACAGGACGGCAAGCAAACGAAACGGACGCATTGGTGGGATTCCCTTGGACAATGGCCCCAAGCGATACCTGCCCACCTGCCAACCCATGCTGAATGTATCGTCTGGCTGAAATGAAACGCCCCGCGTGGCGGGGCGTTTTCAACCCTTTATGACCCACTCAAGTGCCATCAAGCGGCGTGGTCAGGTGCAGACCCTGACCAACTGGATAGATGCCTCCTTCTGCAATCGCGTCCACGCTACCTGGGGCAGAGTCAGCTTTCTCGATCCAAGGCGGTGTCTGCCTGGGTCCTGGTATATAGGTTTGCCATTTGCCGTACTCGTCGAAGGAAGGTAACCCTGCTCCCCTCAATTCGAAGGACCACGGGCACTCGGGCCAACCAGTGATCAGTAAAAGCCTCTTTTCCAGATGTCGGCACGTTGAAAATCCAACCTTTGGCCGCGGCCAACGCTGAATTGGCAAGCACACGACGCCACTTGTCCAGCTCCTGGTCGCTGGCAACGACACCCATATCGACCTGTTCTGCAATGGCATCTTCCACCTGGCCTTGGGCGCCGACGCGTAGAAGCAGATAAACCGTCCCCCACACACGTGCGTGTACGGCTGATTCAGGATAGCGCGGCTGGATTTGCCGCTTGTAGACGCTTGCAGCTGACCTGTTGACGTCTTGGCCAAATTGGGCGCCAGCGATGCTGATCGCGTAATCGTCCTTGTCAATCGGCTTGGCAACAATGCGCAAGCTCATGTTCGCTTTGGCAGCCACAGGTTGACCGGCAAGCAAGGTGGGCTCGAATCTCCAGATCTGCACACCCTTTTCAATCAGTCCAACGACGGGCTTGGGCAGCTTTTCACTATGATCGATCGCGTAACTTCGGACGGTACCATCCGGCGCCACGACTATCGATCCAGTAACCAGCATGCTGGCCTGCACCCGCTTGCGTACCTCATTCGGTCCGGCAGCCAGCGCCACGCCCGACAGCAGCACGCACAACAACCCGATCAGCAAGCGTTTCATCCCCGCACCTCCCCGTGATCTTCCTGCGAGTCTAGCGCCGGAATCCTGCAAAAAAACTCATGTCGAGGCGAGCCACTCGATCATGCCTTGCTGCAACAGACACGAAACCGCCTGCGCCATGCGGCCGGAATGAAGGTCAACGTCGCGGTCGGAACTGTGCGCGCACCGACGGCCGGCCCAGCTGCCACGTCAGCCACAGCAGCAGCGGTATGGCCATGACCCGCAACGCCAATCCGATCTGCCACGTTCGCTGCGCCCGGGCGATCATCCAGAGCGCGATTTCGCCCAGCTGCGTTTGCGCGAGCGCCAGCGCATGCTGCCGGGCACGCTCGAAGTCGCCCCACTGCAGCAGCATCGATACGCTGGTGAGCAGCGCCAGCAGCGCCAGCACCACGGCCAGCGCACGCATGGCGGGTCGTGCCCACGCCTGCCGCAAAATGCAGCCGGCACACACCACGATGACCACTATCGCGGCCAGCAGATAGACATACTCGGCATGCCGCAGATACTGCAAGCCACCCATCGCGGCGAAGAACAGCAGCACCCAAGGGCCAATCACCCAGACAGCAAAACGCCGCGCCGACGACGGATCGGCGCGAACCGTCAATGACATCAGGACGCCGCTTTCAGCGTGGCCAGATCGCTCAGCACCTGGGCCGAGTTTTTCTCCGGATCGACATCCACATAGACCTTGGCGATCTTGCCCTGCGGGTCGATCAGGAACGTGGTGCGTTTGGCGTAGTGCATGCCCTGGTGCGAAGTCAGCACGCCGTATTCCGTAGCCACCGTGCGATCGGCATCGGACAGCAGCGGGAATGGCACGTGGTATTTCGCGGCGAAGTCGGCGTGCGATTTCACGTCGTCGAGACTCACCCCGACCACATCGGCGCCGGCCTTGCGCAGCTTCGCGATGTCATCGCGGAACGTGCATACCTCGGTGGTGCAACCGGGCGTGAAGTCCTTCGGATAGAAATACAACACCAGCCAGTGACCATGAAAATCGGCCGGCGTATGCCAGTGGCCGTTCTGGTCCTGCAGACGGAACGTCGGCGCAACCTGACCCACCTGCGGACTGTCGGCAAACGCCGGCACCATCAGGCCACACAACACAGTCAACACGAGCAGACAGGAAAGACGGCGCATGACGAAATCTCCAGGTGGAGGCGGGGACGAGTTGCACCAGTGCAGTTTACGCGCTCAAAAACGAAGGGCGCCATGCGGCGCCCTTCGTGGTCAGACCATCCTTGCGGCACAGCTGCCCGATATCAGTGCACCGGTTCGATGGAAAACTTGCCCACCGACACACCCAGATCGACACCTTCGCCGGTTCCGGCCAGTGCCAGCGAGGTGGTGCCCTTGGTCAGCACCTGTGCGGTGGAACTCTTGACCACCCCAGCCTCGGCGCCGGCCTGCGCATAGTCGCCATAGACTTCGCGAATACCATGCACATTGCTGATCTCGCCGGTACCGTCGTTGATGCGGTATTTGCCGGCGGTAAGGCCACCACCGACCACGCTGATCTTGACATTGGCGCCCTGTCCGTTGTCGCAACGGATGGTGCCGTTGCCCTCGGCATGCTTGTAGATCAACGACCAGCCGGCAAGATTGAACCTCAGATGGCACTTCACCATGGCCTCGTCAGCGTGGGCACTGGAAGTCGGCAGCGCTGTCATGGCGCCCGCGCAGGCCAGCACCAGGGCAGCCATTCCAAAAGTACGCTTGATCATCGTAAATCTCCTTGGTTTATGCGGGATTGAGTTATCGCCGACGCAGATCAACGTGCTCCAGAGGGGGCATGTCACCGCGTGGTGTTTACAGCGTGTGCAAGACGACGTGACAGCAATGTGCAGAAAACGATCCACCATTCAGCATTCCGAACTTGATGGTTCGCTAACAAGGTGCCGCGCAGACTGAGGCACACTGGCAGTGCTCAGTGCCCTGTCGCCAACCCCACCGGCGTCAGGCGAGGTGCGGCATGACTGAGACACTGCATTAGACTCCGTCGCTATGGTGCCGGAACGCTGAGAGGGAAAGCCATGGTCAAGTACTCACTGGTCGGTTACGACGGTTCCGATGCTTCCCGGCGCGCCTTCGAATTCGCCATCGAGCTGGCCCGCGCCGGCGCTGGTCGGGTACGCGTAGTGTCGGTGCTGCGGGTCACCGAGGGCGGTGTCGACGCCTGCGCCTTGATGATGGCCGACTCCGGCGCCCGACGTGTGCAGGAGCTGCTGGACGAATTGACCGCCATCGTGCCGGATGCCGCCGAACTGGTCGATGTCGAGCTGATCCACGGCAGTCCCGGCGATGTGCTGCTGAGCCAGATCGCACAGCACGGCATCGACCACATCGTGATCGGTCATACCGAGCGCGGCGCGCTGGCACGCTGGCTGCTTGGCTCGGTGTCCGGCAACGTGCTGGCGCGGGCCCACGTACCGGTAACGGTAGTGCGCTGAGCGCGCGCCAACTCGTCGCTCAGGCGGTATCCCGCAACGTAGCCATGTCGTCCATCACAAAGCGGTATTTCACGTCGCTCTTCAGCATCCGCTGGTAGGCCTCATTGATGTCCTGGATGCGAATCTTCTCGATGTCCGGGACGATGCCGTGCTCGGCGCAGAAATCCAGCATATCCTGCGTCTCGGCGATGCCGCATCCCTCTGCAGCAACCAAGCCTGTGATCATGGGCCGGCGGGCGTTAATCCCATGCATGGATAACGACACGGACTTCCGCCCGAGTGATGAGGAAGATGCTGCTCAAGCCGCTGGCAAGGAGCAACGGAGGCTATTCCGGCATTGCGTGAGGGAACGCACATGCTTCGCCACGCAACTACCTACGGCACGCCGATTCAACCTGACGGTGGACGCGCAGCCTCATCGATCTTGCGCTGCGCCTGTTGCTCGACCTTCAGCCGCGCCACGTCGATCGGCCGGATCTGCATGATCGTGCAGGGAGGGTAACGTCGTCCGGTGAGCACCTTGTCGAAGCGCACCGAAACCTGATGCAGGTTGGAAGTCAGCCCGATGGCAGTGGCGAATTCCAGGTTCTGGCAGGCTCCGTCCAGATCCAGCAGAAAAGCCTGATTTGGCCGCGTATAGATGGCTACCTGGGTATCGCTCAGTGGCTCCCACGACCACAGCGGATTGAACATGCGGAAGCTGTTCACCGGCGCACCCGCTGCCGCCACATAGGCAGCCTGGCGCGCACTCGCACGTTGCGCATGAGCCTGCATATCGGCGCAGGCGGCGAGCATCGCCGCACACGTGACTACCACCACAAGACGAATGAATGACATGGCATCGACCTCCATTGGCTCTGGACATTACAACGCATGGATCACGCCCCGGTGTACCCGATCATGGTTTTCTCTGCTTGCCCAGACTGACCCATTTGGCCGGATCGAAACCGCCCACCTCATAGAGCAGCGTCTCTTTTTTCTCGCTGTCCACCAGGGTCACATCCATGCTGATCTTCTTCGCTTTCCGCAACATCGCGATGAAGCCCCTGTCATCGAGGACCATCAACGCCGGCTCTCCGGTGGGTGGCGCGAACATCTTGATGTGCATCGGCTTGCTGTCGACCGTGGTGGCGATGGCGCAGTTGCCGTGGCACACGAAACCGTGACCGCTGCCGTACAGGAACACGCTCTGGCCCCACTTGGTATGTCGGCGCAACACCAGCTGCACCCGATCGTTGCCGGAGGGCTGGCTGCTGTAGATGGTGGAGGTGGACTGCGTGCCGCCGGCCATCGGCGATACCTGGTACACCCACAGCGCTGCCAGCCGGTTCTTCTCGCTGTTTTCCTTCCAGCGCTGCTCGATCGCGGGCAGGCTCTGCTGCACCTCCTTCGCCGCCGCGCTGTTCGGATAGTGATCGAGGATATCGTGGCCCATCTCCACGGTCATTTCGTCGTTCTTGATGCGCAGCAACTGCTGGTAGGTGTCGAGCTTCCTCGCCGCATCGGCAGCCTGCGACTGCTGCTGCGACTGCGCTACCGACGCTGCCGGCTGGCTACCACTCTGCGGCGAGCAGCCGGCGAGCAGACCACCAGCGCACAACAATGCAAGGAAGAAATGCTGGAGTGACAGTTTCATCGGCAGGCACCCACTGGAGAACAGGTGCCTAGAGTGGAACGAGCCGATGTCATCACGCAACCTCGTGGATTTCATACCGCTCCGGCTGCTGCCTCGCCAAAACGCCCGCGTAGCTGCGCACGATAACGCCGGCTGCACGGAATCTTCACGCCATCGCGCAACTGCAGACGCGCGTCACCGCTCTCCAGCGGCTCGATCTCGGTGAGGTAATCCAGATTGACGAAATAACTGCGGTGCACGCGTACGAAGCGCGCCGGATCCAGCCGTTCCTCGATTCCAGCCATCGTCGCGCGTAACGGGTAGTCGCGGCCGCGTACATGCAGGTTTACGTAATTGCCTGAGGCCTGCAGCCACTCAATCTCGCGCGCATTGATCAGGAACTCCTTGTCCAGCTTGCGCACCAGGAAGCGCTCCGGCCGCTCCACCGGTTCCACCGGCACGCCCTCGTCCGGCGCGGCCAGCAGTTTCGCCTCGCCCTGCAGCCGCAGCAGCCATAGTCGATATAGCGCCAGCATGGCGATGATCGAGAAGTAGGTACGCACGTCCTTGAGATATTCATAGCTGGCATTGGCCCACCACGGGCCGAAATCGTAGTGCTGCCCTTCCATGGCATAGGCCAGCTTGCGCAGCATGATCATGCCGCCCACGTGGATCAGGCTGAACGGCACGCTGGCCAGCAGATGCACCGGCAGGCTGCGTCGCCAGGTATCGAAGCGGAATGGCCAGCGTCGTTCGACGGCGATCACCATCGGCAACAGGACCAGGAATACCAGTCCGCTGCTCCACTCCCAAGACCACGGTTGCCATTCCGGCAGCCCGGCATGGTCGATCGCCGATGTCACGCTGTTGAACGTCGCGTTCAATACAAACGATGCCAGCCAGAAACCGATCTCGAACGGTCGCCGCCAGCGCTGGAAGTCCCGGTAATCGAAAGTCGCGCGATTCGTCATGCGGCGATTCTACGGGCAACGCTGCCGATTGCTCCGGGCTTCGTCCCCAGCTGCCCACCGTTCGTCACTATCACCCGTCCATCAGTCACTTGGCGCGAGACGACGGGACGACTGCGCGACAGCATGACGGCACTTGCCACCGGAGTTTCCCGCATGACCCGCCGTCATGATATCGACGCGCTACGCGTACTCGCCTTCGGCCTGCTGATCCTCTACCACGCCGGCATGCTTTACGTGGCGCCGGTGGCCGACTGGCAAGGCCTGCCGCTGCACAGTCACTACCTCGCCACGTGGCTGCAATACCCGATGCTGTTCGTGAATCGCTGGCGGCTGGAACTGCTGTTCGTGATCTCGGGGCTGGCGGTCCATTTCATGCGCGGCAGGACCGGGCTGGCCGGGCTGGCGTGGAAACGCACGCTGCGCCTGCTGCTTCCGCTGATCTTCGGCATGCTGGTGGTGATCCCGATCCAGTCTTACGTGGCGGGGCTGACCGATCGCATGATCGCACCAGGCTTCGGGGCTTTCCTGCTGCATTACTGGACACACAGTTACAAGGACTACGGGCTGAACTGGGCCCATTTGTGGTACCTGCCCTACCTGTGGGTCTACACGTTGCTGCTGCTGGCGCTGTTGCCGGCGCTGGAATCGCGCCTTGGCCAGCGCCTGCGCGCGGGTTGCCTGCGGCTGCGCGGCGCGAGCCTGCTGGTGCATCCGGTGCTGCCGCTGTTCGCGTATGGCGTGCTTCTGTCCTGGCGCTATCCGGAAACGCATGCGCTGATCGGCGACTGGTACGCGCTGGCGCTCTACGCCACGATGTTTTTCTACGGCTACCTGCTGGGCACCGACAGCGGCCTGTGGGCGGAATTAGCGCACCTGCGCCACGTCTCGCTGGCGCTGGCGCTGGTCTGCTTCGCGGCGTATCAGGGCCTCGAGCGGCTCTCCGGCCCGTTCATCCATGACTACGCCGCCTTGGTCGTGGCCAAGTTGCTCACGGTCTGGCTGCATTACAGCTACACCTGGATCGCGATCACCGCCGTACTCGGCTGGGGCCATGCACTACTCAACCGCCCGTTCCGCTGGCTGCCGTATGCGCGCGAAGCGGTGTACCCCTGGTACGTGCTGCATCAGAGTCTGTTGCTGCTGTTCGCCTGGCAGTTGTTGCCGCTGGGTCTGGGGCCGGTGGCCGAGCCGGCGCTGATCCTGCTCGGCACGATCGGCGGTTGCGCGCTGCTGCATGAGTTCGTGATCCGGCGGGCGCGCTGGCTGCGGCCGCTGTTCGGACTGGACGCGCGGCATTCCGGGCCCACGGTGATCGCTGTTCCGAGACTGGCCGACGATCTGGCCTGAGCTAGCTTTTGCTCACATGCTCAAATCCAGATGCGCGACGCGCACAACCTGATCGAGCCATACGTGCCGGCTCCCCTCCGGCACATCGGGTCGCTGCAGCCTTGCCCGGGCGTTGATCGCGCGCATGGGCATCGCGGACATCTGCACGTTCGGCCGCTTGCTGACCACACCATCGCAACTGCCATCCTTCATGACCAGTAACACTTGGCCGCGAGTCGGCAATGGGTCAATCCGCGATTCGAACTGCCGGATACTGGCCTGGTCGGGATAGACACGTTCTGCCTGTCTGTCCATGGAACTCGCGTCGTGCGATCCGCTGAAATCGAGCGCTCGTCGACAAATCGCAAGGTCTGTCAATTCGCCCGTCGCCAGGTTGAACGATGGGCCTGATCTGCGGCACTTTGCCAACGTTGGTGGTGCCCCGATAATGGGCGACCCGAAGGACACCCGATGTCATCCAACACCACGCCGCCAGCGGAATCACTGCTGCAGCACCGCGCGTTTGTCGCGTTCTGGTTTGCACGCATCGCCTCCAGCTTCGGTTTCCAGATGCTGTCGGTGGCAGTGGGCTGGCAGATCTATTCGATCACTGGCCGCGCGTTTGACCTGGGCCTGATCGGGCTGGTGCAGTTCGTGCCATCGGTGCTACTGGCGCTGCCGGCGGGACATGTGGCGGATCAGTTCGAGCGGCGGCGCATCGTGCTGTGCGGACAGATCGTCGAATGGCTCGCGATCATCGTGCTCGCCGCGCTGACCTTGACCCACCACATCCACGAGATCGGCATCCTTGCGCTGGTGTTCACCCTCGGTGTGGCCAAGGCGTTCGAGTTTCCCGCCTTGCAATCGATGCTGCCGGCGCTGGTGCCAGCGAAGATCCTGTCGCGTGCGATGGCGGTGAACTCGTCGGCCGGCCAGGCGGCAATGATCATGGGTCCGGCGCTGGGCGGTTTTCTCTATGTGGCCGGACCGGGTGTGGTCTACGTGGTGGCCGCCGTGCTGTACCTGATCGCCACCACGCTGATGAGCCGGCTGCGTTACGAACACGCATCGCCAAGGCGCGAACCGGCCACGCTGAAGACGCTGTTTGCCGGCGTGCATTTCATCCGCGAGCGCAAGGACGTGCTCGGCGTGATCTCACTGGATCTGTTCGCCGTGTTGCTGGGCGGCGCCACCGCGCTGCTGCCGATCTTCGCGAAAGACATCCTGCATACCGGCCCGTGGGGGCTGGGTCTGTTGCGCGCGGCGCCAGCCGTGGGCGCATTGCTGGTGTCGCTGTGGCTGGCTCGATACAGCCTGCAGCGCCGGGTGGGCGCGGTCATGTTTGCCACCGTGGCCGGCTTTGGTGTGGCCACGCTGGTGTTCGCCGTGTCGACCACGCTGTGGCTGTCGTTGCTCGCGCTGTTCGCGCTGGGTGCGTTCGACATGGTCAGCATGGTGATCCGCGGCGCGCTGGTACAGCTCGATACCCCGGACGACATGCGCGGGCGGGTCAGCGCGGTCAACGCAATCTTCATCAACACCTCCAACCAGCTCGGCGAGTTCGAGTCGGGCATGCTGGCCGCCTGGCTGGGCGCGGTGCATGCCACCGTGCTCGGCGGCGTCGGCACGCTGCTGGTGGTCGGGTTGTGGATGGCGATGTTCCCCGGTCTGCGGCGGCGCCAGCGGCTGCAGACCGACGCGGTTGCACCCGATGAGTCGGCAGCAGATATTCTGTGATCCATCATTTTTGTGGGAACGACTTCAGTCGCGATGCTGCTGTCCGATCGGGCCGCATAGCATGGCCCTTCGCGGCTGAAGCCGCTCCTACAAGAATTGCGCCAATGTGTAATGCCTCGCAGAGTGCAGGACCCGTAACGTGATTACCACTACGCCGACCGAATTCCTCGCAGCCTACGCCGCGCTGGCACCACTACCGGACGCGGCGGCCACCGCGCGTGCGGTGTATCTGGTCGCGCCCGCCGGGCTCACGCTGGCGGCGGAATCGGCGCGCGACAACTTGTACATGGACATGAGCAAGACAGTCGATCCGCTCAAGGCGCTGGCGCAGCACAGTGCGTTGGCGCAGGCGCTGCGGGCGGATTGTCCGGTGATCACGTTTCCCGGCAACCCGGCGACGCCCGATGCAGTATTCCCGAACAATGTGTTTGCCACCGCACCGGGCCGGTTTATCGTGGGCCGCATGCGTCATGCGGTGCGCCAGCGCGAGGCGGAGCGTGCCGATATCCGCCGTTTCTTCGGTGCGGTGCTGGGTTACGACGAAATCGACCTGTCTGGCTGCGACGACCTGGTCGCCGAACTGACCGGTTCGCTGATCATTGACCGCGCCCGCGGCGTCGGTTATTGCGGCCTCAGCGAACGCTGCGACCAGGCCGGCGCGCACGCGATGCACAAGGCATTCGACTTGCGTCTCACGTTCTGCTTCGAGCTCACCGAATCCGAATACCACACCAACGTGGTGCTGACGCTGCTGGCCAGCCGCGCCGCGATCATTGCCGCCGACGGCTTCCGCGATCCGGCTGTACCCAAGGCGATTGCACAAGCTTATGGCGATCGCGTGCTCTGGCTGACGCCCGCACAGAAGCAGGCGTTCGCCGGCAATGCGATCACCCTGTCCAACGACCGCGTGTGGATGAGCGCCTGCGCTGCCGCCACACTGACCAGCGACCAGTACGACACACTGGCCGGCTTCGGTTTTGTGCTTGGTACCGTGGAGCTGGGCGAGATCGAGAAGGCCGGCGGCAGCCTGCGCTGTTGTGTGGGTGAAATTTATTGATACCGTCACGGCATCGCCATCCGTGGGGGCGCACCCTGTGCGCGATGGCTTTTGCCGCGAGCTCGATCAAAAACATTCGCGCACAGGGTGCGCTCCTGCCTGCCAAATCATCACAGAGCGCGCCATATGATCATCGTCCACCATCTGAACAACTCGCGCTCGCAGCGCATCCTGTGGCTGCTGGAAGAACTCGACGTGCCGTACGAGATCAAGCGCTATCAGCGCGATCCGAAAACCATGCTGGCGCCGCCGGAACTGCGTCAGATCCATCCGCTGGGCAAGTCACCGGTGATTACCGATGGCGAGGTCACGCTGGCCGAATCCGGCGCGATCATCGAGTACCTCGCCGAGCGTTACGGCCAGGGCCGTCTGCTGCCGCCGGCGGGCACGCCGGAACGGTTGCGCTGCAGCTACTGGCTGCATTACGCGGAAGGTTCGGCGATGCCGCCGCTGTTGCTGAAGCTGGTGTTCCATCGGGTCGAGACCGCCCCCGCGCCGTTCTTCGTGAAGCCGATCGCGAAGGGCATTGCGCACAAGGTGCAGCACAGCTATGTCGATCCGCAGCTGAAGCTGCATCTGGATTATCTGGAAGGCGAGCTCGGCAAGAGCGCGTGGTTTGCCGGCAACGAGTTCAGTGCAGCCGACATCCAGATGAGCTTTCCGCTGGAGGCATTCGCCGCCCGCGGCGGACTGGATGCCGGCCGGCCGCGACTGTGGGCCTTCCTGCAACGCATCCATGCGCGACCGGCCTATCAGCGGGCCCTGCAAAACGGTGGCGAATACAGCCTCGGCAGCTGAACCGACACCGCAGGCTGAACGGATCACCGCTGTCTGCCGCCGTTGTCTACGCGCTGCTCACGATGCCGCTGGCAATCTGCCAATTCAGATGCCCAGGAGAAGACTGATGCGTAATCGTGATATCGAGCGCCAGATCCACACCGCCGGCGCACAGGCCGGTGAACGCGTGCGCCACTATGCCGATGGTGCCGCCAGCGGTGCGCAGAATCTGTTCGATCGTGGCCGCAGCATCGGCGAGCGTTTCGGCAAGCGCGGCAACCACTACAGCCAGCGGCTGACGACCGCAGCCGAGGATTTCGCCGATGAAGCGAACTATCACTACCGCCGCTTGCGCCGTCAGGTGAATCGCCATCCGACGGCCAGCGTGGCGATTGTCGCCGGCACGATCGGCGCATTCCTGCTGCTGCGCCATGTATTTCGCAGCAACGACGACGAATGAAGGATCTGATCGGCGCTGTCTGAGCGCCCGGGACCGGATGCGCACATCCGGTCCCGGCATGAGCCGCCCCGCAACGCAGGCTTATCTGATCACGGCGATGTTCACTTCCACGCGCCGGTTCGGCGCCAGGCAGTCACGCAACTTCTGACCCGCGAGCTGCGGGCACGCGGCCACTGGATCGGACTGACCGCGACCTTCGGTCGTTATCAAGTTGCTGGCCACACCATGACTGACCAGGTAGTCACGCACGGCATTGGCGCGCTTGAGCGAGAGATCGTCATTGTAGGCTTTGCTGCCGATGCGGTCGGTGTAGCCGATCAGGCCCACCGAGTTGATCTTCGTGGCCCCACGCAGCTTTGCCACCAGCTCGTCCAGCTGACTGCGCGCCTTATCGGTCAAGCTGTTGATGTCGGACTTGTCAAACGCGAACAACGCATCCGCCGACAACGTCTCATGCGTGTTCTCGATTACTGGTTTGGTCTTTGCGGCTTGACAGCCGGCCAGCAGCAACACGACTGCGCCAGCCACCGCGATCATGCTCATGCCTGTCGTTTTATTCATGTCTCCATCCTTCGAGTACCCGGATGATCTGATGGAAAACGGCGATGACCATGCGTGCGATCGAGATGCCACCATGCCATGACCGTTCGTGCAGCCACATGGTCAACGGCAGCAGGCCGATTCCGCCTGTTTCTTCGAACGCCGCCGTATCCCAAGTTGATGCAGAGCTTACTCCCACGCCGCTGACAGCGATCCCGCTAGTTCGCGGATTCGACCTTTCCGGGCCGAGCTTGTATTGCCTGATCACGCAGCTGGCATCTTTGGCATGATCATGCCGACCTTCAGCGACACGTCTCCGAGCCGCCGCTGCTAAGCTGGATTCTTGCGTCCGGTTCGGCCAATCCATGCCCTCGAAAGACATCTCGTTCCATCATCCCGTGGCGTTCTGGCTGGGCTGTGCCGCGGTGATCGCGGGGGTACTGGCGCATCTGCCGATGCTGGCGATGGTCGCGCCGATGCATTACCACCTCGCCGGCATGCCGATGGACAACATGATGCGCATCGGCATGGTGCTGGTACCACTCGGCGTGTTGCTGGCCGGCTATGGCCTGATGCCGCGGATGGAGCAGATGCGGCGCACACTGCACGCCGACCGCAGCCCGTTGCCGTTCCATGTCGCCGACGGCGTACCGCTCAATCGCGAACACTGGAAGCTGGTGACGGTGCTTACTGTCGCGCTGGCGGTGGATGTGATGAAGCCGGCGACGATCGGCTTCGTGATGCCGGGCATGTCGGCCGAATACGGCATCAGCGCCTCGACCGGTGGCCTGCTTGCGCTGTCGGCATTGATAGGTACCACGGTCGGCTCGATCGTGTGGGGCCGGCTGGGCGACCTGTTCGGCCGTCGCGCGACCATCCTGCTGTCGGCACTGATGTTCATGGGTACCTCGATCTGCGGCGCGATGCCCGCGTTCGGCTGGAACCTGCTGATGTGTTTCATGATGGGAGCCGCCGCCGGTGGCATGCTGCCGATCACCTTCACCCTGATGGCCGAAACCATCCCGACGGCACACCGCGGCTGGCTGCTGGTGGCGCTGGGCGGTATCGGCACCTCGGCCGGCTACCTGCTGGCGTCGGGCGCAGCGACGCTGTTCGAGCCAAGTTACAGCTGGCGCGCACTGTGGCTGCTCAACCTGCCCACCGGCGCGCTGATCGTGTTTCTCAACCGCTACATTCCCGAATCGCCGCGCTTTCTGGCCCTGGCAGGCATGGAGGATCAGGCCCGCGCGGTGCTGCAGAAATTTTCGGGGAGCGCCTTGCCAGCGATTCCGGATGCACACCACGCGATGGCAACTGCCCGAACGCAACAGCATGCGCCGGCACGGGTCGGCATGCGCCGCCTGCTGCGCGGCCGCCATGCCGCGATCACCTGGGGATTGATGGTCTGCGCGCTCGCCTGGGGACTGGTGAACTTCGGCTTCCTGCTGTGGTTGCCGGCGAACCTGATCAAGCTGGGCATCGACGCCCAGGGCAGCGCCGCGCTGCTGGCACGCTCCGCGATACTCGCGCTGCCCGGCATCGGCATCGTCGTGTGGTTTTACCAGCGCTGGAGCAGCATCCGCACGCTGGTGCTGTTCATCGGCTTGACCGCGCTGGCGTTGCTGTTTTTCTTCGCGATCGGTCTGGCCGATCTGCACTCCGCCTCGATCACCATCGTGGGCACGGTGGCTCTGTTGTTGAGCATCAGCGGCGTGATCGCCACCCTGATCCCCTATGCGGCGGAAATCTATCCGGTGCACCTGCGCAGTACCGGTGTGGGCCTGATCGCCGCAAGCTCGAAGTTCGGCGGCATCCTGGGAGCGGCGCTGGGCGTGCTTGACCTGTTCGAGCACTTCATGCTGTCGGCGTTGCTGATCGCCGTGCCGATGGCGGTTGCGGGGTGGATGCTTGCGCGCAGCGGCATCGAGACACGTGGCTACGGACTGGAGGCGATCCAGGACGTACTGTCCGAATAATCCAGTCGCGCTGAACCGACCTCGCCTGACATCGATCGGCGGGGTCGACGACATCAGACCGTCTGCGGATTCGGCTTGTCCGGATCGAGCTTGTATTCCTTGATCGCCCGGCTGACGTCCTTGGCGTTGACCTTGCCGTCCTTCGCCAGCGCGGCCAATGCAGCATGCGCGATCCAGTAGCGGTCGACCTCGAAGAACTCGCGCAGATGCGCGCGCGTGTCCGAACGGCCGAAGCCATCGGTGCCCAGCACGGTGTAGCGCATGCCATCGGGCATGAACGCGCGGATCTGGTCGGCGTATTCGCGCACGTAATCGGTGGCGGCGATCGCCGGACCCTGGCGACCGTCGAGCAGGCCGGTGACGTACGGCACGCGCTGCTCGGCTTCCGGGTGCAGACGATTCCAGCGCTCGGCATCGAAGCCGTCGCGCCGCAACTCGATGAAGCTTGGCACCGACCAGACGTCGGCGTTCACGCCGAAATCCTTCTGCAGCAATTCAGCGGCGGCGATCACTTCGCGCAGGATCGTGCCCGAGCCGAGCAGCTGCACGCGCGGCTCGCCCTTCTTCGGCTTGCCGCCGTCCTTGAACAGGTACATGCCCTTGATGATGCCGTCCTCGACGCTCCCGCTCTTATCAGACTTGGGCAGGTCAGGATGGCTGTAGTTCTCGTTCATCACGGTGATGTAGTAGTAGATGTCCTCCTGCTCCTGCAGCATCCGGCGCGTGCCGTCCTGCAGGATCACCGCGACCTCGTAGGAGAACGTCGGGTCGTACGACTTCACGTTCGGGATCGCGCCGGCCATCAGGTGCGAATGGCCGTCCTCGTGCTGCAAACCCTCGCCGTTGAGCGTGGTGCGGCCGGCGGTACCGCCGATCAGGAAACCGCGCGAACGCATGTCGCCCGCGGCCCAGCACAGGTCGCCGATGCGCTGGAAACCGAACATCGAGTAGTAGATGAAGAACGGCAGCATCGGCTGGTTGCTGATCGAATAGCTGGTCGCCGCCGCCATCCACGAGGCCATGCCACCGGCCTCGCTGATGCCCTGCTGCAGCACTTGGCCCTTCTGGTCTTCGCGGTAGTACAGCAGCTGGTCGGAATCCTGCGGCTTGTACTTCTGGCCGAACGGCGCATAGATGCCGATCTGGCGGAACATGCCCTCCATGCCGAACGTGCGCGCCTCGTCGGCAACAATCGGCACCACGCGCTCGCTCAACTGCTTGTCGCGCAGCAGCAGGTTCATGCCGCGCACTAGCGCCATCGTGGTGGAAATCTCGCGCTCGCCGGTGCCCTTGGTGATCTGCTCGAATGCCGAAAGCTCCGGCGTCCTCAGCTTCACCTCGGTCTTGCGCCGACGCTGCGGCAACGCGCCGCCAAGCGCCTTGCGGCGCTCCAGCATGTACTGCACTTCCGGCGAGTCCTTGCCGGGGTTGTAGTACGGCACATCCTTCAGCTTGTCGTCGCTGATCGGTATCTGGAAACGGTCGCGGAAATGCCGCACCGACTCGTCGTCCAGCTTCTTCTGCTGATGGGTCGGGTTCTGCGATTCACCGGCCGCGCCCATGCCGTAACCTTTCACCGTCTTGGCCAGGATCACCGTGGGCATGCCCTTGGTATTCGACGCCGCGTGGTACGCCGCATACACCTTGTGCGGGTCATGGCCACCGCGATTCAGCCGCCAGATGTCGTCGTCGCTGAGGTTGGCGACCATCTCACGCGTCTCCGGATACTTGCCGAAGAAATGCTCGCGCGTGTACGCGCCGCCGAACGCCTTGCATGCCTGGTATTCGCCGTCGAGCGTTTCCATCATCAGCTTGCGCAGCACACCCTTGTGGTCGCGCGCGAGCAGCGGATCCCAGTAGCTGCCCCAGACCACCTTGAGCGCGTTCCAGCCGGCGCCACGGAACTGGCCTTCCAGCTCCTGGATGATCTTGCCGTTGCCGCGCACCGGACCATCCAGCCGCTGCAGGTTGCAGTTGATCACGAAAATCAGGTTGTCCAGCCCTTCGCGTCCGGCCAGCGAAATCGCGCCGAGCGACTCCGGCTCGTCGCATTCGCCGTCGCCCATGAAGCACCAGACCTTGCGGTCGCTCTTCGGCACCAGGCCACGGTGCTCCAGATACTTGAAGAACTGCGCCTGGTAGATCGCCTGGATCGGACCCAAGCCCATCGACACGGTCGGCACCTGCCAGTAGTCCGGCATCAGCCACGGATGCGGATACGACGACAACGCGCGGCCCTTGCCGATCACTTCCATGCGGAACAGGTCGAGCTGATCCTCGGCCAGTCGCCCTTCGAGGAACGAGCGCGCGTAGATGCCGGGGCTGGAATGGCCCTGATGAAATACCAGATCTCCCGGGTGATCGGCACTCGGCGCGCGCCAGAAATGGTTGAAGCCGACGTCGTACAACGTGGCGCTCGACGCGAAGCTGGCGATATGCCCACCCAGTTCGCCCGGCTTCCGGTTCGCGCGCACCACCATCGCCATCGCATTCCAGCGGATCAGCGAGCGGATGCGCCATTCCATCGCCGCATCGCCGGGCATCTTCGCCTCGTTGCCGGGCGCGATGGTATTGACGTAGGCGGTGGTCGGATCGAACGGCAGGTAACCGCCCGAACGCCGGGTCGAATCGACCATCTGCTCCAGCAGGAAGTGCGCACGCTCGGTACCGTCGTGATGGATCACCGCATCGAGCGATTCCATCCACTCCCGGGTTTCGGTGGGGTCGATGTCCTGATTGAGGATGTCGTCGAGCTGATCCATGGGGAGTCTCCGCGGCGCCGTTGCAGCGCCAGGCCTGAAGTGGGTTTCCGCCGCCGGGGATGCGGAGGGATCAACGTCAAAGTCTAGCCGCTGCACCGCATGGCTGCCAATTTGCAGTCCATGCGCAGGCGCATGGCAGCAGGGACCAACTGCCGCAAGGCGGCTTCAGGATCAGCCCTGTTCGCGGCTGGTGGCGCGGATCTGCGCCTCGACGCACGCCACCGCGCTCATGTTCACCACCCGCCGCACGGTCGATTGCGGCATCAGGATGTGCGCCGGCTTGGCCACGCCCATCAGGATCGGCCCGATCACCACGCCGTCGCTGAGCATGCGTGTCATGTTGTAGGCGATGTTGGCGGCATCGAGAGTGGGGAACACGAACACGTTCGCCTTGCCCTGCAGCCGCGAGTTCGGAAACAGCCGCTCGCGCAACTCCGGTGTCAGCGCGGCATCCGCCTGCATCTCGCCTTCCACTTCGAGCCGTGGCGCTCTGGCGCGGATCAGCTCCAGTGCCTTGCGCATCTTTCTTGCGCCGCAGGTGTCGCGGCTGCCGAAATTTCCCCCGGAAAGCAGCGCGATCTGCGGCGTGACGCCGAACAGCTTCAGGCGAATTGCGGCCTGCAGCGTCGCCTCGGCGATCTGCTCGGAACTCGGATCGTCCTGCACGTGGGTGTCGAGATAGAAGAACGTGCCTTTTTCGGTCGATACCGCAGCCATCGCCGACGGTTCGCTGACGCCCTCGTCCAGTCCGATGATGTCGCGGATGTAACGCAGCTTGCCCTGATACTGGCCCACCAGCCCGCAGATCATCGCGTCGGCTTCGCCGCGTTCCACCATCAACGCGGCAATCGCGGTCGGCCGTGAGCGGACCACCGCCTTGGCCATCGACGGCGTCACGCCGCGGCGCTCCATCAGTCGGTGATAGTGCTGCCAGTACGCCTCGAAACGCGGGTCGCTGTTGATGTTGCAGATCTCCACGTCCACGCCCGGCTTGATGCGCAATCCGGCGCGCTTGATGCGCTTCTCGATCACCTCCGGACGACCGATCAGGATGGGCCTGGCCAGACCTTCGTCGACCACCACCTGCACCGCGCGCAGCACGGTTTCCTCTTCACCCTCGGCGTATACCAATCGGCACGGCTCGGCCTTGGCGCGCTCGAACACCGGTTTCATCAACAGGCCGGTGCGGAACACGAAGCTGGTGAGGCGGTCGTCATAGGCGGCAAAGTCCTGCATCGGTCGCGTCGCCACGCCCGAGTCCATCGCCGCCTTCGCCACCGCGGGCGGCAACTGCAGCAGCAGGCGCGGATCGAACGGCTGCGGAATAAGGTAATTCGGACCGAAGCTCGGCGGCTTGCCGCCATAGGCGCGCGCGCTGACATCGGACGATTCGCGTCGCGCCAGCGCCGCGATCGCCTGCACGCAGGCGATCTTCATCGCTTCGTTGATCACCGTGGCGCCGACATCCAGCGCACCGCGGAACAGGTACGGGAAGCACAGCGCGTTGTTGACCTGGTTCGGGTAATCCGAGCGGCCGGTGGCCATGATGCAGTCGGGCCGCACCGCCTTGGCGTCTTCCGGCGTGATCTCCGGATTCGGATTGGCCAGCGCGAAGATGATCGGCCGCGCGGCCATCGTCGCCACCATCTCCGGCTTCAAGATGCCGCCGGCCGACAGGCCGAGGAAGACGTCCGCGCCCTCGACGATCTCGGCCAGCGTGCGCGCGCTGGTGTCGCGCGCGTAACGCTGCTTGTCCGGATCCAGGTCGGTGCGCCCGCTGTGGATGACGCCGTGACGATCGAACGCCACGATGTGTTCGGGTTTCACGCCCAGCGCCACCAGCATGTCGAGGCAGGAAATGCCCGCCGCGCCGGCGCCGGTGGTGGCCACGCGGATGTCCTCGATGCGCTTGCCGACCACCACGAGGGCGTTCAACAACGCGGCACCGACGATGATCGAGGTGCCATGCTGATCGTCATGAAACACCGGGATCTTCATCCGCTCGCGCAGCTTGCGCTCGACGATGAAGCACTCCGGCGCCTTGATGTCTTCCAGGTTGATGCCGCCGAAGGTCGGCTCGAGGCTGGCGATGATCTCGACCAGCTTGTCCGGGTCGTTCTCGTCGATCTCGATGTCGAACACGTCGATGCCGGCGAACTTCTGGAACAGCACACCCTTGCCTTCCATCACCGGCTTGGCCGCCAGCGGTCCGATGTTGCCCAGGCCCAGCACGGCGGTGCCATTGGTGATCACCGCGACCAGATTGGCGCGCGCGGTGTACTCGGCGGCCGTGCCCGGATCCTCGACGATCGCGTCGCAGGCCGCCGCCACGCCCGGTGAATAGGCCAGCGACAGGTCGCGCTGGGTCAGCAGCGGCGTGGTCGGGGTGACCTTGATCTTGCCGGGACGCGGCAGGCGGTGATATTCGAGTGCCGCGAGGCGCAGTTCTTCGGGGAGTGACATCAGAGGCGTTTTTATCGAGGGAGGGAACGCCATCCGCCACGGCGAATGACTGCCTTGATGTTAGCACCGGGATGGCCCGAACCGGCCTGTATCGGAGCCCGGCGAGGCCGGTCAGACGCTCGACAGCAACTCGTCGCCCTGCACCCGGTGCATGTGGATACCGTTGACGAAGACCGAGAACGCCAGCTTGCCGGCCAGGCCATGCACATGCTGCATCCACGGCGGCAGCCAGCGTGGCGGCAGGATCGCACCGGACGCGAAGTGCGGCTGCAGCGCGATCACGTCGTGCAGCGCCAGCTTGCCCGCAAACAGGCAACGCAGCAGGTCCATCCGGCGCTGCTTCAATGCCCAGCGGAAGAACGTGTGCACGGTGAGCAGGCCCGACAGATACACATTGTCCTTGGCGAACGCCGCGCCGCCGCTCAACGGCACGCCGCGGAACACCCGCTGCGTCGAGTGGAAACTGTCGGCCACGCTCTGCCCGCAGGCGCTGAAATAGCGGTAGACCTCGACGAAGTCGGCGCCGCTGAGCGCCATGTCGATCGCCAGGATGCGCAGGCTGATGCGCTTGAGCCGGGCAATGTCGATCGCGCCGGACATCAGTTCGGCAAACACCGCCAGTCCTTCCTGGGTCGCGGTGACCCGCGGCGAGGTACGCGCCAGCGAGGTCAGCAGCGGTTGCCGGCGACCGTTCAGGGCGGTCAGCGAATGCACAAACGCTTCGTGGGCAAGCAGCTGATGGCGGTCGTATTCGTTGAAGCTGGTATTGCCGCGCAAGCGGATGCGGGTGGCCCCGGCGGCGGCCTTGGCGGTGAGCTCCGGATCAATTTCGACCCTGATCGTACCTGCGCCGAAGAACGTGTCCAGCGTCCTGCTCAGGTCCGCGCACAGCACATCGGCCGGAATGTTCGTGCTGCTGTCGTCGGTCAGCAGATCCGCACCCAGCTCATTCGACAACGCGACGAAATAGTGCGCCGCATCGAGGTTGCTGCGCTGGCTGCCGGGAATCAGATCACCCGGTTTGCCATACAGCACGATCGACGGCGCAGTTACCCCGGCGGTGCCGACCGATTCCAGCATTTCGGCTGCAATTCGCCAGGATTCGGCGGTACGGCTCAGATAACCGCCTATGGGATCGGCACCTAAGGAATCGGCGCCCACAGGATCGCCATCGACCGCTTCGTGTTCGATCGCCGCCAGCTCGGCGCGTGCCGCGGACAGATCCGGCCGCTGGTAGCTCACTTCCGGCAGCGCGAACCGGCCGTGGCTGTAGGCCTCGATCATGCTGTTCTCCAGCGACGCCGGCCATGCCACCGTGGGCAGGATATTGATGCCGCGCGCCGCCGCGAGCAGGCGCTTGTCGAGTGCGGCGTAGCGCTGCAGTTCGTGGGCGATGCTGCCGGTTGGTGTAATCATCGGTGCCTCTGACGGATCGCATCGACACATCCGATCAATTCGGTGGCGATCGGATCGGGTTTGAACGCACTCATGAATCTGGTTGAGCCGTCAGGTATGAAAGTGACGTTGCGGCCGAAGCGCGAATCCGTTCGCAGCATCACGGTGATGCGCCGTGGACTGGTCATGCTGCTGGTGTTGACGTTGACCACATCAGCAAGTGCGATCTGCGCCTGCTGGCCGCGATTCTTAATCAGCAACTGATCGCCGTCCAGCCAGACCTCGTCGACCAAGTCCGCGATCAGCATTTTGAAAATGAAAAAGCTGCCGATCCCGATGAATGCCATGGGGAGCAGGAATGACGCCAGTTGTCCGGACGATATCCAAGCATTCGGGTCGATGATAGTCGCGCCCGCAACCATAACGAATATGGCCAACTCACCGAACCAGAAGATTGGGAACATACGCTTGTAGGAATACGTGCTTGGCGCGGAGAACCGACGCATGGCGCAATCCGTGATGGCGATGCACCGAATAGTAGTGCCTGATGCCCGGTCAGGGACAACGCTCCGGGCGGCTACTCGCGCTCGCGCTGGCCGCGATGTCCATGCGGCCGCAGCACCGGACGGCCACCGCGCTGCCGACGCAGACGCGCTTCCAGCGTGGCCGCCTGCTCCTCGCGCTCATCGTGCAGTTTGAGGTAATTGCGCCAGCGCTCCGGGGTCAGTTCGCCGTTGTCCAGCGCCACCTGCACCGCGCAGCCCGGTTCGCTGCCGTGGCCGCAATCGGCGAAACGGCATTGCTCGCCGAGTACGTCGATATCGGCGAACAGGTCGAGGTTTTCCTCGCCGGTGAGCTTCAACTCGCGCATGCCCGGCGTGTCGATCAGGCAGCCGCCGCTGGGCAATTGCAGCAATGCGCGATGGGTGGTGGTGTGGCGACCGCGGCTGTCATGGCTGCGCACCGCCGCGGTAGCCATCGTCGCTGTACCGAGCAGCGTATTGGTCAACGTGGATTTGCCGGCGCCTGAGGAACCGACCAGCACGGCGCTGTCGCCCGGCTGCAGGTACTGCGCGAGCAGCGCGACGCTGGCCGGATCCTTGCTGTTCAGTGCGTGGATCGGCGTGCTGGCGGGCAATCGCGCACGCAACGCCTCGATCTGCCCGGCTGCATCCTCGCGGGTATCGAGCTTGCTCAGCAGCACCACCGGCTGCGCGCCGGAATCCTCGGTCAGCGACAGGTAGCGCTCGATTCGCGCCGGATTGAAGTCGCCATCCAGCCCGGTCAGCACCAGCACGTAATCGATATTGGTGGCGATCAGCTGGCGTTCGTAGCGCTCGCCCGCCGCCGCGCGCGACAGCACCGTGCGCCGCGGCGCCACCGTGACGATATGTGGCGGCGTGCCGGCTGCCACCTCGACGAAATCACCGACCACCGGCCGTTCGCCCGGATCGATGCCGCGCTTGAGGAAGCGCCCGTCCGGCTGCGCGCCAAACAGGGTCTCGCCATCGTGCAGCTCGTAGCCGGCGCGATGCTGGGCGACCACGCGGGCCAGTCGCAGACCGGCGGCAGGCAATACGTCGCCGCGCCAGCCTATGCGTCGCAGGCGCTCGATCGTGTCGGCATCGCTCATTCGGGGAAGTCGGTGTGCACGGTCTGGCGATTATGCCCTGTCCCGCAGACTCCCCGCATTGCCCGTGCATGGCCAGACGATGAACCGGAATCCCGCCCACAAGCCCTCGCGCTGCACTGCATCACGCTGCTAGCATCGACCTGCCGCCGGCGCTGGTGCCGGGGTTTGACTCAAGGATGCCGGCGTTGCTTTCGATCACCCCCAGTACGCACCTGGCGGAAGTGCGCTACGAGATCCGCGGCGCCCTGACCCGGCGCGCCCGCGAGCTGGAGGCCGCCGGCCTCGACATCATCAAGCTCAACATCGGCAATCCCGGCCGCTACGGTTTCGCGGCGCCCGCGCATCTGCGCGAGGCGATCGCCAGCCATCTGCACGACAGCGAGGCTTACGGTCATGAACAGGGCCTGGAAATCGCCCGCGAGGCGATCGCCGCGCAACAGCGTGCGCGCGGCGCCCATGACGTCGATGTGGAACGCATCTTCATCGGCAATGGCGTCAGCGAACTGATCGACCTGAGCCTCCGCGCACTGCTGCAGCCCGGTGACGAAGTATTGCTGCCGAGCCCGGACTATCCGCTGTGGAGTGCGGCGACGATCCTGAACGGTGGTCAGCCGCGTTATTACCGCTGCCTCGCCCGGCACGCTCACCTGCCCGACCCCGACGAGATCGAGACCCTGGTCACCTCGCGCACCCGTGCGCTGGTGCTGATCAACCCGAACAACCCGACCGGCGCGGTGTATCCGCGCGCGCTGCTGGAACGCCTGGTGGCGATCGCGGCGCGCCATCGACTGCTGCTGCTGGTCGACGAGATCTACGACGAAATCCTGTACGACGGCACGTCGTTCCAGCCGCTGGCCGAAGTGGCCGGGGCACTGCCATGCCTCAGTTTCGGCGGCCTGAGCAAGGTGCATCGCGCCTGCGGCTACCGGGTCGGCTGGATGAGCCTGTCCGGCGATCCGGCGCGCACCCATGATTACCGCGACGCGTTGCAGCTGCTGGCCGCGCTGCGGCTGTGCGCGAACGTGACCGCGCAATGGGCGGTGCTGCCGGCGCTGCACGATGCGCCCACGATCGGCGCGTTGACCGCGCCCGGCGGTCGCCTGCATGAGGCCCGTCGCATTGTGCTGCAGAGCGTGGCGGCCAGCGATTATCTGGATCTGGTGGCCCCCGCGGGCGCGCTGTACGCATTCCCGCAGGTGCGCGCCGAGCACTTCGCCACATTCGATGACAATGCGTTTGCGCTGCGTCTGCTGGAAGAGGAATCGGTACTGGTGGTCCCTGGCAGCAGCTTCAACGTGCCGCGCAGCCGCCACTTCCGGCTGACCCTGTTGCCGCCGCCCACGCAATTGCGCGAAGTCTTCGTGCGGATCGAACGGGTGCTGGCGCGGATGGCGCAGGAGCAGCCGCAACGTTCCGCTGCCGTGGTGGCGTGAATCTTCCCGCAGCACGCCGATCGAGCGACCGTCCATGATGCCCGCCGTGCCTCCAACGCTGCATTACCTCGCCCTCGGCGACTCCTACACGATCGGCGAGTCCGTGCCCGCCGAAGCGCGCTGGCCGATGCAGCTGGTGCAGCAGTTGCGCCAGCGTGGCTTGGTGATCGATGACCCGCGCATCGTCGCCGTCACCGGCTGGACCACCGACGAACTGTCGGCCGGCATGGATCGCGCCCAGCTGGCACCGACCTACGATCTGGTCACCCTGCAGATCGGCGTGAACAACCAGTACCGCGGCCAGCCGGCCGGCGAATACCGCGGCGAGTTCGGCGCACTGCTGCAACACGCGATCAAGCTGGCGGGCAGCCGTCCGGATCGGGTGGTGGTGGTTTCGATTCCCGACTGGGGCGTCACCCGCTTCGCTCGCGACAGTGGCCGCGACCCGGCGCAGATCGCTCATGAGCTGGACCTGTTCAACGCGATCGCCCGCGACGAGAGCAGTCGCGCCGGCGCCCATTTTGTCGACATCACCGGTATCTCGCGCAGCCACCCTGAGCTCAGCGCCGACGATGGCCTGCACCCTTCCGCCGCGCAATACACGCTGTGGGTACAGGCGATCGCGCCCGTTGCAACCGCGGCACTGCGTTCGCCGCACTAGCCGAAGGTTGTCGCTTCGCTGCCGCGACCCAGCTGCAACCTGTTCGCGATCGCACGTGACGCCAGCTGTCGTCGCGACCGGAGTGATCTGCGCCTATCAGCAACGCACCTTGAACGGTGGCAACCATCGCCGCATATCGGGCGGCGTATCATTGTCTTCTTTGCCGGAGTCCTCCATGTCCCTCGACGACACCACCCGCGAACGTATCGAAACCCTGCTCAAGGACCACCGCGTGGTGCTGTTCATGAAGGGCGACCGCCAGCAGCCGATGTGCGGCTTCTCTGCCGCGGCCACCAACACGCTCAACGAGCTGCTGCCCGATTACCACACGGTCAACGTGCTGGACGATCCGGACATCCGCGAGGGCATCAAGGCCTACGGCGAGTGGCCGACGATCCCGCAGCTGTACGTGCAGGGCGAACTGGTCGGCGGCTCCGACATCATCCGCCAGATGTACGGCAACGGTGAGCTGCACGCCCTGTTCGGCTTGGCCGCGCCGGACCGCACACCACCCGGCATCACCATCACCGACGCGGCCGCCGAGGCGATCCGCCAGGGCACGGCGAACGCGCAAGGCGTGACGCTGCATCTGGAGATCGGCCCCGATCACAGCGCCGGCTTCCAGCTGGCGGCGGCCGGCGAGCACGACATCGTGGCGCATGCCAACGGCCTCGAAGTGCATTTCGATCCGGCCAGCGCCCAGCGCGCCAAGGGCATCGTGATCGACTGGGTGTCCACCGTGCAGGGCGAAGGCCTGAGCCTGAAATTCCCGGGCGCACAGGAGATCGGCTCACTCAGCGTGCAGCAGCTCAAGGCCCGCCTGGCCGCCGGCAGCATCACCCTGATCGATGTGCGTCCCGCCCAGGGCCGTGCCCAGGCTGCGCCGCTGGCACAGGCCCGAGTGCTGGAAGAGGAAGGCTACGAAAGCCTCGCCGCGCTGCCCAAAGACACCCCGCTCGCCTTCATCTGCCACCACGGCAACTCCAGCCGCGGCATGGCCGAGCGCTTCGCCGCACACGGTTTCAGCGATGTGCACAACGTGGAAGGTGGCATGGATGCATGGGCCGCCGAGATTGACCCTGGCGTGCCGCGCTACTGAGCCGGCGTACACGCATCGCGGATCAAAGGCTGCTGATCCAAGGGAAGCTCTATCAAACCTGCGGGAGGGGCGGCCATTGCGCGGTTCGATGCCATGCTATGGCCGCTGAAAAGCCCCCGCGCTTTTGCGCGTGGGCTCCGTCAGGTTTCCGCCCACATGCGGATCAGGTTCGCGCGGGACTTGCTGATCAGGTCGAAAGCCGGGCTCTTGCCTTCACGATCGAAAGTCAGACGCTTGGCGTTTTCCATATCCCACAATAACTCCCGTTTCGCGGGATCGCGTATCTGGCTTTGCACCCAGAGGATCGCCGCATTGCGCACGCCGCGGGTGACCGGTGTTACGTGGTGCAGCGTGTTGGCGGGATAGGCCACCGCGGCACCCGCCTCAAGCTTGAATTGGCTGCTGATGCCATTCATGAATACGGTCAACTCGCCGCCATCGTAGCTGCGTGGGTCGGAGAGAAAAATGGTGATGGCAATATCGCCACGTACTGCATTGCTCATGCTTCCCATGACCGGCGTATCCACATGCGGGCCGTATTCCATGCCTTGTCCATAGCGGTTGAACAATACCGACGTCGCCGCTGCCGGCAGCAACGCCGTCTGCAATTCGCCGCTGCGCATGAAGGCTTCACGCACAATGCGTGCAATCTGCTCATATTCGGGCGTACCCGACGTCACTTGCAGATTCCGCTTTACCTCACGCGCGGACCAGCCGGCCGTACCGGCTCCATCAATAAAAGCAGCACTCTCCAGTCTGGACTGGATGGCTGCCAGCTCATCGGGACCCAGAACGCCGGGGACACAGTAAATCAAGGCGGTAACCCTTCATGAGGTTGCATGACACCGTCCATGGTAATCGCACCCTCCATGAAGCGGAACGTCTGGCGCCACACGGCCGTTCTTTACCGTGAAGAACATGCAAGACTGGGGGCCGGTTTCGAGCCATCTGCATCAGGTAGTCCATGTCGCCTTCCTCCCTCTCTCCCCCAGCACGCCAGTGGCTGAGCGATGCCGGCAACGCGCTCAGCCAAGGCCGGCTTGAAGACGCCGAGCGCGCGCTGACGCAGGTGCTAGCTGCCAACCCTGTGCTGGTCGACGCGCAGTACCTCTATGGCGTCACCTGCCTGATGAACGGCCAGGCCGCCAAGGCTGCCGACTGGCTGCGCAAGGCCGTCGCGCAGCGTCCCGCCGATGCCAACATGCAGACCTACCTGGGCTGCGCCCTGCACGATGCCGGCGCGTTCGACGAAGCGCTGATCCACCTGCGCCGGGCCTGCGAACTGGCGCCACGGCAAGCCACGCCCCGCTACAACCTCGGCAAGGCACTGAAGCAGCGAGATCAATTGCGCGATGCCGACGAGGCCTTTCGCCAAACGCTGACACTGGATGCGCAACACGTGCTGGCCCGCATCGGCGTGGCCGACATCGCCACCATGCAGGGCGACATTCCGCGTGCCGTGGCCGAGTACCGCCACGTGCTGCGTCAGCAACCCGAGCGCGCCGAAGCGTGGCACGGGCTGGCCAATCTCAAGACCGAGTCGCTGGGACCTGCCGACATCGATCTGATCCGTCGCGCCCTGCGTCAACCCAACCTGCCATCCGATACACGGGTGCTGCTCGGCTTCAGCCTGTTCCGCGCACTGGAAGACCAACACGACTACGCCGACGCTTTTGCAGCGCTGCGCCAGGCAAACGCGGACAAACGGCGCCAAGTGGAATGGAACGCTGCCGCCGAGCGCGCGCAGATCGACCGCATCATGGAGGCCTTCAGCGCCCCGCTGCCTGCGCCGATGGACCCCACGCTGGGCCACGAAGTTATTTTCATCGCCAGCATGCCGCGTTCGGGTTCCACGCTGGTCGAACACATCCTCGCAACCCATCCCGACGTCGAGGGCGCCAACGAAATTCCTGATCTGCCCGAGGTTATCGAGGACGAATCGCGCCACCGCGGCCAGCCCTTCCCGCAGTGGGTAAGCGCCGCCACCGCCGACGACTGGCACCGGCTGGGCCAGGACTACCTCACCCGCACCGCACGCTGGCGCGAGCAACACCCGCGCTTCACCGACAAGAACGTCGCCAATTGGCCGCTGCTGGGTGTCGTACGCCTCATGCTGCCCGGCGCAAAGATCATCCACTGCCACCGCGACCCGGTGGAAACCTGCTTCTCCTGCTACCGCCACCTGTTCCGGCATGGCGTGCATTACAGCTACGACCTCGACGAGATGGCCAAACACTACCGCGACTACGAACGCCTCAGCGCGTTCTGGCTGCTGCGCCACCCGCAACATGTGCTGGATTTCCCCTACGAAACCCTGGTGCAGGAACCCGAAACGCAGATCCGTCGCCTGCTCGCCTTCTGCGACCTGCCCTTCGACCCCGCCTGCCTCACGCCTCACCAGAGCAAGCGCGAAGTACTGAGTACCGCGAGCGCGGCGCAGGTGCGCGAGCCCATCCGCGCCGATACGGCACACAGCGCACCGTATCTGCAGTGGCTGCAGTCGTTGCGGGAGCGACTGTCAAAATAAGCGTGGAAGCCACGCGAGAAACGCGCACGAAGTCCGAAACGGATGCTTCCATCGCGGCAAGTATTCCGATGGCTTAATCTTTCATGGCTTCTTCATTCCGCGCACGAACGAATGGGGTGTACTCGATGGGACGTTCGCCATAAAACAAGGCCGCCGGTTGCCCGGCGGCCTTGTAGTTTCTGCATCTCTTTCCCTCATGCCGCCGCTCGCGACGGTACGAGGTTGGAGGGCGTGACTTAGAAGTCGTACTTCACGTTGAATTCCATATAGCGCGGCGCTTCTGTCGACTCCGCAGTGTGGTAGACGGGGTTGTAAAGGAAGGTTCCAGAGTTGCCGCCCCCGGCACCGCCGCCGTTACCAATGGCGTACTGGGTATAGTAAAGCGTCGCCTTCTGCTCGTTGAGCACGTTGTGCACTTCCGCCTGCAAGGTGAGGTGCTTGTGCGCCCAGTCCGGCGTGTACGTGATGCTCAGGTTGAGCTGGTGGGTCCACGGCGTACGGCCGCTGTCGCCGGGGGGAGACGGCAAGCCGCCGTAACCCACCGGCACGGGCTGAAGTGTGACGGGGTCTATGACAGTGTGGGTCGAAATGCCGCTCGGCACGCCACCGCAGTAGTGCTGATAGGGGCCGTTATACGCATCCGCGAAAATGGTGTCACCGAAACCGCTCAGGCAGACGTTTGGCGCACCCGACTGCATGATGAGGGTGGCGCTGGCGATCCATTCCGGCGAAATGGCATACGAGCCGAACGCCTTGAGGGTGTGGCGATGGTCATTCGCCTGATCACCGTTGGCGTACTGCATCAGGTCCGGGAAATCCCACTGCGCCGTGGTCGACCCGGAAAAACCGCCATTCGTCGAGTTCGTGATCTGCCCAATAGCGGTATCGGTCGGACCCTCGGTGCTACCGTACGACTTGGAGAACAGGTAGTCGATCTTGCCGAACCACTTGCCGTCCCAGGTGTGTTCCAGATAGGTATCCAGAGCGTAGTACTTGCGCGACGGCTGCGGGAACACAATGAAAGGTTGACCTTGCGTATAGACCCCAGCACCCGTGTTCGGATTCCAGGTGATCGGACCGCCGGGTTGCGGAATGTAGTTGGTCTTGCCCGGATTGACCAGGCCAGCAATCACATAGCCACTGCCGCCGTTGGGGCAGCCGTCAGTTCCGGTTGTTCCGGCTGCACTGACACAGACGTCGGTGTCATCCACGAGATTGCCGGCCTTTTCATAAGTCGCCTGCGAGCCGAACACCAGACCGGTATCGCCGAGCTGCTTCTGGAAGCCCAACACGTATTCGTCCTGATACTGCGGCTTGAGGTTGGTCGAGGCATAATCCTTGATGTTGCCGGGGACGCCATTCTCACCATCCGACGAGAAGTACCCTTGCGGCGTCCCCGGAGCCTGGTTTGTGAGGGGAAGTGGGGTAAAACCGACTGGAAGGCCATTCGCATCAATGCTTTTGTAGGTACCCACGATGGTACCGTTGATCGAGCCGAATGCAGAGTTACGCGCGGCCAGACCCGCCGGCAACGCCAGGTAGTAACGCCCTGCATTACCGAAGACCTTCATCGTGCTGTCGCCGAACACATCCCAGCTGAAGCCCAGGCGCGGCGCCCATTGCGGGCTGGTCTCCTTCACGTAGGCAACATCGGCGGGGCCGAGGTTGCTGAACTGGTCGTTGCGCACGCCAAGGTCAAGCAGCAGGTTGGGCGTGACCTGCCAGCGGTCTTCCACATACTGTGCCTTCTGGCGAGCCGCAATCGTGACGTTCTGCTGTACAAGGGTTTCGACAACGTAATTGCCGCCACCAGGGTTGCCGGCAAAAGGCGCATTGGAGAAGCTGGATGGAGCGCCTATTACGTAGTTATAGGCGCCACCGCCAAGGATCGAGGTGCCGTCGTCATCGTCCCGGTATTGAACGTTGTCGATACCGAACTTGACGTCATGGTCAGGCGTGACCTTCCAGTCAAGGTCGACGCGCAGGTTTTCGGTCTTGGTCTGGTGACCCGGATTACCAATGG
>Ga0208589_1000132_pt1 | contig 35019 bp, 29 predicted proteins | sample NGESurshal092012_2_FD_184486 | JGI IMG/M metagenome (GOLD analysis project Ga0208589, IMG submission 184486) | Arctic peat soil microbial communities from Barrow, Alaska - NGEE Surface sample F53-2 shallow-092012 (SPAdes) | ecosystem: Environmental > Terrestrial > Soil > Wetlands > Peat ...
AGATGCCGCCGAGTACCACGGTCTGCCCGTTGTCCACCAGCACCGAGGTGTTGATTGAGCGGGTGTCGATGGTCGGCACCTGGCCGCTGCCCGGTACCGTGATGTAACCCGCGAGTGCATCCTTCGTGACGTTGATATTCAGATAGATGCGATTGTCGGCGGTGATCGTCGGCGTCACCTTCAGTTCCAGCACGGCGTCCTTGAACGCCACGGTGGCGGTACCGCTGCCGGCGGCTCCGGTACCGCTGTTCTGGTAGGTCACGTAGCCGATTTCCTGGCCCTGGCGGATGTCCGCCTGCTCATGATTCGCGGTAATCACCCGCGGGCTGGAGATCGTTTCACTGAGACCCTCGGTCTGTGCCGCGGAAAGCTCCAGATCGAGCGCATAGTTCTTGCCCAGGATGGCCAGACCGATGCTGCCGGCGGTTCCCGGCGTGGAAGGCAGATTGACATTCAGCCCACCGATACCGTTGGAGTTGACTGTTGTGGTGCCGCTGCCGTTGTTGCCGGGGACGCCACCAATCCTGCCTCCGGTCTGGATCACCTGACCGCTCGGATTGTTGCGCTGGGCATTGGCGCCAAACGCGGCACCCAGATCCCGTTCGAAATTATCGGTGGCGATCACGATGCGCGATTCGATCAGCACCTGCTGCACCGGGGTATCCAATACCGCGATCAGCTCGCGCAATTTCGCGATCTGATCCGGCGTGTCGCTGAGCAACAACGTGTTGGTGCGCACATCGAAGGAAGCGCTGCCACGAGGTGTCAGGAAGCCATGCTGGGTGTTGCTGCTGGTGCCGCCACCCTGGGCTTGCAAGCTGCCGGTAGTCAGCAGTTTGGCGATATCCGCCGCCTTGCCGTAGCTGATCGGTATATAAGCGGTTTCCAGCTCGGCTGTGTCCTGCGCTTTCAGCTTGGCCTCGGCAATGTCCTGCTCGTATTTGGCCAGCTCGGTCTGCGGCGCGACCCAGATCACGTTGCCGTTGCGACGCTTGTCCAGACTCTTGGCGCGCAGGATCACGTCCAGCGCCTGATCCCACGGCACGTTGACCAGCCGCAGGGTGACGCTACCGCCGACGCTGTCCGAAGCGACCAGGTTGAGCCCGGAGATGTCGGCGATCAACTGCAACGCCGAACGCACCGGGATGTCCTGGAAGTTGAAAGTGACACGCTTGCCGTTGTAGCTGGGCTGCTGGCCGAGCTTGGTCAGCGTGTCCGCCTTGGCATCGGCATGCTTGGGCGCCACTTCGACCACGTACTGGTCGGCGGTCTGGTAGGCCGAGGTGTCCACATTACCCTTGATCGTGATTTCCATGTGGGCGCCGCCGTCCGTGCCGGCGCGGGTGACGATGGATTGCACCGGCGTGGCGAAGTCCAGCGTATCCAGGCGCTGTGCAAGATTGGCCGGCAGGTTCGCGTGATCGATATTGACCAGCAGCTTGTCACCCTTGCGGGTCATCTGGGCGTTCGCGCCGCTGCCGCTGAAGCTGATCAGTACGCGACCAGCGCCGTTCGGGCCACGGCGGAAGTCGATGTTGGAAATCGAAGGACCACCCATCCCCGAAGGCAACGCCTTGGACGGATCGATGGTGGCCACCGTGGTGGTGGTCTGATCCGTGCTGCCGTTGTTGATGGTCAGCACCAGGCTGTTGCCCTCGACCCGCGAGCGATAGGTCGACTCGCGCATCAGCTCGACCACCACCCGCGTGCGACCGCCGGCTTCCACCGCGGACACGCCGGAGGTCGAGCCCTTGCCGATATCCAGATGGCGCGCGGCCGCGTTGTCGGTATCGGGTAAATCGACCGCGATGCGCGGCGGATTACCGGTAGTGAAGATCCTCGGCTGCGGCACCGGGCCGTTGCCGAAGTCCATATGCAGCTCGACGGCGCCGCCTGGCAGCGCGTCGTAGCTGATGTTCTTCAGCGTGGTGCTGGCAGCCATGGCCACGCTGGCCCAGGTGGCGCCGGCGATCAGCAGACCCATCAGCATGTAACGGCTCGCATGGCGCATGAATCGGCCCCGGACGGATTGGATTTGGTTGGTCATTGCATCAGCCCCTGTGTTTCCTATTTCGCGTCGAGCGCGATGCTGGCCGGACGTTCCATCCAGCCACCATTACCGTTGGATACCAGTTCGACCAGATCGATGTGGTCATCGCTGATAGCAGTGATGTGCCCGTAGTTCTGGCCCATGTATTCGCCACTGTGGACACGATGGATCACACCGCCAGGATCCTTGACCAGCACTTCCAGCGTCGCACCAGCACCAACCGTGCCCACCATCTTCAAGCTGTCCAGTGCAAACATCTCCAGCGGCTGCTTGGCACGGTTTGCATCCGGCCGCGGACCGCTGGTGGCGTTGTTGGATTCCGACTCGACCGGACTCGGACTGAACGGATCGCGCTTGCCCTGATCGTCATACACGAAGGATTCGAACGTCTTGATCACCGGCAATGGCTGGATCGGTGCGCCCTTCTTGGCCTTTTCCTGCGCGACCCATTCGCGCAGATCAGACATGCCACGAGTACACCCACTCAGAATCAGCGCTGCACCCAACATCAGCAAAATCCGCGCCATGTAGACTGGTTTGATGGCAGCAAACTTGTTCATTTCTGCCCCCGTGCCTTGGCTTTGCCTGGCTTCTTGGCCGCAGCGGCGGTTTCCTCATCATCGAGGTAGCGGTAGGTCTTCACCGTGCCCTGCAGAACGAGTTGACCGTCTGAAGCAGCTCCGCCCTTGGTGGGCGTCTTCGGCGTCAACGAGACATCGTGCAGGGTCAGGATCACCACCCGCGGCAGCGAAGCGACCCCGCTGATGAACGTGCCGAACTGGTGATAGGTACCGGTCATGCGCAGCGTGATGGGTTTCTCCGCGTAGAAATCCTTCGGCGTTTCCGGGCCCGGTTGGAACAACTCGGTTTCCAGCCCCGCCGCCTGTGCGGTTTGTGAGACATCAATCAGCAGTTCGGGCATCTCGGTCTTGCTGGGCAGCTGACGCAGCAACTGGCGCAGCATGTCCTGCATCTCGTCGAGCTGCTGCTGCAGCGCCTCCAGGTTGACCGCCTTGGCCTGCTTGGTCGAGAACTCCTGCTTGAGCTGATCTTCCTTCCCAGCCAGCGATGCCAGGCTGCTCTGCTGATCGCTGATGTAGAAATACCAGCCGATCAGCACGACGACAGCAAACAGCAGCACGGTGAAGAACACCTTGACCGACTGCGGCCAGCCACCGACGTTGTTGCGGTCGAGGTTGCGAATGTCGTTGAGGAACTTCATGGTTTCGTTCCTCCCGTGGCAGTCGCATTCGCCGCTTTGGCCGCAGGCTTGGTCGGGGTTTCAGGCTTGGTCGGCGCTGCAGCGGCCGGTTGGACCGGCGCCTCCATCGGCACCTTGGCTGCAGTGCCCGCTGCTGCGGGAACCGCGGCTGCCGGAAGCATGCCGGAACTGCTGGCGGCGGTCGGCGCTGAGCCATCCGCGGCATCGGCTTCGTCCGATTTCGGGCGACTCAGCGTCACATCCAGACCAAAATGGTAGGGCATGCGGCTGGCATCATGGCTGTTTTCGGTCTTGCGCAGGTCGGTATGACCCATCCACGGCGAAGCCTCGATGTTGCGCATGTATTCGGCAACGCTGGCGTTGGACTGCGCCACGCCATCCAGCGACAAGGCCTGACCGCTCTGCTTGAGACCGCTCAAACGTGCGCTGGAGGGTATCGTCTTCACCAGTTCGTCGAACAGATGCACCATCTGCGAACGATCCGCCTGCAACTGCTCGATGATCTGCTTGCGCGCCAGCAGGTGTTCGCGCACCTCTTCGAGATCCTTGATCTTCACAATGCGCACGTCGAGATCCTTGATCTCGGTCTGCAGGTAAGTGTTGCGCTCGTTCTGATTGTCGATGCGCTCACCCATCCAGAATCCCCACAGCAGCAGGAAACCCAGTGCCACCACAAACGCAGCGGCGAGCTGCATGTAGAACTCGCGTTCGCGCTGTTTGCGCCGTTCGGCGCGCCATGGAAGTAGATTGATGTGTGCCATCAGTCGAAACTCCTCAAGGCGAGACCGACCGCGATCATCAGCGCGGGCGCGTCCTGGGCCAGCGACTGCGACTGCACCCGCGGCGACAGCGACATGCGCGCCAGCGGATTGGCAACGACGCAAGACACGCCAAGCTGCTCTTCCAGCATCGAACCGAGCCCTTCGATCGAGGCACAGCCACCGGCCAGCACCACCTGATCGACCTTGCTGTACTCGCTGCCGGCAAAGAAGAACTGCAACAGGCGACTGATCTGCTGGACCAGCGACTCCTTGAACGGTTCCAGTGCCTCGCTTTCGTACGATTCGGGCAAGCCGCCCTTGCGCTTGGCGCGGCCGGCCTCTTCATAGGAGAGTCCGAAACGACGCATGATCTCGTCGGTCAGCTGCTTGCCGCCGAAGACCTGCTCGCGCGAGTAGATGGTGCGCTGGTTGCGCAACACGGACAGGGTGGTCATGGTGGCGCCGATGTCGACCACCGCCACCAGGGCATCGCGTCCGACATTGAGCTGGTCGGCGACCATCGCGAACGCGTTCTCCATCGCGAACGCCTCGACGTCGATCGCGCTGGCGGTCAGGCCACCCAGATCCAGCGCAGCCACGCGCATGTCCACGTTCTCGGTGCGCGAGGCGGCCAGCAGCACGTTGTTCATGTCCGCGTTGTCACGCACCGGCCCGAGCACCTCGTAATCGAGACTGACTTCATCGATCGGATACGGGATGTACTGGTTCGCCTCGACCTGGATCTGGCCTTCCAGATCGTCATCGGACAGTTCGCTGGACATCGGGATGATGCGGGTGATCACCGCCGAGCCGGCCAGCGCCGCCGCCGCATGCTTGAGCTTGGAACCCGAACGCGCCAGCGCGCGGCGGATCGCATCGCCCACCGCCTCGACCTCGACGATGTTCTTTTCGACCACGGCATTGGGTGGCAATGGCTCGACCGCGTAATGTTCCACGCGATAACGCCCGCCCACTTGACTTAGCTGCAGCAGCTTGACGGCAGTCGAACTGATGTCGACACCAATCAGCGCCGGCTTCTTGGGTGTAAAGAGCCCCACGGTGTTTCCCCCTTGCCCCTAGCGCCCCAACCAGAATCCTGACGGAGTGCGCAGTGGCATTAAATCGAAAAATTAACGCAATGGCAACGGTCTACGGAAACTTTCTCAAGTAATTGACGTGATGTCCACCACATTTGCAAGATCACCCTGCTGATGCGCAGGATCCCCCAACGATGGCGCAACCCTTGCTTTGGCCGGCCGCCTGCGTCCGATGCGACGAATACTGCTACGTCTATACTCTGCCATGTTTTGACTCAGGTCTCGCTATCCCCACACCATGCGAATTCTCAAGCGGTTGTTGCGCTGGGCACTGATCCTGGCCTTTTCTGGTTTGCTTCTGGCAGTTATAGCGATCGGTGTGGCGTACTGGCTTATAGCGCCAAGACTCCCCTCGGTGGCGGTCCTCAAGGACTACCACATGCAGGTGCCACTGCGCATCCTGACGGCCGATGGCAAGCTGATTGCCAGCTTCGGCGAGACGCGACGCATCCCGGTATCGATCGCCGATGTGCCGGATCGGCTCAAGGATGCCGTGCTGTCGGCGGAGGATGCGGATTTCTACCATCATCCCGGCGTGGACTGGCGGGGTATCGCGCGCGCCACCTGGCACGTCATCGTGACCGGCGGCGACAAGGGCCCCGGTGGCTCGACCATCACCCAGCAGGTGGCGCGCAACATCTTCCTGAGTCCCGAAAAGCTCTATTCACGCAAGCTCACCGAAATTTTCATCGCATTGCGCATCGAACATGAGTTCAGCAAGGACCAGATCCTCGAGCTCTATCTCAACAAGATGTTCCTTGGCCATCGTTCATACGGTGTGGGCGCGGCAGCGGCCTACTATTACGGCAAGACACTGGATCAGCTGACGATCGCCGAATGCGCGTTGATCGCCTCGACATTCCAGCTGCCTTCGGTGGTCAATCCGCTCAACAACCCCGCGCGCGCGCTGACCCGGCGCAACTGGGTGCTGGGCGAGATGCTCAAGCACGACTACATCACCAAGGCGCAGTACGAGCAGGCCATCGCCGAACCGAACCATGCCTATCCGCACGAGCAGCCGATCGAGGTGGATGCGCCGTATCTCGCGGAAATGGTGCGTCGGCAGGTACTCGACCGGCTGGGCAACGACGCGCTCACCGAAGGCTATGTGGTCAAGACCACCGTCCAAAGCGCTCGCCAGCAGGCGGCGGTGCAGGCGCTGCATGCTGGCCTGATCGCCTATGACCATCGTCACGGCTGGCGCGGACCGGAAGCGCACCAGGACCTGCCCGCCGACGCCAGCGAGCAGGATGACGACCGCCTGTTGTCCAGCTACGCCACCATCGCCGGCATGGAGCCGGGTCTGGTCACGGCCAGCGATGCCAGGGAAGCCACGGTTTATCTGCCCAGTCGCGAGAGCGTCAAACTCGATCTGGCTGCGATGAGCTGGGCACGGCGGCATATCGACGACGACCACGTGGGCGCCGCACCCGGCAGCGTCAACAGCATGCTCAAGCGCGGCGACATCATCCGGGTGTCGCGCGATGCCAAGGGCGCATGGCAGCTCGACCAGGTTCCCGCCGCGCAGGCAGCGCTGACCTCGATCAATCCGGAAGACGGTTCGATCCAGGCGCTGGTCGGTGGCTTCAGTTTTGCGCTCAGCAAGTTCAACCGGGCGGTGATGGCCGCGCGCCAGCCCGGCTCGAGCTTCAAGCCTTACCTCTATTCGGCTGCGTTCGAACGCGGCTTCACGCCGTCCTCGATCATCAACGATGCACCGGTGTCGTTGCCCGACCCCTCGCAGAAGGATGGCATGTGGACGCCTTCCAATGATGACGGCAAGTTCGCGGGGCCGATGCGCCTGCGCGAGGCGCTGCTGGAGTCCAAGAACCTGGTCTCGGTACGCCTGCTCGCCGCCATCGGCGTGCGTTACGCGCGCGATTACGCCACCCGTTTCGGCTTTCCGCTCGACGCGCTGCCGACCAACCTGTCGCTGGCCTTGGGTACGGCCTCGGTGTCGCCGATGAGCATGGCTCGCGGTTACGCCGTGTTCGCCAATGGCGGCTATCTGGTCACGCCGTATTTCATCAACGAGATCGACGATCGCGACGGCAAGCCGGTGTATCTGGCCAACCCCGCGCGTGCCTGCCGCGACTGCCAGGAACGCCTGCTCGATACCCGACCGCCGGGCCCACCACCGGCCGACATGCTCAAGACTCCGGCCAACGATGTCGCCACGACCGGTACGGCGCCGGCGGCATCCAGCAGCGTCGATGGCGTGGGCATAGCGGTGTTGCCGGCCGATGTGCATGGCGAAAACACCCATCCTCCGGTCCTCGCGCCGCAGGTCATCGACACGCGCAACGATTATCTGCTCACCTCGCTGATGAAGGACGTGATCCAGAGCCCGCGCGGCACCGGCAATGCCGCACGCGCGCTGGACCGCGCCGATCTGGCCGGCAAGACCGGCTCGACCAGTGACTGGCGTGACGCCTGGTTCGTCGGTTTCAACGGCGACCTTTCCACCGCCGTGTGGGTGGGTTACGACAATTACGCCTCGCTGGGATACCGCGAATTCGGCGCCAAGGTCGCGTTGCCGATCTGGATGGATTACATGGGCGAGGTGCTGAAAGGCCTGCCCCTTAGCGCGTTGCCAATGCCGCCAGGCATCAGTACCGTATTGATCAATCGCGACAGTGGTCTGCCTACTTCTCCGGATGATCCCAACAGCATGAACGAGATATTCAAGGTGGAAGACGTCGATCGTCTGCGCAACCAGGCCGCCCAGCAGAAGGATCAGGATCAGAACCAGGCCTACGATATCTTCTGAACTGCCGGAGCCACTTCCGGTATTGTCGATTCCGTCCTTGCCGCCGGCCACCGACCGATGAGGAGCTTGCCATGTCCCGAGGCGAACACCACCGCATCCATGCGCATGACCGCCTGCGACGCAACCGGCTGCGCATCGCCCAGGAAGCTGCCCGCTTGATGAGCGAGCACGGCATCCGCGATTTCCATCACGCCAAGCTGAAGGCCGCCGAACGACTGGGCATCCTCGATGCACAGGCACTCCCGCGCAATCTGGAGGTCGAACAGGCGCTGCGCGAGCACCAACGTCTGTTCCTCGCCGACAGCCAGCCGCAGTTGCTGCTGCAACGACGGGAAGCTGCGATCGAGGCGATGCGGTTTCTCGCCGCGTTCGAGCCGCGACTGGTCGGTACCGTGCTCGAAGGCACGGCCGACGCGCACTCGGCCGTGTGCCTGCACGTATTCAGTGACGACCCCGACGCGGTTGAACTTTATCTGCGCGAACACGGCGTGCCGGTGGAGACGCAGAGCCGTCGGCTGCGCAACAACCGCGACGAACAACTCGAATACCCGGTGTTGCTGTTTGCCGCCGACGAACTGCCGTTCGATCTGACCGTGCTGCCGCGTGACGCCTTGCGCCAGGCACCGCTGGATCGAGCCGACGACCGGCGCATGCGCCGCGCCACATTGGCACAAGTGGAGGTCCTGCTCGCCGAAGACAGCGGCGAGGGGTTTGAACAACGACTGAGTGCGGCATTGCGCTGAAATGCCGGGTGCACCCGATCCGCACCAAGTGGCAGCTCTGATAGACAAACGCCCGGACGATGCCGGGCGTCTGTCGTTACATCAGCGAGCTGCGTCTGACGCAGCCCGTCCGCTTCAGCGTTTCGTCGTCGGCACGTAGTCGCGCGCGGCGGAACCGGTATAGATCTGCCGCGGTCGACCAATGCGCGATCCCGGCGTTTCGTGCTGCTCGATCCAGTGCGAGATCCAGCCCGCCGTGCGCGCGATCGCGAACATCACGGTGAACATCTCGGTGGGGATGCCCAGCGCCTTGTAGATGATGCCGGAATAGAAATCGACGTTCGGATACAGCTTGCGCTCGACGAAGTAGTCGTCCTTCAACGCGGCCTCTTCCAGTTTCATCGCCACATCCAGCAGCGGGTCGTTGACACCCAGCTCGGCCAGCACCTTGTGGCACATATCGCGGATGATCTTCGCGCGTGGATCGAAGTTCTTGTAGACACGATGACCAAAGCCCATCAGGCGGAAACTGTCGTTCTTGTCCTTCGCGCGCAGCACCGCCTTCTCGACCTGGTCGGGCGTGCCGATTTCCCTGAGCTGCTTGAGCACCGCCTCGTTGGCGCCGCCATGGGCGGGACCCCACAACGCAGTGATGCCGGCGGCGATCGACGCGTACGGGTTGGCACCGGTGGAGCCGACCAGGCGCACGGTGGAGGTGGACGCATTCTGCTCATGGTCGGCATGCAGGATGAACAGCAGATCCAGCGCCTTGGCGACCACCGGATTCAACGTCAGCGGCTCGCTCGGCACCTCGAACATCATGTGCAGGAAGCGGGTGACGTATTCGAGGTTGTTGCGCGGATAGCGCACCGGCCAGCCGATCGAATAGCGGAAGCAGGCGGCCGCAATCGTCGGCATCTTCGCGATCAGGCGGATTGCGGCGAGCCTGCGATCGGCCGGGTCTTCCACATCCAGGTCTTCGTGATAGAACGCCGACAGCGAGGCAACCGCCGCCGCGAGCATCGCCATCGGATGCGCGTCGTGATGGAAGCCCTGGAAGAAGTTCTTCTGCGCCTCGTGCATCATCGTGTGATGCGTGATGTCGTTCTCGAAGCCCTCGAACTGCGCCTTGTCCGGCAGCGCGCCATTGAGCAGCAGGTAGGACACCTCGAGGAAGCTGGATTTCTCCGCCAGCTGCTCGATCGGATAACCGCGATAGAGCAGGATGCCCGCGTCGCCATCGATGTAGGTGATCGCGCTCTTGGTGCTGGCGGTACTGCCGAAGCCGGGATCGTAAGTGAAGTGGCCGGTGTCCTTGTACAGCGTGCCGATGTCGATGCAGGCCGGCCCGAGCGTACCGCTGATCAGCGGCAGTTCGCTGCTGCGGTTGCTCGACTCATCCACCAGCTTGACGATCTTGGGATCGGACACGGGAACCTCCTTCATGTGGGTCACTACCGGCGGCAACCGCGATGGCGGCGCCGGCCGGCGAGGGGAATGCTTGGCGTCTTGCGCCGGGGAAAGCATGCGGTGCAATGGACGCCGGAGCGTCTGGCACTTCCCATTATCACACAAGGCCTCGCAGACATTCGATGACGCATGGGCGAATCGCGCGCACAAAAAACACGGGACAAGTCTGCACTCGCCCCGTGTCTTGAATCGGATCCGGGTGGTCATCGTGAAAAAGGATGACCGCGCAATCGCTTATTCCTTGGCAGAACCTTCCTTGGCCGAGCCCGCATAGCGACGACGGAACTTGTCGACGCGGCCACCGACGTCCAGCGTCTTCTGCTTGCCGGTATAGAACGGGTGCGAATGGCTGGAGATATCCACCTTGATCAGCGGGTACTCGTTACCGTCTTCCCACTTGATGGTTTCCTTGCTGGACATGGTCGACTTGGTCAAAAACGCAAAGTCGGACGACAGGTCCTGGAACACCACCGGCTTGTTGTTCGGATGGATATCAGGCTTCATGACAGGCTCTAAAGCGATGGTGAAAAGAGCGGCATTGTAGCGGCGAATCGCCAATCGCCGCAAGTTTGGGGTCATTCGCACGCCGGAAGGACTGATCGACGCGAATCGGCGCATTCACACTTCCACTCCCAGCGCACGCCGTACCATCGCCGCAAAGCGGGCCTGATCCACCTCCAGCACGATGTTCGCCTGGGCGGACCGACCCAGCCGTCCGGCCCAGTCGACCACGGTGGCGCCGCGGGTCAAATGTCCATCCAGCTCCACCGCGACCGCGCGTGTCTCGCTGCGGATGACGATCGTGGGGTCGATCGCCACCGCCATCGCCAGCGCGTCGGCGGCGATCACGCCGCGGCGACCATGCCTGGGGTTGCAGCGGCGCGCCGTGGCGACTATCTGCCCGAAAAAATCGGCGCGATGATCGCCAGCCGCCAGCCAGCGATCGAACTCGGCATCGTTGAACGCATGTCGCAAGGTGGCCTCCCAGTCGACCAGATCGAACGACGGGAACGCCTCGAACACCACATGTGCCGCTTCCGGATCGAAGCCGACATTGAACTCCGCCGGTACCTTGCCGGTGTTGCCATGTCCGGTGACCGCACCGCCCATCACCACCAGCCGGGCCACCCGTTCGGGCAATGTGGGATCGAGCCGCAACGCGAGCGCCAGATTGGTCAACGGCGCGAGTGCCACCAGGGTCAATTCACCCGGCCGCTCACGGGTCAGCCGCAGCAATGCCAGCGCTGCCGGCTCATGCGTCAGCGGCGCCTTCGGCTCGGCAAAGCCGACATCGCCGAAACCGTCCTGGCCATGCACAAACGCGGCATCCTCGTCCGGCACGCGTACCAGCGGCGTGGCGCAACCGGCAAACACGGGCGTGCTGGCGCCAAGCAGATCAATCAGTGTGCGCGCATTGCGTACGGTATGGCGCAGTCCCACATTGCCGGCCACGATGCTCAGGCCGGCGATATCGGCATGCGCGTGCGCCATCAGGATCGCCAGCGCGTCGTCCACGCCCGGATCGGTGTCAATCAGGAGCTGCGGTCTGGTCATGGGCTTGGCATGGCTACGGGACAGCGATGCAGTTTAAAGGGAACGGGGAACAGGAAACAGGGCACGGAAGGCAGTCGGTGAACTTGAGCAACCTCGCAGGGTTGTCGCCACAACGAGCCGAGCGCATCAAAGACGCTGCAATGCTCTTGTTTCCCGTTCCCGTTTCCCGTTTCCCGCATTCACGCATTCACGCATTCATGCATGCACAAAACGCGCGGCACCGCCGATCCAGCGTTCGATCAGGCGTTCGGTCTGCAGCGGATGCGTGGCCAGCATGCGTTCGCCGACCTGTTGCACCGCCTGCAACAGATGCGCGTCGCGAGCCAGATCGGCAATGCGAAAACTGAGCTGGCCGGTCTGGCGGGTACCGAGCACTTCGCCGGGGCCGCGCAGTTGCAGATCCTTCTCGGCGATGCGGAAACCGTCGCTGGTCGCGCGCATCACCTGCAGCCGCTCGCGCGCCAACGGGCCGAGCGGCGGCTGATACAGCAGCACGCAATTGGAAGCGCGTGCGCCGCGACCGACCCGGCCACGCAGCTGATGCAACTGGGCCAGCCCGAGTCGCTCGCTGTTCTCGATCACCATCAGGCTGGCGTTGGGCACGTCCACACCGACCTCGATCACCGTAGTCGCCACCAGCACCGACAGCGTGCCGGCCTTGAACGCATCCATCACCACCTGCTTTTCCTTCGGCTTCATGCGGCCATGGATCAACCCCACCTTGAAGCCAGCCAATGCGGCGGACAGTTCGGCATGCGCCACTTCAGCCGCCTGCGCACGCAGCTGCTCGGATTCCTCGATCAGCGTGCATACCCAGTACACCTGCCGCCCTTCGCTGCAGGCCACATGAATGCGCTCGATCACTTCGAGCCGGCGCGCATTCGAGATCGCGATGGTCTGCACCGGCGTGCGGCCTGGCGGCAACTCGTCGATCGAGGAAACATCCAGGTCGGCATAGGCACTCATCGCCAGCGTGCGCGGAATCGGTGTGGCCGTGAGCACCAGCTGGTGCGGCACCAGTTCGCCATCCTTGCCCTTGTCGCGCAGGGCGAGTCGCTGCTGCACACCAAAACGATGCTGCTCGTCGACGATCACCAGGCCGAGCCGTGCAAACGCCACGCCCTCCTGCATAAGCGCATGCGTACCGATCACCACCGATGCACCCGCAGCGACCCGCTCCAGTGCCAGCTTGCGCGCCTTGCCACTGAGCTTGCCGGCCAGCCACTCGACCTCAATGCCGAGCGGCTGCAGCCAGTGCCGGAAATTGTGCAGATGCTGTTCGGCCAGCAACTCGGTCGGCGCCATCAAGGCCACTTGATAGCCCGACTCCACGGCAGCCAGCGCAGCCAGCGCCGCGACCACCGTCTTGCCGCTGCCCACATCGCCCTGTACCAGTCGCAGCATCGGTTGGGACTGCGCCAGATCCCGTGCGACTTCCGCGCTGACGCGCTGCTGTGCCGCCGTCAACTCGAACGACAATCCGGCGAGCAATTTCTGGCGCAAGTCGCCAGTGCCACTCAACGCGGGCGCATGCCGACGACGCACCGCCGCACGCATGCGTTTCAGGCTCAGGTGCTGGGTCAGCAACTCCTCGAACGCCAGACGCTGCTGCGCCGGATGATGGCCGAGCATGAGCTGCCCCAGATGCGCATCCGGCGGCGGCCGATGCACATACAGCAGCGCGTCGCGCAATGAAGTGAGGCCATGCTCGGCACACAGCTCGGGTGGAATCAGCTCCAGTTGTGCGGCCGACGGCAGCAGCGCCAACGCTTTGCCGATCACGCCGGCCAGCCGTTTCGGGCCCAGCCCTTCGGTGGTTGGGTAAATCGGGCTGAGCAACTCGTCGACGGTGACCGCCGCTTCTCCGCTCAGGCGTTGATAGGCGGGATGCACCATCTCCAGCCCCTGCGCACCATGCCGCACTTCGCCGTAGCAAAGCAGCCGGGTGCCAGGCAGCAACTGCTCGGCCTGCGCCCGATTGAAATGGAAGAAGCGCAGCAGCAGGGTCTGCTGGCTGGCATCGCCGATCGCCACCTTCAACTGCGGGCGATAGCGGAAGCCACGCTCGACCGCCTCGACCACGCCCTCGACCTGCGCCCGTTCGCCGACGCGCAGATCGGCGATGGCGGTGACCCGAGTCTTGTCTTCGTAGCGCAGCGGCAGATGAAACCAAAGATCCTGCACCCGCTCCAGCCCGAGCCGCGCCAGCGCGACGACCAAGGCCGGGCCGACACCGGGCAGCGCACTGATCGGGGCGGTGCCCCGGTCAGTGTCGGCTGGGGAAGCAGGACGAACGATGCGGGCGGCCATGACGTGCAAGCCTAACCGAGCACGTCTCGCATCGTAAGCCTGATACCGACACCGACTGTCGGTGCAGGCCGCGCGGGAAAATCAGCCCATTCTCATCACGGCAGCACCATCACCGCGTCGACCTCAACCTGCGCCGCCTTCGGCAGCCCCGACACTTCGATGGTGGAACGCGCCGGATACGGCGGCTGGAAATATTCCGCCATCACCGCGTTGACCGCAGCGAAGTTCGCCAAATCGGTGACATAGATACCCACACGCACGATCTGCGCCAGCGAACCGCCAGCCGCTGTGGCCACCGCATCGAGATTGTCGAAGACCTGCCGCGTCTGCAACGTGATGTCGCCATCGACCAGTGCCGCGGTGACCGGATCGAGCGGAATCTGGCCGGAGAAGTACACGGTGTTGCCATGCCGCACGGCCTGCGAATACGGACCGATCGCGGCGGGGGCGCGGTCGGTGGAGATGATGCTGCGGGACATGGGATTTCCTTGGGAACGGGGAACGGCAGAAGCCTGCACCGATCTGACTCTTGATGATAGCGCCGCACCCTGCCCTGGACATCGCCACGCCAAGAAACTCACTTCCCCGTTCCCTGTTGTTCCCCGCTCTTACAGCGGATAGCGATGGGCACCGCTGACCACGCCGGTGCGACGCACGCGGCGGATCACGTCGGCCAGATGCTTGCGGTTCTTCACTTCCATCGTGAACAGCAACGTCGCGGCAGACGCATCGCGCTCGACGTACTCCACGTTCTCGATATTCGAGTCGGCCGCGGCGATCGCGGCGGCCACGGTGGCCAGCACGCCGGGACGGTTGATGACCTCGATGCGCAGCTCGGCGCGATAGTCGCCCTGCACATCGCGATCCCATTCGATCGCCACGCAGCGTTCCGGTGACTTGCGCAGCTCGACCACGTTCGGGCATTCCTCGCGATGCACCACGATGCCCTTGCCCGAGGACAGGTAACCGATGATGTCGTCGCCCGGCAGCGGATGACAGCAGTTGGCGAAGCTCAACACGCCGCGCTCGGCGCCGGTGATGCGGATTTTCTCGTGCACGTGCTGAGACGCCTGCGCCACGTCGCCGGGCTGCTTGCCGCGCGACGCCAGCAACTGGCTGGCGACCACGTCGGGCATGCGGTTGCCCAGCGCGATGTCGGACAACAGCTCCTCCAGTCGCTTGAGCTTGGACAATTCGAGGAATCGATCCAGCACTTTCGCCGGGATGCCGTCCAGGCTGCTGCCCTGCGCATCAAGCGCGCGATCGAGCATGCGATGACCGAAGTCGACTGCGTCCTCGTGCTGCAGATGCTTCAGGTACTGGCGGATCGCGGTGCGCGCCTTGCCGGTGACCACCGATTCCAGCCACGCCGGATTCGGCATCGCCGACGGCGCGGTGATGATTTCCACCAGCTGGCCGGATTCCAGCCGTGTGCGCAGCGGCAGCAGTTTCTTGTCGACCCGCGCGGCGACCGCATGGTCGCCGACATCAGTGTGCACGGCATAGGCGAAGTCCAGCGCAGTGGCGTTGCGCGGCAACGAAAGAATGTCGCCGCGCGGGGTGAACAGATAGACCTCGTCCGGGAACAGGTCGATCTTCACCGCCTCGATGAACTCCGACGACACCGTGTTGGCTGAACTGTCGGCCAGCGAAGACAGCCACTCGCGTGCGCGCGCCTGCGCGCTGTTGGCCGGACCGCTGTCCGTCTTGTAGGCCCAGTGCGCGGCGACGCCGCGTTCGGCCACCGAGTCCATCTCGGCCGTGCGAATCTGCACCTCGATCGGCGCGCCGAACGGTCCCAGCAATACGGTGTGCAGCGACTGGTAGCCGTTCGCCTTGGGTATCGCGATGAAATCCTTGAAGCGCTTGTCGACCGGCTTGTACAGCGCGTGCACGGAACCCAGCGCCATGTAACAGCTCATCGCACTGTCGACAACCACGCGGAAACCGTAGACGTCCATCAGCTGGGCAAAACTCTTGTGCTCGCCATGCATCTTCGAATAGATGCTCCACGGCGACTTGATCCGCCCCACCACGCGGCTTTGCAGATGCTCGGTGGCGAGTCGCATCGACAGCGCCGTCTCGATCTTGCCCATCGCTTCGCGCCGGTTGCCGATCGCGGCGCGGATGCGTTCGCTGATCACGCGGTAGCGGTCCGGGTACAACGCACGAAAGCCCAGGTCCTGCAACTCGGCCTTGAACTTGTTCATGCCCAGGCGCTGCGCGATCGGCGCGAAGATTTCGAGCGTCTCGCGGGCGATGCGGCGCCGCGATTCGGCATCCTTGGCCCCGAGCGTGCGCATGTTGTGCAGACGATCGGCCAGCTTGATCAGGATCACCCGCAAGTCGCGCGCCATCGCCAGCAGCATCTTGCGGAAACTTTCCGCGTCGGCTTCCTGGCGGCTGCCGAAACGCATCTTGTCCAGCTTGGTGACGCCATCGACCAATCCGGCCACCACCTCGCCAAACTCGGCGGCCAGGGCATCGCGACTGAGCTCGGTGTCTTCCAGCGTGTCGTGCAGGATCGCCGCGATGATCGTTTCGGCATCCAGTCCAAGCTCGGCCAGGATGCCGGCCACCGCCACCGGATGGGTGATATAGGGTTCGCCGCTCTTGCGTTCCTGCCCGGCATGCGCCTGCGCGCCAATCTGGAATGCACGCAACACGCGCTCGATCTGCGCTTCGGGCAGGTAGGCAATGCGTTCTTTCAGGGCCAGCACGTACGGCGGCAGCGCGGACATATCGGCGGAAGCGGGGTGCGTGGCCGTGGTCATCGCTGCCGGGGCCGACTCAGGCGCCCACCTCGCGACAATGAAACCGGACGGCAGCAGGGCGCGCGTGTCCCCTTGCACCGGTCAAGCCGGTGCGAGCGACACGCGTGCTACAGCAACCGTCATCCATCAGTCGTCACCGCCCTTGGAAAGGTCGTCGTCAACCTCGGCCGCGGCCCACTCCAGCGCTTCGCGTTCGGCACGTTCACGTTCGGCCTTGTCGATCTGGTCGATCATGGCCTGATCGATGCGACGATCGGCGATCTCGCGCAGGGCCAGCACGGTCGGTTTGTCATGCTCGGGATTGACCGCCGGCTCGGCGCCCTTCTCCAACTGACGCGCGCGCTTGGTTGCCATCAGCACCAGTTCGAAACGGTTGTCGACCACCTCGAGACAGTCTTCCACGGTTATACGTGCCATGCGAAATCCTCAAAAAATAAATGACTTATATGGTTTGACAGTGTAGCCAGCGGGTGCTTTGCTGGCAATGCGGCCGACGCGTATGATGGCTGGCTGGCCCGAAATCAGGGCGTTGCCTACGAAAGCACACTGAAAGCCGTGCAAGATATAAAACCAGACAGTACAATTATGCTGCCCCCTGCCGCGAATCCTCTTGCACCGATGCCCTCACTGCCCCGCTCCCTTTGCTTGAGCCGCTGCTTGCCGTTGCTGGCGCTCGCGTTGCTGGCCGGCTGCACGATCGCCAAACCGCGCACCGACGATCCGCTGGAGAAGGTCAACCGCAAGGTCTACGCCTTCAATGATTCGCTGGACAAGGCGGTCATCCGTCCGGTCGCCGTTGGCTACCGCAAGGTGACCAGCGTACCGGTGCGAAACTCGGTCAACGACTTCTTCACCAATATCCACATGCCGATCACGATCGCCAATGACCTGCTGCAGGCGCGGCCGAAGCAGGCAGTGCAAGGCACCAGCCGCTTCCTGGTCAACCTGACGCTGGGCGTCGGTGGCATCTTCGATCCGGCCAGCAAGATGGGCATTCCGTTGGACGGTACCGACTTCGGCATCACGCTGGCCCGCTGGGGGGTGCCGGATGGCGACTTCCTGATGCTGCCGTTCTTCGGACCGACCACGGTGCGCGATGTGTGGCAGCTGCCGGTGGACGGCTACTTCTTCGACCCCCTGAGCTACTTCGAGCGCGATCATCCCTTCAGGTACGGCCAGTACTACATCCCGCAGGTGCTGTATCTGGTGACACTGCGCGCGCAAGCCCTCGATGCCGAAAGTTTCCTGCAGTCCGCCTACGATCCGTATGCTTTCCTGCGCGATGCGTATCGCCAGCGGCGGCTTTACCAGCTCTACGACGGCCACGTGCCCGACTCGATCATCGAGCAGATGCAGGGGCTGGACAACAAGAACTTCGACCCCGATCAATTGCTGGATCAGCAGCATCAGTGGGAAAACAAGCATCCGGATCAGGGCACCAAACAGTAGCGGATGGCGCTGGCGATTCGATATACGACACGAAGAAGGGGCCCGCGGGCCCCTTCTTCGTTACTGCAGCCATCATGCCGGTCAGCCTATCAGGCGATCGACCTCACAGACCTGTGCCAGCACCTGCATGCCGGCCGGCATGTGGATGACCTGCAAGGCCTGCCCGCGTCGGCCTGCCGCGGCCACCACGGCGAGCACGCACGCCAGACCAGCGCTGTCGCTGTGCCGCACGCCAGCCAGATCGAGTCGAGCCACGGTGCTTTCGGCCAACGCGGCCTGGATCGCCCGCCATGCCGACGCCGCGGTATCGAAGCTCAGCACGCCGTTCACGCCGAGCGTTCCCGGCGGGCCCGCGGTCAGTTGAACCTCGTCTCCGACTGCGGTCGTCACTGCGCGCCCTTGCTGTCCTGTTCCATCGTTTTCAGCGCATTCTCGCCCTGGGTCTCGAGATTCTTGATCAGCTGATCGATACCGACCTTGCGAATCTCCGCATCCACTTGGTTGCGGTAATTGGTGACGTAGGAGATGCCCTCGATGATCACGTCGTAGGCCTTCCAGTCGCCGGTACGGCTCTTGCGGAACGCGTAGTCGATCGATACCGACTTGCCGTCGTCCATCAACACCTGGGTGCGCACCACGCTGCGCTTCTCATTGAGGTCGCCGTTGAACGGCAACACCTTGACGCGACCGCGCGTGTAGTCGAGCAGGCCCTGGGCGTAACGATGGGTGATCGAGTTGTAGAACGCCTTGGCGAAACGTTCGCGCTGCTCCGGCGTCGCCTCGCGGGCATGCTGGCCGAGCACCAGGATCGAGGCATAGTCGACGTCGAAGTGCGGCAGGAATACCTCGTCGATGATGTTGATCAACTTGGCCTGATTGTGCTTCAGCTCGTCACGATGGCCATCAATGTCATTCGCCAATTGGTCGGCAATCGACTGCACGATCTGTTCGGGGGTCTGCTGGGTAGCGGGCGCATTCGTCGAGGCGGCGTCCTGCGCGGCGCCTTGAGCGAATGCCGCCGGGGCGGCGACGAGGGTGCCCATCGCAATGGCGGTGGCAAGAGCCAGTCTGCGCAACATGGAAAACTCCTTCAACTGAGCCGGCTCACTGCTTGCCGGCGGGGACGGGGGTATCGGACGATTTGCCGTTGCCGGCATCTTTCTTGTCGCTGGGCGAACCGCTGGACGAACCATTGACCAGGAACTTGCCGATCAGATCCTCCAGCTGCATCGCTGACTGGGTCAGCACCATCTCATCGCCATCCTTGAGCGCATCGGGCGAACCGCCAGGCTGGATCGCAACATACTGGGTACCGATCAAACCGCTGGTGAACACCGCGGCGGACGAATCGTCGGGGATCGCGTTGTAGCGCTTGTCGATCGCCAGCGTGACCTTGGCATCCAGCTTCACCGGATCGGCGACGATGGCCTGCACGGAGCCGATCGGCACGCCGGCCATCTTCACCGGAGCGCCGACCGAGAGCGCACCGACATTGGTGAAGTCCGCCTTCACCGAATACGTGCCGCCAAGATTGTCGGCCACACCGCCGGCGCCGAAGAATTTGCCGAGCATTTCCTCCAGTTGCTGCGCCGGCTTGGTCATCACCAGCGTGCCGCCGTCGGCGACGGTTTTCTTCGAGTTGCCATACTGGATGCCGACATATTGATCACCGAGCAGGCCGCTGGTGTAGATGATCGCCACCGAATCCAGCGGAATCTTGTCGTAGCTCCTGTCGATCGCCAGCTTCACGTCGGCCACCTCATGGCCCGGCTGCAGCGTGATCGACTGCACCTGACCGACACGCACGCCGGCAACCTTCACCGGCGCGCGCTCCTTCAGCTGGCCGATGTTCGTGAAATGCGCATCGACGGTGTAACTGGCGCCTTGATGCATGTTCGCCACCGAAGAGGTCTGGGTGGCCAGATAGGCCAGTGCGGCAAAACCGAGCACGATGAACAGGCCGGTGCCGATGGCAAAGGAACTTCTTGGCTGGCTCACGGCACGATCCTCAATGAAGAATGACTCGATGAACAATGGGAAGACGGACAATAAAAGGTCGCGGTAATGGTCATGACGGCAATCACCTCAGCGCACTCACATGAGAAACGCGGTAAGCACGAAGTCCAGTGCCAGGACGGCGATCGACGAGGCAACCACCGTGCGGGTGGTGGCGTAGGCCACGCCCTCGCTGGTGGGTGGCGTGGTGAAACCCTGGTACACCGCGATCAGCGATACCACCGCGCCGAATGCCAGGCTCTTGAACAGCACGCCGTTGACGATGTCGGTGTGCACGTCCACCACCGCGGTCATGTTCGACCAGAACGTGCCGTTGTCGATGCCGAGCCATGTCACGCCGACCAGATGACCGCCGAAGATCGCCATCGCGCAGAACACGCAGCACAGCAGCGGCATCGCGATCAGTCCGGCCAGAAAGCGCGGCGTGGCGACATAGGCAATCGGATCGACCGCCATCATCTCCATCGCGTCGATCTGGTCGGTGGCGCGCATCAGGCCGATCTCGGCGGTGATCGAAGTGCCGGCGCGGCCGGCGAACAGCAGCGCGGTCACCACCGGCCCCAGCTCACGATACACCGACAGCGCCACCACCATGCCGCTGGCCGAGGTGCCGCCGAAGATCGACAGCACGTGATACAGCTGCAGCATCAGCACCATGCCGACGAACAGGCCGCAAACCATGATGATGGCCAGGCTCATCGCACCGACGAACCACAGCTGGCGGATGGTTTCGCGCACGTAACGGAAGCTGCGCGGGATCGCCGCCAGCAGGGTGAGCAGAAACAGGCCGCAGTTGCCGATCTGGGTCAGCGACTGGATCACCACGTTGTTGCTTTGTGGTGCGCGCACGTTCATTTCGCCGCTCCGGCAAAGCCCAGTGCCTGCGCCAAATCCCCGGCCGGATACTGGAACGGCACGGGGCCGTCCGCCTCGCCGCCGAAGAACTGCCGGGTCCACGGCGAACCGTCATTCGCAATGGTCTTCGGATCGCCCTGTGCGACCACCTTGCCGTTCGCGATCAGGAACACGTAATCGGCGATCTGCTTGATCGCTTCGAGCTCGTGCGCCACCAGCACGCTGGTGATGCCGAGCGTCTGGTTGAGCGTGCGGATCAATTTCAGCACCTGATTCAAGGCCACCGGGTCGAGCCCCACGAACGGCTCGTCGTACAGGATCAGCATCGGATCGAACACGATCGCGCGGGCCAGCGCCACCCGGCGCGCCATGCCGCCGGAAAGTTCGTTCGGCAGCAGTCGTGCCGCGCCACGCAGGCCCACCGCCTGCAGCTTCAGCAAGACCAGATTGCGGATCAGCACTTCCGGCAACTTCGTGTGCTGGCGCAGCGGAAACGCCACGTTCTCGAACACATCGAAGTCGGTCAACAAGGCCGAGTTCTGAAACAGATAGCCGATTCCCTCGCGCATCTTGTACAGCGCTTCGCGCGACATATCAGGCACGTTCCTGCCATCGACCAGAATCTCGCCGGCATCGGCGCGCATCTGCCCGGTGATGTGCTTGAGCAAGGTGGTCTTGCCGGTGCCGCTGGGGCCCATGATCGCAGTGATCCTGCCGCGCGGGATGTCCATATCCAGCGCATCGAAGATGGTCTTGCCGTTGAGTACCGTGCTCAGGCCACGGACCCGCACCAGGGTGCTGTCATCGGGCGTGGCGCGAACGGAGTCGGTCATGGGCAGTAACTTGCGTGGGGTAAAGGGGTCAAAGTAGCTGAAGCGCGCTGCGAAGGCCATGCAGGGAGCGTGAAGTCAACTTGCCTGTCACTCGGCATCATCTGCCAGCAACTCCGCAATCAGCGTTTCGTGCCGCTGCCATTGCAGCGCGCTGCGCTGGCGTACCGCCCGCACGATCGCCTGCAGGTCGGCCAGCGCACGCTCGAACACGTCGTTGATCAGGATGTAGTCGAACTCTTGCGCATGGACGATTTCCCCGCGCGAATTGCACAGTCGGCGCTCGATCACCTCGGCACTGTCCGAACCACGCCCGCGCAGGCGGCGCTCGAGTTCCGCCCGCGACGGCGGCAGGATGAACACGCTGACGCAATCGGGCCTGGTCCGACGGATCTGTTCGGCACCCTGCCAGTCGATTTCCAGCAGCACGTCGCGACCCTGCGTCAGCAGCGCCTGCACCGTGGTGCGCGAGGTGCCATACAGATTGCCATGCACTTCGGCATGTTCGAGAAAGACGCCCGCGGCGATCTCGCGCTCGAACTTGTCACGCTCCATGAAATAGTAATGCCGCCCATACTGCTCGCCCGTGCGCGGCAATCGCGTGGTATGCGACACCGACAGCGATATCCCCGGCTCGCGTTCGAGCAGCGCATTGACCAGGGTGGACTTGCCGGCACCGGAGGGCGCGGCGACCACGAACAGGGTGCCCGCTTCAATACTCATAAAGATGCGCAGCGCGTTTGCCCCCTCTCCCCGCCGGGGAGAGGGTTGGGGAGAGGGGCTGCGGCTTGCGCGGAGTCAACATCGGCGGGCACATCTTCATTCGATGTTGCACTTAAATCCGAAGTAGGGCGCACAAACGGCGCCACACAAGGGTTTCGCCACTACGATTTTTCGCATGGCTGCAATCCGTGGGTGCAAGGATTTCGGCGGGCATGATTTCATCGGGCAAGTATAGCGTCTGCCCGTTGGTGCTCTCGTTGCCGATGCCGCTCCCGGGCGGCTTGTCATGCCGAAAACTCTGGTCGGGAGCCGGCATGACGGCTGCGGGCCGGATCAACAGGCTATCGAAAACATTCCGGGTGTCTCCAGCACCCGGTTCGCCGCTTACCGGCCCATGCCCGATTCTTGATGCCGGCATCGCATCGCGTGCGCTTCAGCGAATCAACGCATCCAGTTCTCGCACTGCAGTCCTGGCACACGCCGGAACTCACGCAGGTTGTCGGTGACCAGCACCAGGCCAGCGTTCACGGCTTGCGCTGCAATCAGCATATCCATGGGGCCAATGACTGCGCCCTTGCGTTCCAGCGCCGCCCGGATGCGGCCGTAGGCCATGGCGGCAGCGCCGCCGAAGGGTAGCGGCTCAAATCCACGCACCAGCACGTCCAGACTGGCAAGTGCCTGAGCTCTACGCTGCGCTTTCTCAGCGCCGTACAGCAACTCGGCATGCACCAGCGATGACAGGAACAGCCGCGACGGTGCCAGAGCCGCCAACCGGTTCAACAAGGAGCGCGGCGCGCCATTAAGCGCCGCCACGACGATGCAGGTATCCAGCAAATAGGCATCGGCCACTGTTCAAACTTCCAGTGGGGGAACGGGGCGTGCCTTGCCTTGTTCTGGCCGCTTCCAATCCTTGAATCCGTCGTCTGCGATCGCGCGCGCACGCGCGAACACATCGGCAGCGGTTTCCGTCTTCGGCCGCAGCACCAGCTCACTGCCACGCTGGAACACCTCAACCTCGTCGGTATCGAACTGATACCGAACGGGAATCCGTACCGCCTGCGCCTTGCCGAGCTTGAATACCTTCACCGTCTGCATGATGTACTCCCGTATCGTCTCAATGCGTTCCATGATATCCCTATTGGAATATCCCTGCACGAACGATGAATCGCGCGCACTCCTCACCCATCAGGAATCGAATGCTCTTGGCCATCGCTGGCCATCGCCGCATTGACGATGTTAAGGATGCTCTGGAATGGTGTGGAACATTATTCGATGTTTTGCACTTGCTCGCGCATCTGCTCGATCAGCACCTTCAGCTCGACCGCGGCATTGGTGCTGCGTGCGTCGACCGATTTGGAACCGAGCGTGTTCGCCTCGCGGTTGAATTCCTGCATCAGGAAATCCAGCCGGCGGCCGACCGGCTCCTTCAGACCGAGCACGCGGCGCGTCTCGCCGATGTGCGTGCTGAGCCGGTCGAGCTCCTCGTCCACGTCGGTGCGGGTGATCTGCAGCACCAGCTCCTGCTCCAGCCGACCCGGCTCCACCGGCTGCTTCAGATCGGCCAGCCGTGTCTCCAGTCGGGTGCGCAGCGCGGCGCGGATTTCCGGCATCCAGCCGCGCACGTCGGCGACCACGCGCTCGATACTGTCCAGCTTGTCGCGCAGGATTTCGCCCAACTTCTCGCCTTCGCGTTCGCGGGTCGCGGTCAGCGCGTCCAGCGCACGGTCGAGCACATCGAACAAGGCGGCCTGTTGCGCTTCCGCATCCATTTCGGCCTGCTGCATCACGCCAGGGAAGCGCAGCAGCTCGGTGAATTGCACCTGCATGCCGGGAAACCGCGCGGCCATGTCCAGATTCAGTTCCGACAAGCGGGACAGCAGCGCGTTGTTGATCTGCAGCGACTCGCTGCGCGAATCGCTGGCGCGGCGCACCGTGATGTCCAGCTTGCCGCGCGACAGCTTCGTCGCAATCCGCTCGCGCAACTGCGACTCGAAACTGCGCAGATCGTCCGGCAGGCGCGGACTCAGCTCCAGGTAGCGGTGATTGACCGTGCGCAGCTCGCAACTGAGCGTGCCGGCGGGGCCGGTGGTTTCGGCACTGGCGTAAGCCGTCATGCTGCGGATCATCTGGGCACCGTCCGGACGGGGGGAAAGAGCGCAATGGTAAACTCTCCCGTTCCGCCTTGCCCAATCCGGCCAAGCGAAGTCAGGAACCACCCCATGAATCCCGTCGCCCGTCCCAGTGGCCGCAGCAGCGACCAGCTGCGCACCGTCAGCATCGAACGCCATTACACCCGCCACGCCGAGGGCTCCGTGCTGGTGAGCTTTGGCGACACCCGCGTGCTATGCACTGCCAGCATCGAGGATCGCGTGCCGGCGTGGCTGCGCGGCAAGGGCGAAGGCTGGGTCACCGCCGAATACGGCATGCTGCCGCGCGCCACCAACACTCGCATGCAGCGTGAAGCCGCGCGTGGCGGCCAGGGCGGTCGCACGATGGAGATCCAGCGCCTGATCGGCCGCAGCCTGCGTGCCTGCGTCAACCGCCAGGCACTGGGCGAGCGCGTGATCACGCTCGATTGCGACGTGCTGCAGGCCGACGGCGGCACCCGCACCGCGGCGATCACCGGCGCCTACGTGGCGCTGGTCGATGCGGTGAACCTGCTGATGAAGCGCGAGAACCTCAAGCGCAATCCGATCGTCGGCGCGGTCGCCGCGATCTCGGTCGGCATCTATCAGGGCATGCCGGTGCTCGATCTCGACTATGCCGAGGACTCCAACTGCGATACCGACATGAACGTGGTGATGAACGACGGCGGCGGTTTCATCGAGGTGCAGGGCACCGCCGAAGGCCATGCGTTCCGTCGCGACGAGATGGATGCGCTGCTGGCGCTGGCCGAAAAAGGCATCGGCGAGCTGGTGGCTGCGCAACGCGCCGCACTGGCAACGTAACCAGCTCCCTCTCCCCCGTGCGCAGCTCGGGGGAGAGGGTTGGGGTGAGGGGGCGCTCTTGATGCGACATGTTCAATGAAGCAAAAAAAAGCCCTCTCACCCCAGCCCTCTCCCCCAACGATAAAACTGTTGGGGGAGAGGGAGATCAGCTCGCCTCGGCGTAAGAGAATCGGGAATCAACAGATGACGATGCAACGTGTGGTTCTGGCCAGCAGCAACCCCGGCAAGCTCAAGGAATTCGGCGCACTGCTTGCCGACAGTGGCATCGAAGTCGTGCCCCAGGCCAGCCTGGGCATCGATGACGCCGAGGAAACCGGCCTGACCTTCGTCGAGAATGCCCTGCTCAAGGCCCGGCATGCGGCACATGCCAGCGGCCTGCCCGCGCTGGCGGACGATTCGGGTCTGTGCGTGGAACACCTGCGCGGCGCGCCCGGCCTGTATTCGGCGCGTTATGCCGGCGCGCATGGCGACGCCGCGGCAAACAACGCGAAACTGCTGCGCGAACTCGACGACGTGCCCACGGAACAACGCGGCGCATTCTTCATCTGCGTGCTGGTGCTGATGCGCAACGCCGCCGATCCGGCACCGCTGATCGCCGAAGGCCGCTGGCATGGTCGCGTGCTCACCAAGCCGCGCGGCGTGCAGGGCTTCGGTTACGACCCGCTGTTCCTGCCGAATGGCCAGATGCTGAGCGCGGCCGAACTCGAACCGTCGCTGAAAAACCGGCTCAGCCACCGTGGTCAGGCGCTGGCCCGATTGCACGCACGGCTCGCGATCGAAGTCTGAAACACGCGCCTTCGGCTACCATGCCAAGGATGCGCAGCCCGGGATCGACTTCATGCATGGACAACTGTTCACCAGCGACTTCCTGCGCGAAGGCATCCGCGAAACACTCGGCTGGAATGAAGCAGAAAATGATTTCCTGGTTTTTCGCAGCACCATCCAGCGCATCCTCTCCCATGTAACGCCCGGCACGGCGCTCAACGAGGCGCAAACCGAAGACGAGGTGATTCTGCCGGTCCTGGTCGCGCTCGGCTGGACGCAGCACTTGCGCCAGCAGACCGCCAATCGCACTGGTCGCGAGGATGTTCCTGATTTCCTGTTGTTCTCCTCGCCGGAAGCAAAGCGTGCCGCGCTTGCCGAACGACACGCCGATCGTCGCTACCGGCAAGGCGCGCTGATCGTCGAGGCCAAACGCTGGCAACGGCCACTGGATCGCGGCGACAATTCCGACCCGCTGGATCGCGGTACGCCGTCCAGCCAGATGCTGCGCTACCTGAGCCGCGTGGAAGTGGCTTCCGATCGCGCCGTGCAGTGGGGCGTGCTGACCAACGGCTCGGTATGGCGCCTTTACTGGCAATCGGCGCGCTCGCGTTCGGAGGAGTTCCTGCAGTTCGACCTGGCCGAGCTGGCCGGTGTGGCGGCGCTCAACGCCGACCTGTTCGCGCAGGCCGACGCCGAGCAGGTGCATTACCTGCGCGCGTTCTATCTGCTGTTTCGCCGCGAGGCGTTCCTGCCGCAACGCGGTGACGCGCAAGGGCGCAGCTTCCATGCACTCGCGCTGCATGAGGGTCGCCTGTGGGAAACCCGCGTCTCGCAGGATCTGGGGCAGCGCGTTTTCGACGAACTGTTTCCCAAGCTCGCCTCCGCCATCGCCCGACATGATCCATCCGCGCCGCAGCCGCACACTCGCGAGTATCTGGACAGCGTCCATCGCGCCGCCTTGATCCTGCTCTACCGTCTGCTGTTCGTGCTGTATGCCGAAGATCGCACCCTGCTTCCGGTCACCGACACTCGCTACGACGATTATTCGCTGCGCTCGCTGCGCGAGGACATCGCGCGGCGGATGGACATGGCGGACGCATTCAGTGCCACCGCCACGCGTGCCTGGCAACATCTGCGCAGCCTGTTCCGCGCGATCGACAAGGGCGACGACTCGATGGGCCTGCCGCCCTACAACGGTGGCCTTTTCCATGAGTCGCCCACGGATCTGCTTGCACGCATGGAATTGCCGGATGCGGAACTGGCGCCGCTGATCGACGGCCTATCGCGCCGCCCGGATATCTCCGGTCGCGCCTTCATCAACTATCGCGATCTGGCCGTGCAGCACCTGGGTTCGATCTACGAACGCCTGCTCGAACAGCAGCTGGTCGACGACGCCAGCGGCGCCGTGGTAGTGCAGCCCTCGGTGTTCGCGCGCAAGAACAGCGGCAGCTATTACACACATGACGACCTGGTGAAGCTGATCCTGCGCGAGGTACTCGGCCCGCTGATCGGCGAACAGGTGGCCGCCTTTGATGCCTGCCTGGCGGACCTGAAGAAGCATCACGCCACACTGTCACCTACCCAGGCATCCGTACGACTTGGCGTCAGCGACCCGGCCGAAGCGATCCTGAATCTGCGCATCTGCGATCCGGCCATGGGCAGCGGGCACTTCCTGGTCAGTCTGGTCGATGAGCTGGCCGACCGCGTGCTGGAACAACTGGCCGACGCCAGTGCAAAAGCCGACGTGGCCGGTATCGCGCACTACACGTCGCCGGTGGCGCAGGACATCCTGAAATTGCGCGAGCGCATTCGCGAACGCGCGCAGAGCAGTCGCTGGGCGATTGACACCGCCCTGCTCGACGACCGCCATCTGGTGCGCCGCATGATCCTGAAACGCGTCGTGCACGGCGTGGACAAGAACCCGATGGCGGTGGAACTGGCCAAGCTGGCGCTGTGGCTGCACACCTTCACCGTGGGCGCGCCGCTGTCCTTTCTCGACCATCATCTGCGCTGCGGCGATTCGCTCTACGGCGAACGCGTGGGCGCCGTGCATCAGGCGCTGGGCGGCGCGCGCGAATACGGCCGCGGTGCCGCCAGAGTGCGGCTGGGCGCCATGCTGCACAGCGCCTCGCTGGCGCAGATCACCGTCGCTGCGCAGGCATTGACCGAGATCAATGCGCTGGTGGACGCCGACCTGGCCGAAGTCGAACGCTCGCGTCAACTGATGGATGGCGTGCACGAGCATCTGGCGCCGCTACGCCGGTTGCTCGACTTCTGGCAGGCGCTGCGCTGGGTCGCGCCGCTGGATGTGCCGCCGGCACGCTGGACCGACAAACAGAAGACCGCGGTCGATCTACTCTCCGGCCGCTTCGGCGACGATCTGCTGGCGTTGCTCGCGCCCGGCCGCACCGTGTGGGGCGATCCGGAACTCGACGAACGCATCAACGCACTGCTCGACGAATGTCGCGCACTGGCGGCGCGCGAGCGCTTTCTGCACTGGGAACTGGCCTTTCCCGGCGTGTGGAAGAACGTCGGCAGCAGCCAGCCCGAGGGCGGCTTCGATGCGGTGATCGGCAATCCGCCGTGGGACCGCATGAAGCTGCAGGAAGTGGAATGGTTCGCCGAACGCCGCCCGGCGATTGCACTGCAGGCGCGCGCGGCCGACCGCAAGCGGATGATCGACGCGCTGAAGCGCGATGGCGATCCGCTGGCTCCTGATTACGCGCTGGCCGCGCAATGCGCCGAGGATGCCACGCGCATCGCCCGCGACTGCGGTGACTATCCGCTGCTGTCGGCTGGCGACATCAACCTGTATTCGCTGTTCGTGGAGCGCGCCTCGCACCTGATCAAGGCCGACGGCATCGTCGGCCTGCTCACGCCATCGGGCATTGCGGCCGACAAGGGTGCGGCGCGCTTCTTCCGTTCCATCGCCACCACCGGCCGGTTGGCGGCGCTGTTCGATTTCGAGAACCGAAAAATTTTCTTTCCGGACATCCACGCCAGTTTCAAGTTCTGCGCGCTGATCTTCGCCGGTGCGCAGCGCGCCTTTTCCGCCGCACGCTGCGCGTTCTTCCTGCACGCGGTGGCCGAACTGACGCCAACGGTGCTGGCGGATGGTGTCGACGAGACGGCACGTCTCCTCGCCACCCGCGTGATCGAACTGAGCGCCGCCGATTTCCGCGCGGTCAACCCGAATACCGGCACCGCGCCGATCTTCCGCAACGCGCTGGACGCCCGGCTCACCACGCGCATCTACCGCAAACATCCCGTGCTGGTGCGGCATGAATTTGCCAGCGGCATCGATCCGCTGACGCGCACCAGCGTGGTTGATCCCGATCGCATCAGCGGCCAGCAACGGATGTATCCGGTGCGCTATATGCGCATGTTCGATATGACCAACGACTCGGGTCTGTTCCGCACCCGTGCAGAACTGGAAGCCGACGGTTGGTATCCGGTGGTCGGCGGCCACTGGAAGAAGGGCGACGCGGAGATGCTGCCGCTGTACGTCGGTCGCATGATCCACCACTACGATCATCGCGCCGCCAGCGTTACCGTCAACGAGGACAACCTGCACAACGCCGCACTGAGTGCCGTCACGACCGACGTGCAAAAGCGCGACCCCCATTTCGTTCCGACACCTCAATTCTGGGTGTCGAAAGACGCCGAACAACTCGCCGACTATTCCAGCTGGTCGATCGGCTTTCGCGACATCGCCCGCTCGACGGACGCGCGCACGTTCATCGCTGCAATTGTGCCGCATGCTGCCGCGGGCAACACGCTGCCATTGATTCTTTCGAACGATGACGCATCTGGCGATGTCGTCGAATGGAAAACTTTTGTTCTTGCCAACGTGTCGTCGCTGGTGCTCGATTACTTTGCGCGACAGAAAGTGCAGACGACCCACCTCAACTGGTACATCGTCGAGCAGCTCCCGCTGATCGATCCCGCCATTTACGACCAACCGCTCGGCGCCACCACCGTCGGCGACTTCGTGCGCAACGAAGTGCTGCGGCTGTCCTACACCGCGCACGACCTCGCGCCGTTCGCACGCGATCTCGGTTACCACGGTGCACCGTTCGTCTGGGACGCGGAGGACCGCCGTCACCGGATGGCCCGCCTCGATGCGCTGTACTTCCGCCTGTACGGCCTCGACCGCGACGAAGCCGCCTATGTGCTGGACACGTTTCCGATCGTGCGCGAACAGGACGAGGCGGCGTTCAACCGCTACCGCACGAAAGACCTGGTGCTGGGTTACATGAACGCGCTGGCTGCGGGCGATACCGATACCGTGCTGGCGTTGTAATGGCCTGATCCACATGTTTCGTTTATTTCGTTTATTGCATTTATTTCGAATATCATCCAGAATCACGTTCTGGCAGCAACCGTCTTGCCGGAGGTGAAACCTCATGTCCGCACTGCACAACGAACAACTCATCACGCCGCCGTCCAGTCCACAAGAATCCGAACTGGCCCGCACCAGCAGCCGTCTGCTGGCCGCCTGCATCGGCCGCGGCCCCACCGCGCGCCTGCGCGTGATCGACGGTAAAGACGAGATCGAAGTGCCGGTGTCGGCGCTGCGCATGCTGGTGGACATCCTCGCCAACATGGCCGAAGGCAATGCGATGAGTCTGGTGCCGATCCATGCCGAGCTGACCACGCAGCAGGCGGCGGATTTCCTCGGCGTGTCGCGGCCTTATCTGGTGGGCCTGGTCGATCGCGGCGAGTTGCCGTGCCACAAGGTCGGCACGCACAGGCGCATCTACTTCCGCGATCTGACGACCTATCACGAGACCCGCATGGCGCAAAGCAACGCGGCGCTGGATGCGCTCGCCGCGCAGGCGCAACAGCTCGGCATGGGCTATTGACCCGTGGCATCGAGCTTCACTGCGGTATACGACGCTTGCGTTTTGTATCCGGCCCCGTTGCGCGACCTGTTGATGCATCTGGGTCTCAGCGGGCTGTATCGCGCCCGCTGGACCGAACGCATTCATGAGGAGTGGATCGGTGCCTTGCTGCGCAACCGCAGCGATCTGACCCGCGAAATGCTGCAGTGGACGCGGCAAAGGATGGACGCGGCCATACCCGACGCGCTGGTTGACGTTTACGAGGGATTGGAGGCCGACCTCGACCTGCCTGACCCGGACGACCGCCACGTGCTTGCCGCGGCAATCCTGTGCCATGCCGGCACCATCGTCACTTACAACGTCAAGGATTTCCCCGACCCCGTGCTGGCACCGTTCGGTATCAGCGCCCAGCATCCGGACGAGTTCATCGAGCACACTTTCCATCTGAGCACGCCCGCAGTCTGCAAGGCCGTGCGCGCTCAGCGTGCTTCACTGAAGAACCCGCCGAACACCGTGGAGCAACTGTTCGACTGTTTCCTGCAGCAGGGGTTGGCGCAGACCGTCGCCCTGCTACGCCCCCACGCCGAACTGCTTTGATCCATCTCCAGATGCTTGCATTTCACCAGATCGTCCCATGCCCCTGATCGCCCCTCCGCTGTCGCTGTATATCCACATGCCGTGGTGCGTGAAGAAGTGTCCCTATTGCGATTTCAATTCGCACGGGCTGCGTAGCGAGCCGCCACCGTATGCCGCGTACACGGACTTGCTGCTGGTCGATCTGGACGCCGATCTCGCCGACTTCGGCGCGGCCCTGCATGGCCGTCCGATCGTCAGCGTGTTTTTCGGCGGCGGTACGCCGAGCCTGTTCGCACCGGAGCTGATCGCGCGCTTTCTCGACGGCGCGCGCGCGCGGTTGCCGTTCGTTGCCGATGTCGAGATCACGCTGGAAACGAATCCCGGCACGGTCGAGCACGGTCGCTTCGACGGCTATCTGGGCGCCGGGGTGAACCGGCTCTCGTTCGGCATCCAGAGCTTCGATGACGACAAGCTGCAGCGCCTCGGCCGTATTCATTCGTCTGACGAAGCCGAAGCCGCAGTGAAGTCGGCGCAGGATGCCGGCTACACGAACATCAACCTCGACCTGATGTACGCACTGCCGCAGCAGCTGTTGGACGGCGCGCTGCACGACGTGGAACGCGCGGTCGCGCTCAAGCCCACGCATATCTCGCATTACCAGCTGACGCTGGAACCGAACACCGCGTTCGCCGCCAACCCGCCGCCGTTGCCGGACGACGATCACGCCTGGTCCATGCAGGAAGCCTGCGAGCAGCGCCTCGCCGCGGCCGGCTATGGCCAGTACGAAATCTCCGCCTATGCACAAGCCGGCCACCGCTGCGTGCACAACCTCAACTACTGGCGCTTCGGCGATTACCTCGGCATCGGCGCCGGCGCGCACGGCAAGCTGAGCGATGCGGCCAGCGGTCAGGTACGGCGGCGCTGGAAGACCCGTCATCCGCGCGCCTACCTGGAAGCCGCCGGCGGCGCGGCGCGGATCGGTGGCGACGACCTGGTCGGCATGCATGAGCTGCCGTTCGAGTACATGCTGAATGCGCTGCGCCTGGTCGACGGCGTGCCGCTCAGCGATTTCGCCGAGCGCACCGGCCTGCCAGCCGAACGTATTGCAACCGCGCTGGCTGCAGGCCGTCGACGCGGCTGGCTGCGGGACGATCCGCAACAACTGCATACCACCGTGCTGGGCCAGCGCTTTCTGAACGATGTGATCGCCAGCTTTCTCGATTGAGGCAAGCTCGCGGCATCGATGGCGTGCCCGCGGAAACCAGCATAAACTAACCGCTCCGGGGGAATTGGCAGGTTTAATTCATGGATGTCGGGCAGGATCGACGTCGAGTGCTTGCGTCCCATCAGCCCGCCCGCCTCAGCAGCGGGCGCTGGCCGGCACGCGCGCAGCAATCGCTCGAGATGAGCTACACGCTGTGCGTGGAAGGACTGCATGAACCGTTGCGGCGATGTCTGGGCGAGTTCGAGCGCCAGCTGTTTGCGCTGGCCGAGCGTACGAGCCGGCACACCGAGCAGCAGGATTGTTTCGCCAGCCGGCAACGCCTGCTGCAGGATCGCACCACGTTCGAGCAGCAATTCTTCGCCGGGATCGGCGCCGCGTTCAACGGGATCGACGCCGCGGCCGCCCCAGCGGACGCCTCGACCGACGCCAAAGCATGGCAATCGCTGGAATTGCTCGATCCGGTGAAACAAGAGTTGACGATGGCCGTGCAGCAACTGGGCGCACGCGGCGAAGTGCGTCACAGCGGCGTACTGCACGAACTGGGCTACCGGCTGGCGGTGTTGATCGGCGCACCTCCGCTGGAGGGTGAGGCGCTGCCATTGGGGCCGCATGCTCTGGCACAGGCATTTCAGCAGGCCGGCAGCGTGCTGGATCTGCCGCTGGAACATCAACTGCTGTTGCTGCAAAGCTTCGACCAGTGGCTGATCCAGGCGCTCGCACCGCTATACGACACCATCAACGCGCAGTTGCAGTCCGATGGCATCTTGGCGCAGCTGCGCAGCAACATCCCGATTCCGCGGCACATCGGCAACCGCTCGCGCGCTGCCTCGACGCCGGAAGCCGCTGCCGCGCCGACCGCCGAACCGGAGCGCGAACCCGCCCGACACTCCACCGCTGCCGGCGCGCCGCCAGGCGCGCCCATCGAAGTGCTGGAATCGCTGCGCGATCTGCTGGCGCAGCGACGGGCCGATCAGGGCCTGGTGAGCGGCCAGTCGATCGGCCGCGCCGCCAGTCCGGATGAACTGCAGGCCGCGTTGAGCGCGCTGCAGCAGCATCTGGTCCAGGTCACCGATCACGCCAGTCGCGAGCTGCGCAGCGCCCAGCGACTGCGCGAGGAATTGCTGATCCAGCTCAATATCGACAAGCCAAGCGACGCGCCGCCCACCCAGCTGAGCGGCGTGCAAGGCGACACGGTGGAACTGGTCGCAATGCTGTTCGAGCAGCTCGGCCAGCAACTGCAGCAAGGCAGCAATGCACGCGCCCTGCTCAGCGACCTGCAACTGCCGGTGTTGCGCATGGCAGTGGCTGACCAGGGCTTTTTCGAGAAACCCGAGCATCCGGCGCGCAAGCTGCTGGACACCGTGACCGGGGCGGCCAACGACTGGCTCGATGGCAGCGACGACGAGAGCAACCGCCCGTTGGCCGCCAAGCTCGAACAACTGGTCACCCGTGCCAGTCAGGAAGCGCCCAGCGCCGGCTTGTACACCAGCCTGCTGGCCGATATCGAACATCATCTGGCGCTGCTCACCCGCAAGGCGCAAGCCGCCGAGCGCCGTCACGTGGAAGCGGCGCAAGGTCGCGAGCGGCTGGATCAGGCGCGCCGGCGCGCCAGCGAATTGATGGCCGAACGCTTTGCGCAGTCGCCGCCGCGTGGCCTGCTGCGCGCTTTGCTGGACCGCGCCTGGTCGGATGTGCTGGCGCTAACCCTGCTGCGTCACGGCGAGAACAGCGATGCGTTCGCAGCGCAACTGGCGATCACCGACCAGTTGCTCGGCCGGTTGCCGGTGACCGACTGGCTGCAGTTGCAACAAGACGTCGAAAGCGGCCTGCAGCAGATCGGCATGCATGCCGAAGAATCGGTGCAGGTGGCGCAACGGCTGCTCGGTTCGGGCAGCCCGGATGCCACCGTGGAGCTGCCTAGCGCCACCGATCTGACCAAACGCCTGAAACAGCACCAGCGTCTCGGTGAGCATCAGTCCACACAACCCGTCCAACCAACCCAACCAACTCATCCAACCCAACCCAATTCAATTACTCACTCACTCAAATTTTTTTTTT
>Ga0208589_1000133_pt1 | contig 35005 bp, 41 predicted proteins | sample NGESurshal092012_2_FD_184486 | JGI IMG/M metagenome (GOLD analysis project Ga0208589, IMG submission 184486) | Arctic peat soil microbial communities from Barrow, Alaska - NGEE Surface sample F53-2 shallow-092012 (SPAdes) | ecosystem: Environmental > Terrestrial > Soil > Wetlands > Peat ...
TCAGCAACTGTAAGTCCTCTTCTCTCAAATATTTCTTTTATTTTTTTGCCGCCCAAAGTCACAATGTTATCGCTTAGTAAACTTATATCCTGTTTTATACTAAAAATAGACTTGTTCATGATCTCTTCAGGTGTGTACTCCATAAATCCCTTTAATGTGCCATCAGGCATTTTTTCGCCTCCCATATACATGCATGTGTCCATCTCGTTGGCATAGGAAACCCCTTCTATCCAATCCAGTCGAAGACTAAGGCCATTTTCATTTTGCTTATCTGACATCAGGAAAGCAGACGCACCATCAGATAACATCCACCTTAAAAAATCTTTTTGAAATGCTATATAAGGATTATCGCTGAGTTCCTTTAATTTTTTTGCCTCTTCTTCAAAAACATCTGAAACAAGCAGACCCGAAAATCTTTCGGACCCGGTTGCAACTGCTAATTTTACATCACCTGACCTTATAGCCAAATAGGCATACTTAATAGCATGCATACCGGCGCAACATACACCGGAAGGAGAAACAACTTCTATAGCCTTTGATTCCGGCAGCCAGCCATGCGTCATTACACCATGACTGGGCATTACCTGGTCAGGTGATGAAGTTCCGCATGAAAGCAATGTAATATCTTTTATTTTATCGGGATCATCTTCAAATAATGCCTTAACGGCCAATGCGGTCATTTGTGCATTGGTATGTGTAGCTTTTCCCCCTTTTGTTAAGGCATAATACCGGTTAATGATACCGTTATTACGTAATACGATAGGTTTTGATTTGGATGGTGTACCATTAATAAAACCGAGGTATAATTCCATATCCTCATTAGAAACAGGTTCATTAGGAAAGAAAGCTGATGTACTATTTATATATACTTCGATATCAGACATAGAGGTAAATTAATCTAAATTTAAATAATATTGTTTTTTTGCTTTTATTCGGGCTGGCGTAAAGGGCTTAATAAAAATTGCATCTAAAGTAAGAATAATAGGTGCTCCTATAAAAAAAGCAATCAAAAGATAATATTTGAAGGCTTTAAGCCATATAGTCCTGTTTTTCCTTTTTACAATAATATTTGCCCAAAACGAAAATATTTTACCAGCGACTGATTCTATAATCATTAAATTGTATTTTAGTTTGACAGCGCCATCAATAACCAATCCATCCTGTAATCCATTCCATTCATTTCTATTTAAATGAAGTAACGCACGCTTACCAAATATACTGGTATGTTTAATATCAGCATCTGAAACACCAGGAGTGGGAAAAATATTTAGATAGCGATCTTTTTTACCATGGAGCATCCAGTGAAAAATGGTAACAAAACTAACCGGATTTGGATGCTTATCAACCAAAGCAACATTGCCAACAAGTTTTGCTCCATGAGCGTGGATTAATTTTTTAACCCTTACAAAAGCATTAAGCCACATATTTCGTGCACCAGTGATAGTTATAACAGGTGTATCTTTTATTAGCGACTTAAATCCGGGATTATATAGTAAAGAATTAATTGGGATACTTGGGGATAAAAACCATGCCTGGTATCCTAAAATAATCAAATCATATGAAGTTTCCTTCAAGTCAAAAGGAGCCAGTTCTGATACCACATCTAAAACACAATCAGGCATCACGCTAAAAAAACCATCAGCAGTCCATGGGAATGTGTAATTCTTTGAAAGATTGATGCTTACTTTTTCAACTGATATACCTGCTTCAATAAACGGTGCAATAAAATGATCAACAATTTCGCCCAACTGCCCGGATTGCGTATAATAAATAGCCAATACTTTTTTATTCATCCTTTTATAAGAATTAAAAATCTTCAGGGTTCAATATTTTTGAATCTTTACTATAGTCAATAATGACCTTCTGAACAACGGGTGATAAATCTTTAAAGTATTTTAAAATAAATTGTTTGTCATTTTCAAGTTCAGCACTATACTTAACTACTTTAGGCGCATGTTCCTGTATGGTTAATCTCAAAAAATGGTATTCACAATTACTGCTGTCTTTTAATAAAGCGCTTTCAAGTTTAATACGTCCTTTTTTAAAGAATCTTAGCTTCTCAGCAGGAATTTTTAAAAGTCCGCTCTTTCTCATTAGCAGGGTTCCCTCATATGCTTCTTTTTCGGGAATAGATACTGTATTTAACAGGTCAAGCTCTTTATTAATCTCGCTCAACTTTCCTGACGCCAACACGTCATAAAAACCGGGCTTGTCAAAATATTGTTTCAATCTTTCGCCTTGCACCATTACTCCGGAAAGAATAAAGAACAATATAAATAATATCTTCAATTTCATAGTAAGCTCAAATCTGGTTCATGGCAAAGATAGAGACAATATGGTAATCATCATTTTTACGTCAAGGGCAATTTTTTTTTCACTTCAGTTTTGGTAACCATAAATAAAACCAAGAAAGGATTGAAAATGGAAATCCGGGCAGATCAAAGCATTCTGGTGTTTTTATAGATAATTTTTTTTTCATTAATTCTCTTTCTGAGCATAACAAAAAAGACAGATATTTATTATCTCTACATTCTTAAAATTATCTTGTTAGGAATAATACTAAATCATTTAACCTCCTAACAAATATGTTCTTTATATTTGTTACAAGCATGGTTGCATATTTTAAATTAGTGTGTTTTTTTCATTTACCGCATATTAATAACAATTACACCCAGAAAATTTTATGTTAGTTAAATAAGTTTAAGTGCATACAACCAAAAATCAGTTTTTACACTCCTGGGCCATTATTTTGGGTGGCTCAAGCGGATTTGGCTTTGCCACAGTTGAAAAACTGGCCATGCACGGTATGAACATTGCTGTATTATACAGGGAAACTGCAACTGCAGAGAGATCGCTTAAAGAAAAATTTTTAAAGTTAGCCAAAACATATGAAGTAAATATTGAGCCATTCAACATTAATGCTTTAGATACCTTAGCCCGTCACACATTTATTGAGCAATTATCAACTATAATTAAAAAAAAACATAGTGTAAGACTACTACTTCATACTATCGCAAGAGGAAATTTAAAACCATTGGTTTTACCTGGTGTTGACCCTGCTAAAAGTAGCGAGGTTCTGTCTGTTGAAGATATACAGTTAACTACTTATGCTATGTCAATCAGTATATTGGATTGGGCCAGATCCCTTTTAAAAGCTGAACTTTTTCAACCAGATGCCAGAATAATTGGGCTCACCAGCGAAGGTGCTCATAAATATTGGGGTAGCTACGCTGCAGTGTCAATTGCCAAAGCATCTCTTGAAAGCCTTACAACCTATATGGCCATAGAATTGAGTAAGTATGGTTTAAAAACAAATCTGATCCAGGCAGGAATTACCGAAACCCCTTCCCTAAAAAAAATACCCGAAAGCGAAAAACTGATCCGGATTGCAAAAGATAGAAATCCGATGGGCAGGATTACCAAACCCATGGACGTCGCAAACGTTGTCTATCTTTTGTGTACAGATGAAGCATCATGGATAAATGGTTCTTTAATTCATGTAGACGGCGGAGAACATTGCCGGTAATCATTCGGTTAACATTTGCATTAAATTCACAATACAACTGATCAATGAATAAGTACAACCATATTATATCTCATTTACCTTATAAATCCTCTTTCCTTTTTATAGACAACATCTCGTCTCTCGATATGGAAGGGGTAACAGGCGATTATACATTAAGAAGAGATTCCTTTTTTTATGAGGATCATTTTGTCAATAATCCAATTACTCCAGGGGTAATTATTACCGAAATTATGGCACAGATCGGGCTGGTTGTATTAGGGATACACCTGATTACATGCGAAAATAGTGATGCTGACATGGCTTTAGATAATGGGTCATTTCCATTGCTTACGGCTACAGATATTTCTTTTTTTAAAATGGTATTACCCGGAGAAAAAGTAATAGTTACTTCTAAAAAACAATATTTTCGTTTTGGGAAATTAAAATGTTTGATAGAAATGCATAATGGTGCAGCAGAATTAGTTGCAAAAGGTATATTTTCGGGCATTATTAAAAATGCCGTTATAAAAAGTAAAGCAGAATGAGTCATCGTGTTGTAATTACCGGTTTAGGTGTAGTTTCACCAAACGGAATTGGAATTCCGGATTTTCTACACGCCATACAAAATGGTATTTCGGGTATAAAATTTATGCCACAATACGAAGATCTCAAGTTTAATTGCCAGGTAAGCGGAATGCCTGATTTTGACTGGGAACAACTTAGAAATTATATTACTGAAACCAGTTTGTATGGTTTAAAAGGTAAAGGTATTGCTTATGGTTTAAAAGCAGCGCTGGATGCATGGATGGATGCAGGTAATAACATTGTGAGAGAAGAAACGCTTTGGGAAACAGGTTGTATATTCGGGAGCAGTGTGGCTGATACAGATGTGATTAAAAATGCAATTACACGTGTGGATTCTAAAGAATCAAAAAAACTGGGTTCCCGTGTGGTTGAGCAGATCATGAACAGCGGTGTTACCGCCTACATCTCAGGCCGCTTAGGATTGGGTAATAAGGTTATTAGTAATTCAGCAGCGTGTGCCACCGGATCTCAGGCAATATTGATGGGTTATGAATATATAAAATATGGAATGGCTAAACGGATGGTAGTAGGCAGTAGCGAATATGTGGATTCTTATATATTTGGTGCATTTGATTCTATGCGTGTTTTATCAAGAAAATTTAATGATCAACCTGAAAAGGCATCGCGACCAATGAGTATGTCGGCAGGAGGTTTTGTTCCGGGATCAGGCGCAGGTGCCCTCATCCTGGAGGACCTTGATTTTGCGCTGGCTCGCAATGCTTCAATCTACGCAGAAATACTTGGAGGAAGCAATAATTCGGGGGGACAACGAAATGGTGGCACTATGACCGCTCCCAGTTCTGTGGGTGTTATCAGATGCATCCGTGAAGCTTTGTCAGATGCAAAAACCAATGCTCAGTCAATAGATCTGATAAGCGGGCACTTAACGGCCACCTTTTCTGATAAACTTGAAATTCAAAACTGGGCAGAGGCATTGGGTAGAAAAGGAGTTGATTTTCCACTAGTCAATTCACTAAAGTCCATGATCGGGCATTGCCTCAGTGCGGCTGGTTCAATTGAAACCGTAGCAGCGGTATTGCAGATCGTGCACCAATTTGCACATCCCAATATCAACCTGGAAGATCCCAACCCTGAAATAATAGATCTTATAGGAGCAAATAATTTACCTACAAAAAAGATAGACAGAGAGATTAATATTGTAGCAAAAGCTAATTTTGGCTTTGGCGATATCAATACCTGTTTAATAATCTCAAAATATGATAATAATGAATAGAAGTGCAATTTTGATTGAGTTAAAGAAAGTACTGGGCCCTTATACTGAAAACAAAGAAATGTTGGATAAGATCAGTGAAAGTACCAATCTTATAGGGGATCTAAAGATCAATTCAGCTAACCTAGTTGACATCATTATTGATGCAGAATCGAAATATAATATAGAAATTGATTTAGACTCGGCAGAAAAAATGACCAATGTAAGAAGCTGCATTGATGTGATTGTTGAAAAAATGAATCTTAAAACGTGAATGGCACCGGTAATGAAATCGTATTCTTATATTTTCTCCGATAAAATTCATCATTCAGAGAATTCATCCTCTTTACTGATACTCCATTACAAATTTAGGGATATTCACAAGCAAAACAAGGATAACGAATTTTATGAATCGTTTGACAAGGGCATTATATGATTGATTTATCCTGTCTAAATGCGGCATAAAGACAACCCACCCATAAAAGTGTGAATTATGTAATTAATTTCAGGAATTATGTAACAATTCTATGTTTGAAATTTTAGATATTCGTTATTCAAATTAATTATTATGAATAAGATATTCTCAATTATTTTAGTGCTTCTGATATCAAATGTACTATATGCCCAAGGCCAGAACGGGAAAGTGTATTTCATACGATCAGAAGGCTTCCAGGCGCCGGCTGCTGCCTTTAGTGTATTCATTGATCACAAATTCGTTGGCAGACTTAGTAATAAAAAATTTTCAATTCATGATGTTACTCCTGGCAAACACACTTTCACAATTCAATTTGCAGGCAAGAACCCCAATGATAAGGCTGAAAAAATGGAAGAAAAGATCGAAGCTGGAAAAACCTACTATATCCAGGTTAATTTTCAACATGGGGTTTTAAAAAATAAATTGCATTTCAAGGAAATAAAAGAAGAGGAAGCTAAAGAGATGCTCCCTCGTTTAAGAGAAATCAAAGGTTGACTATAAGAGTATTTGCTTTTTGATTCGTGTTGCCACCCAACCTTAGTAGATGGATGGTAAAAACCAATGAGTTTCCAATGGCAATAATAAAAAAAGAAATTAATACAATGCCTAAAGCCAATTTTGATTTTGATAATGTTAATACCTCTTTAATATCTTCAAAATGTAATTCCAATGAATACAGACGAGAAATTATTGACGAGCTAAAAAAGGTCCTGACACCCTTTGTTGAAGATAAAAAACTATTGGGGGGTATAAATGAACAGACCAACCTGATAGCCGATTTGAAAATTAATTCCGCAAACCTGGTGGATGTCATTATTGATGCAGAATCAAAATACAATATAGAGATTGATTTAGCCTCGGCAGAAAAAATGACCAATGTAAGAAGTTGCATTGATGTGATTGTTGAAAAAATGAATTTCAAAAGGTGAAAAGCATTGGCAATGATATTGTAGCATTAAAAAGCATCAATAAAAAACGTACTAACCAGATTCGGTTTTATTCAAAAATCCTTTCTGCTTACGAACAGGTTCTTTACCATCAGCCATCATTTACAGATATACCTTTTGAGAACTATGTGTGGTTATTATGGTCGGCTAAAGAGTCGGCTTACAAATACCTAAAAAGAATTCTTCCTCGTTTGGTATTTTCTCCAACAAAGTTCGTGATTCAATATATCAAAATTCCCTCAAGCACATTATTGAGTGCGTTCAAAAATACCCATTGGGAAAGCACCGGAAATGGAAAGGAGTTTTACAGCGGGATGCTGATTTACGATTCCTACGTTTTTTATTTTCGGTCAAAAATAACTGAAGATTGGATAGCTACAGTGGTTAATGATGATAAAATTTTTGATAATGTTTGTTGGGGTGTTCAATCTATTGCTGAAGAAGGTTATTATCATCAATCAAAAGCAGCGAGAACATTCCTATTAAAAAAGTTAAATTCATTTTTCCCCGGTGATTTGCATGTAGATAAAACTCCTGTCGGTTATCCGGTCATATTAAAGGGTATCCAAAATATGCATATCCCTGTTTCACTGGCGCATCATGGTCATTTCGTTGCGTATTCTTTTATATTAAATCCCGCGCATAAAAAAAATACAGGATTAGACATCAAAGTTTTTTGAAATCTCAAAGCAATTTCTGTAACCAAAATCCGGTTAAACTACCATGAAAATAAAAGCTCTTGCAAATTTAAAAATAGGAAATAATGCTTTTTAATTTAAATCACCAAGAAAGGTGGGCTGAAAAGATATACTTTTATTTTTTATATAAATTTACAAAAACAGATTTAGATGGAATTGAAAATATTTCAATATTAATTTGTAATAATTGTGCTTATTAGATACATTTTTTTAGGAAAACCTCAATACCAATGTATTATTTTAAAAAGATAAACTTCTTTTTAAAATGTATCTCATTATTTTAAAAATAATATGGGATTCCTAAAATAAAAATCCCTGTATAAATTGAACTTACAGAGATTATTAAATAATTTGAAATTTATTGGTGACCCCGTCAGGATTCAAACCTGAAACCTTTTGATCCGTAGTCAAATGCTCTATTCAATTGAGCTACGGGGCCAAAGAGGGGCAAAAATAATAAATAATTGAGTTAACCCAATTTCTTCTTTCAATTAATATATTATTGCCATTCAGAATCATAATTCTTTAGCATATTGCAAACAAATTATCATTGATGAAAATATATTTTTGGGCAATAGGAAAACCGCATGATTCTTACGTAAAAGAAGGAGTTGAATTATTTACCAGACGTATTTCTCATTATTATCCGGTAGAATGGAAAATTTTTCCTACACCAAAAAATACTTCCTCATTGAAAGAAGAAATGATAAAAAAAGCGGAAGCCACTACCCTACTTAATGCTTTACAAAATGGTGATGTGTTGGTAACACTGGATGAAAACGGGAAACAATTGAATTCAATAGAATTTGCAGGTTTTATTCAACAAAAAGCAATTGAAAGCACAAGAAATATTATTTTTTTAATTGGCGGAGCTTATGGTCTTCATGAAAGTGTTTTACAAAAGAGCAACTTTAAATGGAGTTTATCTAAATTGGTTTTTCCACATCAACTGGTTCGTATCATTCTTGCAGAACAAATTTACCGGGCCTGTTCCATTATCAAAAACGAAAAATATCATCATTCTTAGTTTTTATGTAGGTTTGATGCTCTTAAAAAAATAAAATGTCCATTACTCTTATTATTATTATTGTTACTGTAATCGTTTCAATATTTGCATTCCGTTCACAAAAAGTAATGGACGATCTGATATTTTATCCTACTGCCATAACTGAAAAAAATCAGTATTATCGTTTTATTTCTTATGGATTGATTCATGCTGATATTTCACATTTGTTTTTCAATATGTATGCATTCTATTTATTCGGCGGCGCATGCGAAAATTCATTTGTGAATATATTTGGCAACTACGGGAAAACATTTTACCTGCTGATGTATTTTTTAGCATTGATCGCCTGTGTCATTCCCGATTTTAATAAATACAAAACGAATCCGGGCTACAGAAGCCTGGGTGCTTCAGGAGCTGTATCGGCTGTGGTTTTCGCTTATATTTTATTTCAACCATTGCAGGGAATAGGCTTGTTATTTATACCTATTTTCATTCCGGGCTTTTTATTTGGAATCATATTCCTTGTAGTTTCCTATTTCCTGGGGAAAAAAGGAGGGTCAAGAATCAATCATTCTGCCCACATCTGGGGCGCGATATTTGGAGTTGTCTTCCTCATTATTTTCAGTCATTTTTTCTCAACCTACCCATTGCTAGATAATTTTATGAAAGCCGTAAAGGGGCTGGACCTTCGTCATATTTTTACAACTTATTAAAATGAAGGTAAAGTGCATTTTTTGTTTTATCAGTTATCTTAAACCGGTCGTCAATCCTTTTTCCAATAATCCAGATTATTTTTTTATTGTTTTCAATTATCCAAACTTTTTCTTTTTCAGTAATTGACATTTTTTGATCAATAAAAAACTTACTTAGTTTCTTTTTTCCGGGCATTCCCAAAGGATAAAAATAATCGCCCTGTTTCCATTTTCTTAATAATAAAGGAAAAGTGATATTTACTGAATCAAGCACAGCTACATATTCTGATGTGGCATAGGTCCCTAGTTGCTGGTTGTGGATCAACAATAGTTCTTTCATTTTCAATTTCCCCAACTCAAAATCTACTTCTTTATCATTTTCATTTATAAGAATGTGATTGGCTTCCAAATTATCAACGGGCGCAATAATAAGCCAGTTGCGGTTTTTAATAATTTTATGTGTTGCCGATGAAACGTATTTTCCGCTTTCACTTTTTAATAAACCAATGGCTTCATCTGTTTGATGAGCGGTAAAACCATAATCCTTTATGATCTCATAAAAAATAGTTTTCAAAGGATTTGTTTTCAATAATTTTAAAACCGGAATATGAATTTCATTTCCTTTTTGCTCCAATAATTTATTCTTATGAAGCTGAATAGATTGCTGGTATAAAATTTTGATATCTTTAAATCTTTCTATATTATTCAATAAATTTTCTTCTACCTGCGGGAAAACTTTTTGGATAGATGGAATCAATTGATTCCGGAAATAATTGCGAGTATATTTATCAGACGCATTGGAAGAATCTTCCACAAATTCCAGGTTATTTTCATTTATAAATTGTACTATTTCTTCTCTTTTCGCAAACAATAAAGGTCTGATTATTTTTTTTTGTTTTGGCAAAATTCCCTGCAAACCTTTTATTCCTGTGCCTTTGAAAAAATTCATCAACAACGTTTCTATATTGTCGTTAGCATGATGAGCAGTTAAGAGGTATGATGTTTCAGGTTTTAGGTTTGAGACTCCGTCGGCCGCTTGTTGATTGCTGATTCCTGATTGCTCAGAACTTTTACCTGATACCTGAAACCTCACACCTGATACCTCATCAATCAATTCATCAAACCATTTATATCTCAATTCACGTGCTGCAACTTGTATAGAGGTTTTATTTTGCCCTGCATATTCTTTTGTATCAAATTTTTTTACAAATATTTTCACTCCATATTTTTCTCCAAGTGAAATCACAAATTGTTCATCGCGTGTACTCTCCTCTCCTCTTAATTGGAAATTACAATGTACTATCCCAAAACGAAATCTTGCCTGGTGGCACAATTCACATAAAGTAACGGAATCAGCTCCGCCACTTACTGCCAGCAATAAGTAATCTTTCTTTTGAAAAAGATTTTGCTGCTCAATATTTTTTATGAATTCTTCTAATAAAGACATTCTCTTTTTTTGATCAATGGAAAGATAGTAAACGAACAAATAATAATGATTTCTATTTTTTCAATTATTGGAATATAAAAAGAATCACACAACAAGGAATGGGTTTTATATCATTGTACTCAGCAAGGAACAAAACAATGAGTAATTGTCGTATTCTTTGAAAGCAGGAATGATTTTGCAAATAGTAATTATTCGTAAGAGCAGATCGTAAATTCCCTACTTTCCCAGTTCGTCTTCCACATCTTCATATGCACCCTGCAATTCACTGTAAGAATGCGAATCGCTTGCTGCCTTCGCTACTTCCATTCCTCTTTCGTACACACGCATCGCTTTTCGGGGGTCGCCGATGCGTTCTAATAATTTGCCAAGATGATAATAAGATCCTACATAAGAAGGCTCTCTTTTTAATATCTCATTAAATAGCTTTTTGGCTTCTTCATCATTTCCCACTTTTATGTATTCCAATGCCAGCGCATGTTGTAGAAAACTGTCTTTTTCTGCGGTTTTCATGTATTCTTTCAACTTAGCTATTCTATCCATCAAATACTTTTTTACTTTTTTTTTACTTAGTATCTTCGCACCTCCAAAAAAAGAAGAATAATGAAGATACTTGTTTGCATCAGCAAAACGCCGGATACCACAGCAAAAATAGCCTTCACAGATAACAATACGAAATTCTCAGAAACAGGTATTCAATTTATTTTAAATCCTTATGATGAATGGTACGCATTGGTAAGAGCAATAGAATTAAAAGAAGCGGATCCTACTACTGTGCTGCATTTAATAAATGTAGGCGGTGCTGATAACGATCCGATAATCCGTAAAGCCTTGGCACTTGGTGGTGATGAAGCTATAAGAGTAAATAGCAACAGCCACGATGATTTTTATATTGCTTCGCAAATTGCAGAAGTCGCAAAACAAAATAATTACGACCTCATTTTTACTGGAAAAGAAACGATAGATTATAATGGATCTTCTATTGGAGGAATGGTTGCCCAATTATTAAATCTTCCATTTATTTCATTGGCAACAAAATTTTCCCTGAAAGGAAATGTGGCAACAGTGGAACGTGAAATTGAAGGAGGCGAAGAAGTAGATGAAGTAAATCTGCCGGCTGTTGTAAGTTGCCAGAAAGGAATGGCAGAGCAAAGAATTCCGAACATGCGAGGAATCATGGGTGCCAGGACAAAACCGCTGAAAGTGGTGGAACCTTTTCAGGCAGAGACTTTCACTGAAATAGTTTCTTTTGAATTACCACCGGCAAAAGCGGGGGTAAAATTAATTCCTGCAGATCAGCCGGAAGAATTAGTGAGATTGCTACATGAAGAAGCGAAAGTGATTTAGGATGAGGTAACAAGTTTAGATTAGTTTAAAGATTTATAGAAAACAGGAATTATAACAATTTGTTTGTTTACTGTTAAGATAGTTTAAAATAGTTTAGAGAAATATGAATCTTATTAATTTATTCGTTTGTTGATTAATAAATTTTAAATGGATTTGAGAAAATAGAAAATCCTGATTTTTGTTTGTTTGCTGGAAATAATTTTTAAAAAATTGATAATTCTTAATTGATAAAATGAGTGTATTAATATTTTTAGATCAGGCAGATGGTCACATCAAAAAAAATTCTTTTGAAGCTGCATCTTATGGAGCAAAACTGGCAGAGAATCTGAATACTTCTGCTGAAGGTATTGTTTTAGGAATTGTAAATGATGATTTAAGCGCTTTAGGAAAGTACGGCTTAAAAAAAATTCATACTGTGAAAAATGAGGTGCTGAATAATTTTGATGACGAAGTTTTTACACACATCATTGCTGAGGCCGCTACAAAGACAGGTGCAAAAGTCATTATCTTTTCCAACAACTTTAACGGCAAATCAATTGCACCCCGTTTGTCAGTAAAATTAAAGGCAGGATTAGTATCCGGGGCGGTAGGTATGCCAGAAACATCGAATGGATTTGTAGTGAAAAAAAATGTTTTCAGTGGCAAAGCTTTCGCCAATGTTTCTATTAAAACAGACATCAAAATTATTTCTTTAAATGCCAATGCATTTAAGGTAACTGAAGGAGAAGGAACTCTGCAAGTTGCTGAATTAAATGTAGAAATTCCTCAAGCCAAAGTAAAGATAAAGTCAGTAAATAAAGTTTCCGGAGAGATTCCATTGTCAGAAGCGGAATTAGTAGTAAGCGGAGGCCGTGGATTAAAAGGTCCTGAAAACTGGGCTATTGTGACAGACCTTGCAAAAGCGCTTGGCGCAGCAACTGCATGTAGCCGCCCTGTAAGCGATAGCGACTGGCGACCTCACCATGAACACGTAGGACAGACCGGACTTACCATTGCACCGGATTTATATTTTGCTATCGGAATTTCGGGTGCTATTCAACATCTTGCCGGCGTAAACAGGAGTAAGACCATTGTAGTCATAAACAAAGATCCGGAGGCACCTTTTTTCAAAGCCGCTGATTACGGGATTGTAGGCGATGCATTTGAAGTAGTTCCTAAAATAACCGAGGCAGTTAAAAAATTGAAAGGCATAAGTTAAATTTCACGGATTTATTTTTTTGTAAAATGTTTACAATTCTAAAAAAGACATTTAATTTTTATATTTGTTATTCAAAAAATATGTCCGTTTATGCGGATTGAGATAATATGAAGAAAATAGAATTGGAAATTGTGGCGCTTTCTCATAGTATCACACAAACACATTCTTATGCTGTTGTTTTGGGTGAAGTAAATGGGCTACGAAGATTGCCAATCGTTATTGGAGGTTTTGAGGCGCAGGCAATTGCTGTAGCACTCGAGCGTATGCAACCCAGTCGCCCGCTCACTCACGACCTGATGAAAAATTTTATGATGGCATTTAATATTGAATTGCACGAAATAATAATTAACGATCTGCAGGAGGGTATTTTTTATTCCAAGTTAATATGTTCATCAGATAAAGATACTGTGGAAATAGATTCCCGAACTTCTGATGCGGTGGCTCTGGCAGTAAGATTTGGTTGTCCGATTTATACTTATGATAATATCCTGGAAAGCGCAGGAATATTAATGGATGAAGATGATAAAAAGAAAAAAGTAGTGGTGTCGCATAATGACGAAGGAAGCGATGATTTGAAAAAATTGTCCGTCATGGAATTGGAAGCTTTATTGAATGAAGTGCTCGAACATGAAGATTATATAAAAGCAGCTTCTATAAGAGATGAAATTAAAAGAAGGAAGGGAAATTAAAATTCAGGTTTGATAGTTGAAAGTTCAATATAGAGACTCCATCTTTTCATATTTCTTATTTATTATTTCATATTCCCTCATGGTTACATTTCCCAATTGTAAGATTAACCTCGGTCTCAATATTCTCCAAAAAAGAGAAGATGGATTTCATGATATTGAAACCTTTTTTTTCCCGCTACCTTTTACAGACGTCTTAGAAATTATTACATTCGAACCTTCAGGTAGTTTTAAAAACACAGGAATTTATTCAGGTGAAGAAGGAAATAATTTATGCCTGAAGGCTTTCGATCTTCTAAAAAAAGATTTCCCGGGATTACCTGAAATAAAAATGCATTTACATAAAGCGATTCCTATAGGCGCCGGCCTTGGCGGAGGTTCTTCGGATGCTTTATTTACTTTGTTATTATTAAACAGGAAATTTGGTCTTCAAATTCCACAAACAAAACTATTCGATTATGCATTACAGTTAGGCAGTGATTGTCCATTTTTTTTAATAAATAAACCCTCCTTTGCAAACGGGCGCGGAGAAAAAATTGAAGAAATATCACTTTCACTTTCTTCTTATAAAATTCTGATAATTAATCCGGGAATTCACAACAACACAAAAGAAATATTTCAACTCATAAATCCTGTTTATCCATCTAAAAAAATAAAAAAAATTATACAACAACCAATTAATACCTGGAAAGGTGAATTGGCAAATGATTTTGAAAAAATCGTTTTTCCCAAACATCCCGAAATAAAGAAAATTAAAGAAGATCTATACAGTCATAAAGCTGTTTATGCCTCAATGACGGGAACAGGTAGTACCGTTTTTGGTATTTTTAAAAAAGAACATGATATTAATTTTCCGGTTGAAAAGAAGTATTTTCATAAATGGATTGGGAATTTGGATTAGTGTTAATAGAGGTTTCGGTCTCAGGTTTCAGGTTTGAGGTTTCAGCAATCAGTCATCAGCTTTCAGTAAATCAACAAATTTTGAAGATTCTTAATCTTCTCGGAATAACGAATTAACCAATAAACCAATAAACTAAATCCTTTTTCTTAATTTTGACACATCAGTTTTAAAATCTGTTTAATTTTAAACTATTTATATGAGCCTGGTAGATTTAATAATGCCCAAGTTGGGAGAGAGCATCATGGAAGCCACTATTTTGAAATGGCACAAAAAGCCGGGCGATAAAGTGGCTATGGATGAAACCGTGCTTGATATTGCAACTGATAAAGTTGATAGCGAAGTGCCTTCAACAGATGAAGGAACGATTACCGAAATTCTATATAATGAAAACGACGTAGTGCCTGTTGGTAAAGTAATAGCAAGGATAGATACGAATGGTGAATATTCTGAAAATATAACTTCCCACGAATCTGTAGCGACACAACCACAACATGAAGAAGCCGATGTAGTAGAAGAAGTTCCTTACCAGCCTGAAGAAAAAAAATCAATGAGTAAAGGTGGTTCCGGTATACGGTTTTACTCACCCCTGGTTTTAAATATTGCTGCGAGTGAAGGAATCTCTATGAGCGAACTCGAAAATATAGAAGGCACTGGTCAGGATGGAAGAGTGAGTAAAAAAGATATCGTGTCTTATCTTGAAAACAGGAAGAATGCCCCACATCAAAAATCGCAACAGACTCATCAGGCTGAACAACACGTTAATGAAACGCCTGCAACAATTTCCCGCCATGATTATTCGCCCACTATTTATACCGGAAATGTAGAAATTATTGAAATGGACCGCATGCGAAAAATGATTGCCAAACACATGATTGACAGTCAGAATACCAGCGCGCATGTTACCAGCTTTACTGAATGTGATGTCACTAATCTTGTGTTATGGCGTGAAAAAGTAAAGAAGGATTTTGAAAAAAGAGAAGGTGAAAAAATTACATTCACGCCATTATTTCTTGAGGCTATAGTAAAATGTATCAAGAAATACCCTCTCATCAACAGCAGCGTGGATGGCGATAAAATCATAATCAAAAAAGATATAAATATAGGAATGGCTACTGCCATGCCTACCGGAAATTTAATAGTGCCGGTTATTAAAAATTCAGACCAATTGAATTTAACCGGACTCACCAAGCAGGTGAACAGCCTGGCTAATGCTGCAAGAAATAATAAATTAAAACCCGACGATACTGCCGGCGGAACTTTTACTCTTACTAATGTGGGAACTTTCGGAAGTATTATGGGAACTCCAATTATTAACCAGCCACAAGTGGCCATACTTGCAGTAGGAGCGATAAAAAAACGCCCTGTAGTTATAGAAACCGAACAAGGCGACAGCATTGCAATCCGCTATATGATGTATCTTTCTTTAAGCTATGATCATAGAATAATTGATGGCGCTTATGGATCTACTTTTTTGAATGCGGTAGGAAAAGAATTGGAAAATTTTGATGGGAAAAGAGGATTCTAAGTAAATATTATTCCTTCTTTGATTTATTTTTTTTAGCAACTTCAAAATTGATATTACATGTTACCCGGCAGTTTTTAAAATTTCAATTATAGTTGCGTAACTATTAGAAAAATATTTTTCCAAATCTGTTTTTTTAGCCCATTTAATTCCTGTGATATCTTCTTCAGTTTGCGGGATTAATTTTTCATCGCCATTTGCTTTCATGGCATACCATTGAGTCTCTTTTAATATATGCTTTCCAAATTGCTCATAAGTGTGAAATGTAACACCGATTGGTTCAATAATTTCTAAATTATTCAAACCGGTTTCTTCCTGTACTTCTCTTTTTGCACATTGCTCTATCGTTTCGTTATCATCTAATTTCCCTTTTGGAAGATCCCATTTCCCAAGCCGGAATATCAATAAAATTTCCTCATTTTTATTTTTTACTACACCCCCTGCAGCCATAATATGAGTAAAGTGCTTGAAAAATGCAGTCTTTAATTTTAAAAAATCTTTGTCATATAGAATACCGGCATGAAATTGTGGTTTTTTAATTTCATGTAACAATGAATTAATTGCGGCTGTAGAAAGTTCATCAATGTAAACTGTTTCGGGATGATGACGGTATTCGTTAATCACAGAAGTAATCTCATCACACAAAAAAACCGGTTTGTCATTAAAGTAAATTGTTATGTTGCTCATACGTGTTTATTATCTTCGCACAATGACTGATAAAAAAGTAATTGCTGAAAAACTTTTACAAATTAATGCAATTAAATTAAGTGTCCATGAACCTTTTACCTGGGCCAGCGGATGGAAAAGCCCTATTTATTGCGATAACAGAAAAGCACTTTCATTTCCCTTTGTAAGGGATTTTATTAAATCTGAAATGTGCAATGTTATTTTTCAGGATTTTGAAAATGCAGATATGATAGCTGGTGTAGCAACTGCTGGTATTCCGTGGGGCGCCATGTCTGCCGATCAATTAAAACTTCCATATATATATGTAAGGCCAAAACCTAAAGAACATGGTTTGGGAAATCAGATAGAAGGATATTACGAAACGGGAAAAAGAGTAGTAGTAGTAGAAGACCTGGTATCAACAGGAAAAAGCAGTTTGCAAGTGGTTGACGTTTTAAAAAATGCGGGATTGGAAGTGGAAGGAATGGTTTCTATTTTTAATTATGGATTTGAAAATGCAAAAAATGCATTTAGGGAATATAATCTTACTTTGAAATCATTAACCGATTATGATTCATTAATTGCTTTGGCCATTGAGAAAAATTCGATATCTGAAGACGATCAAAAGACGTTGTTAAACTGGAGACAAGATCCATCTAATTGGAAGGGAGTTTTGTAAATTCGTTTTAAATAAATAGATCTATGAAAAAATGTATCCTAGGAATTTTAGTTTTGGCTGCTTTTGCCACTCCCACTTTGGCACAGCAAAAAGCAATACAAAAAGCGGTAATACACACACCAGGGGTTCTTGCAGAACCATGTAAAGTCAGTATCGAGAATTTTTTGGTGCATGAATATGGGGTTTCTTCGGTAAGAGCCGATTTCAGACGGCATACCGTTACTGTAGTTTGGTACACAGACAGGACCAATATCGAAAATATTAAAACAGCCTTAGCCAATATGGGTTACGACGCTGATGATGTAACTGCAAACCCAGACGCTTTTAAAAGACTTCCCCCAGCCTGCAAACCTTTGGTGATAGATTCGACCAAACTAAAATCGTAAATAGTAACTTTTAACCTGTAGTCATGAACATTTGGCTTTAGAATTATTCTCCATAATAAATTACACAAAAATGCCCTGTTTGCAAACAGGGCATTTTTGTAAAGCTTACTAATCTTCAAAAACATTGAAAATTACCCGCGATTTTATCCAATAGATTTACCATTTAAAACAGTGAAAAAGTTTCTTTGGTTTCATAATTTACCGGAAAACTTTTAAATATATTAGCCTTCCCTACCCTCACTTTCCCGGTAAGTTTTACCACTACTTCCTTACCAGTCAAAGTACTCCAGGCATTTTTGAATAAACTTTGCATATCAACATCAAATTTTACAGGAATATTAAAAGTGTCCCTTCTGGGAATATGAATAAGAGAATCTGATGAGCTATGTCCTAATAAATTTCCATTTATAAAAATATCCAGGTCTGTATTTTTCAATTGCATCCCATAATTATTAGGATTATAATATTCAAGGTTAAGACTGACGATAGAATTGTTAAAGCCCAATCCCCTGATGGCAAAATTTTGATAAGATATATATTCCAAAGGTTTAGGAGAGGAGCATGACAAAATTGCCAGTGAGATAAAAATAATTAAAAACAGTTTCTGTTTCATCTTGAGCGGTTTCAGAAAAATGGCGACTATATACATCTTCCCACAAGGTAATACAGCCTATTGATTTTTAGATTATTGCAATATTTCTTTTTTGAAAACATTGTGATTTTTTAAAATGGATAGACTGGCAGTTTTTGGAAGCTACTATTTTTTGATTCAAAAATATTTTTATTTAAAATTTAATTTCAATTAAATGATTTACAAGGATTACATTTATCCTAATGAATTGGCATTATATAATAAATGAAATTTTATTGTCGTTTTTAAAAGTTGCAATAATTTGTGGGTCATATTATATGAGTAAAAGGTTCTTTGCAAATTCAAGAAAAAATGATAAAAGAAAGGCATCCATTCTTGGAATTATTTGGGTAGGCATTGAAATTATTTTTATAAATACAATTGTAATTGGCATCTTTTCCGCCGGACTTGATAAAAATAAATTATTTGTTTATTTTTCCATTATGGTTATTCCATCAATATTTGGATTGATAGATGCTGTGAAACATGATGCTAAATTAAGACCCGAAGAGAGGGGAAAATAAAACAAATATTACCAAATAATTTCATTAAATTGGCGTTATATTTGCCACCCAATCAAAAGAATATCCTTTAAATAGCCATCTCTTTTTACAAAAAAAATAAGCACATTATGAAGGATAAAAAAGATATTTCAATAGAAGTTTCTCCTAAAAATCCAGATTCAAAATGGGTAGCATTAGATAATCATAATAAAATAATTTCAGAAGGTGTTACTCCGGAATCGGTAGTTTGTGAAGCTCAAAAAAAATCTAATGATTTTTTTATGATGTTTATCCCTAAAGAAGGAAATTCATATATTTTTTAATGGCTGTTCACGTTTATTCCTTTCTTAAAGATGGTACAGGTAGGTATAGGCCATTTATTCCTATTAGACTTACCAATCCCATTGAGAGAATTTCAACAAATGTTATGGCCTTATTAGATACGGGTGCCGATGATTGCGTTTTTCCTAAATTTATTGCAGATGGAACAAAACATAATCTTAAAGGCAAAGGTGTTGAAAGTATGATAACACAAGGTGTTGGAGAAAATAAAGTAGAAGTTTGGAAACATACCTTTGTTATAGAATTAATATCCCCAGATAAAAGCAAAGTAGTTTGGAAAAGTAAAAACCTGCTCATTAACTGCTTAGATCATAACAGTGCGCCTATTTTATTGGGTTGCTCAAATTTCTTATCAAACTTTAAGATAACCTTCAATTATCCGACTAAAAAAATATTGATAGAAGTTTAGCTATCTTATATGTCAAAGAACTTATTTTGCCTTCTTTTTTTTACTCTTAGGCAAAGGAGTATTTAAAGCCTTTTTCATTGCTTCTTCAAAAGTCATATCTAACTTAACTTTATCTTCTTTTATTTTCTTTTTTCCCTTCGCCATAATCATTAATTTATTAACTAAGAAAAAGCGCTTTCAAATTCATCACAGCTAATAAGATTTATATTCTTTTCAATCCTTCTTGAAAGACTTATTTTAAGCTCATTTTGTAAAGCCATCCTCAACATAATAATATCTTGGCTTGATTTTACATTTACAACTAAATAAGGTTTTATTCTTAATTGAGTTGGATGCAGTATAGTGTAATAATTATTTTTTTCAATCCCATAATATCCAAGAAGTGCGCACAATAAATATAAGCTATCTACAATCTTCTTTGACATATCCCTAAGTTCATTTAGGAGATATGTTTCTGCGGTAAGTTCATAAAAAGAATTGAATCTTTTCATATCAAAAATGCAAAGTGAATTATTTCTTTGATCAAAAAAAATCCCATCAACAGAACATAATTTGCATTCTTCCTGAATCCCAATATCTTTTGTAAAAGTGTCCTTCACTTTGTCAAAATCTAAAACCCTTAATTCACAATTTTTAAAGCAGGAATGCTTTATATCCTTTACAGGCTCCATAAAATAATATGGAGTGCTATCTCTAATAAATTTTACAATATCTTTTAGCATATCAATTAAAATAAATCTTTCTCATCGGGTCAGCAAGAGCTTTAAAAATCGGTTCTAAATCCTCCGTTACATCTTTAAATTCAGAAACAACATTATTCCCTTTATTAGAACTTTCGCCAAAATAAAATTTAGTAATATCTTCCGTATTGTTATCCTTTACATATTTTACTGTCGCCTGCAAAAAATATGGCGAATGGGTGCTTATGATTATTGGGATACCTGCTTTACTTAATTCAACAACTATCTTTGCATACTCAATTTCCCATTTTGGATGTAAATGAACTTCTGGCTCGTCAATTATTAAAATTGAATCAGAATTTATATTCCCAGAAAGAAGAAGTAATTGTAATACAATAAAAGATTTTATTCCGGTTGCTATATTTGATGAAGTAATTAATGAATAACCATCATTTTTAACAAAATAAAAATTTCTTTTTTCACTGTTGTAAACAACCGAACCATTAATTATTTTATTGATTTTCTCAATAATTTCGGGGTTACTTACAATAGGGGAAGGACTTCCATTTATTTCATCAAATTTTGATAGAATATCGGTATAGTTGAAAGGGAATGGTACTTTTTTAAACCCTCTACTTCTGCCTCTAAGACTTCTCCCAATAAAATAATGATAGAGATCATCTAATATTAGTACCGTGGGGGTATCCACTATTGTACTATCTATTTGAAAAATGGGATTAGCATTATCGTACTTGAAATCAACAACCTCGTTATTCTCAATTCTGAGAGTTAAAAGTGTTGATGGCCCCTGATTAATTATTATTTCCAATTTCTCGCCAGTAAATGAATTTATTTGATTTTCAAAGAAATATTTAATGATCTCTTTATTAAAATATAGTTTATAAATATTCTCATAGTTTATGTTCTCAGTAAGTATTGAATTGATGATTGTGAAGCAATCTTCAATTACATTTAGGTTTGAATCTACCTCTTTGTTACTAACTCTTAAATTAGGTTTAGTAAATTCAATAATATCCTTAACTACCTCATTTTTATAGTTACTTATTTTTTCTATTATCTCTTTATTCAGTTCTGGGTCTCTAAAATATTCATCTATTGAATCCCTCAGCGATTCAGTATCGAATTTCATTCTTCTTTCTTCATTAAATGGAACTACCTCACGGTGCGCCTGTAAAATTTTACTAAAATTAAATTCTATTTTTAAGGCTCTCTCTTCATCATAATACTCGGGGGAATTTTTTAATGTTTTTATGATTGAAAAAACTAATTTGCCGATAAAAGATTTTCCGGTATCGTTATTACCTGTTAGGATTGTCAAGCCATTTAATTCTATTTCGGCAGTACTCACAATTCCTAAATTCTTTATACTAATATGCATTAGAAAAGATAAATTTCTTGTAAACATAATTATTATTTTTGAATAAGAGTTTTATACCTTAATCTTCCTCCTGTATTCGATACTGTTTGTGCAAACCGTTCTTTGTCGGTTATTTTTCGGGTATTATACCTGTATGATGTTTCCTCACAATACCTATGTAAATGTTTTGGGCTGACCTGATGGTAAATTCCAAATATTGATCGTTTCAGGCTTGAAAAGAATCCTTCCACAGTATTTGTATATGCTATACCGTTTTTAAATTCCATTTGTGAATGGTTTACGGTATGGTGTGCAGCATACTCCATGTTTAATCCTTGATAGGATAGGTGAGTATCAGTCATAAGAATAGCGTTAGGGTTTACATTAGCCCTTACAACATCTTTAAAGCTATTGTCACCTATTACAGTTAGTCTTGCTTTGCCGTCTCTTTCCAATAATCCCATAACAGCTACTTTGTTATCTATTCCTTTTTCTTGAAACTTTTTTCTTCTGCCCCTATTCATATTTCCAAATTTTCCGCCCACGTAAGTTTCATCAATTTCTACTATGTTGTCTAATGGCTCTGGTTCAGGATCACCCATAATAAATCGAATACGATGCAAAACAAACCATGCTGATTTTTGTGTGATGCCTAAATCCCTGCTTAACTGTAATGAGCTAATACCTTTTTTATGTGCAGTAATAACAAATATTGAAGCAATCCATGTAGATAATGGAATCTTAGAATTTTCAAAGACAGTCCCGACCGTAACCGTAAAATCACGTTTACAAGTTTTCTCCCTGCAACGGTAAGTTTTACCGTCTTTCAATTTGTATGGTTTTGTTCCATTACAATGAGGGCAAACCGGATTACCATTCCAACGCCATTGCTCCATTGCATCACGGCAAACCTTCTCATCCGAAAGTTTACTCATTAGCTCTTTATAATTTTTAAATTCCAACATAAAACCAATTTTTAAAATGTGTTAAGGAAGAGTTAATGCGATTTAGGGCAAAAAGTAACCCTCCAAATAATTTAGTATTTGAAAATTTTGTGCCTGTCATTTCGGCGCAGGGTGGAAGTGAAGTTGAAAATTTGCGAAAGATTTTGGAATCGCTTTGTGGGAAGAAATATATAGTCGCCAGAAAAATCCACCCAAAGGTATGATTCTTTAAACTAAATGAATTAGTAATTTTAAAAAATGAGACAAAAAATTGTTAACTAACTTATATAGTATATAACATTTATTATAATACATTCTTTATAAGCAATTAATAACATTTATATAATTTTAAATAACAACTATAAGTACTCTATTTAGAAATTTATACGGTAAAAATTGATTAACCTAAAAAAGGCTGCTTTTGTGTCATAACATTATACTTAATTATATGATTAATAATATATAATATGATTTATATAATTTTTATTATTAAATAAAATTAAATTAAACAAAAAAGCTAATTTGAAACGCTAATTTTCAAAACTCTTTGCAAAAATTTTAAATTAATTTTTGTGAAAAACCTTTTAATCCGGTATTTATGTCAGTTGTCTTTATTTTTATAAAACTATCCGACCCAGGATTTATAAAAACAATTTGAATTAAAATTTGTCTAATTTTTAGCGCTATTATTCAATATATTTTACCTACCATCGGTTGAACAATTAAAAAATATTATCCTATACATTTAATTTATTAAAAATTATCTAAAAAATTAAGAATAGTATTTTTACGGTATTGCAAATCCAGAAAATGCACTCTATGTTTGCACTGTGATTGTGAGTTGTCTTTTACCAAAACAATCATTTTACCTCCCAATCCTCCCATTCTAAGAAAGATTTATTTCAGCCAGGAAAATCAGGTTTTATCAATTTTAAACGGAAGAAATGAATAAGGATAATTTTACATTCATTACTGCATTCAACTAAATTTCTTTTGTTTTTTTAAGGCTAAATGCTTTGAAAGGGTTGCCTGAAAGTCCGAAATTTTTTTATGTATTGGCAAATATGTAAATCGGCTATATTTTTAATTGTATAGTTAAAAGGGATTCAATCCCAAAAGAAGTCCAATTTTTATTGAAATCCGAATTCTAATATTCATTGTAAAAATTAATTTTTAAAAAAATTATACAATGAAAAAAATTATGTTATTCAGGATGGCTTTTGTAATTCTATTTACAAGTTTATCATTTGGCAGCAATGCCCAAAATGCACAACAAAGTAAAATTAATATCATTAATTTTCATGTTGTAAAAAATCAAAACAAAGTGGATATAAATTGGGCAACAGACAAGACAGTTACTACCAATTATTTTGAAGTGGAAAAGAGTAATGATGGTATCAGTTTTAAAACTGTAGCCATGGTTTTTGGCGCTGATCCTTCAGATACTAATTGCGATTGTTATAGTTGTTTCGATAAGATTACTACTCATTCAAAAAAATCATATTACCGTTTAAAGCACGTTGATAGCAATGGAATAGTGGAATTTAGCGAAGTGAAAATGCTTGCTTTAAAATAAACAGATAAACTAATTTCAACTCGTTTTCTTTGGGGGTTACAGAACCTAATTGGTTCTTAACAAACGCCGCATTTCTATGCGGCTTTTTTTTATAGTACCCTGTCTCATTTTACCTGATTTTTTAAGTCAAAATTGCAAGAAGAGAACCCATCAATCAAACAGTCGGCTGACCAGATCCGTCCAGGTGACTAGGGTCGGATAGGAATGAATCGTTTGAGCTGGCACTCAGGCATAAATAATGAAGATTTATGATTTTCCTGGTTTTTCCATAAAAGAAAACCCAAAATCATTGTTTTAATAATAAATTTTGATTTAAAGTGTAAATCAAATTCAAAATTGTAATTTTCAGCAAGTATTTGATTATAAAAATTTAAGAAAATGAACATTCGGGAATTCAAATTCAACTTCCAGGTATATGATTCTATTGAAGATTTAAATAATGAAGATGCAGATTTATTAAGAGAAGCCAGGATAGTAACACAATTTGCGTATGCGCCTTATTCAAATTTTAAAGTAGGGGCTTTTGCTAAATTAGTAAACGGGAAAACAGTAAGTGGTACTAACCAGGAAAATGCCTCCTTTCCTGCGGGGATTTGTGCTGAACGTACGTTAATGTCAACTGCATCATCGTTATTTCCCGGTATAGGTATTCAAACAATTGCTATTTCTTATAACAACCTAGATGGGAAGAGTGACAGACCAATCAGTCCCTGTGGTATTTGCAGGCAGTCTTTTGTTGAATTCCAGGAAAGGACCGATAGTCCGATTCGGATTATATTGAGTGGGTTAGAAGGCAAAGTTCAGGTAATTGAAAACGCAATTGATCTAATTCCCTTGGTTTTTAACGCAGATGATATGAAATGAGAGGAAAGTCTTCAGCCTTCAGTGGTGAGTAATCCGTGAGCTGAATTTTGAACTATGAATTTCCACCTTCAATCCAACACTTTTAAACTCTTTTTAATAATTTCCACGCATTCTACTATCTGATCTTTTGTGATTATTAATGGCGGGGCAAATCGAATGATATCGCCATGAGTTTGTTTGGCCAAAAGGCCGTTATTCTTTAACTCAATGCATAAATTCCACGCGGCGTTTTCATCTTTATGGTTAATAACGATCGCATTCAATAACCCTTTGCCGCGCAGTTTTAAAATATGCGGCGAATTAAGATTATGCAGCTCTTGCCTGAATAACTTACCAAGGATTTCTGCATTCGCTGCAAGTTTTTCTTCTTTTAAAACCTCTAAAGCTGTCACTGCGATTTTGCAAGCAAGTGGATTTCCTCCATAAGTGCTGCCATGCTCTCCTGGTTTAATGGTGAGCATAATCTCGTTATCAGTAAGTACAGCACTTACAGGCATTACACCTCCGCTTAATGCTTTACCGAGGATTAATATATCTGGTCTTACATTTTCATGATCGCAACAAAGTAATTTTCCTGTTCTGCACAATCCGGTTTGTATTTCATCTGCAATAAATAACACATTGGCATCAGCACAATATTGCTTAGCCTTTGCCAAATACCCTTCGTCCGGAACGTTTACTCCCGCTTCGCCCTGTATGGGTTCTACCAGGAATCCCGCAACATTTTTATCCTTTAGAGCTTCTGCAAGAGCACTTAGATTATTATAAGGAATTATTTCAAATCCCGGAGTATAGGGGCCGAAATCATTTTTTGCATCAGGATCAGTACTGAATGAAATAATCCCCAGTGTTCTTCCATGAAAATTACCCTCACATACGATGATCTTAGCTTTATTTTGTTCAATTTCTTTTACACGGTAAGCCCAATGCCTGCAAAGTTTTAAAGCAGTTTCTACTGCTTCGGCACCAGTATTCATTGGCAATACTTTGCCGTATCCAAAATATGTTGTGATGTATTCCGTAAAGACACAAAGTTCCTCACTATGAAATGCTCTGCTGGTAAGAGTTAGCAATTGTGCCTGTTCTGTTAAAGCTTTAATGATCTTAGGATGACAATGCCCCTGGTTTACCGCTGAATAAGCGCTCAAAAAATCATAATACTTTTTCCCATCCACATCCCAAACGTAAACGCCCTTCCCTCTTTTAAGAACTACCGGAAGGGGATGATAATTATGCGCGCCGTATTGATTTTCAAGATCAATAAAATAATTTGTTTTTGAAACTGTTGACTGTACTGGCATTGTAAAAAAATTAGCGAGAAAAATAAATATTGAAATCTGCGAGAAATGAGAAAGGGGCGATATGGTTATATCTTGTGATCTAAGAAATCAAGATTCTCAGAAAGAAAGGATGATATATAAAAGGTATTGCTCAATATTTTTATTTATGTTACAAAGGTATTAAAAAAATCAGACCTATAATTGGGTAATTATTTACCTGGGCAGCTATCAGTATGTTAATTCTTATTGTTTAGGAATCTTGCTTATTCGTTGCTTTGCTGAAAGTCGATTGGTAATTGCCTTGATTATTTCGCGAGAATTTTATGTCCCATTTTATCTCTTTTAGTTTGTAGATATTTTTTATTATGCTCGTTGGGCACAATTTCAATCGGAACAGTATCTACTATTTCAATTCCATAGCCCAAAAGACCTGCTCTCTTCTTAGGATTATTACTGATAAGCCTTATTTTAGTAATATTCAGATGTCTTAAAATCTGCGCTCCCACCCCATAATCTCTTTCATCCATCGAAAAACCCAATTTCAAATTAGCTTCTACAGTATCCATTCCCTGCTCCTGAAGTTTGTAGGCTTTTAATTTATTAAGCAGGCCTATCCCCCGCCCTTCCTGGTTCATGTACAATACAAGCCCTTTACCTTCCGCCTGCACCATCTTCATGGCATTATGTAATTGATCGCCACAATCGCAACGAAGCGAGCCCAGAATATCTCCGGTCATGCAACTTGAATGGACTCTTACCAAAATGGGCTCATCTTTTTCCCATTCCCCTTTCTTAAGGGCCATGTGGACTTCGCCGGTATTCAATTGAGTGAAAGCAATCAATTCAAAATCCCCATATTTAGTAGGCATTTTCACCCTCACATCTTCTTTTATAAGTGTTTCCTTTTCTAATCTGTAAGCAATTAAATCTTTTATGGAAATCAGTTTCAGATTGTGTTTATCCGCAATTTCGCGAAGTTGTTGCAAACGTGCCATCGTTCCATCTTCATTCATAATTTCTACTAAAACACCCGCATCGCCATGCCCGGCCAGCTTTGCCAGGTCTATGGTTGCTTCTGTGTGACCGGTTCTTCTAAGAACGCCGCCGTTCTTTGCTCTCAATGGAAATATATGCCCGGGCCTTGCGAGATCTTCGGGTTTTGTCTTTGGGTCAATAATTGCCTGAACCGTTTTTGCACGGTCATGTGCAGATATTCCTGTAGTACATCCATGCCCCAAAAGATCAACGCTCACGGTAAAAGGCGTGCCATGAAGTGCGGTGTTTTTATTCACCATCATATCAAGTTGTAATTCATCACATAATTTTTCAGAAAGAGGCATACAAATTAATCCTCTCCCATGCTTGCTCATGAAATTTATTATTTCAGGAGTAACATTTTTAGCAGAAGTAATAAAGTCACCCTCATTTTCGCGGTCTTCATCATCAACCACTATTACTAATTTGCCATCTTTAATATCTTCAATGGCATCATTTATTTTATCCAACATACTTTATTATTATTTAAAATGCAAAGATAATTCATTTGAAAATCAGTGTCGATCCAAAAGCGTTGATCGATTGATTAAATGAAAATCTGAATTATTTGTTCCTTTACTGTAAAGTATCTCCCGGTTTTTTGCCCCTGAAACTTATCACGCCTTACCTCTTCTCAAAGCCTGATATTTATCGCTGCCATAAAATTGGTTAATGCCATTGGGAAATAATAATTTTCTACAGTTAACTCTCCGCCCGAAATATAATTATAAGTGTATCCGGTAGATTCATATTTGTTATTGAACAGATTATTTATTTGAAAAATAAAATCAATTTCTTTGCCTATTTTTTTAAAAAGTGCATAAGAGAATTTTAGATTTTCCACAAAATAAGGATTAACACTTCTGCTAAAATGTGTGGTGTTGTCCAAAAACTGTCTTCCTACATATTTTGATTGAAAATTGATTTCTCCATTTTTTATAGGAATAAAATTCACTGCTGCTGAACCAATTAAATCGGGGGAAAAAGAAATATCGGTGTTATGATAAAAATTTTCTTTTTGCAACCCATTGTCATAGTCATCAATGTACTCTGTAAAATTTTTAATTTTATTTTTGCTGAAAGAAAGATTTCCCGAAAGGTTAAACCATTTTGTTACTAAGGCTGCACCCTGCAACTCAATGCCAGCGCGGTAGCTTTCAGGTGTATTGGTACGTGTATAAGCGCCCACATCATTTATTTTTCCGGTATTTACCAATTGATTGTGATAATACATGTAATAAAATGTAACGCCATAATTGAATGTTTTATCCTTTCTTTCAATTCCTAATTCTGTATCATAAAGTATTTCAGGTTGGGGAATTTGATCAACGTTTGCTTCAAAATCATCACGATTGGGTTCTTTTGCAGCAACTGAACAAGAAAGATATGCCTGGTAATTATTTTTATTGTAAGATATACCGGCTTTAGGATTGAAAAAAGAATAGGCTTTGTCAACAGTTAGAGTAGGATCATCGTCAAAACCATCAATTCTGTATCTTACAAAACGTTCCTGCAAATCTAAAAACCCTGTAAAACCAGAACCCAAAGTTTGCATTAGTTTGCCATAAAAATTCAAATCGTTCTTTGTCGCAGGGGCATTAAAATATTTATAATTTGGAGGAAACCATTGCTGTGCCCATGTTACAATATCATAATGCTGTCCGTCATATTCTGTCCATCCACCACCAAAAGTTATTTCTGTTTTATTTTTATGATATTGTAAAGAAAAAACAGAACCATAAAAATAATTATTGAGCCAGAGCCTTCTTATTAAATTGGTAGTAGTAATTGTATCTGTTCCTTCGATAATATTAGGAAGATAGTAATCGCTAAAAGCCTCACCCGCCCTATATTCTTCATAATATCCTAAACCTCTTGAAAGAAATGTAACGACGTTATAATTTAATGAAGAATTGATCTTATGATTATAAAAAAGCTGGTAATGTGTTTGAATATAATTATCGGTTTCATTGGCATAAGGCGCTCCCGGTTTTTCGGTTCCTGCAGGATTGTAGGTTCGGTCGCTGTCGAGATAACTTTCTGGTACACCATACCATGCCTGGTAAGTTTTTTCTTTCCCACTTATTATATTAAAACGTAAAGAACTTTTTTCATTGATATACGCTGCGCTAAAATATAAAGATTTAAGATTGGAAGTTGCCCTGTCAATATATCCATCGCTGGTAATCTTTGAAACTCTTCCGTCAATTAAAAAATGTTTTTTTAATAAACCGGTACCAAATTTTAAAGTATTTTTCCAGGTTTTAAATGAACCGAAACTATTATTCGATTCTATGTATGGTTCTTTGTTTACTTCATTGGTAGAAAGATTAATGGTAGCTCCAAAAGCTCCGGCTCCATTAGATGAAGTTCCGACGCCCCGCTCTATTTGAATAGAATTTACTGAAGAAGACACATCGGGAAGATCTACAAAAAAAGTACCCTGGCTTTCCTCATCATTATAGGGAATTCCATTAAGCGTAACATTAATTCTTGTAGCATCCGTACCACGAATATACATTTCAGTGTAACCAACACCATTTCCTGCATCAGAACTCACAAAAACTGAAGGAGTTGAGTTCAAAATAAAAGGCAGATCCTGACCCAGATTTATATTGGCTATTTGTTGTTTAGTAAGATTTGTTTTGGTAAAAGGTGCTTTATCCCCAGCTCTTATTGAAGTTACTTCTATATTATCGAGCATTAGAGTATCACTGAGTTTATGGCGGGAGGTATCCTGTGCGCGAACTAAAAAATGTAAAGTGACCATCGAAAAGAGGAGTAGTATTTTTTTCATGTTTGTAATTTATATGACCTATACAATGCATGAAAAAGAAGGCGGGTAAAGTTATTCATCCTCCCTTCGCAGGCATTATCCTGATCAGGTATGCGGGTATTTTCTCAGCATCTCGCCAAAGGCAAGAGCACCCCGGTAAATATTTGTTTTAAAACACAAAGATAATAAAGACGAAACTGATTTTTAAAATAAATTAATTGAAAAAAATAAGAATCATTGATATTTCTGCTTTTACTGCTGGCTTTAGTTCGTGATCATTCATCCAATACTATGGTAATAGGATAGTGGCTAAAAAAAATTGTAACTTTTCCATTCTAAATACGTTACACTAAAAAAATAAATATGAAATCTCTTTTAATTTTTCTTTTCACAGCCTTTACTATTCAGTCTTATGGTCAAACCATAATAAATGATAAAAATGCTGAAGTAAGAAGTGTGGGTGCTTTTTCAGGAATAAAAGTTTCCGTCGGAATTGATGTTTATTTGTCGCAGAGTGATGATTATGCGCTGGCAGTAAGCGCCGCAGAAGATAAATTTCGTGATAATATTAGAACTGAAATAAAGAATGGAATCCTAAATATTTCATATGATGGTGGTTCTATGAGGTATACCGCCAATCGCAGGTTACGCGCTTACGTTTCTTTCAAAACCCTTGAACGTCTTGAAGCATCCGGCGCTTGTGATTTTATTATTAATGGAACCTTTAACTCCGGAAGTGCAAAAATAAAACTCTCAGGTGCATGTGATATTAAAGGAACAGTGAACATTGTTGATATGCAAATCAATCTCAGCGGCGCTTCTACAGTACAAATAAATGGTACAGTACAAAATTTAAAAATAGAGGCAGGTGGCGCCAGTGATGTTAAGAATTATGACCTTGTTGTTGACAATTGCGAAGCTGATCTTTCGGGAGCAAGCGATGTAAAACTTACAATTAATAAATCGTTATCAGCAAAAGCAAGTGGGGCAAGCACATTATATTACAAAGGGAATCCAGAAAGAAAAGATGTTAGTTCAAGTGGCGCCAGTTATATATCTCAAAGAGATTAAATCACTTTTAATTCCTACACTTCGGGTAATTTTTTTCAAATCTAAACTTTATGATTTGCTAAAGTATTAATATTTGGCAGCAAGTAGTTAAGGACTTACATTTGCACCTCAAAATCGCGAAGTAGAGCAGCGGTAGCTCGTCGGGCTCATAACCCGAAGGTCGGAGGTTCGAACCCTCCCTTCGCAACAATTCTAAAGCTTCAATTTGTTTTGGGGCTTTTTTTATTAGTTTATTGATATCCTTTATGCATAGTCAACTTTTCGCTCACAATACATTTCTATTTTCTTTTTTAAATCAGAAGGGCGGAAAGGTTTTAAAACATAATCAGTAAATCCTGCTTCTGTAACCAGGGAATCCATATTTTCGAGAAGCGTAGCAGTAAAAGCAATTACAGGCGTATCAATTTTCATCTCTCTTATTTTTTTAAGAGTGGCATAGCCATTCATTTCAGGCATTTCCAGGTCCATAAGGATGAGGTCAAATTTGTGGTATTTTATTAACTCTATTGCGTGAATCCCTGTAATGGCTTCTTTGATCCCTATTTGCCATTTACTCAAAAAACTTTTTAAAATCTTCGCATTAATTTCATTGTCTTCGACTACCAAAATCCTTACGCCTCGAATATCCCTAACAGTCTCAGTAAAAGAAGTGTTACTTTTTATTTTAGGAACAGGCAAAGCCGCAATTTTAAATGAAATAGTAAAATAAAAACGCGATCCTTTTTGCAATTCGCTATCTACTTCAAGTGTGCCACCCAGGAGGTTTACCAATTGCCTGCTAATTGTCAATCCAAGTCCGGTACCGCCGTATCTTCTCTTTAAATCATCCGAATGCACCTGCGAAAATGCCTGAAAAATTTCTTCCTGCTTATCTTTTGCAATTCCAATACCTGTATCTTTTATTTCAAAATAAAGAACAATCTGAGTATCTGTAGATTCTTTAATTTTTAAAGTAAATTCTACTTTTCCATTATGAGTAAACTTAAGAGAATTTGATAAGAGGTTATTTATGACCTGGCATATTTTTATTTCATCACTAATGATTTTTATTCCCCCGAGTTCATTCTCCGGAAAATTAGAGATGAAATCAATATCCTTCGTTTTATACTGAAGAGCAAATGATGAAAGGACATTTTTAAGGCAATTTAAAATACTAAAAGGAGCCTCATTTAGTTCAATTTTTTTAGCATCTAATTTGCTAAAATCCAATATGTCATTAATAATATGAAGCATGTGCTCAGATGAATACCGAATGACGTTTACGTGATTTTTAATGTCTTCCTGTAAATCAGGCTCAGACAAAATAAGACCAGAAGCACCAATAATCCCATTAAGTGGAGTACGCAATTCATGGCTCATACTACTTAAGAAGCGTGTTTTGGAATTGATTGCGTTTTCAGCTTTCATTTTTGATCTGGCAGCTTCGCTCCAGGTCTGCTTTCTTTCGGTTATATCCCGTATGCTCAATACCTGGTATTCTTTTTCATCTGTAAATGAAGACAAAATATTAGTATTTACAAGACCGTAAAATTTATTTTTAGCATGAGTTTTAAATTCTGCTTCACCTGTCCAACTTTCTGTAACATTGTTCATTAATATATCAAGATTAGGGCTCTCTCCTGATAGAAATCTCATCATCACCTGCGACATATATAACCCGTTTAAATTTTTACCCTCAGGAAGTTCAAAAAGGGTTGTTGCCATCTTATTAGTTTCAATTACCTCCTGTGTTTCTTTTGAATAAACAAAATAAGCATCTGAGGAAGATTGAAATATGGAATCATAGAGATTATTTTTTTTTGCTAATTCATGTTTTTTGTTCCCCGGAAAAAGCCGTTGCCATTTAGAAAGCCAGTCGTTTTTCATTTTTATTTTCAAGGATTTATAAGAAGATTATATAATGGGTATTTACTAGATAACGCATAAAAAGATTTTTTATTTAATAAAAAGAACTAAGGAAGTTTTTAATTAATAGAGAAATAAAAACTATCCTGCTCTTAAAATACTATAAATCTATAATTTACGTTATTTATTATAATTCAATTAATCCGCTATGGAAAACCATTCCCTCACTTTTGACCAAAGGTTGGATACCGAATTTTTAGAAAGCCTTTATGAGGATGATATTGAACATGCAATGACGGTATTTAGCGAGTTTTTGAAAATGGCCCCTTCGATGATGAATGAAATTGACGAAAGCTACGAATCGGGTATTGTTGAAAGTTTCAGACAAAAAGTACACAAATTAAAACCTGTATTTAGCTTTGTTGGCCTCACGTACCTAACAGAGAAAGCCGAAATACTGGAAAAAAAATGCAAAGAAGTATCTCAGTTATATGATATAAGTCCCTTGTACAAAGAATTAAAATATCATTACTCTAAGGATTTCCCAATTATTGAAAATGAAACAAAACGTTTAAAAGAACAATTAAATTAATGTTATGAAATTAAAATGTATTATAGTAGATGATGAGTCATTGGCAAGAAGTTTCCTGGAGCGCTATTGCCAAAAACAAGGTAACCTCGAACTTATGGGGTCTTTTCCCGATTCTGAAGCAGCGCTCACTTATCTTTCTTCAAATGAAATAGATATTCTTTTTCTTGACGTCGAAATGCCAGGAGCTACCGGATTCGAATTACTGGATAAGCTAATGTATATGCCTAAGGTAATACTTACTACTTCCAAAACGGATTATGCATTTGATGCTTTTCAATATAACGTCGCCGATTATCTTAAGAAACCGATTTCTTACAATCGTTTCCAGGAAAGCATTACTAAAATAACTGACTCACTAAACAATACTACTGTTGAAACAAATAAGGATGATATATTTATAAAAACTGATGGAAAGTTTATACGACTCAGTTACCAGGATATTTTATATATTGAAAGTATGGGAGATTATGTAAAATATTTTACACTTGCCAAACATTATCTTACCCATAGCACGCTTAAAGCCGTCGAGGAAAAAATGAATCCAAAACAATTTATGAAAGTTCACCGTTCCTATATTGTAAACATGAGTAAAATAAAAGATATCCAGGATAATACAATTGTGATTGACACCAAGGTTATACCTATTAGTAAAGCCTTAAAACCTGATGTAATGGTCAGGATTAATGCAGTGTAAAGTATAGAAATCATAGTTTTCCTATCCTTTTGCCGAATTGATACAATATTTCATTTCTAATTCAACCATTCTCTTTTAATCTTATCGAAAGAATCTACTATTTCGTCGAAAAGAACATGCAATTCAACGAAAATGGAAGGAAAAATCTACGGATCTTTTGCATCTTTGTATCAGAAAGCGGGAACAAATTGCTTCAACATCCAAAGATCCTAAGAAACCTAAAAAATCAAATTATCCAATTATTCAATTATTCTAAGAAAACCAAAAACCAATTTTCTAATTAACGAAATTCAGAAATCCTAAAAAAAACCGAAAAGAATCACGTATCAAAAGAAAGGCTCCGATAACTATCGGGACAAAACCCAAAAACAGATTTTATCAGACCCCAAAAAGAAAACATTTAAAAATCCAATTGTCTGAAAAAAAACCACTATCCAA
>Ga0208589_1000134_pt1 | contig 34908 bp, 39 predicted proteins | sample NGESurshal092012_2_FD_184486 | JGI IMG/M metagenome (GOLD analysis project Ga0208589, IMG submission 184486) | Arctic peat soil microbial communities from Barrow, Alaska - NGEE Surface sample F53-2 shallow-092012 (SPAdes) | ecosystem: Environmental > Terrestrial > Soil > Wetlands > Peat ...
AAGCGCCCCCGGCCATGCCCACCTAGGAGGGCATGGCCAGCGGTCAGCCGCAGGGGCTCACTAACCAGCTCGCCTGGTGGCGGCCAGGCAGCCTGTCCAGCCGCCCTTGTCGAACGTCCGGACCGTGCATTGAGCTGTTTGCGGATAGTAGGCCCCCATGTGCTGGTGCACTGTGGCCGGCGGGATGGAGTCTGAAGTGCTGGCGGGGGGCGGGATAAAGGTGAATCCCTCCGGATACAGCGCTTGCTGCGAGAGCATGTTACGCAGGAGCTGGAATTCCGGCGCGGCGGGATGCGCCGCGGAGGTCGGGATCCAGGTCGCGGCGTAGGTTTTCAGCGCCGCTGCGGATGGTTTATCCGCGGGGAGCGATGAGACTACGGTGTAGAAGCCGTTCCGCAGCGACGTCAGGTAGTCCGCGGTTCCGCCGAAGAGGGCTCTGGAGCCCCGCCCGATTTTCACCACCGGATAGGGCTGGGTGTTCAGGTAGTTGGCTATTGACCAGTAGCGGACCTGGAAATCCGGGTGGATCCAGGGCACGGGGTAGGCACCGACGGAATTCCCGGGCACGCCGTGCCCCGCCTGAGTTGGGCTCGTCGGGGCCTGCCCGTGGGTGACGATCACGTATCCGTTCTTCGGGGTGAATTCCATGAGCAGGTAGGCGTTGACCGCGTTGGGGAACAGTCCCGACTGTGACGCGGCCGAGGGCCCGAAGTACTGCAGCTCGGGGACACGGCCCGCTGTCCCCGCAAGCTTGGGCATCCGGGTAAACGCCGCGTTCCCGCGCCCCGCTGCGGTGCCGTCCCGGGGGCATGGCGGCAGGGTGGTGCTCCGCCCGTTCCGCCTGATCGTGATGGACGGAAGCCGCACCGTCGTGTTGCCGCCCGCCGGAATGTAGGTCCGGAAGATCACGTACCCCAGCCCGGCCGGGCCCGAGGGGTTGGCCGGCGGGTTCTGGTCGATCATCGGGATGGCGTTCCCGGCGCGCTGCTGGGCGGCGGTAACCCTCGGCCGCAGGCGGACGGTGAACGCGTCGTGCCTCGTCGCCCGGCCCGTGCGCCACGGGTTCCGCGATCCCCGGTTCGCCGTGATCTGGTAGTCGGACAGGTCTGACGGCACACTTTTCCCGTGCACGGTGTTCGTGAACAGCTGGAACGAGTCGTTATAGACGGAAAATGACATGAACCGGCTCGTCGGGTACCGGCCACGGATCGTTATCGAATCATGAGGATTGGCGATAAACGGGGTGGTCCAGTAGGTGGCGTACGGGTCTGGCGCCGCGACATTTGCGGTGGCCGGGGTGGTCTCGATCGGCCACGCGCATCCTGGGAATACTGGCGGTGCCTGCGCTTGTGTCCGGCCAAGGTGGCCGCGCGCACTGATCGACGCCGCGCTGGACGGGAGATTTGTCGCCGCGGCTGCGGCCGCGGCTAGTAGCACGGCGGCACACATGGCTTTTCTGTCCCGGTATTTCGGCATTAGGGAAGAATTAGAGAACCTCATGTTGCCCCCCCGGCCTCGCAAAAGGCACGTCCCCATGAGGCGCACCGCATTCCGTAATGGTTACTTCCCGCACTGGCCGTAAAGCATGCTCGGCGCCTGTGGCCGGGGGTCCATGACATCGCCGCCGCGGCCACCGTGGACGGCGAGTGGCGGATCCGGCCTAGAGTCCGGCCGGCTTCGTGTTCCCGCTACGCGAGGGTGAGCCGTGAGGGGCGGGCAGGCGTGTGCCAGAGCCGGTTGGTGGCCGTTACCCCGGCGGTCTCGGTGATCATGTCCCCGCCGGTGCCCAGGTTGACGTCGTACTTGGGGAACGCCGAGGAGGCGATCTCGACCCGGAGACAGTGCCCCGCGGGGAGCCGCGCGCACGTGTCCCACAGGGAGATCTCCACTTCGTACACCTCGCCGGGGACCACGGGCTGCTCCCGGTCGAATCCGTCCCGGTAGCGCAGCCGCACCATCCCGTCGCACAGCCGCTGCGCGAAATCGCCAGGGTGCACGTCGACGAGCTTGGCCGTGATGTCGGTGTCGGCGGCTGAGGTGGCGACGTGCGCGACCACCCGGACGGGCCCGATGATCTCCAGCGGCTCGGTCAGCGGGTCGCTGGTGAACACCAGCACGTCGCCCCGGCTCTCCACGCCGAGGTAGTCATCCGGGCCGCCGATCTGCGCGCTGCTCGCGCTGGTGATGAACGGGACCGGCCGGCCGGGGTCGTGCGTCCATTCGTCTGGTGGCTGGTCGTGGTCGACCGCGGCTGAAGCCAGCCGCCCGTCGCCGAACCGGCTGTTCGCATGCCCGCCGCTGGAAAGATGGAAGACTGCGGACGCCGCCCCGGCGGGCGGCCAGGTCTGTGCGTCGCGCCACTGATTGGCGCCCATGACGAAGATCCGCACGGGCGCCGGCGGCGGTTCCGGCGTGATGCCCCGGACGTGCTCGTCGAGGAAAGCCAGCACGTGGGCGTCCAGGTCGATCACCGCGTCCGGCCCGAAGTCGATCTCACCGAGGGTCCGCGCCTTGTTCACGGCATGTCCCCAGGGGCCCACCAGCAGCCGCTGGCCGGCCCGCCCGGCGGCGACCATGGCGGCAAAGTTGGCGGGCGTGCCGATCTCCTCGTCGTCGTACCAGCCGGAGATGTGCAGCGCAGGGACGTCGATCTCGCCGATGCGGTGCTGGTAGCGGACCGGTTCCCACCACTCGTCCAGGGCGGTGTGCCGCAGTTCTTCTCGCCAGTTGGCTGAGACGAACCCGGCCGCCTCGTCCATGGTCAGCAGCGGGCGGTGCCCATACACCGCCATCCAGTCCACGTCGTCGCAGAACTGGGGCATCCGGCCGTCGGTGAACCGGTGCCAGTGGATGTGCATCGGGGTGGGCAGCCCGGTCGGGTGCTCCACGAACGGGTCGCTGGGCGTCACCAGGCACACCATCGCCCGCAGCGCGGGTGGCTGCTCCAGCGCGGTCAGCCACTGGATGCGGCCGCCGTAGCTGGCCCCCCAGGTCGCGACGTCGCCGGTGCACCAGTCCTGGGCCGCCGCCCAGGCGATCACCTCAGCCCCGTCCGGGCCATCGTGACGGTACGGCTGGAAGACCCCGTCGGAGTCTCCCCGGCCGCGGACGTCGGCGGAAACCACCCCGTAGCCGGCCTTGGCGAACGTGACCGCGCGCTGGGACTGCGGCTCACCCGTCTTGCCGTAAGGCGTCCGCACGACCACCGCCGGCACGGGCAGCGTCGCAGGCAGGGTCAGGTCCGCGGACAGCGTGATGCCCTCACGCAACGGGATCCGGACGTTGAACCTGCGCACCACTCCCGGCTCAGCCACGGCACCGGATGCTACCCCCGCCCGCCCGCAGCCGGCCGTTCTCCACCCAGGGCGTGAGACCCGGGTCTACCCGGGGGCTGATGTGCGGGAGTTCTCGCCCGGCCAGGCTGGAGGTGAGCCAGAACCGACAGCAGGCGGAGGCGTGCGGCATGGACGACCGGCAGACGATGCGAGCCTCGGACCATGACCGGCAGCAGGTCGTGGACCTGCTGTGCGGCGCGCTGGAGGACGGCCGCCTGCGGATGGACGAGTACGTGGACCGCATGGGGCGCGCCTACCAGGCGGTGACCTACGGCGATCTCGTTCCCCTGCACGCCGACCTGCCCGCCGCGGGCCACATGGCTCCGGCCACCACGGCGCAGGCCATCGCGGCTCCGGCCACCCCGGCGCAGGCGGCCGCGGCGCAGGCCGCCACCGCCCTGAAGAGCTGCCCGGCCACGGCTTTCGCGCGCCTCCCGGCCGTACTCCGGGTGCTGTGGGCGCTCTGGTTCTCGGCCGTGTCGGTCAATGTGGTGGTGTGGGCGCTGGTCAGCGTCACCACCGGCCAGCTCATCTACCCTTGGCCGCTCTGGGTGGCCGGCCCGTACGGGGCGGCGCTGTTCGCCCTGTCGGCCGCCGCCACGGTGAGCCGGCGCTCCCGGGAACAGCTGATCACGGCGGGCCGGCCGTAGCATCCCCCTATGAGCGGCGACACGGGACCGGCCCCTCCGGCCTCGTTCCCGGGATCGGCGAGGTGGCTGGCCCTCGCGGTGTTCGTCGTGTTCGCGGGGATCGGGATCGCGCCGATGAACCCGGACCCGCAGGCCGCGGTGGCCGCGGCGGTGGTGGCCATCGTCGCCGCCGTGCCGCTGGTCCTGCGCCGGAGGCCGCTGCTGGGGTACGCGGCGGCGGCCACCGCCGGGATCGCCGTCCTGGGGAACGGCCTGTCGAGCAACGTGAGCTGGTTCGCGGTGTGCCTGCTCGGTGCCTGGTGCGTGCTGGCCGGAGGACGGCGGACCGGCCTGGTGTACTGGGCCGGCGCGATGGCCCTGTTCGCGGCCGAGTGGCTCTGGGTCCGGGCCGATCCCGGCTGGGGCGCGTGGATGGCCGGCACCACGCTCACCGTCCTGGCCAGCCTGCTGATCTGCCACGAGATCGACCTGGTCGCGCAGTTGCGGGCCGCGCAGGCGGGGCTGGCCGAGCGGGCCCGGGCCGAGGAACGCACCCGCATCGCCCGTGAACTGCACGACGTCATCGCGCACACCCTGACGGTTTCCCTGCTGCACGTCACCAGCGCCCGGCTGGCCGTGGAGCACGACCCCGCCGACGCCGCGCGGGCGCTCGCTGAGGCCGAGCGGCTGGGCCGGGAAAGCCTGGACGAGGTACGGCTGGTCGTGGGGATGCTGCACCAGGCCGCCGACGGCGGGCGCACCGCCCCGCTTCCGGGGGCCGGTGACCTGCCCGCGCTGGTGGGCCGGTTCCGGTCCGCCGGCACCGACGTCAGCCTGGCCATCGACGGCGACACCAGCCGGTTGCCCGCCACCACCAGCCTGGCCGTCTACCGCATCCTGCAGGAGGCCCTGACCAACACGGTCAAGCATGCGCCGGGCGCCCCGACCGCGGTGCGCCTGAGCGTTGACGTGGACACGGTGGGACTGACCGTCGATAGCGCGGCTGAGCCGGGCACGGGCACAGGAGTGGGCGTGGTCAGCATGCGCGAGCGGGCCGAATCGCTGGGCGGCCGGTGCCAGGCCGGGCCGGGTGGCCGGGGGTGGCTGGTCCAGGCCACGCTCCCGCTGCACGGCAGCCGCCGGCGGGCGGGGGCGGCATGATCTGGGTGCTGCTGTGGACGATCAGGAGCTGGTGCGAACCGGGCTGCGGGGCATCCTGCGCACCCAGTTCGGCTTCGACATCGTCGGTGAGTGCGCCGACGGCAGCGAGGTCATCGCGGCGGCCGAGGCCCTAGCGCCCGACGTGGTCCTGATGGATGTGCGGATGCCGGGCGTCGACGGCGTGCAGGCCACCCGTGCGCTGCGCCAGTGCGATCCCAGCCCGCCGGTGCTGGCCCTCACCACCTTCGACGACGACGAGGTGCTGTCTGGCATGCTGCGGGCCGGCGCGTCCGGCTTCGTCCTCAAGGGCGTGCCCGCCGAGGACCTGCATCGGGCGGTGCGCGAGGTCGCGAACGGGGGCGCCTGGCTCGACCCGGCGGTGACCGGCCGGGTGCTGGCCGCCTACCGGTCGGCCGCGCCGCCCCGGACCGGGCAGGACGCGGATCTCGCGGCCCTGACCAGCCGGGAACGGGAGGTGCTGTCGCTCATCGGGCAGGGCAAGACCAACACCGAGATCGCGGCCGGGCTGTTCGTCAGCGAGGGAACGGTCAAGACCCACATCAACCACCTGTTCACCAAGCTGCAGCTGCGCGACCGGGCCGCGGCGGTCGTCTTCGCCTTCGACCATGACCTCGTCACCCCGTCCCCGGACCGCCGGGGCGACTAGGCGGCCTACCGGGGCCGGGCCGCCGCCCGGGCCTTAACCAAGGTCGGACAGGTCCAGCACGAAGCGGTAGCGGACGTCGCCTCGGTCGAGCCGGGTGAGCGCCTCCTGCACGCGGGCGGAGGGGAGCAGCTCGATGTCCGCGGTGATGCCGTGCTCGGCGCTGGAGGCCAGCATCTCCGCTGTGCCGCGGCGGCCGCCGGTGCCCGAGGAGGTCAGCTTCTTCCGGCCGTAGATCAGGTCCATGATCCGCAGCGGGATCTCGCCTGGAAAGCCGAGCAGGCTGAGCGTGCCGTCCAGGGTCAGCAGGCGCAGCAGCGGCGGCACGTCGTGCGGGGCGGAGATGGTGTCCAGGATGAGGTCGAACCGGCCGCGTGCCTGTTCCATCTGCTTGTCGTCGGTGGTGAGCAGCAGGTCGGTGGCCCCGAGCTTGCGGGCGTCGGCGGCCTTGCCCGGCGTCCGGCTCAGCACAGTGACCTGGGCGCCGAGGGCGGCGGCGAGCTTCACTCCGAGGTGCCCGAGCCCGCCCAGGCCGGCCACGGCGACCCGGCTGCCCGGCCCGGTCCCGGCCGCTCGCAGGGGCTCCCACATGGTGATCCCGGCGCACATCAGCGGGGCGGCGGCGGCCGGGTCGAGCCCGCCGGGCAGCCGGTAGGCGAACTTCTCGCGCAGCACGTACTCCCGGCTGTAGCCGCCCTTCGTCTTCGTGCCGTCGACGCGGTCGGTCCCGCCGTAGGTGCTGGTAGCGCCCTCGTAGCAGAAGTTCTCCTGCCCCGCCTGGCACATCGGGCAGACCCCGCAGGAGTCGACGATGGTCCCGACCGCGACCCGGTCACCCAGGGCGAAGCCGGCCACCGCGGCGCCGGCGGCGGTGACCGTGCCGGTGAACTCGTGGCCCGGGACCAGGTCTCCTTCGTCACGGAGAACGCCGCGGATCCTGTGCAGGTCGCTGTGGCAGACGCCGCAGTACTCGACGCGCACCGCGATGTCGTCGTCGCGCAGCTCCCTGCGCTCGATCGGGACCCGCCGAGGTGAGCTCATGCCCGGACTGCCGACCACGCCACGGGGGGCCGCGACGAGCCGGCGCATCCTCGACGCGGCCGCCGAGGAGTTCGCGGAACGCGGCATCGCCGGCGCCCGGATCGACCGCATCATCGCGGCGGCGCGCACGAACAAGGCCCAGCTCTACGGCTACTTCGGCAGCAAGGACGGCCTGTTTGACGCGGTCATCGCCGACCGCGCCGACCGCCTCATGAGCGCCGTCCCGTTCGACGCGAGCGACCTGCCCGGCTGGGCTGTCGGGATGTACAACGAGAACCTGCGCCATCCCGACCTGGTCCGCCTCCTCGCCTGGCTCCGGCTGGAGCGGCGCCCGGCAGGCCGGCTGTCCGACGGTTCCGATGACGAGCCGGAACTCGCGGCCATCGCCCGGGCCCAGGCGGCCGGCCGGGTGCGCCGTGGTGACCCGTTCGACCTGATGACGCTGGTCATCGCCATGTCATTCGCCTGGTCACCGGCCAGCGGCGTCTATGCCGCCACCGCCGACGAGCCCGCGAGCGAGCACGAGCGCCGCCGGGCCCTGCTCCGCGACTGTGTCCATCGTGCCGTGGCGCCGTGAGCTAGTGGCCTGGTGCCCTGGGTCAGGCGGCGGTGAGGCGGAATGATGAGCCGCTGCTGCCCGCCTCCCAGGCCTCAGGCAGGGCCGCCGCGAGGGCATGCTGGCCCCGCCAGCCGGTGCAATGCCCGGGTACGACGAGCCCGGGGTTCATCTCGGCGAGCGCGTCGACGGTGGGGCCGATGACGGGCTGGAACGCGGGACCGCTCAGGTGCAGGCCGCCGACCAGGGCGTGCAGGGCCGGCACGGCGGTGAGCCGCTGTGCGTGTCGCACGATGTTGATGGCGCCGGCGTGCCCGCAGCCGGTCAGGACCACCAGGCCGCGGCCCCGGACGTGCACGATCAGCGCCTGATCGTCGAGGACCAGGGGATCGTGCTGCCACGCTGAGCCGGTCCACTCCTGGTGCGCCGGCGGCATGCCGAGCTCGAACTCCGTGGTCCGGTCGACCTCCCCGGTGATCAGCACGCAGCCGTCCGCGAGCAGCGACGGCTCGCGGCGCTCGATCACCGCGAACCCCTCCGAGCCGAGGGCCTGCTTGCTCAGCGTGGGCAGCTCGCTGGGCTCGCGGCCGGGCACCGCCAGGCGCCGGCGGGTCCAGATCTTCGGGTGGACCACCATCGGGAGAGCCCGGACGCCCCGCCGTCCGGCCAGCCCGGCCAGGCCGCCGGCATGGTCGAAGTGACCGTGGCTCAGGACGACCGCCTGGATCCCGGACAGGTCCGCGCCGAGCCGGCTGGCGTTGGTGACCATGGCGTCGGGGGACAGCCCGGTGTCGAACAGCAGCGTGGTCGTGGTGGTCCCGCGGCGGACGCTGACCAGCGCCGAGAACCCGTGCTCAGCCATCAGCCCGACCGCGGTCAACCCGGACTCGAACTGCGGGGCCTCGGCCAGCCCGGCGCTGAGTGGTGCTCTCGTCGTGCGCTCGTCGCCGGCCAGCAGCCCGTCGTAGGTGTTGTCGACCAGGGTCGTGATCGCGACCTCGTCCACCGGCTCCAGCGCGATCGGGTCGACGGCAGATCCGGGGGCGGGGCGCGGCACCGCCAGGGCGACCTGCCGCGGATCTGCCCCTGGCTCGCACATCAGCGGCCAACCCGGGCCGGCCGCAGCGGAGTGCTCATGCGGTGATCACGTAGACCTTGAGCTTCGCGGAGATGCTGGTCCCCGCGCGGGCGTCCGTGGCTGCGAGGTGCCTGGTGCGCTCGCGGATCGATATGGGCCATGGTGGTCGCTTTCGTGCGTCAGCAGCAAGGGGGGTTGACCCAGCGGCTATCCATCAGTGACCACGGACACTACGCCGGATGCCCGGCCGTGTCCCTGGCCTGGTAACTGGCCGAACTGTCCGCGGGGCTGCGGGGACCGTGTTCGCGGCCATCAGGGCGTGCGCTCATAGACGTACGTGCTCAGGCAGCCTGAACGAGTCCCGGCCGGGTCTGGACCACACGCCAAGTCTCGAGACCGCCCCGCTGCATCGTCGTAACTCCGCGAGGCGGGGCGGGTGATCGCAGCCATGGTGAAAGCACGTCATGACGGTCCTGAGTCTTCTGTGGCCGTCCAACCCCGGCTGGCCGAGGAACTGCCCAGGGAGGACCTGGTCCTGCCCCGGCCGCTGCTCACCGCGGGCTGGAATCTGGCCGAGTCCGTGGGCCTGCCGGTCGCGGCGTACACGGTCGCGGCCTGGCTCGGCGGCCGCGACGCGGGCCTGGTCGCCGGGCTCGTGGCCATCTGGGTGACCGCGGCCGTCCGCAAGGTTGCAACGGGATCCGTGCCCAGCCTCCTGCTCACGGCCAGCCTGGCGGTCCTGATGGTGACGGAGCCGACGGCCGTGTTCCTGATGCTCTCCAGCGTCGCGACCGTCGCCCTCGTGGTCGCCGGGACCGGCGCGTCCGCCTTTGTGGTTCCGCTCGGTCCTGCGCAAGCTCGGGTTGAGGCTCCGCTTTGCCCCCGCCTGAAGCGCCCGGGCTCCACTTAGGCGAGCAACTGGCGGGCAGCTAGGCGAGCAGGCGCTGGCGGAGGTGCCCGAGGGCGTGGCTGCTCAGCCGGGACACGTGCATCTGGGAGATGCCGAGCTGCTGGCCAATCTGGGCCTGGGTCATGTCGTCGCGAAAGCGCATCCGCAGGATCGTCTGCTCACGCGGGGCTAGTTCGCCCCAGTGCGTGGCGACCGCGTACATGCCGAGCATGTGTTCCACCCCGCGGTCCTCCACGCCTAGAACGTCGCCCAGGGTGACTGTGCCGGAGGGGCCAGGCAGCGGCGCGTCGAGCGAGGATGGCCGGAAGGCGAGTTCCGCCCGCTGGGCGTCCCGCAGATCGTCAGCGCTGACTTGCAGGTGGCGGGCCATCTCGGCCTGCGTTGGCGGCCGGCGCAGGTCCTGGGTCAGCTGGCTGGTGGCCTGGCGTGCGTGCAGAACCAGGTCCTGCACGGAACGCCGCACGTGGACCGGCCAGCACTTGTCCCGGAAGTGCCGCTTGATCTCGCCGCTGATGCACACCTGTGCGTAGGCGGCCAGGTTGCTGCCCGCCGCCGGATCGAAGCGGCTGATCGCCTTCATCAGGCCGATGTACCCGACCTGCACCAGATCCTCGGCCGGCTCAGTGCCGCCGCGGTAGCGCTGCACGCATGAGAACACCAGCCGCCGGTGACGGGCGACCAGCAACTCCCGCGCGACGGTCCGCGACTCACTGGCCGCCTCCGGTGACCCGACGATGGCCAGCAAGCCCTGGTCATCCAGCCCGGCCAGCGTTTCCCTGGGCACCGGGCTGGCCGGGGCAGGCACAGCAAGCTCGGCGTGGCCTGCGGATACTGCTGGTGGGTACGTCGTGGTCATGCTCGCCTCGGCTCACAGAAGGCCAGAAAAACCGCCGAGGTCCGGGGCAGTCAGGTACGCCACCGGGCACGGGTGAGCGGGGTGACGGCAAAACCCTACGGGAATAATAATACATTCATCTGACGACCAGGCCGAGAATCCGCTGGCGTTTCTTCCTGAAGACTCAGGAAGAAAAAATATGCATCGCTCCGTGCGCCATGCGCACTATGAGATTTTCCCGCCTGCCGAGGCAGGGCCAGCATTTTCTGGGGTTACGAAAATGGCGCCGGAAGACCCGCGCCGATCATCGCCCGGCAGGTTCGCCGGCGGCACGTTCCAGCACGGCAGAGTCCTGCGTGGCAGAGTCCTGGACGGCTGAGTCTGGGGAACTGCTGCTGGCCGCGCTGGGCGGAAGGTTCCCGTCGAAGAGCGCGCTCCACCCCGCCGGATGGGTGGTGACCTCCTCGCAGCGTTCCTGGAGCCGCTGCAGTGACTCGCTATCGCCCAGCCGGAACGCCACTTCCAGGTGTGCGCTGTTCTGCACTTCGGGAAGATCCAGGACCGCATCGACCAGGCTCGCGCGGCGGCCGGGCGGGATATGCCCGGACTCGGCGTGCAAAGACACCCGGGCGGTCCCCCCGGATTCCGCAGAGGTGGTTACCTGGGCCGTGGCGACGGTGCGGTCGTCATCGCCGACCTCGAGCCTCTGACTTTGACTTAGGTCATACTCGGTCATGCGATGCCTCCGGTTGCGGGTTCGTAGCGCGGGTTCGGGTGCAAGCACAAGCGGCCGTGGCCCTGGTTCAGGGGCGGCCGCTCATGATCCCGTCATTGGTGCCCCGCGCCGCCGGCCGGGTGGCCCGGCCGGCGGCGCTGTGAGCTGCACGAGCAGGGGCAGATGGCCGGCTGGCCATTGAGCGGACCGGGACACCCGCGAGCGCCCCGGCCAGGAACAGATCATGAATTCGCGTCGGGGAACTTGCGCTGTTATCCACAGTAAACGCCCGATAACCGCTATTGTCAACGTCGCCGGCCAGCATTGTTAACGATGATTAAGCACTACGGTGCGTGGCCGGGGAGGAGATGCTGTCGCGGCGGTGTCCCGGTGATAATAATTTCGGCATCGTAAACGAGCTTAATAGCTAGAATTAAATTGCGTACTTTACATTTCTGCTACAAACTTCAAATTGGCATCCGGGACCAGGAACCGGCGCCTCTGATAGAGAAGCGGTGGCATCGTGAACGCTCTTACTGTGCGCGATCCCGGGACCGCCACCAGCACGCCTTCCGCGGATCTGGCCGGGCTGCCGCTGCCGCGGCTCCAGCTTGACCCGGCCCGCGCCCGGCATGGCGCGGTCGACGGAGCATGGTGGCCGCACTCCCGGAACGCACGTACCGAGCTGGCCGGCCTCATCGCGGCGCTGAAGGAGCAAGCGGGCGTGCGGGTGCAGCGGCTGTCCATCGATCGCGGCGAATGGGACGATATCCCGCACCGTCTCACCAGGAATCAGGGTCATGTTGTGCGGGTCGACTGGTTCACTACTATCCCTGCCCGCACTGTCAGCGTGTCCGCAGCTGGCCGGGTGCCAATCTCGTTGCTGGTCGTTCCCCCGGGTACGGCGGCCGAGGCCGCCCGGGCCAGCATGGACGTGGCCGCCACCCGTCCGGGCACCGCGCAGGCGGCCGACATCCTGGTCGCAGGCCCTACGATGTAGTTCTACGCTGGCTCTTCCCGCGCAGGCAGGTGTTGCGCGTCGTGGATGTGCACGGGGGAAGCCGTTGTCTGCCGCTGGAGATTAGGGTGCTACCGCGATGACGTCCCCGCCAGGTGACGGCACGGTCCAGGTTGCCGAGTCAGCCGGTGATGGCAAGATCACCCGTGACGTGGTGCTGGCCGCCGCGCTGGAGATCATCGATCGCGACGGGGCCGAGGCGCTGTCCATGCGCCGTCTGGCCCGCGCGCTGAACCGGGACCCGATGATCCTCTACCGGCACGCGCCGAACAAGGCAGCCCTGCTGGATGACGTGGCCGAGATCGTGCTGGCCCAGCTCGAGGTGGACTCGGCCGACCCGGACTGGGCTGGCCAGCTGCGTGCGATCGCCCGGGACTACCGCCGGCTGGCGCTGGCCCACCCGCACATGGTCCCGCTGCTGGTCACCCGCCCGCTGGCCACCCCGCTAGCGCTCCGCCCGCAGGGCACCCTGCGCCCCCTCGAACACGTTCTCGCGCTGCTGACCCGGGTCGGCTTTAGCGGCCCCGACGCCCTGCACATCTACCGGGCCCTGTTCGGCTTCCTGCACGGCCACGTCCTCAACGAACTGCAGGAACTCGTCGAGAACCCGGAGGAGACCGACGACTTGCTGCGCCTGGGCCTGCACCGGCTGCCCATCGGTGAGTTCCCGCTGCTGCGCAGCCTCGCCTCGGTCCTAGCCTCCTACGACGGCGCCGCCGAGCTCGAACGAGGCCTCGACATCCTGCTGGCCGGCCTGGCGACTACGCTGCCGTCCCCCGGCGGGGAGCGCAGCTAGTAACGCCCGCATCAGGGCGCCCGCCAGGGGGACGCTAGCAGGCGCCTCCAGCTAGGTCAGCGCCTGCGCAGGAACATCACGGCCAGTGCGATGATCACGACAACGACAATGATCCCAATGAACATCGGTGGGTCCTCTCGGAGGCGCTCCGGGGTACGAGGTCGCCTGTTCTAGGTGGCCAGGCCCGCGGGCGGGGGAGTGGGCGGGGGGCGGGGAGCGGCCAGGCCCGCGGGCGGTAAGGCCGCTCAGCGGGTAATCCTGCTGCTGGCACCGCTCATGGGCGGCTGCCGTTCGCGGCGGACCCGGCCGTCGGCGACCCGGCCGTCGGCGAGGCGGACGGGGCTGCGGCGTCAGGGGCAGGGTCGCTGGCCGCGGTGTCAGGGGCAGGGTCGCTGGCCGCGGTGTCAGGGGCAGGGTCGCTGGCCGCGGTGTCAGGTCCGGAACCCGGCCCGGGGGCCGGGTGGGACACGAACCGGTGCAGGCGGCTCCGCAGGCTGCTGCCGGCCTCTGCCTGGTGGCTGTCGTGGGCGGTGCCGTTGGCCGGCCCCGCAGCGGCCACGCGGGTGGCCTCGCGCTCATCGATGAGATCGTCGCGGGCCTGGCTGGCAGCGGCGGTTTCCCGGCGGGAATGCTTGAGGCCGCGGCGCGCCACATGACCGCGCCGAGAGGTGCGCCGGGCCCCGGCCAGCAGCAGGGTCAGCCCGAACAGGCCGATCGCGCCGACCACGATGCCGTAGAGGAACAGTGTTCCGGTGGAGCCAGTCACGTGGTAACCGAAGACGGCGAACCCGTGCGTGAGGGCATGTGAGCTGCCGCTGTTGGCGAGGACCCCCGCGACGCCGGCGATCACCGCGGCGAGCAGGATAACGAGCCCGATAATAACGATCATCTGATACTCCGTAGAAATACATCGTAGACCTACAGTCTAAATACATTTCTTGATCACGTCTATGCTGTAGACCTACGTAGCAGCCGCCAGGCCAGAAGGCCGTTCAGGCGAGGAGCGCCGGCCCGCCCCACCGCGACGTTCTGACCGGCCGCTGGCTCCGGGCAGGGCTAGCCCTCAGCCGGCTGCCCCGAGCGAGGGCGCTGCGCCCGGTAGGCCAGCTTGCCGACCTTGTTGAGGTGGCGCAGCGCCTGGGCGTAGGAGTCATACAGGCTGGTCTCGCAGTAGGGCAGGTCCCGCTGCTGCTGGCAGTAGCCCCGGATCAGGGCCTGCGAGTGCCTCAGGTTGGGCCGGGGCATGGACGGGAACAGGTGGTGCTCGATCTGGTAGTTGAGGCCGCCGAGGGCGAGGTCAGTCAGCATGCCGCCGCGAACATTGCGGGAGGTGAGCACCTGCCGCCGCAGGAAGCCGGTGCGGTCAGCGGCGTCCAGGATGAGCATGCCCTTGTGGTTCGGGGCGAAGGAGGACCCCAGGTACAGGCCGAACAGGCCCTGCTGGACCAGGATGAACACCACCGCCTTGACCGGGGAAAGGACCAGGAATACCACCGCGAGATAGCCCGCGACGTGGGCCGCGAGCAGCCCGGTCTCCCAGGCCCGGTGCCGGGAACCCCGCCTGGTCAGCGACCGGACGCCGGCCACGTGCAGGCTGACCGCCTCCAGGAGCAGCATCGGGAAGAACAGGTAGGCCTGGAAGCGGAACGTCAGGCGGGCCGGCCCCCGGGCCTGGCCGGCCTGCGGCTCGGTGAAGGCCAGCACGCCGATGACAATGTCGGGGTCCGCGCCTACCTGGTTGGGGTGGGCGTGGTGGCGATTGTGCTTGCTGACCCACCAGCCGTAGCTCAGCCCGATGCCCAAATTTCCGAGCAGGACGCCGAGGACGTAGTTGGCCTTCCGGGACCCGAAGATCTGCCGGTGCCCGGCGTCGTGGCCGAGGAAGCCGACCTGCGTGAACATGATGGCCAGGAATGCGGCCACGGCCAGTTGCCACCACGAATCGCCGACCAGGACGAAGGCCGCCCAGCCGGCCGCGAGCAGCAGGACGGTGACGCTGATCTTCGCGGCGTAGTACCACGGCCGGCGCTCCAGCAGCCCTGCTTGCCTGACCTGCCGGGACAGTTGCGCGTACTCAGTGCCGCCGCGGGCTGCGGCCTGCGGGGAGGGGGCCTGGGGGGCAGCGGCCTGCGCCCGTCGCCCGGGACGGCTGGGTGCCGCGTCAAGAGATTGCACCTGGAACTCCTCGGAAGCACATCGTGACCAGTCTGGTGATGTGCCGCCGGGGTCCTGGGCGGCGATCCGGGCCTGGCGCTCTCGGGTGAGGGTGTGGCTAGGCCCGGCCGGGCCTAGCCACACAGTACCCCGGCCCGGCTGACGAACGCGTCACCCCAGCAGCCGATCTGGCCGGCGTCCGCGTCCGCCAGATCAGCGCGCTGAGCCGGGGTCAGGTCCGGCCCGGCAGCTAACGGCCGGGTGGGGCGGGGAAGTCCGCCGAGGTGCTGTCGACGAAGCTGCGGGCCACGTCGGTCAGCCGCTGGTTGGTGTTGCGGGCGTGGTCGCGGAGCAGCCGGAAGGCTTCGTCCATGTCGGAGCCCAGCCGCTCGGCGAGCTTGCCCTTGGCCTGCTCGATGACGACCCGGCTGTTGAGCGCGGCCTGCAGCTGCTCGGCCATGGTCTCGCTGCGGCGCAGATTACGTTCCTGGAGCAGGCCGATGGTCGCCACGTCGGCGAGGGCCTGGGCGATGCGCAGGTCGGCGGGCTCGAAGCTGCCAGGGGTGGCTCGGAACAGGTTCAGCGCCCCGATGACCTGATCACGGAGCCGCATCGGCAGCGCCTCGACCGTGCGGAACCCCGCCTGGGTAGCTGCCGCGGCAAACCGGGGCCACGGTGTCCCTGGTGCCGCGAGGTCAGCGGCGGTGACGGAGCGACCGCTGCGGAAGCAATCCAGGCACGGTCCCTCGTCGTTCTGGATCTGGAACAGCTCGACCAGGCCGGCCGCCTCGCTCGACGCCGCCGCGACCCGCAGCGCCCCGCGCGGGTCCGCGAGGACGACACCGGCCGCGGAGGCGGACATCAGGGCCACGCTGCGGTCGGTGAGCATGTGCAGGAAGTCGATGATGTCGAAGTCAGCGACCATAGTGTCGGCGAGATCGACGAAGGTGCCGGAGAGAAGTTCGGAGTCCATCTAAGTCCACCTTCTTGTCGCTGGAGCTGACGGCGCTGTCTCCACCAGCCTGCGGGCGCCTGCCGGATATGTCATGGCCCGGCGTCCGGGGCCGGATCAGGGTCCAGGCGCAGGCGCCGGGCGACGATGTCACCGGCCACGTCGGCGAGCCGTCTGTCCCGGGCATAAGCGTAGGCCCGGAGCCGGGCAAAAGCTTCCGCGGCGCTGATGCCGAGCTGGACGGTGAGCATCCCGGTGGCCTGGTCGATCTCCACGCGGTGCGCCGCTAGATCGGAGGACTGCCCGCCGGGCCGTGCTCCATGCCCGTTCCCGTCAGCAGCCAGTTCGCCGCCGCCGTCGAGGCCGTCGAGCAGCATCACGGTCGCCGTGTCGGCCAGCAGGAGGCAGTCCCCCAGCTGCAGGCTGGACAGCGGGCCGGGAGAGCTGCGGTATAGGCCAAGGACCCCGCTGCGGATCGCGCCGATCATCAGCGGGAACGCGAACACGGCGCCGGCGCCGGCGCTGCGGGCCTCCGGCGCGAACCCGGGCCACCGGCGGCCGGATTCGTCATCACCCAGGTCGGCGGCCAGGACCGGCGCCGCATCGGCCAGCACGTCCTGGCACGGCCCTTCGCCGAGCAACTGCTGGAGTTCCGCGAGCTGCTCGCTGACCTGGTCCGTCACGCACATGACAAAATCCGGTCCCCGGCTGCTGGCGGCGGCCACCCACGCCCCGCTGACCTGGGCCGAGGAGACGGCGACGGCGCACACGTCGGCGGCCGCCACCTGGAGGCCAGCAGTGGTGGCGTGTTCCGCGATCAGCCCCCACAGGAGCGTCGCCCGATTGACACTCATCCTCGGGCCGCCTTCCCTGCCACAGCAGCTAAGCGGGGCTCAACCCACCGGCTCATCTTGGCCTGCACTATCTGGCCTGCATTATGACCCTACGGCACTGGCCCATCGGGCTGGTGCCGTTCTTGCCGGTGATACGGTTCCTGGACCACTCCGGTCCCTGGTGGCTATCGGCGTTCGCGCTGCGCGGTGCCACCGAGGTGACTGGAGTTTTGTGTGAGTGGAGGCGGTAAACGGGCCCTGGGCCACGCGGTTGCGGCTGCGTCCCCCATTGCGGACGAGGCCGTCTACGACCAGCACGCCGCCCGCATGTACCGGCAGGCACTGCTGACTCTCGGGGACGCCGGCCTGGCCGAGCAGGTCGTCAGCGACGTCATCACCGATGAGTGCCTTCGCCTCGCGCCGGATCCTGACGGAGCGCAGTACCGCCTGGGAGTCGCGGTCCGCCGCCGGTGCCAGCAGCTGGCTGCTGACCCCGCACGGTGGAACCGGCTCTCCGATCCCCTGGCGGGCCAGCCGGGGTGCATCGCCCCGGACGGGCTGGGCGTGCGGGAGCGGGCCGCGCTCGCGCTGGTGATCTTCGGCCAGCTGGGGTACGTCGAGGCCGCGGTCGAGATGGCGATCCCCCCGTCCGACATGGCCGCGCTCCTGCTGGCGGTCCTGCACAAGCTGACGGCGGCGGAACTGCCCGCCTGACGACCTGATGGCGCGGGCCATGCTGGGTCCTGGCCAGCAGCCGGCCCGGGATCTGGGGCCGTCAGCGGGCCGCTGCCGCCAGGAGGCGGCCTTGCTGCATCACGGAGATCATCGCCAGCGTTGACTCGGCCCCCTGGTTTCGGCTGCGGCCGGCCGGCCCGAGGCTGTCGCATCCTCCGCCGGTCTGCTCGTCGAGCAGCGGGATCCCGGCATCGTTGTCACCGAGGAACCACGCCACGCTCATCTCCGCACCCGCCAGCCAGTGCCTGTCGCCGGTCACTTCCGCGGCGCGCATGCAGGCATCCGCCAGCGCGGCCACCTCGATCGGCTGCTGATCGAACGCCGGCCGGACCTCACCGGGACCCCAGCCCCCGGCCGGGACCACCGACAGGTGGCCATTGCGGGTCTCGCCGGCCAGCAGCCACTCCAGCATCCGCAGGCCGTGGCCCAGGACCTGGTCACGACCGAGCTTCCAGCCCGCGACGATGACGGCCTCGGCGATGGCCGCGTTCGCGTAGCTCAGCCGCGCCGCCGGCCACGGCCACGCGGGATCCTCGGGTGGTTCACCGATGACTGTGCTGGCCAGGTCCAGCAGGGCCAGGGCACCGGAATCGCCGCGCCAGCGCTCGAGTATCTCGGCCGCCCCGAGCGCCGCGAACGCCATGGCGTGCGGCCACGTGGAGGAGGCTCGCGCACTGAGGCGGAACCGGGTGAGGGACTCCTCCCGGATCTCCCTCGTCGGGCCCCGGGCGGCCGCGGTGCCCAGGGCCCACAGGGCGCGGCCCCAGCAGTCCTGCGTTCCGGGCTGGTCGTGCCACCGGCGGTCGGAGCCGAGCCGGTTGTGGAACTGTCCGTCGGCCGCCTGCGCCTGCGCCAGAAAGTGCAGGTAGCGGCGTCCGAGAGTGATGAGTTCCTCGGACGGCGACGGTTCCCGGCACACCACCACCAGGCCGCGGGCCACGTCGTCGACGCAGTATCCGTGCTCGTAGCGGGGCACGATCCCCTCAGCGTGCTCGAGCAGCCCGACGTGATCGGTCAGCCGCTGCAGATGCCGGAACGGCGCGCTCGGGTAGCTCATCGGCATGGAACGGCTCCTTATCGTCGCCCCTGGGGCTGCGGTGCTGGAGCGGAGTTGCCCGGCGATAGCGTCACGGCCCACCCGAGGCTGGCTCGAGCGGTCTCGCATGCCCGTCGGCATCCCGGGCAGTGGCTGAGCGTTCCCTGCGGCCTCGCTGAGTGAACGCTCCGCCAGGATAGCGGAGCACCGTTCCAGGGGGCCAGGACCAGCGGGCGGCCGTACCCGCGGCGGCCAGGCCGCTAGCTGTTCCGTGTGGGCGCGGCCGGGCAGGGGAGCCTGAGCTGGGCCGCCAGCGTGGCGTGGTCCCAGTGGATCCGCTGCGAACGGATGCGGCCGCGCTCAAAGCCCACGATCGCGATGGCCTGCACCTCGGCCCGCCGGTGCGTCGCATCCACCCCGGGCAGCAGCCAGGGCAGCTCCTGGTCGTGGGTGAAGGACACCGTCGTCTCGTCGACCAGGTGGAATCGGTCCACAGTCCGCGACGTCCGGGTGATGGCCAGGTCACCCGGCACGTAGGGCAGGAACTCCTCGGCGTAGAACCGTTCCAGGGCCGGCCGCCCGGTTGCGCCGGTTCCGGCCGGCAGATGCCGCACCGACGGCTCGGCGGCCAGGTGAGTCAGCGTCCCGGCCAGATCCCGGCGGACCACCGAGGCTTCCCGGTGCTCGTCCCACACCCGCTCCAGCTCCCGCATGAACTGTGCGATGGCCGTGGTCACCTGCCCAAAATACCCGTGGCCGATCAGCACCAAGCCGCCCGGCCGTGACCGCCGTCAGCGGGAAGGGCCCGCCTCACGCCGGCCGCGGGCTACTTCCCGGTCGGTGTCCGACTGTTCCCGCCCGGCCCGCTGGGCCTGGCGCTTCAGCCTGGCCTCACAACGGTCCATGGCGTCAGCCCCGAGTCGCGCAGCAACTCGTCGAGCCGGGCCTCGCGCTGGTCGGCCTGGGCCTCGCGCTGGTCGGCCTGGGTGTCCCGGCGGACGGCCTGGGCGTCACGCTCCTCGGCCAGATCGTCCCGCTGGTCGGCCTGCGCGTCGCGCTCGTCGGCGGCGTGGTCCGGGTGGTCGGCTAGCCCCATGTACTGAGGATGCCTGGTCGCCGTGGCCAAGTCGATGATGATCACCCGGCCCGGGGGATTCCGGCCCATACGGTCACGGGCCGGCCCGTGGTTCCCGCCGCCAGGTGCCTGCCCCAGGCTGCCGCCGCCGGGTGCCCGCCGCCGGGTGCCCGCTGAGAGGAAGCAGCGACGGATGAGGCGCGTGCGCTAAGGTGGGCGCACACGATAGATCGTGAGGCGTCGCCATCAGGGCGCGCCGGTCGTACGTCGCTCGATGAGCGATCTGGTTTCCACGGACGTGGCGGCCCTTGCGGCCACCCGAGTCCGGGAGATATCCCTGTATGACCGCTGTTCCTCTTGACGATATGCATGCCCGCCGCCGGCGGCCCAGTGGGGGCCAGCCCGGGGCGTCGTTGACCTTTGCCGACTTCGGCGTTCCCGCGCCGCTGGTCAGCACGCTGGCCGAGGCCGGCATTCTCACCCCGTTCCCGATTCAGGCCGCCACGCTGCCCGACGCGCTGGCCGGGCTGGACATCCTCGGCCGCGGCCGGACCGGTTCCGGCAAGACGCTGGGGTTCTCGATCCCGCTCGTCGCGGGCCTGGCGGATGGGCACACGCTGGCCTGCCGCCCGCGTGGCCTCGTGCTGGTGCCGACCCGGGAACTGGCCAGCCAGGTCCATGCGGTGCTCGCGCCGCTGGCCGCGGCGATGAACCTGACGGTGACGACCATTTTCGGCGGCATCGGTCAGAATCCGCAGGTTACGGCGCTACGCAACCGGGTGGACATCGTCGTCGCCTGCCCGGGACGGCTGGCCGACCTCATCGAGCAGGGGCACTGCCACCTGGACGATGTGGAAATCAGCGTGCTCGACGAGGCCGACCACATGGCTGACCTCGGATTCCTGCCGGTGGTGCGGCGGCTGATGGAGGCCACCCCGCTGGAAGGCCAGCGGATGCTGTTCTCCGCCACCCTGGACAAGGCCGTCGATGTGCTGGTCCGGCGCTTCCTCAGCAACCCGGCCGTGCACTCGGTGGACTCCGCCGCCGCCGCCCCAGCCGCCATGGTCCATCACCTGCTCACCGTCTCGCCGGGAGACCGGGTGCGGGTGGTCGCGGCGCTGGCGGGCGGCAACAACCGCTCGCTGATCTTCACCCGGACCAAGCACGGCGCGCAGAAGCTCGCCCGGCAGCTCGCCGGGTCCGGCGTTCCCGCAGCCGAACTGCACGGCAACCTCAGGCAGGGGGCCCGGGAACGGAACCTGGCGTCGTTCTCCTCCGGAACGGCCCGGGTCCTGGTCGCCACGGACATCGCGGCCCGCGGCATCCACGTGGACGGCATCGACCTGGTGATCCACGCGGATCCCCCGACCGAGCACAAGGCCTACCTGCACCGGTCGGGGCGTACCGCCCGGGCCGGGGCGGCCGGCGTGGTGATCACCGTGCAGAGTCCCGCGCAAGCGGGTGACGTGCGGGTCCTCATGCGCCAGGCCGGCGTGGCCCCGCTCACGGCGAGTGTCAGCCCGGGCTCGGCCCTGCTGCGCTCCATCGCCGGGCCGCCCGCCGGCCGGTCCGCCCCGGCCGCGGCGGATCCCGTGCGTGAGGCACCGGTGACCGCGGTGGCGGCCACCGGAAGCGCCGCGGTCGCCCTGTCCGCCGGATACCGGGGGCGCCGCAGGCGCTGACCACGCGGCCCGCGGCCCGGCGGTCCTGTGACCGGGAAGGGCGCGGGGGACGGGAATATCCGGCCGTTGCAGGGCGTTTTAGATATCTAGTTGTTGTCGACGTTGGCGATCGTGTAGGCGCCCGTTTTCGACAGTGGGCGCCTTGCCGTTTGGCTATGGATTCTTCTTCCTCCCGATGGCGGGCAACCAGCAGCTTGGCCCGCGCAACCGCGCGGACCCAGAGCTCGTCTTTGAAGGAGACAGCAGATGGCGCAAGGCACCGTGAAGTGGTTCAACCCTGATAAGGGCTTCGGCTTCATCGCCCCCGACGACGGCACCGCCGACGTCTTTGTCCACCACTCGGCGATCGACATGGGCGGCTACCGCACCCTGGCCGAGAACCAGAAGGTGGAGTACACCACCAAGCAGGGCCCGAAGGGCCCGCAGGCAGACCAGGTTCACGCAGTCTGACTGTAAGCAGGCGGCAGGCCCGGATGGGAACGTTCGGGCCTGCCGCCTGTTTGTCCTAGCACGCCGCCGCCCGGCCGGGCGGCCCCACTGACCTCCCAGCGGCTGATCGCGGGCCGCGCACCGCTCGCCGCAGGGGGACGAGGTTGACCGTTGACACGGCAAGCCCAGCAGCTGAACCACACCCGGTAGGCGCGCAGGACACGCCGCCCCCCGGGCCAGGCAGTGATTATGCGCAACTATCCCGGCGCGTGCGGGCGGCTGGCCTGCTACGCAGGCGCCGCGTCTATTACGCGGTCAAGATCGGCGTCAACCTGCTCCTGCTGGCCGGCGGGTGGGCCGTGTTCTTCCTGCTCGGCCGCTCCTGGTGGCAGCTGCTGGTGGCCGTCTTCCTGGGCGTGATGTTCACCCAGACCGGCTTCATCGGGCATGACGCCGGCCACCGGCAGATCTCCGGTTCCAAGCGCGCCGACGACCTCATCGGGCGGATCCACGGCAACCTGCTGATCGGGCTGAGCTACGGCTGGTGGACGTCCAAGCACAACCGGCATCACGCCCACCCCAACCAGCTCGGCCGGGACCCTGACATCGGCGGCCGGGCGGTCGCCTTCACCCCGGAGCAGGCCCGGGCGCGCGGCGGGGCAGGCAGGTGGCTGGCGGGCTATCAGGCCTGGCTGTTTTTCCCCATGCTCCTGCTGGAAGGCCTCCACCTGCACGTCGCCGGGGTCCGGACCCTGCTGGGCCGCCGGAGCGCGGCGGTCAAGGTGGCGGAGGGAACCCTGCTCGCCGCGCACATCATCGGCTACCTGACCGCGGTGTTCCTGGTGCTGTCCCCGGTCCAGGCGGTGGCCTTTCTCCTCCTCCAGCAGGGCGTGTTCGGGGTCTACCTCGGATGCTCGTTCGCGCCCAATCACAAGGGCATGACCATGTTCGGCGAGGATGAGAAGGTCGATTTCCTCCGCCGTCAGGTCGTCAGTTCGCGCAACATCCGCGGCAACTGGTTCACCGACTTCGCCCTTGGCGGCCTGAACTACCAGATCGAGCACCACCTGTTTCCCTCGATGCCCCGGCCCAGCCTGCGGCACGCGCAGGCGTCGGTGCGCGAGTTCTGCGAGCAGCACGGCATCGCCTATCACGAGACCGGCCTGGTGGACTCCTACGTCCAGGTTCTCCGGCACCTGAACACCGTGGGCGGGCCGCTGAGGCCCGAACTTGAGTACTGAGGTGTGCCACTGTGGACAGTGCCGCTGGATGAGCTGGGAGGTGGGCGTATGAACGCGTCCGATGTGTGGGTGGCCAAAGACGATGGAACCGACATCGTCCGGGCCGCGGCGATCGTGGCCGTCGGCCGTGACTACAACGGCAACGTCACCGTCCGGCTGGCCGGCGGGGAGGGAACGGCCGTGACCCTGGTGGCGGTCGCCTCGCACGAGGGCAAGCACACGCCGAAGGACTTCCACCACGAGCTGATCCGGGTCGTGTCCCAGTTGTCGGACGCGTCGGGGTCCGCCGTGGTCCACCCGGTCTGTGCCGAACCGGACGGCTGGCGCTGGGTCACCGCTCCGCTGTAGGAACACCTTCCCGGGGCGGATCCTAGGGCGGGGCGCGTCCTGGCCGGCCCGCAGGCTCGCCCTGGCTGCCCCGCAGGCCGCATACTGGACCTGATGAGAAACCAGCCCGCGTCGTGACTCGGCGTCCCGTGCCCGGAAGCCCGTTCAACAAGCCGCAGCCTGCACCTCCGCCGGTCGAGGTGTTCGAGGCGCAGGACTTGGTGACCCACGACCGTTATGGTCTCGGCCGCGTCATCACTGCCGAAGCGGGCGCGGTGCTCGTCGAGTTCGGCACCGTCCGGCACCGCATCAACGCCCCCTACGCCAAGCTGACCAAGCTCTGACGACGCCGCCACCTGCCGCCCATGGCCGGCAACCCGAAACCGGCAATTTTTTTCCGGAATCCATGGTAATCTTCCGGTTATGGGCAGCTGGGGTTTCCTGAGTAACCACGGACGTGTGCTGCTCTTTCTCGCGCACGATCCGGGGATGCGGCTGCGCGACATCGCGGCCAGCCTGGGCATCACCGAGCGAACCGCTTTCGGCATCGTCACCGACCTGACCGGGGCTGGCTACATCAGCAAGCGCAAGGACGGCCGGCGCAACCACTACCAGATCCACGCCCACCAGCCGCTGCCGGAGCCCACCAGCCGCGAGCGGACCATCGGTGAGTTCCTGGCCCTGCTGGCCGGCCCGGCCGCTGCTGCGGACCTGGGCCAGCCGCCGAGGGAGGAAGGACACCGCTGAGCTGCCCCGCGCCACGGCGTGCGCTCAGCGCCAGGCAGCCACCCGGCCGCCTGCTCCGCCTCATACGGATCGGACACTCATGATGAACCCCGCCACCACGGTCTATCCTGCCCTGTTCTGCCGCGTCCGCGCCGAGGCCGGTGTCACCGTGGCCGAGCTGGCCGGTGAACTCGACCTGGCCAGCGCCCCGGCCCTGCGCGAGCAACTGCTGGGCCTGCTCCGGCGGGGTTCCAGCCGGCTCGTCCTCGACCTGTCCCGGGTGAGCTTCTGTGACGCCAGCGGGCTCGCCGTGCTGGTCGGCACCAGCCACCGGGCCCGGAGGCTGGGCGGGTTCCTCCGGCTGGCCGCGGTCCCGCGGCAGGCAGTGCGGGTGCTGGACCTCACCGGACTCGACCGGCATCTGCCCGTCTTCCCCACCGTCTCGGCCGCAGCCGGCCTGCCCGCCGCCCAGCACAGCCGCGCCGCCTGACCCGCGGATCACCGCAGGACGACCCCTGGGCCCCATGAGGCCCCTGTTACCCACGTGGCGCTCCCACCCGGGCCGAACGCGCTGCGGGACGGATGGGGTGGGGTGGGTGGGGTGGAGTGACTCGTCTGCCCGGCCTACGAGACGCCGCGGCTTCTGGCGCCGGATAGTTCGGCGGCGACCGCCGCCAGTACCCGCGGCAGCGCGGCCTCCACGGCAGCGGACAGCCCAGGCCCGGGCCTGACGTCGGTGACCTCGACGGCGAGGATGACCGCCCGGCCCGGCTGCCTTCCGAGGGCGCGGCCGAGCCGGAAGGCGTCGGGCAGGCCGAGGCCGTGTGAGCTGCCCGCGGGGCCGCCAGTCTCCAGTTCGGCGGCCGAGACCCGGTGGACGCGCCCCGGGCCGGTCGCCCGGCCCGGGAGACCGCCGTGCAGCGCATCGACGATGATCGCGAGTCCGGCCCCGGACCACGCCTCGATCAGCCCGGACGGCTCCCCGTCCGAGACGACCACCCGCACCCCGGGCCATTGCTGGCGTGCGATCTCGGCCGCCACGGCGGGGCCGATCCCGTCATCGCGGCGGAACGGGTTCCCCACCCCGATGACCACGCTCCCCCCGGCCCGGTGGCCAGCCCCGTCCTTTGTATGGGGCCGGGCCCCGCGTCCCGCCGCGGTGCCGGTCACCCGGTGCGGACCGTTAGAGAAAGAAAATGGGCCGCGCATGAGATGCACGGGTCGTGGTTGCGGATCGTGCGCTCACACAAGGCGGTCAGCGACGCGTCGTCCCGGTCCAGGTTGGCCCCGATCACCCGGCGCAGGTCGTACTCGATCGCGGCCAGGTTCTGCGACGTCGGCGGGATGATCGTGGCCGCCCGGATCAGGCCGTCGCCGTCCAGCTCATAGCGGTGGTACAGCAGCCCCCGGGGGGCCTCGCTGACCCCGTGCCCGGTCCCCGCGCGCGGCGGCACGTCGACGAACGGGCGGTCTGGCCGCTGGTAGGCGCCGATAATCCGGAGCGCCTCCTCGACGGCGTAGACGATCTCGACGCCGCGCACCAGGATGCTGCGGAACGGGTTGCGGCACTGCGCGCCCAGTCCGGCCTCGGCCGCGGCCTGCCGGGCCACGGGGGACAGGGAGCCTGAGTTCAGGGTGTACCGGGCCAGCGGCCCGGTCAGGTAGCGGTGCCCGTCGAGGGCGGCGTGCAGCGCGGTGGAGTGCGGGACCTGGTTCTCGACGACGTGACTGGGGAATTCCCTGGCCGGGAAGGCCAGGCCGCTGGTCGTGCGCAAGGTGCCCCGCTCGATGGGGTACCGGCCAGGATCGCAGGCGGCCAGCAGGTCGTGCTCCAGCTCGAGGTCGGGGAAGTCCAGGGTGGCCGCCCAGCGGACGGTGTCCAGCGCCATGTCCAGCGCCCGGCGCAGCCGCTCGGCGAGCGGGGCCAGCTCGGCCCGGGTCGGCACCCGGTAGAACCCGCCGAGGCGCACGTTGACCGGGTGCACGGCGCGGCCGCCGACGAGCTCCAGGATCGCGTTCCCGGTCTTCTTCAGCTCCAGGCCACGTTCCACGATGTCCCGGTGATCCTGGGCCAGGGCGACGGCGTCCGGGTAACCGAGGAAGTCCGGCGCGTGCAGCAGGTAGATGTGCAGGGCATGACTGGAGACCCACTCGCCGCAGTACAGCAGCCGCCGCAGCTCCGCGAGCGGCTCGGTGAGCTCGGCCCCGCAGGCCTGCTCGATCGCGTTGCAGGCACTGGTCTGGTAGGCGACCGGGCAGATCCCGCAGATCCGCGCCGTGATGTCCGGCGGTTCGGTGTAGGAGCGGCCGCGCAGGAACGCCTCGAAGAACCGGGGCGGCTCGTAGATGTTCAGCTCGGCGCGTTCCACCTGGCCGTCGCGGACGGTGACCCGCAGCGCCCCCTCGCCCTCGACCCGGGCTATCCCGCTGACCGTGAGTTTCCTATCGCGGTGGGTCATGAGGGTGCCTCTCCGCGCGGTGCTGCTCCTGGGCAGTGCTGCTCCTGGAACGCCGGGGCCGCGGCGTTGAACGTGGCGAAGACCCGGCCAATAGCGTCCTCGCCCATGCCGCAGGTGCGCAGCTGGGGGAGGAGCGCAGGCACGTTCGCCCCGGTCACCGGGCCGAAACAGCCGTAGCAGCCGCGGGACTGGGCTGGGCAGAGCGCGCCGCACCCGGCGTGGGTGACTGGCCCGAGGCACGGGGTGCCCTCGGCCACCATCACGCAGGTGTGACCCTGGCGCTTGCACTCGGTGCACACGCTGGTGTCGGGGATGTCCGGCTTGCGCCCGACCAGCAGGGCGGTGAGCACCTCGAGCAGCTGCCTGCGGTCGATGGGGCAGCCGCGCAGCTCGAAGTCGACCGGCACATGCGCGGCGACCGGGGTCGAGGTGGCCAGCGTGTCGATGTACTGGGGGCTGGCGTAGACGGCTGAGGCGAACTCAGCCGTGTCGCCGAAGTTGCGCAACGCCTGGATCCCGCCGGCGGTCGCGCACGCGCCGATGGTCACCAGCATCCGCGATTCCTGCCGGATCTGCCGGATCCGCTGCTCGTCGCGCGCGGTGGTGACGGACCCCTCCACCAGCGAGATGTCGTAGGGCCCGGGCGCCGTCGCCGACGACGCCTCGAGGAAGTGCGCGATGGTGACCTCCCCAGCCAGCGTGAGCAGTTCGTCCTCGCAGTCGAGGAGGGTCAGCTGGCAGCCGTCGCACGAGGCGAGCTTCCACACGGCGAGGGAAGGTTTGCTCATCACAGCTCCCGGATCGTCAGCAGCGGTGCGGCCAGCGGATACGCCACCACCGGGCCGTCCCGGCAGACCAGGATCGGCCCGAGCTGGCAGTGCCCGCACAGGCCCACCCCGCATTTCATGTTGCGTTCCAGGGACACCCGGATGTCCCCGGCGGGGACGCCCCGGCGCAGCAGTACCTGCGCGGAGAACCGGATCATGGGTTCCGGGCCGCACAGGAACGCGATGGTCCGGCCGGGGTCGATGGGCAGCCGGGCGAGCGGCTCGGTGACGAAGCCGACCTGGCCGTCCCACCCGGCGGCGGGCTGGTCGATGGTCAGCTCCACCTCCAGGTCCGGGCGGCCGGACCAGGCGTCCAGCTCGCCGCGGAACAGGAACTCGGCCGGCCGGCGGGCCCCGGCGACCAGGCAGACCCGGCGGTAGGAGCGGCGCGCGGCCAGCGCGCCGAGCACCACGGGCCGCAGCGGGGCGAGCCCGACCCCGCCCGCGACGATGACCAGGTCCCGCCCGGTCGCCGACGGGAGATCCCAGGTGGTACCGAACGGCCCGCGGACGCCGATCACCCGGCCCGGGGGAGCCTCGCACAGGGCCTGGGTGACCGCGCCGACCGCGCGGATCGTCTGCACCAGCTGCCCGTCCCGGGCCGCCGGGTCACCGCTGACCGAGATCGCGGCCTCGCCGATGCCCGGGACGGCCAGCATGGTGAACTGGCCCGGCTGGAACGGTGGCAGCGGCGTGGCCGCCGGCTCCAGGGTCAGCGTGACGCTGTCGTGCGTCTCCGCCGCCCGGCCGGCCACGCGGTAGGGGACCGGCAGCATCGGCTCCGCGGTCGCCGCCCGGGCCGCGTCAGTACTGGTCATGGGGACTCCGGTACAGGTCGAGGAGCCGCGCCCGGGTGGCTTGCAGACGCTGCGCGCAGGCCTGGAACATGGTCAGCGCGAGCGCGTAACCGAACTGCGGGTCCTCGCTGGCGAGCCTGCGCAGCTGGCCGGTGTCCAGCTTCGCCGCGGTCGTCTCCCGCGTCGTGATCGCTCCGAAGTGCCATTCGTACGGGGGTATCAGCCACGACCAGCCGAGCACGTCACCGGGTCCCAGCGTCTGGACCACCACCTGGCCGCGGCCGGGCACCGTCAGGTCGAGCGCCACGCAGCCGCTGTGGATCAGCCAGCAGCCCTCGGCCGGGGTGCCCTCTCGGAACAGCCGCTCTCCCGCCCCCAAGCGGACCGCAACGGCCGCGCGGGTGACCAGGTCACGGTGCGCCGCGGACAGGCCGGCCAGCACGCCCAGCCCGGCCAGGCCCGCGTCCGGGTTACTCATCCTGGTCTCCCGTTCCCGCTCCGGCGGCCGGGTTGGCTAGCCCCGCCAGGTCGGCGAGGCGGGCGGCCTCGGCGGTGATGTCGATGCCCACGGGGCACCAGGCGATGCACCGGCCGCAGCCCACGCAGCCGGAACTGCCGAACTGCTCGTGCCAGGTGCCCAGCTTGTGGCTGAACCACTGCCGGTACCGGCTGGCCCCGGACTGCCGCACGCTGCCGCCGTGGACGTAGGAGAAGTCCAGCTCGAAACAGGAGGCCCAGCGCTGCCAGCGTTCGGTGTGGTCGCCGGTCAGGTCGGACACGTCCTCGGTTGTGGTGCAGAAGCAGGTCGGGCACACCATGGTGCAGTTGGCGCAGGTCAGGCACCGGCTGGCCACGTCTTCCCAGTGCGCAGACGCCACGGATTCGCGAATCAGCGCGGGCAGGTCCACGGCGGGCATTTCCCGGCCCATCCGCTGCGCCGCCGCGCTGACCTCCGCTCTCGCTCCTTCTTTTTCCGCAACGGAAGCGCTCCGGTGCGGGACCTCCGCGAGGATGCGTGCCCCCTCGGTGGTGCCGGCCTCGGCCAGGAACCAGTGCCCGGAATCGTCCAGCCGCTCGGTGAGCGCCAGGTCGTAGCCGGGTCCCGCGGCGGGGCCGGTCCCCATCGAGGCGCAGAAGCACACCCCGCCGGGCTCGGTGCAGTTCACGGCGACCACGAACAGGGCCTGCCGGGTCCGGGCGAACGCGCCGTCGGGGTGCGCGCCCTCGCCGAGTACCCGGCCGAGAATCCCGATCGAGGCGAGGTCGCAGCCCCGGACGCCGAGGAACGCGTAGCGCGGCGAGGCTGGCTCGGCGGGCTGGAATCCACCGCCGGCGTCAGCCGACCACAGCTGGCGCCGCGGCGGGTGCAGGAACTGCTTCCAGGACCCCGCCCCCGCGGAATGCGCGAACACCGCGGCGTCCGGCCGCTCGCGCAGCCGGTAATAGCCAGGGCCGGTGTCCACCCCCCACCCGGCGGGCAGCGCATCGGCCGAGTCGAGTTCGGCCAGCACGATCGCGTTGTCCCGGACGGTCGGGCCGACGACCAGGTAGCCGTCGGCGATCAGCACGTCGACCAGGCGGTCCAGACCCGGCCGGGTCAGTACGACCGGCTGGGCGATCTCGGGTGCGGCCATAGCTGGTTCCCCCCGCCGTCGGTGGGCCGTGTCAGGTAGAGGAGTACTTGGCCATGATGTCCTTGAGCTGGGCGGCGAAGCGAAGCGACTCGCCGTGTTCCCGCTGCCACACGTTGCGGCCGAAGATCAGGCCGGTCGCGCCGGCTTCCATCGACTGCCGCGCCTTCTCCAGCATGGCCTCGTCGCCGGCCCGCTCGCCGCCGGAGACCAGCAGCAGCGTCCGGTTCGCGGACCGGACCACCGCGTCGATGGCCACCTGGGCGGAGAACTCATGCTGGTAGGCCTCGGCCGCGCCTTTCTGCTTCTCCGGGTGCGGGAAGTTGACCTTGACCACGTCGGCGCCCAGCTCGCTGGCGGTCCGGGCCGCGTAGTCCACGGCGTAGAAGGAGTCCTTGCCGCCCTTGGCGTCGATCGCCTCGCCGCGGGGATAGGCCCACACGATCAACGGCATGCCGAGCCGCTGGGCGTCCTCGCGGACCTGGCGGTACTGCTCGAAGTCACGCTCCTGCGCGGGGCTTCCCACGTACAGCGTGTACCCGACCGCGTCCGCGCCTAGCCGGACCGCGTCGGCCACGGTCGCGTTGACCGGGGACAGCGGGTCCGCGGATGCCGGGATGTCCGTCTTGCCGTTGAGCTTCAGGACCAGCGGGATCTCCCCGGCGTAGTCCCAGTAGAACTTCTCCGCGAGGCCGATCTGGATCGCGATGCCGTTGAACCCGCCTTCCAGCGCCAGCTTGAGAATGTAGCGGGGGTCACTGGCGGCTGGGTTGGCGAAGAAATCCCGGGGGCCGTGCTCGAGGCCCTGATCGTAGGGGAGGAAGATCGCGGTCCCGTTGCGCAGGCCGTGCTCGTGAAGTATCCGGTGCAGCCTGGCTTTCTTGCCGGTGCCGAGGCCGAGCTGGTCGAGACCTGGTCGCTGGTTCATGGTTACTCCCGCCAATCACGCACCGGATGCGTTCCGGTCAGCGCGTCGATACCTTCACTGGATCACCGGTCCCGGGGCCCGGGCCAGAGACGCACGGGCCGCCGCCCAGGGACTTTCGGCCCGTGCGCCGGAGCGCGGGGTGCCCCCCGGTCAGGCCGTCCGGTTCGAGCCCGCCCCGACCTTCCAGAGATCCGCCGAAGTCACGGGGTCGCCCGCCACGGTGAAGACGGCCGTACCTGCCACGGCCAGCGCCATCTGGCTCGCCCGGTAGTGGTGGCCGCAGAGCAGGAGGTCGGTCGGGTGGGACCGGCCGGGAGCAGGCGACATGATCACGACGGTCGCGGGCCGCGCCGCGCAGCAGCAGGCCCGGTCAGCGAATCTCAGTGCGCGCCAGTCGATCGGCGCGGCCGGCGTGGTCTCAGGGCCAGCCACCGGCGGGGCGGCTGGGCTCAGGTGCAAGTCGCTGGCAGTCATTTTCCCAGCGTCCCGGCCGCTGCGGATCGAGGGGAGGGCCCTACCGCCCGTGTCGCTGGGCCATTGGACCCACAAGGCCGGGTGCGGATCCGCCGCGGCGGCGCGCGACGTGCAGGGCGGCTCCCCAGTGCCGGCGGACCGAGCGGTCCGGACGGCGCGCGAGGCGGAGCCGGATCTCGCCGTAGAGCCGGTCCTGCTTCCACTGCTCCATGGCGATGTGGCCGGAGAACGTGCTCAGCACGGCGATGTAGCTTTCTGCGTCGTAGACCTGCTCCCAGTCGAAGTGCCGGACCGCCGTCACGCTGAACAGCCCGCCCGCCTCGATCTCGGAACTCTGGTCATGCAGCTCCCCTGGGCGGGGCCAGGGGTTCTCGCCCGGGGGCAGCGCTTCGCCGATCTCGTTGTAGACCTCCTGGATGTCCCGGAAAAACGGGTCACCCCCGTCGGGGAAGACGTGCAGCGCGCTCCAGAAAGCCAGATGGCCCGTGGGGCGCAACGCCTCCCAGGCCCGGCGGTAGCGGACGGCGGGATCGATCCAATGCCAGGCGGTCGCGGAGTAGACCAGGGCGGCCTGATCGCCGGGCCGGGGCCGCCAGTCCTCGAACCGTTCCCCGATGACCTCCGCGTCCAGCCCGGCCAGGTTGCGGCGCGCGACGGCGGCCAGGTCCGATCCGGGCTCAATGGCCGTGATGCGGAAACCACGCCGGGCCAGGGGGAGGGTGGCCTTGCCGGTTCCGCAGCCCACTTCCAGCAGGTGGTCGCCGGGCGTCAGCCCGGCCAGGGCGATCAGGTCGTCGAAGAGCGGGGGAGGGTAGTCCGGGCGGACCCGGTCGTAGGTTGCGGCCACCCGGTTGAATGTCCCCCGCAGCCGCTCGCGGTCCTCGTCCGGCATCATGCCCCTAGTCTGGGGGCCATGCCCAGCGTGAGCTACGCCGATCCGCGGCTGGCGGCCCTGTACGACGCGCTGAACCCGCCCGACGCCAGCACAGCGTTTTACCTCGGCCTGCCCGGCCCGCCGCTGGCCCGGATCCTGGACATGGGCTGCGGTACGGGCCAGCTCGCCTGCGAGTTCGCGGCCAAGGGGCACGACGTGACGGGGGCTGACCCGGCGGCGGCCATGCTGGACGTGGCCCGCGCCCGGCCCGGCGGCGACCGGGTGCGCTGGATCCAGGCCGACGCCGCGGGCCTGGCCCTCGACACCCGATTTGACCTGATCATCATGACCGGGCACGTGTTCCAGTTGCTCCTAGGCGACCGCGACGTCCGGGCGGCGCTTCAGTCCCTGGCCCGGCACCTGGCTCCGGGCGGGCAGCTCGTGTTCGAGACCCGGAACCCGGCCGTGCGCGAATGGCAGGACTGGAATCCGCGGGACACCCGGCAGCGGGTGGAAGCGCACGGCCTCGTGGCCGAGGTGCACTACGACATCAGCGCGGTGGCCGGCGAGCTGGTCACGTACGAGATCTGGTTCCGCTTCGCCGACACCGGCGACACCGTGGTGGTGCCGGACACCCTGCGGTTCATGGAGCAGGCGGAGGTGGCCGCCTTCCTCGCGGAGGCCGGCCTGGCCCGGGTCACCTGGCACGGCGACTGGGACGGGTCGCCGTACGGACCGGCCAGCCCCGAGATCATCGCCGTCGCATCCGGGGACCGCCCCGCCCGCCGGGACTGAGTGACGCGAGCGGCCCCCGCCGCAGGCCTAGCCGAGGCCGCCCCCCTGGGCCCCGGCTAGCCGTCCTGGTCGGCCTGGCCGAGCAGCCTCGACCTGACCTCGTTCTTGAGCACCTTCCCGACCCTGGAGCGGGGCAGGTCGGGCCAGACCTCGACGAGCTTGGGCGCCTTCACGCCGCCCAGGCGCTCCTTGACGAACACGCGGAGGTCATCGCCGGGGACATCCTGGCCGGGATGGGGCTGGACCACGGCGGTGACCTTCTCCCCCCACTTGTCGTCCGGCAGCCCGACGACCGCGCAGTCCAGCACCGCGGGGTGGGCCATCAGGGCCTGCTCGACCTCGGCGGAGTAGACGTTGAACCCGCCGGTGATGATCATGTCCTTGGCCCGGTCCACGATGTAGAGGTAGTTGTCCTCGTCGAGGTAGCCGATATCGCCGGTGTGGTGCCAGCCGTGCCGCCCGGCCTCGGCCGTGGCCACCGGGTCCTGGTAGTAACCGGCCATGACCAGGGGGCCGCGGACGACGATCTCGCCGCGCTCACCTGCGCGGAGCAGCCGGCCCTGGTCATCCATGATGGCCACGGTGACCAGGGGCCCAGGGCGACCGGCGGACGCGAAGCGCTCGGTGGCCAGCGTCCCATCGGCGTGGAAGTGATCTTTCGGCGCCATGCTCGAGATCATCATCGGCGCCTCGGTCTGCCCGAACAGCTGTCCCAGGACCGGGCCGATCGCCCCCATGGCCTGCTCCAGGCGCGCCGCTGACATGGGCGCCGCGCCGTACCAGAGGCATTGCAGCGAGGTCAGGTCGGCCGTGGCCAGGCCGGGCTGATCGAGCAGCAGGTAGACCAGGGTGGGTGGCAGGAAAGCGTGGGTCACCCGGTGCTGTTCGATCAGCGACAGGAACCTGGCCAGGTCCGGCGCGGGCATGATGACGATCTCCCCGCCGAGCGTCATGACCGGGAAGCAGAGCACGCCCGCGGCGTGGGTGAGCGGGGCGAGGGCGAGATAGACCGGGCGCCCGCCGAAGGGGTAGCCCATCAGGGTGAGCGCCGTCATCGCCTCGAGGTTATGCCCGGTGAGCAGCACGCCCTTGGGCTGGCCGGTGGTGCCTCCGGTGCCCGCGATCATCGCGATGTCGTCCACCGGATCGGCCTGCCAGGGCCGGGCGGCCAGGCCGTCCACCCACTCATCGAACGCGATCGCCCCGGCCGCGGCCTGGTCCAGGCAGACCAGCGTGGTGACCTTCGGCAGGTCCGGGGCGATCCGCGCGACGAGCGGGGCGAAAGTCCCCTGGAAGATCAGGCAGGCGCAGTCGAAGAGGTCCAGGAGGGCGCGGTTCTCCGCCGCCTCGTTGCGGGGGTTGACCGGGCACCACACCGCCCCGGCCCGGGCGATGCCGAATACGCAGGAGAAGGCGACCGGATCATTGGCGGACAGCACCGCCACCTTGTCACCGGGCCGGATGCCGGACCGGGCCAGCGCCTGGCCGATCACCCAGGACAGCTGCTGCACCTCGGCGTAGCTGCGGCTGCGGCCGTCCATGGTCAGGCACGGCGCGGCCGGGCCGAGCGAGGCTCCCTTGTCCAGGAAGTCGGTCAGCCGCATGGACTGGGCCGGCCTGGACTGGGCCGGCGAGGACGATGCTGGCGAGGACGGCGCTGGCGAGGACGGCGCTGGCGAGGACGGCGCTGGCGAGGACGGTGCTGGCATGGTCAGTGCTGGACCGTGAGCACGGGCTCCATGACCAGGCCGAAGCCGCGCAGCATGCCCAGCAGCTCACGGTGGCCGAAAGCCTGGCAGCCGGACGCGAAGCCGGCCCGCCGGGGTGGCTGCTGGAGCAGCGAGTACGCGGCGAAGGCCTGCAGGGCGCCGGTCTGCTTGTAGTTGCAGTTGCCGTGCAGCACGCAGTGCGCGCGGCCCAGCGGCCCGGACGCGTAGACCGAATCCAGCGAGGTGTTGATCCGCGGGTTCTCCCGCGGTGGCATCTCGTTCATCACCGCGGCGGCCTGCTCGGACAGGGCGGTGTACTTCTCGGCGTCGGACAGGTCCTTGATCTGCTCCAGCGCGCCCGCCACGATCTGCGGGACGCCCATCATGAGCGCCCGGTTGAACACGCCGCCGAGCACCTTGACGTTCGCGACCCGCGGGTCGCAGCGGAACCAGACCGGGTGCGAGGTGCCGCCCCACGGCAGCGCC
>Ga0208589_1000135_pt1 | contig 34840 bp, 28 predicted proteins | sample NGESurshal092012_2_FD_184486 | JGI IMG/M metagenome (GOLD analysis project Ga0208589, IMG submission 184486) | Arctic peat soil microbial communities from Barrow, Alaska - NGEE Surface sample F53-2 shallow-092012 (SPAdes) | ecosystem: Environmental > Terrestrial > Soil > Wetlands > Peat ...
GGCAAGATATATAACTCGGAGGGGGAGCTGCCCGGGGGGAGTCAGCTGGGAGCTCGGTATTGCAGGACAAAAGATAGGGGGGAAGTATGCACAGGTATAAGAGGCCTATCTTCGGTCTTGTCACGATCGGCGCGGTGATCACCGCGCTGCTGGGATCCGGTGCAGCCAGTGCGTCAACCAGCAGCACGGCGACCGTGCACCCGGCGTGGACGAAGGCCTACGTATCACCCCGCGGGTCTTCGCATAGCTCGGGGCGCTCCTGCCGGACGGCCAAGTTCGCGAGCATTAACGCGGCTATCGCCAATGTGCATTCCTATGGCACGGTCGTCGTGTGCCGGGGTACTTATCACACGCAGGCGGTTATCAAGAAACCGCTGACGCTGATAGGCGAGCGGGCGGTTATCGACGCGAAGGGCCAGAAGCCCGTGCTGCCCAAGCTGCCGGGCGGCAGCGGAATCGTGGTGCTCGGCACCCGGCACGTCACCATCAGCGGCTTCCGGGTGATCCGGGCCGGTTTCGACGCGATCCTGGTCGGGCTCAGCTCGCACGTGCGCGTCACCGGCAACGTCCTGGAGCACAACGGCGATGTCGGCGTGGACTTCAACGGAACATCGCTGTCCGTCGCGTCCCATAACGTGGCAAATTTCAACCACGGCGGCGGGTTCCTGGTCGCGGATGATGTGGGCCCCTCGGGGCACGACACCGTGAGCTGGAACGTGGCCAGCCACAACCCCGGCGGCTGCGGGGTCATCATCGCCGGGCACGCCAAGTTCGGCGTCCGGGACAACTGGGTGGCGCACAACCTGCTCACCGACAACGGCACGCTGCCCAAGCTGTCGGGAGCCGGGGTCGTCATCGCCACCGAGGTTCCCGGCGAGACAGTCTCCGGCAACACGGTGAAGGCCAACCGGATTTACGGCAACGGCATCGCCGGGGTGACGATTCACGCCCACGTGCCGGGCCAGAACCTGAACGGCAACAAGATCATCGGCAACTGGATCGGGCGCAACAACGTCGTGGGCGACCCGATCGGCCTGAAGCCGCCGGCGCACAACGTTCCGGATCTGCGGACCACCGGCATCCTCGTCGGCGCGTCCAGCCACGTGCACGTGATCATCAGCGGTAATCACATCTCCCGCAACTGGTACGGCATCTTCCTGGAGGGCCGGGTGTCGGCCACGCTGCACCACAACCATTTCCGCCGGGTGCGCATCCAGGTCAAGGTGGTGGCCTAGACCGCGGCCGCACGCCCCGCGCCGCGTCGCGAACGCGGCGCGGGCGAGCGCCACGGCGGCGCCGGCCTGGCGCCTCCCGAGACTGCGGGGGCAGGCGGCGCGGGGCCGGCCGGGGTGCTGGCCGGCCCAGATGATGTCATACATTCTGAATCTGACCAGTGACGAGGCTACGCTGTCCTCGTTACCTGGTCATAGACGACCCGCTGGCCCCGGGCACCCGGGGCCCGGCGGCCGTTCGGCCGGCGGAGCGTCGTTGCTCCGCCACGCCGCTCAGGCCGAAGGCAGCGCAGTTATACACAAATCGGGCTCTTCGGCGGAATCTGCAGGCCAGATCATCGCCGCGACCGGGAAACTGGAGTCATGGGATTTGACTTGCCTGGCCTCCTGGCTGGCCGGCGAGGGCAGGGCTACGAACTGCACGCTCGCTACCTGAACCCGCAACTGCCGCGCATGCTGCATGCGATCGGCTTCGACAAGGTCTACGAGCGGGCCGAGGGGGCTTACCTCTATGACGTCGACGGCAACCGCTACGCCGACTTCCTGGCCGGCTTCGGTGTCTTCGGCGTCGGCCGCAACCATCCCGTCGTCCGCGGCGCCCTGCACGCCATGCTGGACGCGGAGCTGGCCGACATGGTCCAGTTCGACGCCAGCCTGCTGCCCGGCCTGCTGGCCGAGCAGCTGCTGGCCAAGGCCGAGGGCCTGGACCGGGTGTACTTCTGCAACAGCGGCACCGAGGCGGTCGAGGCCTCCCTCAAGTTCGCCCGGTACGCCACGGGCCGGTCCCGCATCCTCTACTGCGACCATGCCTTCCACGGCCTGACCACCGGGTCGCTGTCGGTGAACGGGTCGGCGGAGTTCCGGCGCGGCTTCGACCCGCTGCTGCCCGACTCGGGCATCGAGCTCGGGGACCTGGACGCGCTGGAGCGTGAGCTGCGCCGGGGTGATGTCGCCGCGCTCATCGTCGAGCCGGTGCAGGGCAAGGGCGCGCACGTGGCGCCGCAGGGCTATCTCGCGGCGGCCAGGAGGCTGCTGCACGACCACGGCGCGCTGCTGATCTGCGACGAGGTACAGACCGGCATCGGCCGGACCGGCCGGTTCTTCGGCTATGAGCACGACGATGTGGAGCCCGACATCGTGACCGTAGCCAAGGCCCTGTCGGGCGGCTTCGTCCCGGTCGGGGCGACGCTGGCCAAGGACTGGATCTTCCAGAAGGTCTATTCCTCAATGGACCGCGTGCTTGTGCACGACTCCACCTTCGGGTCAAACGCGGCGGCCATGGTGGCGGGACTGGCGTCGTTGTCCGTTATCGAGGATGAGCAACTGGTGACCAATGCCGAGCAGATGGGCAAGCTGCTCCGGGACGCGCTCCAGGACATGATGGAGGAGTACGAGCTCCTGGTGGACGTGCGCGGCCGGGGACTCATTGTCGGCATGGAGTTCGGCAAGCCCCGCTCGCTCAAGCTCCGGACCGGCTGGAACATGCTCCAGGCGGCCAGGCGCGGGCTGTTCGCGCAGATGGTGGTGGTCGCCCTGTTCCAGAAGCACCGGATCCTGACTCAGGTGTCGGGCGACTTCATGGACGTGATCAAGCTGCTGCCGCCGCTGACCATCACCGAGACCGAGGTGAACCTGTTCCTGGAGGCGTTCGCCGACGTGATGGCCGATGCGCACAAGGGCAGCGGCCTGATGTGGGACTTCGGCCGGACGCTGGTGCGCCAGGCGGTCACCCGCTGACCGGCGCCGCCAGGGTGTCCAGGATCAGCTGACCGTACCTGGCCAGCTTGGCCTCGCCGACGCCGCTGATCGTGGCCAGCTCGGCCAGCGTCTGCGGGGCCCGGGCGGCGATCTGGCGCAGGGTCGCGTCGTGGAAGATCACGTACGCGGGGACGCCCTGCTCCTTGGCACTGGCCGCCCGCCAGGCGCGGAGCCGCTCGAACGCCGGGGCGGCCGCGGCGGGCAGCTCGGCGGCGGCCACCGCTGCGGCGGCGGACTTCCCGCCCCGGGCGGCCCTCGGGGCGCGGGTCCGCTCGGGGTCGCGCCGCAGCATGACCTCGCGCTGGCGGCCGAGCACCTCGCCGCTGGCCTTGGTCAGCCGCAGGGTGCCGTAGTCGCCCTCGACGGCGAGCAGCCCCTGGGCCAGCAGCTGGCGCACGACGCCGCGCCACTCGGTGTCCCGCAGCTCCGTGCCGATGCCGAACACTGTCAGGGACGCATGATCGTTCTCGATCACCCGGGGAGTCTTCTTCCCGAGCAGGATGTCGATCACCTGCCCGGCGCCGAATCGCTGGTCCCGCTCGCGGTCGAGCCGGAGCACGGCCGACAGCAGCTTCTGGGCCGCGACGGTGCCGTCCCACGTCTGCGGCGGCGTCAGGCACGTGTCGCAGTTGCCGCAGGGGCCGGTGTCCTCGCCGAAGTAGGCCAGCAGCTGGGCGCGGCGGCACCCGGCCGTCTCGCACAGGGCCAGCATGGCGTCCAGGTGCGCGGACTGCCGTCGGCGGTGCGCGGCGTCGCCCTCCGACCCGTCGATCAGCTTGCGCTGCTGCACCACGTCCTGCAGTCCGTAGGCGAGCCAGGCCGTGGCGGGCAGCCCGTCCCGGCCGGCCCGGCCGGTCTCCTGGTAGTAGCCCTCGACGGACTTGGGCAGGTCGAGGTGGGCGACGAAGCGCACGTCGGGCTTGTCGATGCCCATGCCGAACGCGATCGTGGCCACCATGATGACGCCGTCCTCGCGCAGGAAGCGGGACTGGTGGGCGGCGCGGGTGGCCGCGTCGAGCCCGGCATGGTAGGGCAGCGCGGTGATCTGGTTGCTCATCAGGAAGTCGGCGGTCTTCTCGACCGACGCCCGGGAGAGGCAGTAGACGATGCCGGCGTCCCCGGCGTGCTCGGTGCGCAGCAGGTCGAGCAGCTGGCGTGCTGGCTCGGCCTTCGGCTCGATGCGGTAACGGATGTTGGGCCGGTCAAAGCTGACTACGAAATGACGGGCGGTCGCGAGGTTCAGCCGGGCGGCGATCTCGGTTCGCGTGGCCGCGGTCGCGGTGGCGGTGAGCGCGATGCGCGGCACGCCGGGCCAGCGCTCGTGCAGGTCGGACAGGCCGAGGTAGTCGGGCCGGAAGTCGTGCCCCCATTGCGAGACGCAGTGCGCCTCGTCGATGGCGAACAGCGAGATGGCGCCGCGGTCGAGCAGCCGGAGCGCGGAATCGGTGCGCAGCCGCTCTGGCGCCAGGTAGAGCAGGTCCAGCTCGCCGGCGGCGAAGGCGGCCTCGACCTGCCGCCGCTGGGCGGGATCCTGGGTCGAGTTGAGGAAGCCGGCCCGGACTCCGAGCGCCCTGAGCGCGTCGACCTGGTCCTGCATCAGCGCGATCAGCGGCGATATGACGACGCCGGTGCCCTCCCGGACCAGGGCCGGGATCTGATAGCACAGCGACTTGCCGCCGCCGGTCGGCATCAGCACCAGCGCGTCGCCGCCGGCGATGACGTGCTCGATGATCGCCTGCTGCTCGCCCCGGAACTCGTCGTAGCCGAAGACGCGGCGCAGGACCGTGGCCGCTGGGGTGGCGCCGGCCAGGGTGGTGGCGCCGGCCGGGGCGGCCGAGGAGGCCGGGTCGGCCGGGTCCGCGGGCGAGGGCTGGATGTCGGCGAGTGCCACCCGGCGATTCTATGGGCGGCCAGTGACGGAATCCGGGCAGACGGGATCGATGGGGGCCTCAGCGGCGCGACTCAGCGGCGGGACTCAGCGGCGGCGCGCAGCCGGGCCAGGACGCCGCCGCCCTCCCGGTGCACCGCGAGAGAGTCACGGACGGCGGCGAACCCGTAGTCGACCATCTGCGCCTCGTAGGCGTGCACCGCGTCGCGCACCGGCAGCTCGCCGCGCTCCGCGCGAGCCAGACTCCGTGCGAGGTTGCCCGCGTCCAGCAGCGCGATGTTGGCGCCGGAGCCGCGGGCGGGACTCATCGCGTGGATCGCGTCGCCGAGCAGCGTGACGTTGGTCGGCGGCCAGAGCGGAACCGGGCTGGCGGCTCGCACCCGCACGGAGAACGTCTCCTCTGGCTCGGCCGCCGCGAGCAGGGCGCGCAGGTCGGGGTGCCAGGTACGGATCATCTTCAGCGCCACGGCGTGCAGCTGCCGCCCGGTGGAGCGCGACAGCGCCTCGTCGCCGCCGGGAAAGGCCGCCTGCTGGCCGGCCACCGACCACATCACGAAGTCGCGCTCGGCGCTCAGGCTCGCCCCCGGCACCGCTAGCGCCGCCTCATCCGGCCGGGTGACGAACCGGACCGCGCCCAGGGCCATGCCCACCCGGCGGGAGCCGATCACCGCCGCGAACCCGTCAGTCAAGAAGGCCGGGAGCACGGCAGCGACCGGCTCGGAGATCAGCGTCTTGCCGTAGATGCAGCGAGTCCCGGTGTCGGCGACCAGGGCGTGCGGCAGGTACTGCTCCCGCACGCGCGATCCGACCCCGTCAGCGGCGACCAGGACGTCGCCCGTGACCGCGCTGCCGTCGCGGAAATGGGCTCGCACTGGTCGGTGTTCGTCGCCGTCCCGCCCGCCGCCGCTGAAGTGGGTGAACTCCCGGCCGAAGTGGACCACGTCCGCCAGGCCGGTGCCCAGGATCTCGCGCAGCGTCAGCCGGTCCACGGACGTGCTGAGAGGCGGCCCGGCGGACGGGGAGCCGGCGGACGGGGAGCCGGCGGACGGGGAGCGCACCGTGCGCATGGGCCGCAGGCGCTTGGTGACTACGGTCAGCTGCCTGCTGGGCTGGCCGCAGGTGGCGAGGAACAGCTGGTAGAGCTCGGCGGGCAGGCACGCGCGCAGCCCCTGCGCCGCGCGTGAGTCGACGTGGAGGCGGTAGCCCTGACGCCGCGACGCCAGCGCGGCATCGCGCTCGTAGACCGCCGCCTCCACGCCGGCCCGGCGCAGTCCCTGGGCCAGGCACAGGCCACCCAGGCCGCCTCCGATGATGACGACGCGCAGCGGCTCAGCCACGACAGCGAAGTCTACGGCGTGGCCTGCTGGTGATCACGACCGTTTTCCGGCACATGGGGCGCGATAAGTGTTGTCTAAGATTCCAAATGTGAGCACAGTTCGCCAACTGCAGCGAGAGCAATTGCGGCGACGCCTGCGCGGATGGGCTGATTTCCCCGCAAGGCGAGATCCACGTCCGTTAGTGCTGCTTAGTCCTGCCGTCCAGGCAGGTTCCTTCCCGCTCGACGGAAAGGCGAAGCTCGCCTTCGAACGCGGCTTGATCCAGGCCCCGCCGGGCTTCCCTGACGAGCTGTTGCATGCGATGCGCCATCACCGCCCACAGGCCGGGCCGCCAGCCGACCCTCTGCAGGTGGCCACGGCCACGCAAAGCGCCTCTGGATTCCTCACCGACCGCGGGAAGCAGCAGCTGCCTGCCTGGGAGGTCCACGTCCGAGGAGTTCCCGAGCCGATATGGGTCCTCGACCCCAGCGTCACCCTCCGAAGCTGGTGGCCGCCCGAGTTCGAAGACGATGAACTGCGCTGGCCCGGCAGCCGAGCGAAACTCGCCGGCGATCAGCGAACCATCACGCTGCGGTTCTCCGGCATGCCCTGCGCCGATTACCCGCACATCGAAGTCCTGGCGGACGGAAACGCGGTTGCTCTGCTGCCTCTACCAGAAGGCGCCGGGTCTTCGGGGCCTCGCCGGGCGTACGCAGAGACACGCGAGGTATCTGTAACACTCCCGCAGGCTCTCGGAGCACGGATGCTGCTCGACGGGAACGGCTCGCCCGTACTTGTGTGCCTCTGAGCAATCACTGATGATCTCGACCGTTTTGCCGGGCATAGCGCGGGAAAACGGTCGTGATCATGCGATGTTGGCGGCGGGGCGGAGGTCGAGGGCTAGGTCGAGGGCGGGGCTGGAGTGCGTGAGGGCGCCGACGGCCAGGAAGTCGACGCCGGTCTGCGCCACAGCCCGCGCGGTGTCCAGCCGCAGGCCGCCGCTGGCCTCCAGCCGGACCCCGGGCCAGGCCCGGGCGAGGGCAACGGCGGCGCGCAGGTCGGCCACGGTCATATTGTCGAGCAGGATCAGGTCGCAGCCGGCGGCCAGCGCGGCGCGGACCTGCTCGAGCGTGTCGCACTCGACCTCGAGGGCGACGGCCGGGGCGGTCGCACGCACCGCGTCAACCGCCTGGCTGATGCCGCCCGCCGCGGCCACGTGGTTGTCCTTGATGAGGGCGGCGTCTCCCAGGCCCAGGCGATGGTTGCTGCCGCCGCCGCAGCGCACGGCGTATTTCTCCAGCTGGCGCAGGCCCGGGGTGGTCTTGCGGGTGTCACGGACGACGGCGCCGGTGCCGGCGATTGCGTCGACCCAGGCCCGGGTGGCGGTAGCGATGCCGGACAGGTGGGTCATCAGGTTGAGCAGCGTCCGCTCGGCGGTGAGCAGCCCGCGCAGCGGCCCCTCGATGGTGAGCACCCGGTCGGCCGGCCTGACGGCACAGCAGTCCGGGCGGACCACGGTCACGCAGCCGGGCGGCAGGCCGGCCGCGTCGAGCACGGCCAGCGCCAGCGGAACGCCGGCGACCACGCCGTTTTGGCGCGCCATCACGTCCGCGGTGGCGACCGCGCCGGCGGCCACGGTGGCCTGCGTCGTCACGTCCGGCCCGTACCGCAGGTCCTCCTGGAGGGCGTCCCGCACGACCCGCTCGGCGTCGGCGGGGTCGATCCCGGCGGCGAGCAGCTCGCTGCGTACCGGCTCGCGCAGGCTCACGCCGGCGCACCGATGAGCGCCGCGGCCTCATCGTCGAGGTGCACGTCGAGCTCGCCGTCGCGGCAGCGGATGCCGATGCGCCGGGCGGGCCCGGGCCGGGTCCACGGGGCGTCGCTACGGCGATGGCAGCCCCGGCTCTCAGTGCGGGCCAGGGCCGCGGTGGCGACCAGGATGCGGACGGTCTGCAGGTTGGTCGCCTCGACAACTTCCAGGTTCAGGAAGCGGTCGCCAGCAGGCTGGTCCGCTGCAGGCTGGTTCGCGGCGGCCCGGGTCGCGGCGGGCTGGGCGGCTAGTAGCTGGAGCAGGTGCTCCAGGCCGGCCTCGTCGCGCAGCACGCCGGCGTACCGGGACATAGCGGCGGCCGGGTCGGCTTGGCCGCCCAGCGCGGCGAGCGCGCCGGCGGAGGGTTGTGCGGTCGCGGGAGAGTGACCGGCCGGGAACAGGCCGTCGGCAGAGAAGCCTCCAGGAGAGCGGCCACCGCCGTGGGAGCGGCTGACGTTGTCGGCGCCGTCGGCGGGGGCAGGAGGGCCGGCTGGGGAGTGACTGGCGGGGAGAGGGGCGGGCGGCGGACCGCTGGCCAGCAGGCGGCCCAGCCGCCGGCCCGTGATGATGGCCTCGGTCAGCGAGTTCGACGCCAGGCGGTTCGCGCCGTGCACGCCGGTCGCCGCGACCTCGCCGATGGCATACAGGCCGGCCAGCGTGGTGCGGCCCGCCATGTCGGCGCGCACGCCGCCGCAGGCATAGTGGGCGCCCGGCGCGACGGGGATCGGGTCGCGGGACGGCTCGAAGCCGGCCGCCCGGCAGGCGGCGGTCACGGTGGGGAAGTGGCTGTCCAGCTGGCGGCGGCCCACGGCGGCCGCGTCGAGCCACAGGTGCGAGGCAGCACCATCGCCGGCTGCCATCCGCCGGTGCATCTCGGCCGCGACCACGTCCCGGGGGGCCAGGTCGGCTAGCGGATGGCAACCCGCCATCACCGGGCGGCCGCTGCCGTCAATGAGCACGGCGCCCGCGCCGCGCAGCGCCTCGGTGATGAGCGGCTGCTGGCCCCGCGCCCCGGGCTGCCAGAGAACCGTGGGATGGAACTGCACGAACTCCAGGTCGCACACCTCGGCGCCGGCCCGGACGGCCAGGGCCAGGCCGTCACCGGTCGCCCCGGCGGGATTGGTCGTGGTGGCATAGGCCTGGCCGTAGCCGCCGGAGGCCAGGACCACGGCGGCGGCGCGGATGGCCCCGGCGGCCAGGCCCCGCCCGCCGGGTGCTCCCGGGTCCCGCCCGCCGGGTGCTCCCGGGTCTGGCCGCGTCGCAGGCCCGGCGAGCGTGCCGGCCAGCAGCCCGGCCACCTGCCCGTCCTCGTCGAGCAGCGCGTCGAGCGCGACGGTGTGCTCGAGGATCTCGACCCGGCTGGCGAGGACGGCCTCGCGCAGGACCCGGTGCACCTCGGCTCCCGAGGCATCGCCGCCGGCGTGCACGATCCGCGGCCGGGAATGGCCGCCCTCCAGTCCCAGCGGGCCGGCGTCGAAGCGGGCGCCGAGCGAGGTGAGCCAGGCGATCTCCCGTGGTGCGGCGGACACCAGCACGTCCACCGCCGAGTCGTCGCACAGCCCGGCTCCGGCGGTCAGCGTGTCCTGGCGGTGCAGCTCGGGGGTGTCGGCGGGGTCGAGGACGGCCGCGAGGCCGCCCTGGGCGAGCGGGGACGAGCCCGCGCCCAGCCCGGCCTTGCAGACCAGCAGGACCCGGCGGCCGGGCGCGGCAGCCTCGAGGGCGGCACTCAGCCCGGCCGCGCCCGCGCCGACGACCACCACGTCCGCCTCGCGGGTCCAGGTGATCCGCGGCGCGGGCAGGGACTGGATGGCCGGGCCCATCGCGGCCCTCATTCGCCGGCTGCGGACGGGGCGCCGACCGCGATCATCGCGTCGACGGCCCGCCGGGCGCGGCGGGCCACGTCCGCCTCGACGATCACCTCACTGACACCATCGCGCAGGCAGCGGGTCAGCACCTCCGGCGTGGTCATCTTCATGTAGGGGCATTCCGCACGCTCGTTCACCGGCTCCCACGACACCCGCGGGTTGGCCTGGCGCAGCTGGTGCAGCATGCCGGTCTCGGTGGCCACCAGCACGGTCGAGGCCGTGGTCGTGGCGGCTGCCTCCAGCATGCCGCCGGTGGACAGCACATGCGTGCGGCCGGCCGGGAGGTCGCCGGTGCCGGCCAGCCACAGGGCGGCGGTGGTGCAGCCGCACTCGGGATGGATGAACAGCTCCGCCTCCGGGCTCGCGGCCGCCTTCTCCCGCAGGTCGGCCGGGCTGATGCCGGCGTGGACGTGGCACTCCCCGAGCCAGACGTGCAGGTTCTGGCGGCCGGTGACGCGCCGCACGTGCGCCCCGAGGAACTGGTCGGGCAGGAAAAGGACCTCCTGCTCGGCGGGAATGGCGGCGACGATGTCCACTGCGTTCGCGGACGTGCAGCACAGGTCCGATTCGGCCTTCACCTCGGCGCTGGTGTTGACATAGGCCACCACCACCGCGCCGGGATGCTCGGCCTTCCAGGCGCGCAGCTGGGCCGCCGTGATGCTGTCGGCCAGCGAGCAGCCCGCCCTGGGCTCGGGGATCAGCACGGTCCGGTCAGGGGCCAGGATCTTGGCCGTCTCGGCCATGAAGTAAACCCCGGCGAAGACGATCGTCGACGCCTCGCAGGCGGCCGCGATCCGGGACAGGGCCAGGGAGTCCCCGACGTGATCGGCCACGTCCTGGATCGCGGCGGGCTGGTAATTGTGGGCCAGGATGACGGCGTCGCGCCTGGCGGCCAGGCGGCGGATCTCCGCCGCCCAGCTCGTCCGGGTGGCCGGCCCCCGGTGCTGAGTCATCGCAGTCGTAGTCAACGCCTGCTCCCTTCCGAGTTTTCGCCTCATAGTCGAAAACTACAATAGCCACGCTATCATGGGCGCATGAGCCTGGGACCAGCGAGGGTGGCGCGAGCACGCGACATCGTGAGCTCGTGAGCTCGGGATCAGCGAGGGTGGCGGGAGCGCGGGAAGCGGCCGCCACCGGGCAGGCGGCAGCCCGGGGAGGCGGCCGTTTTCGCCATGAGGTTCTTGCCGTGGTCTTCGGCGTCCGCCAGGGACGGCTGCACGTGCTGCTCTGGCAGCGGGCCCAGGAGCCTTTCGACGGCCGGTGGGCGCTGCCCGGCGGCCCGCTCGGCGCCGACGAGCGCCTCGGGACCTCGCTGGGCCGGCACCTGGCCGCCAAGGTGGACCTGACCGACATCGCGCACCTGGAGCAGCTCGAGACCCGCAGCGACCCCGATCGCGACCCGCGGGAGCGGGAGGTCGCGACGGCCTACCTGGCCCTGGTATCCACCGAGGTGAACCCCGGGCTGCCAGCCGATACCGCCTGGTACCCGGTCGAGGACCTCCCGCCCACGGCGTTCGACCACGCCTCGATCATCGAGTCGGCCCGCGAGCGGCTGCGCTCCAAGCTCACCTATACCAACATCGGCTTCGCCCTGGCCCCCGCGACGTTCACGATCGCCGAGCTCAGGCAGATCTACGCCGCCTGCCTCGGCCATCCGGTCTCGGCCACCAACCTGCAGCGCGTCCTGTCCCGGCGGGGGGTCATCGAGCCGACCAGCGCGACGGTGCAGCGCGGCCGGGCCGGGGGCCGGCCGGCCGCGCTGTACCGATTCGGGAGCGGGTCGCTCGTGGTGACCAACCCGTTCGCCGGCTTCCGGCCGCCCGCGCCTGGCGAGTCTGCCTGAGCGAGCCGGTGCTAGCGGTCCCGGAGCGGCATAGCCTTGCCCGGGGCGCAGAGGCCGCACCCGACGTGAGGCTGCGGTACCTGGCTGGGCCAGAGCGCACCGCCGACACAGAGCTGCTGAGGGAGACGCGCGTATGAGCATCGAGAAGCCTGAGATCGACTTCCCTGGTGGCGAGCCGCCGGCCGAGCTGGAGATCACCGACCTCTGGGAAGGCGAAGGCGAGGTCGCCACCGCGGGCGACACGGTCAGGGTCCACTACGTCGGGGTCGCGTACTCCACGGGCGAGGAGTTCGACGCCAGCTGGAACCTGGGCGATCCGCTGGAGTTCCGGCTCGGTGTCGGGCAGGTCATCGCCGGCTGGGACCGCGGCGTGCAGGGCATGCGGGTCGGCGGCCGCCGCCAGCTGGTCATCCCGCCGGACCTGGCCTACGGCGACCGCGGCGCCGGGCAGGCGATCGCGCCGGGCGAGACCCTGATCTTCGTGTGCGACCTGGTCTCGGCCTGACGAGCTGAGGGCTGCGGTCGGAGCCGGGTGCCTGCTGCCAGCCAGGAGCAGCGCTGACTGGGGTGGCCTCGTGGCCGCGTGGCCACCCCAGTCGCGCCGGGCCGCCGGCGGATCCCGCTAGATCTCCGCCAGCGGGAAGGCCCGGTTCCGGCGGGGCGGAACCAGGAAGTTCTGCCGCCGGGTCGCGGTGACGAACCGCTCCAGGCCGTTGTCGCTGTCGGAGCCCTTGAGGAACTGCTGCTGCAGGTTCTGCGCCGCCTGGGCCGTGCGCATCCTGGCGAAGAAGTCGGCGCTCGGCACGTAGATCAGGAACTGCAGCTTGAACTGCGAACTGCCCGCGGGCAGGCTGGCCTGGCCCGGGTAGGGCCTGAAGGCAGGCACGTCCATGCCGTCGAGCCCGGGGCCGTCGGCGCGGATGTGCATCGGGGTGCCGTCGGAGGCCCGGGAGACCTGCTGAAGCGCGGCCTCATGCCCGATGCGGGGCTGGCCCTGATAGGTGGCGTTAATCGTCGCGTTGCTGGGTGAGAACACCCCGGCGCTGTCCTGGGCGCCGGCCGCGGCCGCGGTCGTGCCCTGGAAAGCATTGTTGACGTAGGCCGGCCCGCCGCCATTGGTGTACTGGTCGGCATTGCCGGACGCCGGGAGTCCGTTACTGGTTCCCAGCTGATTAGAGCGGAACATGTACTGGCACCGCTCGGTGAATGGCTCGCCGTCAGGCCGCCGGGCGTCCTGGCCGGGCGTGTTGTAGAACTGGTACAGGTCCTCGATATTGTGCGAGAAATGGGCGATGGAGCCGTTGTCGAAGTAATCGCCAGCGTCGGCGTCGCTGAGCTTGGCCGATGAGTTTCCGACGAACGTGCAGATCTCGGGCGGACCCGCCGCGTTGACCTGCTGGTCAACGAAGCCCATCGCCATCGAGGAGTTGGGGTTCATCCGCGGCGCGAACTCGAAGCCGGACTGGTCGGCCATCTTGCGCGGCAGCCCCACCTGCACGAACTGAATGCGCGGCGTCCCGTAGCTGATCAGCCCGTTGAAGCTGGGCGAGGACAGGTGCGCGCCATTGAGGTTGTTGCTGCCCTGCAGCCACAGGCTGACGTTGGTCAGGTTGGCAATCGAGTCACTCCGGAAGTGGAACAGCATGTCGTTGTTCTCGATCGTCACGTTGACGTTGAACCGGTCCTTGGTGATACCGGGATTCAGGGCCTTCGGGCCGCCCACCAGGCCGCCCACGACATCGGTCGGGGACGGAGCAGCCTCCTCCAGCACGAAGCGGCTCGGATCGGAGAGCAGGTGCGGCATGTGCGCGCTGACCACCGACTGCGACAGCCGGTTGAAGTACGGCAGCCCGTAGGACACCGAGAAGATGAGCACCCCGGCCGGGCTGGCCGGGAAGTTGTCCTCGATGGTGTACAGGACGTGGCCGAGCAGGTGCTTCTCGGTCACGGTCGGGGTGCGGGTCAGCTTGGCCGGAAGCAGCAGCGCGTACGTGGGCGGGAACTGGGCGGTCATGTTGCCCGCCCCGTCATTGAGCACTTGCGCCGGGTTGATGAAGCTGCCCATGGCGAACTGGATGTCGGAAAACGTGGTGGCCGCGGCGGCCGGCCGCACGAGGGGCGAGGCCAGCTGCTCGAGCAGGGTGGCCTGCGAGATGAGAAACGCCGTGGCAGCGGTCCGTTTCAGGGCCGACCGCCGGTTCATGACAATGCCGTTCAGATCCTCTGCTTCCATGGCCCCTGCGTTTTCCCTTCGGTACACCGGTTTCCCGGGCGGACCGTTACCCGCCCGGCAGGCCAGGGCCGCGAGCGGACGACGCTCGCGACCCTGGCTGGCGTTCTGGCTTACTGAGACTTAGCTGCCGAAGACCTGGAACTCCCACAGCGAGTAGCCGTATCCGGTGGCCCGCACGGTGCCGTACATGCGCACGTAGCGTCCGCTGCCAGTCACCGGGATGGTCTGCACGCCGCCCGTACCGGTCGTCGTGGAGTAGATGGTCGTCCAGGTCGTGCCGTCGTTGGACGTCTGGATCTGGAAGGCCTTGGCATAGGCGTTCTCCCAGTTCAGGATGACCTGGGTGATGGTGTGCGTGGCCCCGAGGTCGACCTGGAGCCACTGCGGGTCACTGGCCGCGCTTGACCAGCGCGTCGCGGTGTTCCCGTCGACGGCGTTCGAGGCCGGGTACCCCGCGTTCTGCACCGATGACGCGGTGGCCGGCTGACCCTGGGACAGCAGCCCGCCACCACCGCCGCCCCCGCCGGTCGGCGTGGCGCTGGTCTCGTTCGAGCTCGGCGACACGCCCGCCGTGTTGCTGGCGGTGACGGTGTAGTAGTACTTGGTGCCGTTGGTGACCGTGGAGTCGGTGAAGCTGTTCGACGAGGACGTGCCGATCGCCGTGCCGCCCTCCGCCCCGGCAGCGGTGCCGCGGTAGACGCTGTAGCTGGTAGCGCCCGTGCTGGCGTTCCAGGTCAGCGAGACCGAGCCATTGCCGCCCGTGGCGCTGAGGCCGGTGGGCGCCGCCGGGGCGGTGCCAGTGCCGCCGGTGGCCGGGGTCACGGTGACCTCGTTCGTGTCAGGCGACACGCCCGCGCTGTTGTTGGCGGCCACGTTGTAGTAGTAGAGGGTCCCGTTGTGCAGGCCGGTGTCGGTGAACGTGGTCGTCGTGCCGCTGACGGTGCCTACGGGGGTGGTGGCCTCGCCGTCGGACGCCGTGCCCCGGTAGATCGAGTAAGAGGTGGGGCTGCCGCTCGTGCTGCCCGTCCAGGACAGCGTCGCCGTGGTGTTACCAGGGGTAACGGTCAGGTTGGTCGGTCCGCTCGGAACGGACGCGGTCGCCGGGGTCACGGTCATCTCGTCGACCCGGGAGACGCCGTGATCGCTGACCGCCAGCATGCTGATGGAGTTGACGCCCGCGTTCAGGTGCACCTGCAGGGACGAGTTCTGGTAGGTCTCGAAGCTGCCGGTGATCGGGAAGCGCTCGGTGGTCGTGATGACGGTGCCGTTGACCTTGAGCCCCATCTGCCGGTTCTTGACCGCGGGGAACAGGCCGCCCTGGAAGGCGTAGCGCCAGCTGACTGTATACAGGCCGCTAGTGGGCGCCACGACGTTGTTGAACGTCAGGGTGCCGTTGGCGGCGTAGGCCATGTCGACGACCCGGCCACCCGGGGACAGCGCGGCCGAGGAGCCCAGTACCTCAGGAAACCAGCCGGTCAGGGTCTGGAACCAGTCGAAGCCGCCGAGCAGGGCGTCCTTGCAGTAGAAGATCAGGCTGCTGCCGGACTGGACGCCGGGCGTATTGCCGCCGGTGCCGATGGGCGGCGGGGTCTTGGAGGCGTCCTCCGGGCTCCGGGCGGACTCGCCGCAGGAGTTCACCGCGGTGAACACGTAGAAGTAAATCGGCGTGCTGCTGAGGTTCTTGTCAACATAGGTGGTGGACGTGGTAGTCGCGTACGGCGTATTGCCTTCGGCGCCTGAGCTGGTGCTCCGGTAGATGTTGTAGCTGGTGGCACCGGGGCTGCCGGACAAGGTAATGGTGATCGACGAGTCGGCGTTGGCATGCAGTTCGTCGCCCGGCGAGGCCGGAACTGTGCATGCCGGGGCTGCGGCGGCCCGAGTCTGGGCCTGTGCCGCCGAGGCGCCGAGGCCGAGGGTACCCAGGACCAGCAGGGCTGCCAATGCCCTGGGCACGCGGCGAAGCGCTTGATACATGTGAGCTCCCATCAGTCGACATCCCGGGACGACAACTGCTTAGGCGTCGTCGAACGCAGGCTGAGGTGCAGGCCGGGAACTCGCTCGTCGGGGATGATCACGAGGTGCGCTACCGGGAACTGAGTCTGGGCCGGCGCCTTAATACACGCCTTATTTCATTACATGATTTAACAGCTCGGTGACAGCGCCGTCAAGGGTTCCAGCAGGACGCGCCGCCAGGCTGGCGGGCGACAGCTGGCTGCTGGCCGACTGCATCGAACACATTGTCGGTACCTTCCCGCACAGTGGCAGTAACTGTGACTGATGTGAAGGAGGCCCCGGCAGGTGCCGGGAATGTGGCCACCCTGGCAGCACGCGGCTCGACTATCTCGGGCACGCTGATGATCGCGGCCACTGGCCGTGGGAGGCGGGATACCGCGGTGTCCGGGGGCGGTCAGCCGGTCCTTGGGGTCCGCGCTCGTCCTCCGGTCAGCGCGGCGTAACGAGTCGCCGCCAGACCGCCGCTCCAGCCGCCCCCGGGACTAGAGTGAGGCCAGTCCTGCCGGCGAGGGGGATGCGGTGAATGAGGACCGGCGCGGGCGGCGTCGCGTGGCTGCTGCCAGCAGGGCGGAGGGTACGCCCGCCCGGGGACGGAAGGCATGGCCCGCTGGCGTGCCGGTGCCGCTGACAGCGCTGGTCGGGCGCAAACGCGAGCTGGCCGAGACGGTCCGGCTGGTCGGTGCACATCGCCTGGTCACACTGATCGGTGCCGGGGGCGTCGGGAAGACCCGGCTCGCGATCGAGGTGGCCGGGGCAGTCTCGGCTTTCTTCCCCGATGGCGTCCACCTGATCGACCTGAGCACCGTGCCGGACCCCGCCGCGCTCGCCGGGGCGGTGGCGACCGCCGTGGGCGTCGAGGAGCGGGCCGCAGCCGATTCGGAAGAGCGGCTTGTCCGGGTGCTCCGGCCGCAACGCCGGCTGGTGATCCTGGACAATTGCGAGCACCTCGTGGGCGCCTGCTCCGCGCTAGCGGCCGACGTGCTGGCATCCTGCCCGGGGGTGGTGATCCTCGCCACCAGCCGCGCGAGCCTGGCGCTGGCCGGCGAGGTCACCTGGCGGGTGCCGTCACTGGCCTTTCCCCGGCCCGAGCAGCTGCCCTCGCTGCGTGACCTGGAGGGCTACGCGGCGGTCGCGTTGTTCCTGGCCCGGGCCCGCGCCGTTCACGCCGATCTGGTGGTCGACCCGGGCGACGTGGCCGCCGTTACCGCGATCTGCCGCCAGCTCGGCGGCATCCCGCTGGCCCTGGAGCTGGCGGCGGCACGGGCCGGTGCGATGAGCCTGGCCGAGATCGCTGAGCGGCTGACTGGCCGGCTGGAGCTGCTGGCCCAGGCCGGCGGCGGGCCGCCCAGGCATCAGACGCTGCTGGCCTCGATCGAGTGGAGCTATCAACTGCTGAGCGAGCCGGAGCGGATGCTGCTGCAGCGGCTGGCGGCTTTCGTGGGCGGCTGGTCGCTGGTCGGAGCCGAAGCGGTGTGCGCGGGCCGGGGTGTGCCGGCGGAGCAGGTGGCCCGCCTGCTGGCGGCACTGGTCGACAAGTCGCTGGTGCAGGTCGAGTGGTCGGCGGCCGAGACCCGCTACCGGCTACTGGAGACGATCCGGGTGTTCGCGCATGAGCGGCTGGCGGAATCGGGCGAGCTCGCCCATGCGCGGGCCAGGCACGGCGAGTACTTCACGGCGCTGGGCGAGCGGTCGGCACCCCTGCTGCTGGGCGCAGAGCAGGCCCGGTGGGCCGGCCACCTGGACCGCGAGCGCGACAACCTGCGTTCCGCCCGGTTGTGGTGCGCGGAAGACCCGGCCCGGACCGGCCTGGGCCTGCGGCTCGCCTCCGGCCTGTGGGAGTACTGGCACATCCGGGGGATGCTCGAGGAGGGTACAGAGTGGCTGGCCGATGTCGTGCAGCACACCTCCGGCGCCGCGCCGGGCCGGGGGGCCGCCCTGAACGGGCTAGGGGTGCTCGTCTCGATCGGGGGGGACAACGATCGCGGTGCAGACTACTTCACGCAGAGCATCGGGCTGTACGAGCAAGCGGGTGACCTGCGCGGGCAGTCCCGGGGGTGGGCCCATCTCGGCAACGCCCGCGCCATCGGCGGGGATCCGGCCGGATCGGCGGAGGCGTTCGATCGCGGGCTTGCCCTGGCCAAGCAGTCAGGTGACCTCTGGTATGAGGCGTTCGCCATCTACCTCTCCGGCTTCGCGGTCAGCATCTGGGGTGACACGGCCCTGGCCAGGACCCGGATGGCGGAGAGTTCCGCCATGTTCGCCCAGGTCGGTGACCGCCGCGCGGTTGGTTACGCCCTTACGGTGCTGGGCGGATGCCTGGTGGCGGATGGCTGCTGGGCGGACGCGGTGCAGGCATTGCGCGATGCCATGCACATCTTCGCTGCCCTCCCCGAACGATGGGGGCTGCTGTCCGCCTGCAGTTACCTTGCTACCGCCACGGCTGAGACCGGAGACTGGCCCTAGGCCGCCACCAGCATCGGCGTCATCGACACGCTGAGCGAGCGCATCAGCGGACGGCTCTTCCCCCACATGCAGGCAGCCGTCGACGAGCTCGCCGTCCGGGCCACCCGAAGACTCGGCCCGGAAGCGAGAGCCCGGCGCGAGCTGGGCCGGGCGATCGGCCGCAGCGACGGAATCGTCGCTGCCCTATGGCCCAGCCCAGAACGCCGGCCGGCCCCGCAGGGGGACCTGCCCCTGACCAGACGGGAGCAGGAGGTGGCCGGCATGATCGCCGACGGGCTCACCAACCGGCAGATTGGTGAGCGGCTGTTCATCGCCGAGCGGACCGTGGACACTCACGTGGGCCGGATCCTGGCCAAGCTTGACTGCGTCAGCCGCACTCAGGTCGCCGCGATCGTTGCCGCCCGCCGCCCGGTGGGCCCCCGGCGATAGCCAGGCCGGGGCCCCGGGGCGGTGTCGCCAGCCACGCGGTCACCTCAGATACGTACCCGGGTACGCCTTTTCACGGATCTTCAGGCAGCCACGCTGCGCGTAGCTTCACCGCGTGAGCAGTGCCCGCAGGCACGGGGGCCCTTGCACCTAGGAGGAGCAGCGTGAAGAGGATGACATCGTTCGCCAGTGCCGCAGTAGTCCTGGCCACAGCGGTGACACTGGCCGGGCCAGCGAACGCGTCGCTGGCCGCCCGCACCTCACCCGGTGCCAGGCTGCCGGTGATCACGGTGGCCATGACCGGCAAGACGATCAGAGTTGGCGGCATGCTGCGGTCGGGCGGAGTGCGGATCGTCTCGACGGTCACCAGGGAGCCCCAGGGCCAGCCGGCGTTCATCCGGCTCGACCCGGGGGTGACACTGGCCCATTTCTTCAGGCTGCTGCGCAGCGGTGCCGCGTCGGATCCGAACAACCTGAATGGGGTCGCCTCGATCGTGGTGGACGCGCAGGCCAGCCGGGGCACCAGCGCGGTGCAGGCCAACCTGCGGCCAGGTCAGTACGTGGCGTTGGACACTATTGGCAACAACCCGGCGACATGGCCGGTGACCACGTTCGTAATCGCCGCGGCGTCCTCGCCGGCGAAGCTGCCAGCGCCGCAGGCCGCCGTCCGGGCGATCGAGTTCGGGTTCCGCGGGCCGGGCACCCTGCACGATGGCGAGCTGGTCCGGTTCGGCAACCGCGGGTTCTTGGTCCACATGATCATCGCCATCGGGGCCAAGAGCCGGGCCGGGGCCAATGAGATCGCCAAGCTGCTGAAGGAAGGCAAGGACGGCCAGGCACAGAAGCTGGCCGCCGGGTTCACCACCTTTGCGGGCCCGCTGTCCCACGGCGCCTTCCAGCAGCTGGTCGTCAGCGTGCACCCGGGTTACTGGGTGCTGGCCTGCTTCATGAACACCCAGGACGGGCGCGAGCACACCGTGCTCGGCATGGAGCGGGTCATCCGCATCACGGCGTAGTCCGCCATCCCGCCGAACGGCGGCCGGTGCAGAAGGGAAGGGCAATGCGCACGCGGAACGGCCTCATTGCCGCGGGAGCGGCGGTAGTACTCGCACTCGGCGGTGCCGACGCCTACGCGGCGGCGACCGGCCCGGTGGACTCCGGCGGCGTGATCTACGGCTGCTACACCAACGCCGCGCTCAAGGGCACGCACGTCATCGTCCTGCAGGATGCGGGCAGCACCTGCCCGAAGGGCACCACGGCGGTGAGCTGGAACCAGCAGGGCCCAGCCGGTGTCGCCGGGCCGGCCGGGCCGACTGGCCCAGCCGGAGACATCGGCTCGCCGGGCCCGGCAGGCCCGGCGGGCCCGGCCGGGGCAGCAGGGACTGCTGGCTCGAACGGCAAGACGGTTCTCAACGGCACCGGGGCGCCGGACAACTCGATCGGCAGCGACGGCGACTTCTACATCGACACCGCGGCCAACGTGCTGTACGGGCCTAAGGCCGGCGGCGCCTGGGCAAGTCCGGGCGTCAGCCTCGTCGGCTCAGCCGGCCCTGCTGGCGCTGCCGGCCCGGCCGGTCCGGCGGGCCCGGCGGGGAGCCCGTCCTCACTGGATGACCTGAACGGCCTCCCGTGCGAGAACGGCGCCGGCAATACCTCGGTCAGCTACAACGCCAGCGGAAACGTAGCGATCCAGTGCATCGTGACCCCAAGCGGCCCGACCGGGGACTCCCAAGCCAACCCGATCGACATCGGCACCAAACTCGATGGACCGGGTCTTACCTGCGGTGCCTTGCCGATCACGCAGACCGGAGTCACCACCAGCCAGGGCTATGTCTGGTATGAGTTCTCGGTGTCCCCCACCATCATCGGCAACTGCGAGCTTCAGGTCGTGGTCAGCCCGGCGGCGGGTCTGGCCACGGGCACACCCGGTGCTGAGTTCCAGGTCTACTTCAACAGCGTCGCGATCGAAAATCTCGGGTCCAGGTTCACCATCATCTCCAACGAGCTCACTCCGACCGCGCCCATCATCTACATCGCCGTCCGGTCGCTGCCTGTGCGCCAGAGCGTGAATTACACGCTTACCTGGAATGCCATAGCGTGCCCGTGCACGTCAGGGCCCACCGGTTACTCGTAGCTCCGTGCCGAAGGGGGATGCGACGAGCACATGGCGCTGAGCCCGGGCGGGCGGCCCGGGCTCACGCCGCGTCCCGAGCTGGTATCCGCCTGGCGGGCTACATGAGCCTGAGCAGGGCCAAACGCCCAGAACGCCCCGCAAAATGAAACACTGACCTGGAGGAACCCAGGTCAGTACGGGTGCGCAGCTGCTGACGAGCTGTACCGCGGCATCCGAGCAAACAACGAGCGAACGTGCCGTCAGATGATCTTGCTCCGCCATCCGCCATAGCCAGCCTGATTGCCCCGTTCCAGCAACCACGCTTGATCGTCTTGTTAGCTCGGTCATTGGTAGATGCCGTGGTAGCCGATGGCCAGCCAGGTCAGGAGCGGTTCGCCATCAGCGTCTGGGCCGATGGTGAAAAGGGCCCGTCCATCGGGGCCGACGAAGCTCCAGGTCAGTGAGTAGGTCTCACCGATCTTGTGAACGCGCAGGCGCCTGGGCCAGGGTGCCTCGCCGCGGTGCGCTCCGGCTGCCAGCGCGGGAATGAGGTGGCCGCGGACGGTATCAACGAACAGCCGGCGATGCTCGCGGGGGAGTTTGGCCAGTGCGAGATCGAATCCCGCCGTGGTCTGGTATTTCACTCACCGGCCTCATCGTCGATGGCTTCCAGGTGTCCCAGGAATTCTTCATCGCTGTCGAATCTCCGAACCCGCCCGGCGGCCAGATCCGCTTCGGCCTCCTGGAGTTTTTCCTGCCAGGCCGGGCTGTAGACCCATGCGTCTTCCTCGGGAACGATACGGGCGAGCCGACGGCCGTCCCGAGTCAGCACTGTGGTGACATGACCGTAAGCGGCCATGTTGACCAGATCCGGCAGGTGCTTTCGGGCTTCGGTCGTGGTCATCTCCTGAATCTCGTACGGCAGCGGCATCGCGTTCTCGCTCATGCTCATGCTCCTAGCGTACGTCACGTACGTGGCGATTTCAGGTCTCGGGTCTGGGGTTCTGGTGCCTATAGCAGGTCCGCACTGGATGGGATGGGGATCAGATCAGCCGTCCACGCGTCGGTGGCGGCCCCTGTGCGGCAGCTGCGCTTGCCGCATGGCCAGCAAACCAGCTAACTTCACGCTGCGTAACGCCATCAGGAGGGCCGCCCGGGCCGACTAACGTGCCCGCCGCGACTAGGTCTGGACTGGCGAGCAAACGTGGAGCAAACATGGCCCCGAAATGGCCCCACGAGGCCGTTGAAAACCGACATAATGCCAGACCAGGACGACAATAGCGGGGTGCGCCGCGAGGGACTTGAACCCCCAACCCGCGGATTAAGAGTCCGCTGCTCTGCCAGTTGAGCTAGCGGCGCTGGCGAACGCAGTGATCGTAGCGCAACTTCCGGGCCCGTGCGAATCACCGCGGCCCCCCAGGTCGGACTTCGGCGGCCCAAATGCCCCCGCAATCCGCCCTCCGAGGCCGTTAACCACCGTAGATGCCGCCGCCTCCGGGCACAGCTCTTTACGCGCCCAGGAACCGCCCCATGAACGCGGCCGCGTGCGAAGGCCGGCCGGTCTGGCCCTCCTCCCGGTCGGCGAAGCTCATGGCCTGCAGACCCGCGTTCATCCCGAGCCAGCGCAGCGGCTCGGGCTCCCAGCGCGGCGACCGGTGCCCCACCCACGGCAGCCGGACTAGCTCGCTGTCGGTCCCGGTGATCAGGTCCGCGAGCGTCCGGCCGGCCAGGTTCGTGGTCGAGACCCCGTCGCCCACGTAGCCGCCTGCCCAGGCCAGGCCGGTGGCGCGGTCCAGCCCGACCGAGGCGCACCAGTCGCGCGGGATGCCGAGCGGGCCGCCCCACTGGTGCGTGACCCGCGCGTCTCCCAGGGCCGGGAACAGCTCGCCCAGCGTCCGCCGGAGCGCGTCGAACACGGCGGGTACCCGGTCGAACGACGGCTTAATGGCCGAGCCCAGGTGGTAGGGAGCGCCGCGACCGCCGAACGCCAGGCGGCCGTCCGCGGTCCGCTGGCCGTAGATCACCAGGTGCCGCAGGTCGCTGAAGGTGGGCCGGCCGGCCAGGCCGATCTGGGCCCACACGGACTCGGGCAGCGGCTCAGTCGCGATCATGAGCGAGTAGACCGGCACGATGGCCCGCTTCAGGCCGGGCAGTTCCGGCGTGTAGCCCTCGGTGGCCCGGACGACATAGCGGGCCCGCACGGTTCCCGCCAGGGTGACGACCTGGCGCGGCGCCAGCTGCGTGGCCGGCGTGCGCTCGAACACCTGTACCCCGGCCCGGCGGACCGCCTCGGCCAGCCCGCGGGCTAGCCGGGCCGGGTGGATGGCCGCGCAGTGCGGCGTGAAGGTCGCCCCGAGCACGTTTGCCGCGCCGGCGAGCTCGCTGGCCTGCGCGGCCGTCAGCAGGCGCAGGTCGTCCTCGCCGAAGCCGAATGCGCGCGCCTCCGCGATCTCGGCCTTCGCGCGCTCGAGCTGGACCGGGGTGCGGGCCAGCGCCACGGTGCCGCCCTTGGCGAAGTGGCAGTCGATGCCCTCGACGGCGGCGGCCCGGCCGACCTCGTCCACGGTCGCGCGCATGGCCTCGTGCATGGTGATGGCAGCGTCCCGGCCGGCCATCCGCTCGAGCTTGGGAAGTGAGGCCGGGAACAGGGCCGAGCACCAGCCGCCGTTACGGCCGGAGGCGCCGTAGCCGGCGATCTCGCGCTCGCAGACGACCACGCGCAGCCGGGGATCGGCCCGGGCCAGGTAGTAGGCGGTCCACAGCCCGGTGAAGCCCCCGCCCACGATGGCCACGTCGGCCTCGATGTCGGACCCGAGCGGCTCACCGGGGGTGAGGGTGCCGGGCACGGTGTCGTGCCAGAGGGACAGGGAACGGTAGCTGGCGGGCGGGACCATGCCCTACATCGTGGCAGGCGACAGGCGGGGCCGGCGCATCAGGCATGCTGGTCCCATGGCTGCTGACCGCGACGTCGTGACGTCTGTCCCCCCGATTCCCCGCGCCAGGCCTGCGGGAGCCGGTGACCAGGGCGGTCCCTACCGGATCTGCATGGTGTGCCTGGGCAACATCTGCCGGTCGCCGATGGCCGAGGTGATCCTCGCCGACGAGCTTGACCGGGCCGGACTGGGCGGCCAGGTGACGGTCGAGAGCGCCGGGACGGGCGACTGGCACATCGGCGGTCCGATGGACTCCCGGTCCCGGGCCGAGCTGGCCCGGCGCGGCTACGACGGGTCCCGGCACATTGCCCGGCAGATCCGGGCCGACTGGCTCGCCCGCTATGACCTGTTCGTCGTGATGGACGGCAAGAACCTGGCCAGCCTGCGGCGGATGGCGGCCGGTGACCGCGAGCTGGCGGAGCGGATCGTGCTGCTGCGGGCGTTCGACCCCGCGGCCGACGCCGAGGCCGAGGTACCCGATCCCTACGACGGCGGCCCAGCGGAGTACGTGGAGACCTTCGACCTGGTGCATGCCGCGGCCCGGGGACTGGCCAGCCGCCTGGCCGAGGTACTTACCGGCAGTAACGCCCCCGTTGGCGACGCCCACCCCGCCCGCCCCGAGGGCGGCCCGCGATAGCCGAGGGGCCCGGCGGCCTGGCAGGTACGGGCCCGGCGACGGCCGGCCTGGCGGCGCGCCTGGAACCGCTGACGGGAACGGGGCTCCGCGCCGCGCGCCGGATCGGCGGGCAGCACGGTGTCGCGCATTACCGCCTTGAGCTGGCCGACGGCCGGATGGCCTTCGCCAAGGTCGCCGGCCCGGACACGGGGCCGGCCGGCCCCGGCTTCGCGGCCGAGGCCAGCGGGCTGTCCTGGCTGGGCGCTGCGGCCGCCGTGCCCGTTCCGGAGGTGCTCGGCTGGGACGCGGGGGCCCTGGCTCTCAGCTGGATCGAGCAGGACAGGGCGGACGGGCGGGGAGCGGTCCGTTATGGCCGGGAACTTGCCGCCCTGCATGCGGCGGGGGCGGACGGATTCGGCGCGCCCTGGCCGGGCGTGATCGCGGGCCTGCCGCTCCCGAACGAGCCCGGATCGAGCTGGGCGCCGTGGTACGCCAGCGCGCGGCTGCTGCCGTACGTCCGGCTGGCCAGGGACGCCGGGACGCTGACGGCCGCCGACGCCCGGCTGGTGGAGTCGGCCGCCGGTCGGGCCGCTGCGGTCGCCGGTCCCGCCGAGCCGCCCAGCCGGATTCACGGCGACTGCTGGTCCGGGAACGTGCTGTGGTCGGGCGGCCGGGGCTGGCTGATCGACCCGGCGGCGCACGGCGGTCATCGGGAGAGCGACCTGGCCATGCTGGCCTTGTTCGGCGCGCCCTACCTGGAGCAGATCATGGCGGGCTATCAGGAGGCGGCGTCGCTGGCCGACGGCTGGCGGGCCCGGGTTCCGCTCCATCAGCTGCACCCGCTGCTGGTGCACGTCTGCCTGTTCGGGGCCGCCTACGTCCCGGAGGCCCTGGCCGCCGCCCGCGCCGTACTGGCTTTGTGAACGGGCCGCTCAGGCAGACCGGGCGGGGTTGTAGCCGGCCGAGCCGGGCGCTCTGATTTCGCCGGGGCCGGTCCCGTCGCCGGGGTGGCCGGGCGCTTCGGCGCCCGAGTCGTCGGCGTCGTCCTGTTCCGCGTCGTGCAGTGCCTCGGGTGCCAGCGGCAGCGCGATCCGGAACGTCGCGCCGGCGCCGGGGACCGACTCGACCCAGACCGTGCCGCCGTGCGCCGTCACGAGCGCGGCCACGATTGCGAGGCCGAGGCCGGTCCCGCCGGTCGTCCGGGCCTGATCGACGCGGTAGAACCGCTCGAAGGCGTGCTCGGCCTGCTCCCGGGTGAGTCCTGGCCCGTAGTCGGTGACTTCCAGCACGGCCGCGGACTTCGGGCCTCCCGCGGCCACGGGGACAGGAGGCCGGCCCGGCTCCGCCAGCCCCGCCGGGCCGGCCGGCCCGAGCCGCGCTGGCTGAGCCGTCCCGGAAGCGTAGGCCTCGTCCAGGCTGCCGGACCGGATCCGGACGTCGATCGGCGTCCCCTCTGGCGTGTGCGACAGCGCGTTGCTCATCAGGTTGCCGATGACCTGGCGCAGCCGCACTTCGTCGCCGAGGACCAGCAGCGCGGCGCCGGCGCCCACGGTCAGGTGGATGCTGCGGTCCGGGGCGACCACGCGCGCGTCATGCACCGCGTCGGCGGCCAGGGTCAGCAGGTCGACGGTGCGGTGCTCGAGCGGGCGCTGCTGATCCAGCCGGGCCAGCAGCAGCATGTCCTCGACCAGGATCCCCATCCGGGATGCCTCCTGCTCGACGCGCCGCATGATCCGGTCGAGGTCGGCCGCGGGCAGCCCGCCGGACTCCCGGCCGGCCGGCCCCTCGATCCCACCCTGGCCGTCGATCCCGCGCGGCCCGTCGATCCCGCGCGGCCCCTCGAGCTCGCCCTGGCCGGCGACCGCCACCCCGCCGCGCTGCCGGTAGTACTCGGCGAAGCCGCGGATGGCGGTCAGCGGAGTCCGCAGCTCGTGGCTGGCGTCGGCCACGAACTGCCGCATCCGGTCCTCGGACCGGCGCGCGGCGACCTCCGACGCGGACCTGGCATGAAAGGCCGTCTCGATCTGGGCCAGCATCGTATTGAGCGAACGGCCCAGCCGCCCGATCTCCGTCCGCGGGTCCCGCTCGGGGACCCGGCGGCTCAGGTCACCGGCGGCGATGGCCTCCGCGGTCCGCTCGATGTCGGTGAGCGGCCGCAGGCTCGCGCGGATCACGGCCACCCCGATGATGGCCAGCCCGATCAGCAGGATGCCGCTGACGACGACATCGATCCCGGTGAGCTTGGCGATGGTCTGATACGGGCCGGTGACGTCCACGGCGTAGATCACCGTGCCCGTGACTGACATGCCGGTGCCCGGCGGCCCCAGCAGCGACTGCTCCGTGATCGTCACCGGAACGGCCAGCACGCGGAAGCGGCCATGGCCGGACGTCGCCCCTACGGTGGCTACCTGCTTACCGGACAGCCAGGCGGAGCCGGGGATGACCTCGGGGCCGGGCTTCACCTGCCCGGTGGGGCCACCGCCCGAGGCATTCATGCCGTAGCCGCTGGTGTCCTGGACGACGGCGTGCACCTTGCCGCCATTGGGCAGCCAGTCGACCGCGAACCCGGGGAAGGACGTGGTCTGACCGTTGTACAGGTAAGGCCGCATGACCTGTGCGGGAGGGTTGCTCTGCACCAGGTTCGGCAGCTCACCGTCGGCCTGCCTGAGCAGGTAGCTCCTGAGGAAGCCCAGCCCGGCGACGCTGATCACGGCCAGGGCAATGGCGACCAGCCCCAGCACCGCGGTGATCAGCTTGACGCGCAGCGGCATCCGGCCCGGCAGCTGGCCCATGGACCGCCCGAAGCCCGCTTGTTCCCCCGTCAGCGACATGAGAGACGCAGAGCCTAGGAGGCGGGCAGCCGCAGGACGTAGCCGACCCCGCGCAGCGTGTGCAGCAGGTGCGGCTCGGTGGTGTCGACCTTGCGCCGCAGCACCGAGACGTAGGATTCCACGATGCCGGTGTCGCCGCGGAAGTCGTAGTCCCAGACGTGATCGAGAATCTGCATCTTGGATAGCACCCGGTTGGCGTTACCCATGAAGTAGCGCAGCAGCTTGAACTCGGTGGGGGACAGCTGAATCTGCTTGCCCCCGCGCCAGACCTCGTGACTGTCCTCGTCCAGCTCCAGGTCGGCGAATTTCAGCCGGGGCGGCGGCTCACTGCCGTCCCCGCGGGTCCGGCGCAGGACCGCGCGGATGCGCGCGATGACCTCCTCCAGGCTGAAGGGCTTGGTGACGTAGTCGTCGCCGCCCAGCGTGAGGCCGCGGATCTTGTCCTCGGTCGAGTCGCGCGCCGTGAGGAACACGACCGGGATCCGGGCCCCCCCGCCGCGCAGCCGCCGGATCACGTCGAATCCGTCCATGTCCGGGAGCATCACATCGAGCACGATGAGGTCGGGACGGTGCCTCTGAGCGGCCTGGACTGCCTCGCCGCCGGCTGCCGCGGTGATCACCTCGAAGCCGGAATAACGCAGGCTGGCGGACAGCAGCTCCAGGATGTTGGGCTCATCCTCGACGACCAGCAGCCGTGCGTCTGGCGTCCGGTGTCCGTTGTTCGACTGACTGCTCATGTTTCTATTGTCAGGCAAGTGGCTGAGTGCTAGCTGAAGGCTACCTCCAGGACGCCTTGGCCAGTCAGCGCTTGCGGGCTCAGGCCGGCCCGGCGGCGCCCGTCGTCCAGCGGGCGATGGCGTCCGCGCGGGAGCCAGCCCCCAGCTTGGCGTAGAGCCGGTTGACGTGGTTCTTTACCGTCTTCTCGGTGAGGACCAGGCTCGCGGCGATCTGGCCGTTGGTGTGCCCGGCGGCGATCATGGCCATGATCTGGGCCTCGCGGGAGGACAGGGCGCGGGCCGGCTTGCTGCCAGCGACACAGCTATCTTGCTGGCCCGTTCGGTGCGTTGCGGTGCTCTGCATGCGCCCTCCGACTGTTGACACAGCGGATCAATTGGTACGCATGCTATCGATTGCAATCAGCTCGCTGGCATGGGGGCCAAATTCCCCCACTCCACTTAACTGGTCCGTAAAGCCTAGCCCGCCTGGCTCGATCCGGTGATGAGGCCCTTGGGCACTGGCTTTCCGGCGTTGAGCGCCGCGAACAGCGAGTGCGCGGCGGAGCTGTTCCACAGCACGGCATCCTGCCCGCTCGCGGTGATGAAGTTGGCGTTGGCAATCGGCATGGTCGTGGTCTGCGGATGCCGGAGGGCGAAGGCCACCTCGGCCAGCTGCAACAGGTTCGTCCCCTCGTCCACCGTCAGCGTGCTGGCCGCGCCGTTGGCCGCCGGGATCGCGGCGAAGGGGTTGATCAGAACGCCGGTGCTGGTCAGCTTGCTGAGCAGCGACTTGAGGAAAAGCCGCTGGTCCTGGATCCGCTGCAGGTCCTGCTGGGCGTAGGTGTGCCGGTCCCGGACGTAACCGAGCGCCTGCGCGCCGTCGAGCGTCTGGCAGCCCTTGCTGATGTTCAGGCCGGACGCGCGGTCGTGCAGCGGGTACTTGACGCACATGTGCACGCCGCCGATGGCGTTGACCACGTTGACGAAGCCGCCGAAGCCGATCTCCATATAGTGATCGATGCGCAGGCCGGTGGCGTTCTGCACGGTGTCGGCGAGCAGCCGGGGACCGCCGAAGGAGTAGGCGGCGTTGATCTTGTTGAAGCCATAGCCGGGGATGTGCACCCAGGAGTCGCGCGGGATGCTGATCAGCACGGGCGGCCCGCTGGGCGGCATATGCAAGATCATGATGGTGTCCGAGCGCTGGCCGCCGATGCCCGCGCCGCCGGTGGACAGCGCATGTTCCTGGGCGGCGGTCAGGCCCTGGCGGCTGTCGGAGCCGGCGATCAGCCAGTTCGACCCCGCTCCCTGGACGGGCTGGCCGACGTAGCTGACCAGGATGGGCTCACGGTGCAGCTTGCCGTTCAGGCTGAAGTACATGGCCACGGAGGCGACCAGGAGGAGGGCCACCACCACCGCGAGCACGCCGAAGATCCGGCGTGGCCGCAGCCAGGCGCGGCCGCCGCCCGCGCCCGCGAAGCCGGTGCCGCCGGGAGCCGCGCCGGGCCGGTAGCCGCTAGGACCGCCGGGAGCCGCGCCGGGCCGGGAGCCACCGGGGGCGCCTCCCCGGGGTCCGCTGGCCGGTCCCCGGGCGGCGGGCTGGCCCGCTCCGAGGGAACCAGGAACGGCGCCGCGGCCGCGGCTCGATGAGCTGGGGGGCGGCTGGTTGGGCCAGCCGCCGCGCGGGGGAGCCGCGGACCTGCCGCTGGCGGGGCGCCCGCTGGCGGGCTGGCCGCCCGCGGGTCGGCCGGGCGGGGTGGCGGCGGGACGGCGGCCGACGGGCAGGTCCACCGTCGGATCGCCGGAACCCGGGTTGCCGCCGTTCTGCCCCGCCCCTGGCGTCCCCCGGAACCAGCCCTCGGGATACTCGCTCATGTCCGCCGTCCCATCACGCCGTTGCTTGTCAACATCGTCTCTACCTTCAAGACGAACCTCGGGCCAAATTGGCGATACCGACTTCGGCTATTCGAGGTCATCACGGCCGGCCGCGCTGCCTGCCCACCAGACCGTCACTACCTCACGGCGCGAGGTACCGAAGTCAAGTGGGTGATCTGGATCGGTGCCGGCGTCGATCAGGGCCTCGGCAACGTCGCCGGCCCGGTCGGCGGGCAGGCACAGGCGGCGCCTGGTGACGTCGACCAGCTCGGCGAAGCTGTCGTAATCGGCGCCGGGCGGCCGCTGCCACCGGTCGTGCCCGGCCTGGATGCCCATGGCGGCCAGGATCGCCAGCACGTCGTCGGCCGTCGGCCCCTCCGGGCGGCGCAGGCCATGGAACCGCAGCCACAGAGCGTTCATGCTGACCAACGGGTGCTCCGCCGTCAGCTCGAGGACGACCAGCCGCCGGGCACTGGCGGTGAGCGCGGCCAGGAACGGCAGCACATCGGGGACGTTATAAACGACGTTGAAGCAGGTCACCAGGTCGGCAGGCGCCGCGTCCGGCGCGGTGTCCGGCCAGCGCCCCGGCACCAGGCGCACCTTCCCGGTCAGGGCTGAGGCGCGCTCGGCCAGCAGCGCGAGCATGCCCCGGTCGGCGTCGACCGCAGTGAGCGCGGTCGTGCGGGCCAGCAGCGGAATGCACGCCGCCCCGGCGCCCGCGCCCACGTCTAGCACGCTGCCCGGCGGATCCAGCGCGGACCAGGCCCGCCAGTAGGAGGGCCCCTGCGGAGTAGCGGCGAGGCGATCGGCGCGCCGGGCGAAAACCTGCCGCGGCAGCACCCAGGGCGACTCGGCCACGGCCTGGGTGATGTGCTCGGGTATCGCCCAGGCGACCAGCTGATCACGCCAGTTATCTAGCAGCACGTCGAGGACATGTCGGCTTGCTGCGGCGGGGGCGGGCCTACCCTGGCCCGGCGCAGCCTGCTCACCGTTCACCGCGCGTTCCTGACCTTGTGTCGCCGGAGCGACCTTGACGTGACCGTGCCGATCCTATCCGCAGGGCACGAGCCAGCTGGGTCGTCGCGCACAGTAGTCGCGCACAGTAGTCGTGAGCGGCGCCCGGTCGGGAACACCGCACTCTACGTCGGGCTAGCGGCGGCGGCCGGCGGGCTGCGAGGCCGGACTGACCCGGCCGTTGTCGGCGGGGTTGATGGTCGTGCCGGGCGGCACGATCTCATCGATGCGGTCCAGCACGTCGTCGGGGAGATCGGCAGCGCGCTGGAAGCCCCTGGACCCCAGCGCGACCCAGTTCTGCATCGACTGGGAACGCCAGGCCCAGGACACGGTCGTGATGCTGCGGACCGAGGCCGGGCGCAGCCCGCACGACCGGGCGCTACCCGGCCTGATCGGGGAACTGTCCACCCGCAGCGAGATCTTCCGCACCTGGTGGGCCGCGCACAACGTGCGCTTCCATCGCACCGGGGTCAAGCGGCTCCATCACCCGGTCGTCGGCGACCTCAGCCTGACGTTCGAGGCGATGGACCTCGCCGCTGACGAGGGCATGCGGATCTCCGCATACACCGCCGAGCCTGGCTCCGCACGTTTCACATGGGCGGTCGGGCGTCCTGGCGACGCTGTCCTGACCGGATATACTGGGCGAGGCAGCCACGTCTGCCTGATCCGAGCTACGCCGGCCGGCGCCGGAGGTGGTGCTGAGGACAAGAGTGGCTCAGCCCTCACGTGAAACGCCTTCCTCATCGTGATCACGTCGAGGTGGCCGGGCGCCGGGCGGGGCCACCGGATCGAGGCACGATGTCCCACGACAAGATCAAGGCAGCCGCTCGCGAACGCATGGCGAAGACCGGCGAACCCTATGCCGCCGCCCGGCGCGGAGTTCTCGACGAGCGCCGATTCTTTCCGATCAGCTTCGACACGGCCGGACTGGACTGGATCACCAAGTCACTCGATACGCTCTTCGGTGGCGGGCCGGGAAAGTCCGGCGTGTGGGTCTTCCCCGGCCATCTCCACATCAGAATGTCCACCTTCAGACTCGATGTCCCACGCAGTTCTGTCCGCTCGCTCACCCGCTCCGAGGCCCGGCTGCACGGCACAACCGGGGTGCATATCGTCCGAGGACGGGCGATCATCAACGGGTGCGCGGGCGGCCTAGTCGAGTTTGTCGTCGACCCACCGCTTCGCACCGGCCGCGACCTCAGCACAGTGTTCTTCCGGCAAAGGGTCAACTCGATCGTGCTGAGCATGGTCGACCCGGACGGCTTCATTGCGGCGGTGTCCTCGATGTCCTGAGACATCACAGTCCTCGATGTCCTGAGACATCACAATGGGGTGAGTGACGGGATTCGAACCCGCGACATCCAGGACCACAACAGAGCGCAGCACCAGACACAGCGGCCGGTAAGGCGTATTCGCGCACGTCGGAGACATAGTCAGCGCGGCAGTGACCGCGCCTGGCCGCAGCTTCCCGCGCCTCGCCGCTCCCATCTCGCTCCCAGAATCGGATAGCGGCTCCCAGCACCGCAGGAAGTCGTGAAGCAGGTTCCGGTACTGGCTGGCGGCCTGCCCGGCCGCGCCTACCCAATGGGCGGCCCTTATCGTCCCAGATGGCCCCGGCGTCCTCCACCATCCGCGCTGCCTGATCGCACAGGTCGGCCGCCCGGCACAGCTCAGGAGCGACCCAGTCCGGAGCCCGGCGCCATGGCGGGCCAGCGCCGCCGCAGCCCGGCAGCGTCCCGGCATGACCCGGGGATTGGGGGCGGGCTCGTTGCGCTCCTCCGCATTCACGGGAGCGCTGCTGAGCGGGCGCTGGTGCTGGGATTCGACTGACTCCCCAGTCTGTGGGCGTGCCTTCGGGTGGCAGCAGGCAGGGAGAGCTCCTGGCAGGTCGCGTCGATCAGGAGATGCAGCATGCGCTGCTCCGGCAGTGCTCCCAGGGCGGTCCGCACGGCGAGTCCGTCGATCAGCGAGATCAGCCGGTCGATGACGTCGTCGAGCGGTGAGTTCAGCTCGAACTGGCCGAGGTCGACGCCGTCGCTGATTGCCGAGCGGAAGGGGCGCCCGAAGCTCTCGTAGATGCCCGGAATCTGGCCGCGCAGCGTTGCGTCCCGGTTGGCATGCGACCACATCTCCATCCAGAAGGCCCAGGACGGCCCGAACTGCCGCTCAGCGGACTGCGAGCCCTGGGGGGTGCAGAGCCGCAAGCAGCAGACCAGGCGTTCGAGCGGCGGGTCGGTGGCAACCACGACCGTGGCCCACCGTGCCTCGATCTTCTCGGACTCTCGCCGGAACGCATCCTCCAGCAGTTGATCCCGGCGCCTGAAGTAGTGCTGGACCAGCCCCAGGCTGACGCCTGCCTCGTCCGCGATATCGGCCAGCCGGGCATCGCCGATGCCTTGCCTGCTGATCACGGCGGCGGCCGCATCCAGTATGTCGCTTCGCCGGTCATGCCCGTTCGTGCCGGTCATCGCCTCGCGTCCCCCTTGATCGCCCCGCTGCTTGACTATATAATAATATCACATTATTGTCGAGTACCAGGCATGCGGGCACACCGCTGGACCCAGGCAACACCCAAGAGGGAAGGCATCGACATGACGATCAGCCCGAGCGTGACAAATCCCACCTCCGCGCCCGCGCCCGCGCGGAAGGACAAGAGGAACCTGCTTGAACTGAAGGAGTCAGCCATGACCTCACCTGCCTCATCGGCCCGTGGTGATAACCGGGGAGGCGCGGCCGCCCCGCCGCTCGGTGTACCTCGGCCAGCCGGAGGCGGCTCGGAGGCTCAGGCTCGCCGCGGTCCGGGAACATCCGTCGGCAGCCCGCGCGCGGTGCGGGACAGCCCGGTCCCGTTCGTGGCGCCGTTTCTCGTGCAGGCGAGCTCCGAGCTGAGCGAGGACTATTTCCTGACCAGCCAGGTTCTCATGAACGCCGGCGATGTGGTGCGCCCGTTCGCGCGCGGCGATGGCACGGTCGAGGCCCTGGTGGTGTCTGGCGGTGTGCTGTCGCACCTGAGCCGCAACGCGACGGAGACGTCCGGATGGGCTTACACCGCCCTGCCCGGGACCGATGATTCTCCGATGACAGGCATCGTCGACGTTGCGGTCAATACCGGGCCCGATGGCACCGTCTGGGCGCTCGCCCTGAGGAACCTGGACTCGTTTTATTACTACACCTGGGCCGTCCTGGGCTCGTCCGGGGCCTGGGAGTACCCCGGCCAGCTGCCCATCGCTGCGGGCCTGGACAGGCTGCAGTCCGGCCTCGATCCCGCCGGGAACGTCTATTTCTACGCGTTCTTTACGAGTTCGGCATCGCCGGCGCACCGCAACGGCAGTTTCGCCTTGTGGCAGCCGCACGTTAACTTCCTGGGTACTTTCAACGCCTCGCTCGCGGGCGTGGACATTACGGACGCGAGGCTCCTGTGGAATCCCGGGTACTCTGCCTCGTCGCAGGCCGGCGGCGTGCTCACCCTAACGTCGAAGAACACCGCGGAATGGCATCAGCAGACATCGGGTACCACTTTCGCATCGGAGGCCACCACCTACCAGGGTCAGGTGGCGGCGCTGCTGTGGGCCTCCTGGTCAGCCGACCCGGACAACACAGAGCCGAGTTGCGCGATTCAGCGCGGCGACGGCACGGTGTACTACACCGACGAGCAGTCCTATGAGGTTGCCCTTGCGGTCTTGGCTTCGGTGGGCGCGGATCAGGTCGCGGTCTGGTTCAAGGACGATCTTGTCTCCTTCGCCATGCTGGCCGGCGGGACGCTGAACATCCTGGCCCAGTACGGCAATCCCGCCGCCCCCGCTGTCCAGTTCACGCCGCCCATTCCCGTCGCCGGGAATATCCTCGCGGTGGCCGGGCTGCCGACTGATCCCGATCAGGCGACGCTGTTCGTGACCTA
>Ga0208589_1000136_pt1 | contig 34765 bp, 29 predicted proteins | sample NGESurshal092012_2_FD_184486 | JGI IMG/M metagenome (GOLD analysis project Ga0208589, IMG submission 184486) | Arctic peat soil microbial communities from Barrow, Alaska - NGEE Surface sample F53-2 shallow-092012 (SPAdes) | ecosystem: Environmental > Terrestrial > Soil > Wetlands > Peat ...
GGGAAAAGTCGGGGTTGGACGGCGGGCGGGCGGGCGCCAGCCGGGCGGAACGCCATGCGGGGCCGTGCCCGGACGGGCACGGCCCCGCATGGTTCCCTCCCGGTCAGGACTTCGGCATCAGCACGGAGTTGATGATGTAGACGGTGGCGTTGGCGGTGCTCACGCCACCACAGACCACCTTCGCGCCGTTGACGGTGTAGGTGGAGCCCATCTTGGCCAGGGTCAGCTTGCCGCCCTCGAGCGTCTTCGCGGACATCCCCGAGGAGAAGTCGCCGGTCGTGACCGTTGAGCCCACCACGTGGTAAGTGAGGATCTTGGTGAGCTCGGCCTTGTTCGCCAGCACCTTGCTCAGCGTGGCGGACGGGATCTTGGCGAACGCGCTGTTCGCCGGCGCGAACACGGTGATGCCCTTCGCCGAGTTGAGCGTGTCCACCAGGTTGGCCTTCTTGACTGCGGTGACCAAGGTGGACAGCACCGGGTTGTTCGACGCGGCGGTGGCCACCGGGGCGGTGGACATGCCCGAGAAGCTTCCGGCCCCGGAGGATGGGACCGCCGAGCAGGCCGGCCCGAACGGCTTCGACGCGGTCTGCGCGGACTGGGTAGGCATGGCCGACGCGGAGGACGACGACGAGGACGGCGCGGGTGATCCTGAGCTCGCGGAGTTGCTGCTGGAGCCGCACGCGGCGGCACCGAACGCGAGACCGGCGGACAGGACGGCAATGGCCGGCACCTTGTACTTCATTTTCTGGACTCCTCATTGTGGGTGAGACGGAACTTCTGCGGGTGAGGTCAGGGGCTGGGGGCTACGTGACGGTCACCGTGACCGTGTCCCAGCCCGTGGCGCCGTTGGGGAAGATGGGCACGCGGCGGGACGGCTGCGTGGCGTGCGTGCCGTCGGTCGTCCGGACCGCCAGCGTGTGCAGGCCGGGCCGGGCGTCCCACTCCCACACCCACTGGCGCCACGTGTCGATACCGGGGACGGCCGCGAGCCGCGCGTCGTGCCAGGAGCCGTTGTCGGCCCGGACCTGTACCGCGTCGATGCCGCGGTGCGGCGCCCACGCCACCCCCGCCACCGGCGTCCGGCCCGCCTTGACCTGCGCCAGGGGCTTGGGCACGTCGATCCGGGACTCGGTCTTGATCGGGGCGCGGGTGGAGTAGCCCCGCTGCACCCAGTAGGACTTCTGCGCCGCGAACGTGGTGATCTCCAGGTCCACCACCCACTTCGTGGCGGACACGTAGCCGTACAGCTCGGGGACCAGCATGCGGGCCGGGAACCCGTGCGCCACCGGCAGCGGCTGGCCGTTCATGCCCACCGCGAGCAGCGCGTTCCGGCCGTCCATGACCGTTTCGATCGGGGTGCCGCAGGTCCAGCCGTCCGATGAGGTGCTGAGGATCTGGTCGGCGCCGCGCCTGACCCTGGCCTCCCGCAGCAGGGCCGCGAGGCTGGCGCCCAGCCACCGGGCGTTGCCCACGTAGGGCCCGCCGACCTGATTGGACACGCAGGCCAGGGTGATGTCCGCCTCGGTGAGCGGCCGCTTCAGCAGCTGGTCGAAGGTGATGTCCAGCTCCCGCTCGACCATGCCGTGCACCCGGAGCCGCCACTGCTCCGGCGGGACCTGGGGCAGGCTGAGCGCGGTGTCCACCCGGTAGAAGCTCCCGTTGGTCGTGGTGAACGGGCTGATCCCGGGGACGGCGAGCTCGGCGCCACCAGAAGGCGCCGGCCCCGTGACCGCCGGGCGCGGAAGCCTGATCGCGGAGCGCGCCGTGGACACGTTGAACCGGGACAGCAGCGCCTGGCCGGCGCCGGCCCCGCCGGCCGCCAGAGCGACGGCCCCGGCCGCGGTCAGCAGGAATCCCCGGCGATCGGGGGCACCCGCCGTGCCACCCCCGCTGGCGGGAGTCCCGCGGGCAGGGCCGGCCTCGTCCGGCTGAACGCCGGGGCGTGGCGGGACCACGGCCGGTTCCGTTGCGGGAGGGGAGGTCTCAGCGCGCCGTGCGGCCGGGGCAGCCGCGGCGCGGACCAGCAGGAGCAGGACGAGCGCGCCGGCAGCCACGCCCACGAGCGTGGGCACCGCGTCACCCGGGCCAGAGAACGGCCTGGTCTCGACGGCCGCGATACCCAGCGCCGCGAACACGGCCAGCCCGGCCAGCCCGTAGGCCAGCCGGCGCCGGGCCAGGATCCCGATGACCATGGCGAAGAGCGCGAGCACGACGTAGATCCCGGCGAGCAGCACGGTCTTGTCGTGGCTGCCGAAATGCTGGATCGCGAAGTCCTTGACCGGGACCGGGGTCAGGTCAATGGCCGCACTGCCGACCGCGATCACCGGCTCCCCCGCGGACCCGGTGATGCCGGCCACCAGCCGGGCCACGCCGATCGCGGCCGCCGCGGCCAGCAGCCCGGTCAGGGCACCGATCGCGGCGGCCCCGAGGAGACCCCGCACGCGCTGAGCTCTTTCTTTCGTCATCACGAGGTAATTCGGCTGCGGGGCGATTCCAGATTGGGTAACGCTTATTAATAAATGCATTCGGGGGCGTTAGAAGGATCACACCAATCCGCACATCGGAGTGCTCCGAATAACTCTGCTGATCGTGGCTAAAATATTTCCCGTGAAAGCACATCACCTGAGCTATTGCGGGGTGGGCTGATGGCCGGGACGCCGGGCGGTCCGCGGGGCGGGGATCCCTATGGCCTGGAGCGGTTCGCCGCCGCCCAGGACGCCGGGGGGACCTACGGCCGGGCGGTCGCGGAACTGCGGGCGGGACGCAAGGTGAGCCACTGGATGTGGTTCGTGTTCCCTCAGCTCACCGGCCTCGGGCGGAGCGTTACGGCGCAGGAGTACGCGATCTCCTCACTCGACGAAGCCCGGGCCTACCTGCGTCATCCGGTGCTCGGCCCGCGGCTGGCCGAGTGCGCCCGCATCCTCACTGAGGCGACGGGGCGCAGCGCGGAGCAGATCTTCGGCGGCCTGGACGCGCAGAAGCTCCGCTCATCCATGACTCTGTTCCTCCGGGCCGACCCGGAGGGCCCGCCGGGGACCCTATTCGCCCAGGTCCTCAGCCAGTACTTCGACGGCCAGCCCGACCCGGCGACGGGCCGGCTGCTGAGCGGCGGCTAACCAGCCAGACCCGCGTGCTGGACCTGGCGGCCGGTAGGCCTGGCGGGCCGCTACGCCTGGCGGGCTGCTAGGCCTTGCGGGCCAGCCCCACCCAGCCGGGCAGGGGCTTGGGGCTGACGCCCGGGCCGGGACGCCACTGAGTGGTCGAAACCAGGCCTGGCTCGACCAGCTCCAGGCGATCGAAGAAGGCCGCAACCTGCGGGCGGGTCCGGAAAGTGATCGTTCCGGCCATGGCCTGGTTCATCATCGCGGCCCCCGCCGCCATCTCCTCCGCGTGGATGTCAGCCGCCGGGTGAGACAGCGCGAGATAGCTCCCGGGCGGCACCGCCCCCATCAGGGTGGCCACAACCTGGCCCGGATGATCCTCGTCCGGGATGCAGTGCAGCACGCCGATCAGCATCACCGCGATGGGCTGGGTGAAGTCCAGGGTCCGGGCCGCCGCGGCCAGTATCGCCCCGGTGTCGCGCAGGTCGGCGTCGACGTAGTCGGTTGCGCCCGCCGGGTCGCTGGCCAGCAGCGCCCGGGCGTGCGTCAGCACGATCGGATCGTTATCGACGTAGACCACACGCGCCGACGGGGCAGCGCGCTGCGCCACCTCGTGCGTGTTGTTCGCGGTCGGGATGCCGGTGCCGATGTCCAGGAACTGCCGGATGCCTGCGTCGGCCACCAGGTAGTGCACGGCCCGGCCCAGGAACGCCCGGTTGCTGCGGACCCCGGCCGTCACGAGCGGATCGGCCCGCATGAACTTCTCCGCCAGGTCCCGGTCGGCGGCGAAATTGTCCTTCCCGCCGAGCCAGTAGTCGTAGACGCGCGCGATGTGCGGCACGCTGGTGTTGAGCACGCCGGCCCCGAGGGGTCCTTCTCCGCTTAGCGGCATATAGACACAATGCCAGCCGTCTGGGGACGGTGCACCTTCAGCGCGGCCCGTCGCGCGTCGGCCCGGGCTGACCAGGCATCATGGTCCCCGTGCCGAACCGGATCCTCATCGATCTCGGCCCGTTGCGTGAATCCCGCGGCTTCCGCCTGCTGTTCGCGGGCCAGTTCGTGGAGGTCTTCGGCAGCCAGCTGACCGCGGTGGCGATCCCATTCCAGGTGTACGCGCTGACCCGGTCCTCGCTCCAGGTCGGGCTGATCAGCCTGGCCCAGCTGGTCCCCCTGATCGTCGGGGCGCTGATCGGCGGCTCGCTTGGCGACGCGTTCGACCGCCGGCTCATCCTGGTGATCACGTCGGTGCTGCTCGCGCTGACCACCGGCGGCCTGGCCGTCAACGCGGTAGCCGCGCACCCGTCGCTGGTCGCGCTCTACGTGGTCAGCGCGGCCGCCGCCGGCCTGGCCGGGGCCGCCTCCACGGCCAGCAACGCGGCGGTTCCGGCCCTCGTGGCGCCCCGGCACCTGGTCGCCGCCTACGCGTCCACCCAGGTCGTGTACCAGGTGGGCCAGGTGATCGGGCCGGCCCTGGCCGGGCTGCTGATCGATGCCGTGCACCTGCCGTGGGTCTACGCCAGCACCGCCGTCATCTATGTGCTCACCGCGCTGGCCGCGGCCTGCATGCCGGCCATCCCGCCTGCCCCCGGAGCCGGGCCCCCCGGGCTCGGCGCGGTCCTGGAGGGCCTGCGCTACCTACGCCGGCGGCAGGCCATGCAGGGCGCCTACCTCATCGACGTCAACGCGATGGTGTTCGGCATGCCCCGGGCACTATTCCCGGCGCTGGCTGTCTCGGTGTTCCACGGCGGGGCCCGCACGCTCGGCTACCTGTACGCCGCGCCCGCCGCCGGTGCCCTGGTCGGCGCGCTCACCACCGGCTGGCTGGCGCGGATCCACCGGCAGGGCTGGGCCGTGATCGTGGCCGTCGGCGTGTGGGGCGCCGCGATCGTTGCGTTCGGGCTGGTGCACGTGCTGTGGGCCGGGCTGGCCCTGCTCGCGGTGGCCGGCTGGGCCGACGTGATCTCGGCCGTGCTCCGCTCGACGATCCTGCAGACCTCGGCCTCGGAGGAGTTCCGGAGCCGCATCTCCGCGGTGCAGATCGCCGTGGTCTCGGGCGGCCCGCGGCTCGGCGACGTGGAGGCCGGCGCGGTGGCCACCCTGGTGTCGACAGAGTTCTCGATCGTGTCCGGCGGCCTCGCGTGCATCGCCGGGGCGGCCGCACTGGCCGGCCTGCTGCCCGGCTTCCGCCGCTACGACCAGCGCCACCCGATTTCCCAGTCCAACCCTGAACAACAGGGCTAGCATGAGGCGCCATGCGCCCCATGGGTAGATATGGCAGATTCCTGGCGGCAATTCCGGCTGCCGCCCTCGCGGTCACCGGACTGGGCATAACCGGCGTGACCGCCTCCGCGAGCACCGCCGCCCCAGCGGGCGCTACGGCCCCGGCCGCCGAGGGGACCAGCACCCCAGCCGCCCACCGCCTCCCCGACTTTGGCAATCCGGACGGTCACGCCAGCGTCCCGCGCGCGGGCGCCGCGGTGAACACCAGCCATCCGACCCATATCGTCGGCACCGGGACCCCTGCCAGCTGCACCTCCGTGGCCGTGGTCAAGGCCGTGGCCAGCGGCGGCATCATCACCTTCGACTGCGGCACGGCGCCGGTCACCATCACCATGACCGCCACGGCCAAGGTGACGAACACCAGCCACCAGGTCGTGCTGGACGGGGGCGGGCTGATCACGCTCAGCGGCGGCGGCCGGCGCCAGATCCTGTACCTGAACACCTGCGACCCGAAGCAGAAGATCACCACCTCGGACTGCTACGACCAGCCGTGGCCGCAGCTGACCCTGCAGAACATCACGCTGAAGAACGGCAACTCCCAGGTCCGGCAGAGCCAGGCCGCCCAGTTCGGCGGCGGGGGCGGGGGCGCCCTGTTCGACCTGGGCGGCCAGCTCAAGGTGGTCAACTCCCGGTTCCTGAACAACCGCTGCTACCAATCAGGGCCGGACCTGGGGGGCGCCGCGATCCGCGCCCTGGCCCAGTACCGCAACCGTCCGGTGTACATCACGCGTGACACGTTCTCGGGCGGGCGGTGTTCCAACGGCGGGGCGCTTAGCAGCATCGGCGTGTCCTGGGTGGTGCTTAACAGCGATATGACGAACAACAAGGCCATCGGCTACGGGGCGAATCCGGCCAGCGCCGGGACCCCGGGCGGCGGCAGCGGCGGCGCTATTTACACCGACGGGAACAAATACTCGCTCAAGGTCGAGGGCACGATCATCCGCAATAACCACGCCCGCGAAGGCGGCGGCGCCATCTTCTACGTCAGCGACAACTACACCGGCTGGCTGACCATCAAGAACTCAACCCTGCACGGCAACCCGAGCGCTGTCTTCTGGACCCGGCCGTATCCCGGCATCTTCTTCCACAGCTCCGGGCACCCCCGGGTGGTCAACTCGACCATCAGCTGAGCCCGCCCTCAGCTCAGTCGCTGGTCACCACGTAGATGCCGTAGATCACGCCGGGGATGTGCCCGAGCAACTGCAGCAGGATGGCCCACAGCACCCTCCGGGTCAGCCCCTCGTGGATGAGCACGGCCAGGAACGGCAGGAAGAAACACAGGATGATCAGCAGAACCTTGCCCACGATGTGACCGGCTTCCTGGGAGACGCTGCGCGGACGCGCCCACCGAGATACTCGCACGAGCCCCCGCAAACCCGGGGGATGCGGTAGGCCTGGACACGTGGCGAATCTGCTGATCGACGAGGGCTCGGTGACCGTCTCGCTCACCACGACGGAAAAGTTCGAGGCCCTGCACGGTGACGTGGTGCTCCCCCGGTCGTCCGTGCGCGACGTGCGGGTGGTCCAGGACGGCATGGAGGAGATCCACGGCATAAGGATGCCGGGGACCGGGTTCCCTGGCGTGGTCATGGTCGGGACCTGGCGGGACTCAGCCGGAGTCACGTTCGCGGTCTGCCATGGCCGACGGCCCGCAGTGGTGCTCGAACTTGTCGGCCAGCCGTACGACCGGGTCGTGGTCACCGTCGAGAACCCCGAAGAAGCGCTGGACGCGTTCGCCTAGCCGGGGCGCCGCCCCGGCTAGCGCGGCAGCACGAGCGCCGCCACCCCCGGCGCCCCGGTCAGTGCGGGGCTCTCCGCGGGGCGCGGGGCCAGGCCGGCCGGGGCGCTGCGGCCGGGCCGCGGCACCGGGGTCAGCGTGCCGGGCGCATGGCCCCGGATATAGATGTGCGTGCCGTACTCCTGGCTGATCCTGATCTGCTTGTAGAGCACGTCGGCCACGTCCACCGGCACGCGCACACAGCCGTGCGAGGCCGGCTTGAGCGGGATGGGGATGTCGCCGTGGATGGCGAAGTTCGTGCCGATGAAGAACACCGGGTTGTACATCCGGCCGAGAGCGACGCGGAGCCATCCGGCCACGAACAGGCGGGCCCGGTAGTTTCCGTCGGGGGTCAGGGCCGGGCCGCAGGTCCCGCCGCCGGGACAGCGGTAGCGATAGCCGCCGCCTGCGGAGATATGGCTGATCAGCCGGATCTGATCATGCACGTAGAGAACCAGCACTTCCTGGGGCAGGCTGACCTCGATGCGCGTGCGCCCCCCACCGGGCACGAGCGGCTGCGGCGGCCGGGGGGTGGCCAGGGCCTGCTGCATGGCCGGGCCAACGTCGTCGGGGCTGGCCGCCGTCGGCAGCCCCTGCACTTCCTTGAACGCCCAGACGGCCTCGAGCGTGTCCGTGCCGAACCGGCCGTTGGCCGGGCCCGGGTAGTAGCGCAGCTGGGCGAGCCGCTGCTGGAGTCTGCGGACCGCAGCGCCCTGCATCCCGGGACGCAGCGTCCCGGTCGCTGGCGCGGGGATCCAGGCCACCTCCCGGACCTGGGCGCCGTGGCCGGACGGCCACAGCGTGGCCGCCTGCGCCGCCCCGGCCTGGCTGAGCACCACGGCCATGCCCGCGACCAGCGTGCCGAGGACGGCCGCGGCGACCCGCAGGACCTGGCTTCCAGGGTGGCGGAACCGGGCCGGTCGGCCGGTCCGCGACGGCAGGCTCATGCGCGATGTCCTCACTCGTTGCTTGGCTCATCAGCCCGCAAATGGCCGCACGCAGGAGATCATCGTCACGCAGGGGTCAGCCGTGAATCGCGGGGGGCGGATGGCGGGGGGCGCCAGCAGCTCGATAACTGAAAGTATCATTCTGGCTACACTCCGTCGACACACTCCTGAGATCTCATGGGCCGGTTTCCGCCGCCCGGACGGGGACAGCGGGACCATGAGTGGATGAGCAGCTCACGGGTCCTGGGCGTCGATGCCTGCCGGGCCGGCTGGATCGGGATCGCCCTGTCCGGGGTGGATCCGCAGGGCAGCCGCCCGGGCGCCGTCACGGAACAGCTTCTTCCCCGAGCCGAGGTGCACGGGAAAGTACAGCAGGCGGTACTCGTCCACCAGGTCATGGTCGATGAGTGTCCGGGCCAGCTGGCCGCTGCCGTGCACCTGCAGCTCGCGCCCGGGGCGTTCCTTGAGCTTGGCCACCTCGGCGGCGACGTCCCCGCCGAGGAGCGAGGAGTTGTGCCACCCGGCGGAGCCGAGGGTCGTGGACGCCACGTACTTCGGCAGCGTGTTGAGCTTGCTGGCGACGGGATCACCGGGATCGGTGACGGTCGGCCAGTGGCCTGCGAAGATCTGGTACGTCTTGCGGCCCAGCAGGAACGCGTCAGCCTGGTCGAACCAGCCGCTCATGGCCGCGCCGAAGTCCTGGTCGCCGTACGGGAACGACCAGCCACCGTGCTCGAAGCGGCCGTCGGGATCCTCGTCCGGGGCCCCCGGCGCCTGCATCACGCCGTCGAGGGTCAGGAAGGTGTGCAGGGTCAGTTTCATCGTCGCGTCCTCCAGTCATCCGCGTCCGGCCGCGGGCCCGGCCGCGGGCCCGGCCCCGGCCCCGGTGCAGGGTCTGCGCCGGTAGACGGCGCAGCGGCCAGGAACTCATCGCCCCGCATCCCGGAGGCTCCTCGGCTGTTGCCTGCATCATCCGAGCATGATGCCGTGGAGGTTCTGTGCATGATCCGTGGAATCCAGCCGGAAGGGGTGACGCATGCCCGGTGCGGACGCGGCGGGGCCGCCCAGGTGCGTGGTGGCCGGGGCCGGGGTACTCGGCGTATGCCTGGCCGCGCGGCTGGCCGAGGCGGGAGCCGAGGTGACGCTCCTGGAGCAGGACCAGCCCGGCCAGGCCGCGACCCGGTCCAGCTTCGCCTGGCTCAACTCCAACGACAAGGCGCCCCGCGCCTACCACGACCTGAATCACGCGGGGATACGCGCCTGGGAACAGCTGGCCGGGACCCTGGGTGGGCCTGCGTGGTACCGGCCCTCCGGGAACCTGGAGTGGGCGGCCAGCACACCCGGGCGGGCGGAGCTGGCCGCGCGGGTGCGCAGGCTCGCCGGGTGGGGATACCCGGCCCGCCTGATCGGGGCGGCGGAAGCGGTGGCGCTGGAGCCGTCGCTGCGGCTGCCCCGCCCGGCACCTGAGATCGCCTGGTTTCCCGGCGAGGGGTACCTGCTCACCGAGGCGATGGTGGGCCACCTGCTAGAACGCGCCACCAAGCACGGGGTCACGGTGCTGACTGGTACGTCCGGGCAGGTGACGGACCTGGAGCCCGGCAGCGCCGGCGGCGGGCCGTCGGTGCGTACCGCCGCCGGCCAGGTGACCTCCGCCGACGTGGTGGTGTGCTGCGCGGGCACGCACGTGCCCCACCTGGCCGCGCTGGCCGGGGCGGCCGGGCCGATCCCGCTCGTCCCCTGGGCGGAACCGGGCGCCGCGGCACCCGGGCTGGTGGTCCAGGCCGGCCCCATGGCGGCCCCCGGCCTGACCCGGATGGTGCACGCGCCGGAGGTGTACCTGCGGCCGCATGCCGGCGGCCTGGTGCACCTGGAAGCGCCTGACGCGGCTGTGGACCTGCACACCCCGGACGAGGAGCTGCGGCGCTGGGCCGGGGAATTGCTGGACCGCGCCCGCCAGGTGACCGGCGGGCTCGATGACGCCGCCGTGACCGGGTACCGGGTGTGCGTGCGCCCCATGCCCGCGGACGGTCAGTCCATCGTCGGCTGGCTGCCGGGCGCGCCGGGCGTGTACGTGGCGGTGACCCACAGCGGCGTCACTCTCGGCGCGCACCTGGCCGGGCTGATCACGGCCGAGCTGCTCGGGAGCCCGGCCACGGCGGAGCTGGCACCGTTCCGGCCCGGGCGCTTCATCGCGGGCTAACGGCCGGTGACTCCGGGCCCGGCCGCTCGTCATACCTCCGACATCGCGGACACAGGGAGGTGCTGGTGAGCAGGTTCGTGCTGATTCCCGGGGCGGGGGGGACCGCGTCCTTCTGGTACCGGGTCGTCCCGCTGCTGCAGGCCCGCGGCCACGAGGCGATCGCCGTCGAACTGCCCGGCGACGATGAGTCCGCGGGGCTGCCCGAGTACACCGATCTGGTCGTTGCGGCGATGGGCGGGCGCCCGGATGTGGTGCTGGTGGCCCAGTCGATGGGCGGGTTTACCGCGCCCATGGCGTGCGCCCGCGAGCCCGTGGGCCTGCTGGTCCTGGTCAACGCCATGATCCCGCGGCCCGGCGAGACGCCCGGCGAGTGGGGGGGCAGCACCGGCGCAGCGGAGGCCCGCGACGCCGCCGCCCTGGACGGCGGGTACCCGCCCGGGTTCGACCTGGAGACCTACTTCCTGCACGACGTGCCCGCCGAGGTCCTCGCCTCAGGGCAGGCCTCCGGCCAGCCGGAGGCGGATATCGCGTTCGGCCAGGCCTGCGCCATTGACCGCTGGCCCGGCGTTCCTACCCGGGTGATCTGCGGGCGTGATGACCGGTTCTTCCCGCTGGACTTCCAGCGCCGGGTGGCCAAGGACCGGCTGGGACTCGACGTGGACGTGGTTCCCGGCGGGCACCTGGCCGCGCTGTCCCAGCCCGCCGCACTGGCCGGGCAGCTTCTCCACTACCTGGGCTAGTGGAGGATCAGCGAGCCGAACCGTGGCCCCAGGTTGAGGACCGCGACAGCGAGGTGATGCGCACCAGGATGCCAGGACGTCACCTGGACTCGGGTGAGGAAGCTGAGCTCGGTGACCAGGTCGTCGCCGCGCGCCGGCCACCCGAAGCTCACCAGGGCGTCGCTGCTGACCTGGATCCCCGGTACGACCGCCGGGCGGCTGCTGGCGGCCGGCGCGACGTCGAGCTCCATGGCCAGCGCCCCATCGTCGCTGCGGCTGCCGTAGCTCACCTGCAGGGCGAGGAACTTGCCGTCAGGGCTGAACGCGCCGTTCACGGCTGAATTCCCGGCTGGCAAGGCGATGGCGGTGCGCTGGCCGGTGGCCAGGTCCAGCACCTGCACGCGGCAGCGCGGGTCGCACCTCGTCGCCCAGGCGACCTGATGGGCGGTGGCCGCCATCACCCGGCCGAAGGAACGGCTGGCCCGGGGACCGGCGGGGTTCCACAGCCTGTAGGCGGATGTCCCCAGCTGAGCCGTCGGGGCCAGCAGCAGGCCGCGGTCTGTCGCCTGGTAGACCACATACCCGGCGGGCAGCCTGAGCGGGGAGCCGGCCGGCACTCCGGTGATGCTGACCTGCTGCGCGGTGCCGGCGGTGGTACTCGTGTCGCTGCCGGCCGGGAAGCTGGTGAGCCACAGGGCCTGCGCCGAGGCCCCCGGCGCGACCTCATCGGCCTCCCCCACCCGGGTCGCCGACGGCGCGCCGTCGGCGAGGAAGTAGACCGGCACCCGCGGTCCGGCGCAGTCGCCGCAGCGGACGTGGCCGCCCGGATTGGCCTGCACCGCCCAGCCGCCGGGGACCCGGGTGAACTGGTACCCGGGCTGGTAACGGGGTAGCCCGCCGATCGGCTGTTCGCGGCCTGTCGCTGGCCACAGCCAGGCGGGCTGCGGCCCGGTGACCGGCAGCCGGAGACTGCCGGTCCGTGACATGGCCAGGCCGCTGACCCCGCCGGGGCCGGACGGACCGACACCGTAAGGCACCACCGTCACGGGACGGTGGCTGGCCGGCGCAGACCGGAGCCGGGTCCCGTCGTGCGGGTGGCGCGGAAAGTGCTCGACGATCAGCACCGTCGCCAGCGCCAGTACGGCGATCGCTGCCAACCAGCGCCGCCAGGGCCGGGGGTCGCGGTCGCCGCCCTGGCTGAGGATGTCGCTCACGGCGCTACCGCCATCTCAGGCTGAGCTGCGGACAAGACGATACTTCAGCCTGCGCGGCCGGCCGCGGGACCGCAACCGGCGGGCCAGGTCTCCTTTGCCCGGCTATTGGCGATGCGCGACTTTCTAACGCCAATCCAATCCTTTTTACCCGGGTTAGATTGGCTTAGCCCGTCGTCTCGTTTTACCTGGAAAGCGGCCGGGTATCAGCGATCGCGAGGGCGCGTACCGGCCGCGCGGAAAGAATTCCGCCGCAGGCTGTACAGCCGCAAATCGGGGGAAACAATGAGCATTGACGTGAGAACGTCGGACCAGGAACCGGGCACCGTTCTTAGCCAGTACGACACGGATGTCGACTACCTGAGCTACTGGACGGCACGCAACTATGAGCATCGCGCCGAGGTGATGGCCCTGTCGCGGCTGCTGCAGGGCCGCAGGTTCGGCCACGCCGTGGACGTCGGAGGCGGATACGGCCGGCTTTCCGTGGTCCTGCGCGACTATGCGGACCAGGTGACCCTGACCGATCCGAGTTACCGCCAACTGGAGGTGGCCAAGCGCTACCTGGAAACGCATTCGGGGATCGAGACCCGGCTCACCGACGCGGCGCACCTGGGCTTCGGGCCGGACAGCGTCGACCTGGCCGTCATGGTCCGTGTCCTGCACCATCTGCCCGATCCGGCGCAGGAACTTTCGGAGATCGCACGGATAGTCAAGCCCGGCGGATACGCCATCATCGAGGCGGCCAACGTCAAGCACGCGGTCAACCGGGTCCGCTACTGGCTCAACGGCCGGAGAATCCCCGTCACGCCCGTCGATATCCGGTCAGAGGAGAATAGGACCACCGAAAGTATTCCTTTCGTCAACCATCATCCCGCCGCCATTGCCCGCCAGCTGGAGGCCGCCGGTCTGCACGTCGAGCGGGTGCTGTCGGTGTCGAACCTCCGCCAGCCCGCGCTCAAGCGGGTAATGCCCGAACGCCTTATGCTCGCCGCCGAGTACGCCATGCAGGTGCCGCTGGCCCCGCTGTCGTTCGGGCCCAGCTTGTTCTTCATGGCCCGGAAACAGCCCACCGCCTAGCGCCAGCTGGCCGCCCTGTCCCCCCGGCGGAAGACTGACAGCACGGCTCACTGCCTACCTGAGCCAGCCCTGGCGGAGGAAGCTAGGGGTAATGGAATGGACGGGACAGCGCTACGCCGACCGCCCGGCCGTGGCCGCGGCGACTTACATCGGCGCGCCACCTGAGCGGGTGTGGGCCCTGGTCAGCGACATCCACCTGATGCCCAGGCTGAGCGCTGAGCTGCGCGAGGTGGAGTGGCTCGACGGGGTGGACCAGCCTGCGGCCGGCCGCCGTTTCCGCGGCCGCAGCACCCACTCCGCCCTGGGGAGCTGGGAGACAGTCAGCACGATCGTCGCCTGCGACGAACCGCGGGAGTTCGGCTGGGCGGTCGGGGATCCCGGCCATCCCTCGGCGACCTGGCGGTTTACCCTGCGCCCGGAGGGCGAGGGCACGGTGCTGGAGCAGCGGGCTCAGCTGGGCCCCGGCCGGTCCGGCCTGAACCTGGCCATCGACGCGATGCCGGACAATGAGCAGAAGATCGTGTTTGTGCGGCTCCGGGAATTCGAGGCCGGGTTCACCGGCAACCTGGCCGCCATCAAGGAAATGGCCGAGGGAGCGCCGTGATGCGGACCGCGACCACGGTCGAGGGCTCGGGCGGGAACTGGCCGGAGATCATCGAGTTCGTGTGCGAGGCCGAGAAACTGGGCCTGGACATCTGCTGGGTCGCCGAGGCGTGGGGAACTGACGCGCCCTCCCCGCTGGGATACCTCGCGGCTCGCACCGGGACGATGCTGCTCGGCTCGGCGGTCATCCAGGTCGGCACCCGCTCGCCGGTCATGATCGCCCAGACCGCGATGACGCTGGCTCACCTGTCCGGCGGCCGGTTCCTGCTGGGCCTGGGTGTCTCCGGACCGCAGGTCATCGAGGGACTGCACGGCGTCCCCTTCGCCCATCCGCTGGCCCGGATGCGGGAGACGGTCCAGATCGTGCGGAGCGTGTTCGCGGGGGACAAGGTCTCGTTCCAGGGGACCCAGTACCGCATCCCGCTGGCCGGGAGTGAGGGCCGCCCCATGCGGGTGAGCGTGCCGCCCGTGTCCGTGCCGGTCTACCTGGCGGCGCTGTCGCCCAAGATGCTGGAGCTGACCGGTGAGCTCGCCGACGGCTGGCTGGGCACCAGCTTCGTCCCGGAAGGGGCCGCGGCCTACTTCGAGCCGCTGGACGCCGGCCTGGCCCGGTCCGGGCGCATCCGGGCCGATCTGGATATCTGCCAGGGAGCCGAGGTCGACTTCGTGGACCCGGCCGGCCTGGCGCAGGCTGTGGCCAGCCGGAAGAAGGAGCTGGCCTTTTCCCTCGGCGGCATGGGATCGGCGAGCACCAACTTCTACAACGACGCCTACAGCCGCCAGGGCTGGGCGCAGACCGCCGCCGAGGTCCGCGGGCGCTGGCAGGCCGGGGACCGCGACGGCGCGGCCGGCCTGATCACCGACGAGATGGTCCTGGCGACCACCCTGATCGGAACCGAGGACATGGTCCGGGCCAGGCTGAAGACCTGGCGCGACGCGGGCGTCGACACCGTCCGCCTGTACCCGGCCGGCGAAACGCTCGCCGGCCGGCTGGACAACCTCGCCCGGGCCATCGATCTCGTCCACTCCCTGGGCTAGCTCCTCGGCTAGCGGCCGGGGCTCGCGGGGGCGGGGCTCGCGGGGCGGGGCTCGTGGCGGCGGGATCAGCAGGGCAGCAGGCCGAAGCGCTGCTTGGCGGCGAGCACATGCGCGGCGGCCGCGTCGACCTGGTCCCGGAACCCTGGCGAGGCCGCGGCCCGGGCCAGCACGGCCCGGGCCATGGCCTCCGCCGGTCCCACGTACTTCGAGGTCACCAGGTCACCGCCCGCGCCTATGAACTGGACCGCCCGGCTTCCCGGCGGCACATTCGCCACGGCCTGGGCCGCGCCCAGGTCATCGGAGACGATCACGCCGCCGAAGTGCATCCGGTCGCGCAGCATCGTCCGCATCACGACCGGGGAGAAGACCGCCAGATGCCGTGGGTCGATGCGCGTGTAAGTGGCCAGAGCCACCATCACCAACGGAACGTTCGCGTCAATCGCCCGCTGGAAGGTCTGGAGATACGGGTCATCTGGCGTGGTCACGGTGTCGACCACGTCGGCGGTGAAGTCGGTGTTCCCCTGCACCCGGCCGAGCCCGGGGAAGTGCTTGGCGGTAGTGGCCTCGCCGGCCTGGGTCATGCCGCGGATGAACGCCACGCCGTGGCTGGCCACCACGGCCGGGGTGTGGCCGAACTCCCGCATCAGCTGCCCGATAGGGGCGTTCTGGCTGGTGTCCGCGGCCGGCACGACGTCCATGACCGGGGCGAAGTTGAGGTTGACCCCCGCAGCCCGCAACTGCTCGCCCCAGGTCTGGGCCAGGCCCCGCAGCTGGGCGGGGGGCAGCAGTCCCTGGGCCACCGCACTCGGCATGGTGCTGAAGCCCGGGCCCTGCAGCCCCTGGACCTCACCCCCTTCCTGGTTGGCGGCCACGAAGAACCGGACGCTGCCGGTCACCTGCGCCGAGGAGAGCGACTGCACCGCGCGGGTGACGGCATCGACCCCGGCCACACCCGCGGTGTCGGTGGCGATGAACGACGCCGACCCGAAGTGATAGGTCCTGATCGCCTGCGCGGTGGCCTGATCCAGCACACTGCCCGCGAGCCCCACGATGAACAGCTGCCCGACCCGCTGGGCCAGCGTCATCCGGGTCAGCACCCGGTCTGCGCAGGACTGGGACGCGGCCGCCGACGGGCGGGACGGCGGGGGACCCGAGCTGGCCCGAGCGGTAGCGGTCCGGTGAGACGCGGGAGGCGGCGGCGTCAAGGCCGGCGCACCCGACGACCCGGCGCACCCGGACACCGCGGCTAGCGCCGCGAGCAGCAGGCCAGCCAGGATCCGGGACCGCGGAACCCGCCGGACCGCGCGCACTTCGTCCCGGGTCAGCATCCGCCCAGCCTAAGAGCAGCCGTGACCCCATGGGCCTGAGTGCGGTCCAGCTCACGGGGCCGGGCTCAGGCCCGCGGCCGTGAGCAGGTACGCGCCCTGCGCGGTCCCATCGCTGGCCGCGAGATCCAGCACCGCCTGGCCCGCCTGCTCCGCGGTCAGGACCGGCCCAGCCCGGTCGAGGTACGCGCCGGTCTCCATCCCCTCCCGGGCCGCGTACGCGGCGACCGCGGCCGCCCCCAGCCCAGTAGCCGGCGTCAGCTGGGGCAGCAACGACACGAACCTGATGCCGAGCCCGTCCCGCTCCGCCTCGGACGCGGCGTACGCGGTGATGAACCGGACCGTGGCCTTGGCCCCGGCGTAGCCACCGCTCAGCGGTGAGCCGCGGACCGCGGCCCCGCTGGACAGGGCGACGACGAGACTGCCCGGGTCCAGCGGGGCCAGCAGCGCCTCGCGGGTCCAGTGGAAGACCTGCCGCACGTCGACCTCCCAGTTCCGGCTGAACGTTTCCCAGGTGTGCTGCTGGATCGGGCGGGCCAGCGGGGCGGCGCCCGCGTTAAGCACCAGCAGGCCTGGCCGGTAGGCGTCCATGAGCTGCCCGGCCACGACCGGATCCGCGGCGTCGGCGGCAACCGGGGTGAACGAGCCGCCCAGCTCGGCGCGCAGGCCGTCCAGGGCGGCGCGGTCCCGGGCCACGCCGACGACGGGTACGCCAGCCCCGGTGAGCGCGGTGGCGATGGCCCGGCCAAAGCCGCGGCTGGCCCCGGTGACCAGCGCCGGTCGGGCCGTTATCTGTGTGGTGGTCATGAGCTGCCCCCAAGGGTCCGGGGCCGCTGGTGCGGCCGGCTACCCAGATAGACCAGCCCGGCGCCCCGAACTCGCCGCTACGGCCCCGGCCGGATCGCCCAGCTGCGGCGGCAGGCCGAAGGCCCGGAACAGGCCGGGGTCGAGGAAGATGTCCAGCCGCGCAATCCCGCCCGGGGTCACGGTGAGGACCTGCACCGCGTGCGCCCGGTACGCCCCGTCTGGGCCGTGCTCATAGATGGCGAACGCCGGCTGGCCGTTGGCTGAGGCCGGCTGCAAACGGAACCGTCCGCGCGTGGTCAGCACATTCGCCGCAACGAAAGTCAACACCGCACCGCGGCCGGTGAACCAGGACGGCGCGGGGGGCATCTCCAGCACCACGTCGTCGCGGAGCAGCGCGGCCAGCGCGGTCACATCGGCGTCCTCGAACGCGGCCGCGAACCGGTCCAGCAACTCGCGCTCGCGTTCTCCGGCGGGCTCGGCGACGTCGTCCTCGTCGGGCAGGGCCCGCGCGGCCAGGGTCCGGGCGCGGCGCAGCCCGCTGTTGACCGCAGTGGTGCTGGTGCCGAGCAGGTCCGCGACCTCGGCGGCCGACCACTCGAGGACGTCGCGCAGGATGAGGATCGCGCGCTGCCGGGCGGGCAGGTACTGCCAGGCGGCGATCAGCGCCAGCCGGGTGCCCGCCCGGGCCGCGGCCACCGCCGCGGGATCGTCGGGCGTCTCCCCCAGCCATCCCCCGGGCATGGGCTGCAGCCAGGGCACGTCGGGGGCGGCCACGACCGGCACCCGCGGGTCCTCGGCCGGCCCGCCGACCCCGGAAGGCATCGGCCGCCGGCCACGGCGCTCGATCGCGGTCAGGCACGCGTTCGTGGCGATGCGGTACAGCCAGGTGCGCACGGAGGAGCGGCCCTCGAACCCGGCGTACCCGCGCCAGGCTCGCAGGTAGGTCTCCTGCACGACGTCCTCGGCCTCGTCGGCGGAGCCCAGCATGCGGTAGCAGTGCACCAGCAGTTCGGACCGGAAATCGCCGGTCAGGCTGGTGAAATCGTCGGTGGCGGTCATGCGTAACCTCGGTGTGCTCGGTCCCGTGCGCCGGGCCCCATGGGTTGGCCCTGTGCTCTGTAGACCCGCCAGCGAGGCGAAAGTCACCGCCGAGGCGGCGCGGTTTCAGCAGCGCCGGTTCAGCAGCGCCGGTTCAGCAGCGCCGGTTCAGCAGCCGCCCGCCGGGCCGGGCACTCCCGGCCCGGTCGCGGGGGCGTCCACGACGCCGGCGGCGCCGGCCCGCAGGACCGCGCCGAAGTGCACCACGTACCAGCGGCCGCGCCAGGAGATGAGCGACGCGATGCCGATCGAGCGGACCTGGCCGTGCTGCCGGTAGACCAGCCGCGCGCCGCCCACGTGCCAGTAGCCCACGGCGTTGTAGCAGACCCCGGGGTTGATCCAGGCCGCCTCGGCCGAGGGCGCGATGACCCGGACCAGGGTGGCGTGCCGGGCGCCGGCGCCGAGGAAGTGGTGCGCGGCCGCCACATCGAGCCGGAAGTCCCCGAATAGGCGGCTTTGCCAGTCGGCGGCCGGGTCAGCGATGGCCTTGACCTGGGTGTAGGCGGCGAGCGGGAAGAACGCCTGGGCGGCCAGGCGGGCGTGGCCGGTCACAACGGCGGCCCACAGGTCCGTCATTTCCGCGCGGAACTCCCGGGTGCGCGCGCTCGGCAGGGTGCGGGTCTGGTGCAGCCGGCCGGACGGTGGCGGCACCGGGATCACGGTCGGCTGATCGGTAGGTCCGGAGGCACCAGGCGAAGCTGCACCCTGCGCCGGCGCAGCGGTCGATGCGGCTGGTGACGCACTGACGGTCGCCGGGCGCTGCTGTCCGGCCGGGGCGGCCACGTGACCGCCGCCCGCGCTGCCGCAGCCGCCCGCGAGCAGGCTGATCCCGCTGGCCAGGATCCCGGCCAGCACCGGGCCCCGCCGCCCCGCCCGCCAGGCACCCCTGAGGCCAGTCACCCGGCCAGCGTACCGGCGCCGCCGCCTGCGTCCCGTGACCCAGACGTCTCAGCGCGTCACGTGGCCGCCGGGCGCTTCAGGTCCGGCTCCGTGACGCGCCTGCTGGGTGCAGTCCTTACACGGTGCAGTAACTACTTACCCGTGGCAGCTGCCCACCTCAGCGTGAACCGGTCCAGCGTGTAGCCCAGCGCGTTGAGCGTCGGCTGGATGAAGCTGCCGCGGATGGTCTGCGTGGCCTCGTTCTCCGCGCTGCCGATGAGCGGCCGGGTCACCCCCAGCACGTGCGTGGCCTTGTAGAAGGCGATCCGCTGCGCCTGCGGATACAGCACGGAGTCCGGGAACTGGGGCCGCAGCACCACGCCGCAGCCGAAGCCCGGGTAGGTCCAGCTGTGCTGGGTGTCGATGGGGTGGGACGGGATGTTGTCGATCGTGATGTCGTGCACCGTCTGCGGGAGGCGGGGCTGGGGCAGCACCATCGTGACCGCGACGTGGCCGGGCTTCGCTCCCGCCGGGCGGCTGAGCACCTGGAGCCGGTAGTGTCCCGCCGCCGGCGCCCACCAGGCCGGGCCGGGGTTGAGGTCCACGGTGGCGGAGGCGTGCCCCACCGCGTAGAACGTGCTGGCGTACCAGCACGGCCACGGGCCGATGTTCTTGGACACCTTGTGGGTGAAGTAGAAGTCGAAGTTCGCCTGCCCCAGGGCAGGCTGGGAGATGCCCTCGATCTTCTGCAGTACCCAGGGACCGAGATCGGTGTTCGTGGTGGTTCCGGTCGTGACGACCTGCCACGGCCAGGCGAACCGCACGCTGGGCAGGTGGACGTTGAGACCGACTAGATGGAGGGCGGCGGACAGCGCGGTCAGGACCAGGGCTGCGATGGCCTTGCGGAAGATCAGGCCCGTCAGTACCAGTACCGCGGTCCAGATGACCCGCGTGCGCAGCCGCCGGGGGCGCGGCGGGGGGCCTGGCGGCGGACCCTCCGGGGGCGCCAGCACCGAACCGGCGGCCGCCCCGGCCGGGGCGCTTGCGGTTCCGTAGGGCGCCAGCCCGGAGGCCGGGACAGCCGGGCTGGTGGGACCGGCGAGGACGGCCCGCCCCGGTCCCGGTTTGGTGAGCAGGCTCACCAGGGCGAACAGGATGCGAACCACGTGGTCCACCTTCTTTCGAGGGAACTGTCTGCTAGACGGTCGCCGGGTAGTCGAGGCCGAGCACGATGGGCACCGCCCCGAACGGCCGGCGGAACCGGCTGCCCGGCCGGTCGCCGGTCCCGGGGACGGCGATCCTGGGCCAGCGCATGCCGAGGTGATGCTCGGTCAGGCCCGCGACCGAGTAGGGGAATTCCATGGCCGAGCAGTCATGGGCTTTGAGCAGGCCACCCCAGCGGAAGGCCGCGAACGCGTTGGCGAGGTCGCGCACGGACAGGTCCCGGCCCCGGGTGAGGTCGATCCCGTACACGGTTCGGGCCAGCCGGACCAGGTCGTCCGCGCACCGCCCGAGGGCCGCGGACCGCTGCGTGTACACGGTGCCGTCCGCGTTCATGGTGCCGAGCCTCTCGCCGTACACCGGCGAGCGCCGGGGGCGGGCGTCGCACTGCATCCAGTCGCAGGCCGCCAGCAGCTGCCAGCTGATGCCGCGGAAGCTGGCCACATCCCGGTACGTGGTTTCCTCGGCGAGCAGCGGCGCCTTCGCCGTTTCCACGAACGAATTGAGCACGGACAGGGGCATCTGCGGCTGGTAGCGCCGGGCGCTGACCAGCGTGGCCCGGGGTACCGACTGGGTGGAGCGGGCCGCGGCCGCGGTCACCCGGGCCCGTCCCCGGGACACGCCGGCCCGCCCGGCGGTCAGGCGGCGCCCGGATTCGGGCTGGCGGGATCCGCCGCCGATCCCAGGTATCGAGGCGGACCCCGTGGATGCCCTCCCGGGCGCGGCTGCCGGGGAGGAGTTGGTGACCGCCGGAGTGGGCTGCGGGCTGGCCGGGGCACTCGGCTGCGCGCTGGCGGGGGCACTTGGCTCCGGGCTGGCCGTCCGGCTCGGCGGCGGGCTGGCGGTCTGGGTCGGCCGCAGGCTGGCGGTCTGGGTCGGCGCCGGGCTTGCCTTCCGGGTCGGCCGCGGGCTGGCGGTCCGGGTCGGCTCGGAGCTCGCGGACTGGGTCGGCGCCGTCGGCTCGGAGCTCGCGGTCTGGGTCGGCGCCGGGCTCGCCGTCCGGGCCGGTTCCGGGCTCACGGTGTGCACAGGCGCTGTCGGGCGCGGGCTGGCGGGTGGTGCGCTAGCGGATCCCTTAGGTGCAGCCGGCGGCGGGGTGGCGGCGGGGATACCCGGGATCGACGGACTCCCCTGGTCGGACCCGGACGGCGCCCGGGCCGTCTGGCCCTGGTCAGCGGCGCCGTAGCGGTACAGGTCGTAACGCCGCATCAGGCTGATCAGGTTGGCCCCGTAATTCGGGTCGGTGGCGTACACGCCGGTCAGCGCGGCCGCGAACCTGTCCGGGTGCTGCCGGTCCGCCATCGCCTGCTCGTAGTAGCCGCTCCGGGCCAGGAGGCTGCCATGGTCGTCGATGCTCTCGGCGACGTTGTGATAGACGCGGAAGGCCGCCGACGTGCTCACCGGCTGGCCGTTCACGTACTCCTGGGTGGGCAGCGGGACGCTGCCAGCCGGCCCGGTCCCCTTGATGCCGAACAGGTTGTGGTCCTGAGCGGCCAGCTCACTCTGGCCCCACCCCGACTCGTCGATGGCCTGGGCGATCGTGACTGCGGCCGGTACCCCGTAGCGGCGCTGGGCTGCCATCGCCCCGGGAGCGACCTCGGTGATGAACGCCTGCTGGGCCCGGGTCTCGGACACCGGCGCAGGCACCGGTGACGGGTGGTGCCGGCGGTACGCAGTGCCCCGGTCCTGCGGCACATGGCTGAGGGTAAGCCCGGGAATGGCCGCCACGCCGGGTGCGATCTTCTCCTCTGCGGCCCTCGCCGCCTTCCGCCCGGGCCGTGCCTTCGGTACCGGCGTGGCCGCTCCGCCGTCCGCCGAGCCGGACCGCTGGGCGGGGACCAGGCCGGGGATCGCTGGGTCGCTGGCGGACCGGGCCGCCGGAGCAGCGGCTGCGCCGGGGATGGCGGCCAGCTCGTGCGGCGCCCCGGAGGCATCAGGGCCGCCGCCAGACCGGTTCCGTGCGGCCTGCGCCCCTCCCGCGCCGGACGCATCTGACGACGGGTGCCCCGCGCTGCGATCTGACGGGTGGCCCGCACCGGGCTTCCCCCCATGGCCACTCGCCCCGGCCGCCTGGGTGGCAGCGGGCAGGACGCCGTTGTTCACGAACCCGACGACGCCCGCAGACGACAGCGGCTCCGGGTACTGGTGCGCGTTGACCGAGAAGTTGGGCAGCGAATCCCCGCCCACGGTCTGCAGTACGCCGCCGGTGTCCTTGGCGACCACCTCGACGTGGCCGTCGAACAGCACCCAGTCTCCCGGCAGCGGCTGGTAGCCGTCCCCCAGCGGATGCCAGCGGTCGTGGGCCTGGGCGTCCTGCTGGATCGAGATGATCCCCAGCGACGCCGGGTTGGCCTCCACGCGGACGTCCGCCCAGCTATGCAGAGGCCACGGATACGAACTCCCGCCGGACACCCAGCTCTGCCCCCCCACCACCTGGGCGCCGAGCTCCAGGGTGAGGCTGGCGAACGCCGCGCACGATTCGCCATGGTCAACCCCGTCAATGCTGTCGTGCTGCCAGATAGTCGCCTCCATCTCGGCCGGGGTCTTGGTCTGGGCCATCCGGAGGTAGTAGTCGGCCACGTGGACGATGGCCGCGCGGAGCATCGCGTCATGACTGGGCGCTGCCCGGTGCGGCTGGAGTGACTGGACCGACTGCCGCAGGGCGACCAGGTTCAGCGGCATGCTGGTCGGCGAGCTGATATCGGCGGCCGCCTTGGGGACAAAGGAAAACCCGGTGATGGCTCCGCCGACGCTGAGACTCACCAGCGCCGTCATCTGCTGCCACCGTGGCCGGCCTGCCGAAGGCAACGAGTTCACCTCTTCCCTGCGAATAGTCCGCCCGGGCGGATACCGATGACGGTCGTTCCAGAGCCGGCACTAACTCTGTGAAGGCCCATATGCTGCGCGCCTTATGAGGAGCGGTCATATCAGGCGGCCAGAGTCTCGTTTCCCAGCTGCCGCAAAATCGCCTGGACTTGCGGATTACCGGGGTTATCGGCGTTCGCGAACAACACCGCGGCGTCGTCCGCCGCCCCAGTTGAGGCGCCGAGGATCCATTTCCGGTAAACATCAGACACCAATGCCGCCTGGCCCTCGGCGCTGCTCACCGGGTGCGCACAGAGATCGGGAAATCCCTGGCGCGACGCGACCAGGCCGGAGCCGGTGTAGCGCATGCAATTCTGGGAATTACTCTCCAACCCCGGCTGGACCACGGGATTGCCCTTGGTGCCGGTCAGGGTGGCGCCGCCGATGATGTCGTTGATGGCCCGGGCGGCCACCGCGATGCTGTCGATGGGGTTAGCGGGATCGTACGGGTGGTGCAGGTTCAGCGACGCGGCGACCGCCCCGCCCTGGCTGGGCGTGATGGGCTCGAGGCCCTGCCGGCCGGTCTTGGTGTCCGCGAAGTGAGAATTATCGTCGCTGGTCAGAAGCGCGAACACCCAGAGGATCTGACGCGTGGCTTTAGCGCAGGCAAAATTGACCTGGCCGGGCTCGGAGACCACATCGGGGTTCTGGCAGGCCCTGGTCACCTCGGCCTGGACGGTAGCCACACTGGCTGGCCACGACGCCCCGCCACTGGTGATGATGACAGCGAGCACGGTAACCAGGACGACGGCGGCCCCGCCTATCGCGATGATGCTGCGCCGGGAAAGCCCGCGGTGATAGGCACTCTGCCGTCCATGATTAACGATTCCCACCGTCGGGTCGACTCCACGATCCTGGGTAAACGGCCCGGCAAATCTGTCCTCCGGCGCCGCGGACTCACCCGCCCGATCCAGGCGGTCATATCGAGGTCCTTCCCCGACGAAAGGAGGCTCGTCCGGGGAGTAATAGGGCAGGCTTTCTGGTGAATAATCCAAGTCCTCGTGCCGATGAGCGGGCCGGGCCAGCTCGCGTTCCAGCGATACGCGGGCTTCCGAAAGCTCCCTCTGCAGTTCTTCGGTTGTTTTCTTCAGGTCGGCGAGCCGCTGGCTGTTCTGGCGGATTATGTCTTCGAATTGCGTGGTCATTGTCTCACCTCTAGCGTGCGGCCATACCGGGCCAATCCAGGGTGCTCATGACCGGCCCGGGATCCGCCCATTCAGGTAAGTGATCGTCAGGTAGCCGAGAGTGACGCCGCGACCCCGGCCGCTGGGGGCGGCCGGGGGACGGCGGCGGATCCTCGGCTGCCCCTGTGGCTGACCCAGCCCGGGGGGGCTGGGGTCTGGCGGCTATTAGAACACATGTGCGATGCTGATGTGAAGTCGGAATCGATTCGAACACATGTTCAACGCGGAGGTGAGGCCCTCGTGCCACGGATCAGCGAGCGTTCCCGGATCAGAGCCAGCCCCTCGATCAGGGCCAGGCACCGGATCAGGGGCTGGCCCTCGGCCGAGGGCTGGGTCTGGATCGGATCCAGACTGGGCCGCGCTGCGGGCCGGGGTCGGCTAGGCGCCCGGTACCGAGGTGCTCTGCGCCGACATCCACAACTGGTCGCTGATGGGCCAGGTGGTCGAGGGTGGCTGGGTCAGGTCGTGCGCGTCCTGGGTGGTGAACAGGTCAACCGCGCGGCGCGGAGTCGCCCCGTAGGGGGTGAGCTCGCCGGGCCGGGTTGCCAGCAGGACCGGCTCGCGGCCCGCGCTCGTGATGCTCCGGATCACCGCCTGGACCTGCGCTCCCGAGGCGCCCGCCATCACCCCGGCCGGGACACCGCACATCCCCCGGGTCGCCTGGGCGAACTCGTTGGCGGCCAGCTGGTCGAGGATCAGCACCGACATCCGCGCGCTCATAGCGCCACACAGCTCCTGCACGGCGGCCGCCTCACCCGCGCCGGTCCGCTTCACGCCCACTCCCGTGGCGGCAGGCCCGGAGTGGCGGGTGACGCCATGGCTGAGGCTGATGCCGAGCGTGGTCACGGCGGTCGGGACCGCCATGGCCAGGACGAAGCACGCCGCCGCCAGGGACACGGCGACGCGGCCGGCGCCGCGTTCCCTGGCCCGGCGATCCAGCCACGCTGCGACCCAGACCGAGCACAGGATGAACCCGGGCAGCACGACCGGGACCAGGGTCCGGCTCGCCCACGGCTGGTCAGGGACTGTGCGCGGCTCCCAGAGCACGCTCACCGTGGTCCAGGCGATGAGCGCGAGTGGCAGGCTCCAGGTCCAGGCCACGCCGTCCTCGTCGGCCCACCGGAGCAGCGCGCGCACGCACCGCCGGGTGAGCAGGGCCATCCCGAATCCGCCGAGAAGGAGCGCCGGAATCCCGACGTACCAGATGACCCAGTACAGGGTGTCTTCCGCGTACGAGCGGGTGGGTTGAACGGGCAGGCCGAGGAGCTTCTGCAGGGCGCCGATGTACCCGGCGGTGCCCGGCCCGGGGTTCCAGTGTGCGGTCTGGAACGTCGGCCGCACCAGGAGGGTGATCAGCGCCGCCGGCACGAGCGCCGCGGCGATGTCGGGCACGCGCCAGCGCAGCGCCCTGCGCGCGGCCCGGCTGACCCAGGCCCGGGCGGGCGGCCAGGCCGCGACCGCCACGGCGGCCAGGGTCAGCGCGGCGGCCGCGAGCGCGACCAGGCTGGCCAGCTGGACTGGGAAACCGGGGGCGGCGAGCGCGGCCGGCGCGGTTACCCAGCTGGCGGCGAGGGCGAACCCGGCGCCGCCGAGCACGCCAAGGGCCAGCGGAAGCGCCTGGGGGCGCTTGGCTACGACCAGCAGGCCGATGAACGGGATCACGGGAATCAGGTCAGGCAGCACGCTCAGCGAGGCCAGCGCGCTCAGCCCCAGGGCCAGCCCGCCCAGCGCGGCAGCGGCCATGCTCGGCGAGAGCCACCCCGGCCAGCGCAGCCATCCGGGGTAGCTGGTGAGCCAGCCCGGACCGTGCCGCGCTCTCAGCGAGTCGGCTACCAGGCACAGCCCACCGAGCAGAAGCAGCTGGACCAGGGGCTCGGTGAAAGCCGACCTGCTGGTGTACTGCTCGGGCAGGGTGAGAGCCAGCACCACGGCCGCGGGCGGCGCCCACTGCGGGCCCGCGAGCCGCCCGGCCAGCCCGCCGAAGACGAGGACCGCGAGCGCTCCGAGCACCGGGCTGACCAGCGCGGCCGTGGACATGCCGTGTATCCACCAGCCGCCGGCCGCCACGATGGCCAGCCCGGGCGCGAACTGCGGGGTCAGGCCCCCGTGCGTCGCGGCCAGTCCCGTGCTGGCGAACACGAGCCCGGGGTGCGCCCCACCGAAATCCCGCAGCGACTCGGGGATCGGCAGCGAACCGTGGCCCGCGATCCAGTAGCTGAGCTGGAACGCCGCGCCCGGCTCGCGCGAGACGATGATCTGCGGCGAGTTGAGCCGGATCTGCCAGGCTCCAAAGCCGGCCGCCACCGCGATCGTGCCCGCGAGGCCCCACCAGCCGGCCCACGCCGGGACCGACCGGCCGGGTGGGCCGGCGCCGGGCGCGGCCACCAGCGCCGGGCGGAGCTCCCGGCGGGCCACGGCGGCGATCAGGACCACCGCGAGCGGCGCGGAGATCAGCAGCAGCGCGGCGGGCCGCAGCCGGCCGGCCATCAGCAGGGCCGCGCCGGGAACCAGCCAGGCGAGCGCGAGCAGCACCGGCAGGATCGTGACCAGGTTGAAGCTCCACACGGCCCACGGCACTCGGCGTCCCAGCCGCACCGTGGCGGCAGGCTCACTGCTCTCGGCTACTGGGCCGGCCTGTCGGGCTCCCGGGTGCACGGGTTCCACTCTAGGCCGGGGTGCCGACATTGCCGCGGAAGGCGAGGTGACCGATTCATCCCATTGGCGCCACATGCGGTAGCTCTTCGGTGGACAATGGGAGGACACCCCAGGCACTCCCGCATACCCAAGTTAGCCACGGCCCAGGCCACGAGGAGCGATGACCCGCTACGACGACATGGACGAACCCGGAGGCGGAATCTCAGTGTCCGGGTACGCGCCCGGGCCGCCGACGTCGGCACAATCGGACTCACGGGGGGACACCGACTGGCAGCTAGCGCTGTACGGGCCTGAGCCGGCACAGCAGGCGCCCGCCCGCGCGGGGCGCGCCGGCGGATCTGGTGGGAGGCCGCAGGATGGAGACCCGCGGCCGCGGCGGCGGCCCAGCCGGGGCGTACTCCTGGGGGCGATAGCCATCATCGTGACGGTCGCGGTGGTCGCTACGTCACTGGCGGCCTACGCGAGGTATCGCAGCGTGCTGGGGAGTATCCATCACGAGAACGTCACATCGGCCATGCTGGGCAAGCGGCCGCCGTTCACCGCGGGCCTGAACATCCTGATCATCGGCTCGGACTCACGCCAGGGCCTCGGCAGTAAGTTCGGGGCGGACGTCCCCGGGTCCCGGTCGGACACCTCGATGCTGCTGCACATCGCGCCGGGCCACACCCGGGCCGACATCGTCAGCTTCCCGCGTGACTCCATGGTGCCGGTCCTGGCCTGTTCTAACGACGGGCAGGGTCACTCTGGCCAGAGCGCGCAACCCGGGGTAGTCGAGCGGCTCAACGCCACGTTCTCCGCGGGTGGGGCAGCGTGCCTGTGGAAGACGCTCGAGCAGGAAACCGGCATCCGCATCCAGCACTTCATGGAAGTGAACTTCGCCGGGTTCCAGTCGATCGTCAACGACGTAGGCGGCGTGCCCGTCTGCCTGCCGTTCGCGATCAACAATCCCCAGTCCAGGCTGCGGCTCTCGGCCGGGAAGCACGTGGTCAACGGGGCCCAGGCCCTCGCCTTCGTCCGGCTCCGGGAGGACATCGGCGAGGGTTCCGACACCCAGCGCGTCCAGCGTCAGCAGTACTTCCTGGCCGCGGTCATGCAGAAGCTCAAGGCGACCAACCTGCTTTCCCAGCCGAGCCGGATATTCAACGTTGTCCGCGACGTGGCGAAGTCGCTCACCACCGACAGCGGCCTGGATCTGTCCACGATGCTGCGCATCGCGAACAGCATGAAGAGCCTGAGCTCGAAGTCGGTTCAGCTGGTGACCGTCCCGGTGGTGCCGTACGCAGGGGATCCCACCGCTGAGCTGTCGTGGGAGCAGCCGCAAGCGGCCCGGATGTTCCGGGCCATCGAGGCCGACCGCGAGTTGCCCGCCAAGGCGAACCAGAAGGGCAAGGCTAAGGCGAAAAGCGCCACGGCCGAGCCCACGGTCAGCCCGGCCAAGGTGGACGTCCAGGTACTGAACGGATCCGGTGTCAGCGGTGTGGCGGGTGCCACCGCCACTGGCCTGACCGCCAAGGGCTTCACCGTGACCGGCACCGGGCCGGCCGCCAACTATGGCTACACGAGCAGCGTGATCCAGTACTCCTCCGCCGCTCAGCTTCCTGAGGTCAACACGCTCAAGGCCGAACTGGGCTCGGTGGTCGTGCAGCAGGACGCGGCCCTGGGAACCGGGTCGCTCAACCTGATCCTCGGATCAAGCTTCAAAGGCCTGGGCACGGCCAAGGGCGGGACCGGCAAGGCGTCCGCTAAGGCCCTCGGCAGCCTGGCCAAGAGCTACGGCGGCATCACCGCAAGCACGAACATATGCAAAGACTCGGCAGCGTTCGCCGGCCCGGACACCCCGCTTCCGGGGGGATGAGCGGGGCCAGTAAGCGGACCGAGTGGCAGCCGGGCGGCACTGGGTCGTGCGTCACTGGGTCGTGCGTCACTGGGTTACGCAGCACTGGGCTGGGCCACACCGCCGTGCGGCGGCTGGCCTCCCTGGCTGTCCTCCTCAGGATGGCCTGACGGCCGCACGCGCCGGGCGCCCAGCTGCGAGACGATGAGCCAGGCCCACAGGCCCAGCGGATACATGAAGTAACCGAATCTGGTCGCCGGGGCCAGGACGAACATGAGCACCAGGCCGATGATGAGCCGCCAGGTCGCGGACGGCACGTTCCGCGGCGGGCGGACCACCAGGGAGACCAGCACCCCCAGGCCCGCCAGGCAGAGCAGCACGACGGCGATCGTGTGCCCGGTCGGCCCGGTGTCGGCCAGCACGTGCCCGGGCAGTGGACTGGCGGCCTGCGACTTGACCTTGGCCAGGCCGAGCGGGAAGAGAATGGTGTTCTCTACCAGGGCGTGTGGCCAGACCGCCGCGACCGGGCCGATGATCGCGGCTGCCGCGACGACAGCGGCCAGGATGAACCGCACTGCCGCGCGCCGTCCGTCCCGCACCAGGAGCATGGTCGCGGCCACGATCAGAGCCGGCCACGCGGTGGCCTTGGTCGCGGCGGCGACGCCCAGCACCAGACCGGCCAGCAGCGGCTCCGGGCGCCGCCAGAGCAGCGCGAGGCCGAGGCACAGCAGGGCCAGCACCGGGACGTCGGTGCCCCCCACCGTGAGCGAGAACGCGATCACCGGGGTGGCTGTGACGAGGACGGTCCAGCGGAGCACGTCCTTGGCCCCGGCGGCCGCCAGCGCGGCCGCGAACACGGCCACGAAACCCAGGGCGAACCAGATCCGCGGGTCGGTGACCAGTCCGGGGCCGAACAGCGCGCGCGGCAGCCCGAAGATCGCCATGACCGGCAGGTACGGGTTGTAGATGTTGGGGTCATGCGAGGCGGAGACGATCGCCTGGCTCTCGTAAGGGGATCCGTGCTGGACCAGCAGCCGGGCTCCCCGGGCGATCACGCCGACCTCCGGCTGCCACCGTCCCTGCTCGGCCAGCAGCGACATCGGCACGATCAGCGCTCCCCCGACGCCCAAGAGCAGGGCTAGGTCCACCGCCCGTGAGGATCTCCAGGCCACGAGCACCACGACGCCCAGGACGTAGGCCACCGCGGCGAACATCCCCCACAGCCGGTGCAGGGCGTCCGTGCTGAACACGCCCATGCCCGCGGCGAACAGCGCGCAGGCAGCAAACATCGCCGCCAGCCACGGGCGGGGAATGCTTAGCGGCGACTGCCATCCCAGGGCCGGCGCGCCCCACCGCAGCGGCCTTCGTCTGAGCAGGAGCATAGAGATACACCCTCCACAGGGTAATCCTAGCCTTCCGCCCCTTCGGCGCTGGACAGGCACCCCGGAGCACCGCTGCCCAGACTGGGCCGCTGAACACCTCGGGGGTGCGCCGGCACGGCCAGCCAGCTGGCCAGGCTGCCCGAGCACAGCAGCCAGAGAAGGTACACGGTCAGGGCCAGGTAGCTGAGCGTGGCCACACCGAGCATTGCGCCCACCCCGGCCACCAGCATGCGGCCTTCCCAGCCGATCCCGCCACGCGGATCTCCGGCCGGCAGCAGGTGCCGACCCCGGTACGCGGCGTCCAGCTGGCGGAGGGTGACCAGCCCGATCAGCGCGAAGACCAGCGGGGCGGGCACTCCCTTCGCGAATCCGAGCGCGGCCAGGTAGACGTACTGCCCGGCCTGGATAACCAAGGGTGTCAGCCAGTCCAGCGGGCCGTCGTGCGGATGCGCGGAGCCCGGCGCGGCCAGCAGCATCGCGGCCACCGGGGTCAGCAGGACCAGGCCAGCCAGGTCGCGCAGGCCCAGCGTGGCCAGCAGGACGGTTGCCGTCAGACCGGCTACCGCAGGTGGCAGCGGCACCAGCTGGCCACGCACAACCGCACCCGCGAACCGGGCGAGCGGGCCGTCATCCCGCGCGACCGCGATGTCGGCCGGGCAGAGTGGGGCCGCCGCGCGGTTCGCCGCCCGCGACCACCCGTTCCCGGCCCGCGGGCCGGCGATCGTCCAGGCCAGCGCAGCCGCACCCCACCAGATGAGGACGAGCAGGGACATCCGGGGGCCATAGAACACCGCGGTCACCGTGATCACCACGGCCCGCTCCCCGGCGGGCAGTCCGGGCAGGCGCCCGGCGAGGGCAGCCAGGGCCCGGCCGGGGCTGAGGTGCTCGTCCCCCGGCTGGGGCTCGTGCTCATCAGCAACAGCCGGGCGGGCCAGCCGGGCCACCTTCCGCATGCCGAGGAGGATCGCCGCGGCGGTGGCCAGGGCCCAGACCCGGTTCTGCCCGGGAGCCGCACCCGCGGCCAGTCCCTCGTAGACGGCGAGCTCGCCTGCCAGTGCGCAGACGACGGCCAGCCACCCGTCGTACGCACCCATGGTGAGCTGGCCGCCGACCCGCCGGGCCAGGTACCCGCCGCCGAGCGCCACGCCCCCGGCCAGCGCCGTGAGCGGGGTGCCCGCGCTGAACCACACTGCGGCGCATACGGCGCACGCCAGCTCGATGCCGGTTACGGAGTTGCGGGCCACGGCCCGGCCGCTCGCCCAGACGGCCACGCGCCGGGGCAGCACCACCACGGCCGTGGTTACCGTCATATCCCTCTCCGGTGCTCAGGATGCCTGGTGGCCCGCGAGCAAGCTCAGTGGCTCACCAGCCAGTACAGCGATTCTGCGGGTAACCCTTGGCTGTCGTACCCGGGTAGAGTCCGCTCATGCGAACGGTGGCTGTGGTGCTGGCGGCCGGGTCGGGGGTGCGCTTCGGCGCCGCGCTCCCCAAGCAGTTGCTCCCGCTGGCCGGGAGAGCGCTGCTGGAACATTCGGTCGCTGCATTCGACCAGGCTCCCGGCGTGGACGCCACCCTGGTGGTGATGGCACCCGGGCACGCGTCCCACGTCCGCGAACTCCTGGCGCTGGGCGGCTACCGCAAGGTGAGCGGGATCATCGAGGGCGGGCTGACCCGTCCCGAGTCGACCCGGCGGGCCATCGCGGCCCTAGGCCCGGCCGAGGGCAACGTGCTGTTCCACGACGCCGCCCGCCCGCTGCTCGACCAGGCCACGATCGCTGGCTGCGTGCACGCCCTGGACACGTACGAGGCCGTCGGGGTGGCGGTCCCCACCTCCGACACCATCGTGGAGGTCGAGGACGGCCTGATGACCGGCATGCCGCACCGCGACACGCTGCGCCGCTGCCAGACCCCGCAGGGGTTCCGGCTGTCGGTGATCCGCAAGGCCCACGAGCTGGCCCTGGCTGACCCCGCCTTCGCGGACCTCACCGCGACCGACGACTGCGGGGTGGTGCTGCGCTACCTGCCCGACGTGCCGGTCGCCGTGGTCCCCGGCAGCGAGCGCAACATCAAGATCACGTATCCGGGCGATCTGAGCATCGCTGAAGTCCTGCTTAGTGACGGCGAGCGCTGACCGCCTGCTTGACCAGGGTCTGCCCGAAGTCCCAGATCAGGCCGCTGCCCCGGCTGGCGTCGTCCATGACCTCCACGAACGCGTCCCGGAACAGGTCCACCTCCGCTTCGCCGATGGTCAGCGGAGGCAGCAGCTTGATCACTTCCACGTTGTCCGCCGCGACCTGGGTCAGGATGTGGTGCCGCTGGAACAGCGCGACCACCACGGTCTGCGCAAAGAGACCGTGCCGGGCGGCCTGGAGCACGTTCCAGGCCGCCCGTGATCTCATGGCCTTCGGGCGGCCGAACTCCAGGCCGATCATCAGCCCGCGCCCGCGCACCTCGGCGAGCAGTTCGTACTTGTCCACCAGCAACTGCAGGGCTTCCCGGAGCAGCGTGCCGATCTGCTCGGCGTTCTCCACCAGCTTCTCGTCGTCGATGACCGCGAGGGACGCCAGGCCGGCCGTCATCGCGGCCGCATTGGAGCCGAAGGTCGAGTCGTGCACCAGCACCCGGTCGATGGACGAGTAGACCTTGTCGAAGATCCACCCCTTGGCCAGCGTGGCCCCAACCGGGACGAAGCCGCCGGACAGCGCCTTGGCCACCGTCACGATGTCCGGTTCGACGTCGTCGTGCTGGTAGGCGAAGAACCGTCCGGTACGCCCGACTCCGGACTGCACCTCGTCGCAGATCAGCAGGGCACCGTGCTGGTGCAGCAGGGCCTGGGCGGCGATCAGGAAGCCGGGCGGGACCACCGCCACGCCCTTGCCCTGCACTGGCTCGATGATGAGCCCGGCGACGTCACCCTTGCGCAGCTCGGCCTCGAGGGCTTCCAGGTCGCCGAAGGGGATCATGGTGTCCGGCAGGAGCGGGCCGAAGCCCTTGCGGAACTCGGCGGACCCGTTCGTGGACAGCGAGCCGACCGTGAGCCCGTGGTAGGCATGGTCGCAGTAGATGATCCGCGGCCGCCCGGTCGCGTAGCGGGCGAACTTGAGCGCCGCTTCCACGGCTTCCGTGCCGCTGTTGCAGAAGTACACCCGGTCCAGGCCGGGAGCCTTGGCCAGCAGCCGCTCCCCGAGCAGGCCGGCCAGCAGCGGGGTGTCGAACTGGACCATGTCGGCGAGCCCGGCGTCCAGCATGTCGTGCAGCGCCTTGCGCACCACGGGGTGATTGCGGCCCACGCCGAATACCCCGAAGCCGGCCAGGAAGTCGGCATACGCCTGGCCCTCGGAGTCGTAGAGGTAGGCACCTTCCGCGCGCTCGTAGACGCGGTCGAAGCCGATAGCGTGCAGCATGCGGGGCAGCTGGGGGTTCAGGTGCTGGCCGGCGAGGGCGTAGCCCTCCCCGTGCCGGGCAGCGAGAAGCTCCGACAAGTCGAAAACCATGGTGAGTAGTCTGCCGACTTCCCAGGGCTTCTCGCTACCCGGGGTGTTACAAACCTGAGTCCTCCAGCATTTCGGTGACGAGTGCCGCGATCGGGGAGCGTTCCGACCGGACCAGCGTCGTGTGCGCGAACAGCGGATGCCCCTTGAGCTTCTCGATGACCGCGACCACGCCATCGTGGCGGCCTACCCGCAAGTTGTCCCGCTGGGCGATGTCGTGGGTGAGCACCACCCGGGAACCGGATCCGATCCGGGACAGCACGGTCAGCAGGACGCTCTGCTCCAGGGACTGGGCCTCGTCCACGATGACGAACGAGTCGTGCAGCGAGCGGCCCCGGATGTGGGTAAGCGGCAGCACCTCGAACATGTCGCGGGCCAGCACGTCGTCGATCACATCCTGAGAGGTGACCGCCGACAGCGTGTCGTAGACCGCCTGGGCCCACGGGTTCATCTTGTCCGCCTCCGACCCCGGGAGGTAGCCGAGTTCCTGGCCACCCACCGCATACAGCGGCCGGAACACCACCACCTTGCGGTGCTGGCGGCGTTCCATCGCGGCTTCCAGGCCCGCGCAGAGCGCCAGGGCGGACTTGCCGGTGCCGGCCCGGCCGCCGAGCGAGACGATCCCGACCTCGGGGTCGAGCAGCAGGTCGAGGGCGACGCGCTGCTCGGCGCTGCGGCCGTGCAGGCCGAACGCCTCCCGGTCGCCACGCACCAGCCGGACGGACTTGTCCGGCAGCACCCGGCCGAGCGCGCTGCCCCCACCGTGGCCGCCTGCGGCCAGCACGAGGCCGGTGTGGCAGGGCAGGTCACGCGCCTGCTCGCAATCTAGCTTGCCAGTGTCGTAGAGCTCCTGGATGTCCTCCGCGCTCACCTCGAGCTCGGTCATGCCGGTCCAGCCAGAGTCGGCCGGCAGCTCGGCCCGGTACTCCTGGGCGGTCAGGCCGATCGAGGCCGCCTTGACCCGCAGCGGCAGATCCTTGCTGACCAGGACCACGTCTTCGCCCTCGGCCTCCAGACTGCGCGCGACTGAAAGGATCCGCGTGTCGTTGTCACCGAGCCGGAACCCCGGGG
>Ga0208589_1000137_pt1 | contig 34576 bp, 32 predicted proteins | sample NGESurshal092012_2_FD_184486 | JGI IMG/M metagenome (GOLD analysis project Ga0208589, IMG submission 184486) | Arctic peat soil microbial communities from Barrow, Alaska - NGEE Surface sample F53-2 shallow-092012 (SPAdes) | ecosystem: Environmental > Terrestrial > Soil > Wetlands > Peat ...
GGCGCGGATGCCCCGGCCGGTGCCGGTCCAGCCAGTCCCGCTGGTGGCGGCGGCATTGATGAGGGTGGCGGCGGGGATGGTGACCGTGACCCGGCCGGTGACGCCGGGCGGGCGGCCGGGGTTGTCGCACAGCCGCCCCCGCCGGACCGCTCCACGGCGATGGCATGGCCGGCGGGGTTGGTGAGGATGACGCGCCACTGGGCGGCGGGGTTGGATATGGCCAGGACGGCGAGGGGAAGTGCCTGGGCGGTGCTGACGGGTCCGAGGCGGCCGAGGGCGGCGGGGGCGCCGGTGAGGGCCGCCCTGGAGATGGTCAGGTCGAGCAGCCCGGCCGCGGGGCGGCGGGTTGTCCCGTCCGGGTCGCCGGGGCTGGCGGGGGCGGGCGGGGTGGGCCAGGCGGGGTCGGGGTGGCGGCGCGGTTGGCCGCCGAGGAACGGGGGGATCTCGGCCAGGGTGTCCGGCAGCGGCGGCCAGGCCGGGAGCACGCTGCCGTCGTAGTCGCCGTCGGGGTCGTCCCAGGGATCACCAGGACCGGGCGCGGGCGCGCAGGCACCGCCGTCGTCGTGATCGGGGGCGTCGGTCAGCGGCGGCGCCTCACCGGGGTCTCCAGGCGGGTGCCCGCCCGGCGGCCCGCCATCCTTCGATCCACCATCGGGCGGCACGGCACCCGGCGGCCCGCAGCCGGGAGGCTTGGCGTCGGGGCGTCGGCCCGGCCGCGGCGCCCGGCCCGGCCGGCCGCCCCGCGGCGGGCGGTCACCAGCGAGGTCCGGCGGCCGTCGCCCCCGCCAGGCCTGCCGCCCGGCCGGCCGCCCCGACCGCCGCCCCCAGGATCACCACCACGGCCGCCGCCACCATCCGGGCCGCCGCCGCTACCAGGCCCGCCGCCGCTACCGGGGTCGCCGGGCTCGGGTGAGATGCCGGGGTCGGGGGGTGCGCCGGGCGGGGCGGGGGTGAGCGGGAGGGTGCCCAGGACCAGGCCGGCCAGCGCCACCGCGCGCAGCAGCCCGATCCCGCCCCCGGCCCCGGAAGCTTTCATCCCGGCCGCGATCGCGGTCAGCCGGGCCATCATCGCCGCGCCCAGCACCCCCGGCAGGTTCGAGGCGACCAGCGACGCCGTCCCGACCTCGTCGGGGTGCAGGCTCACGGCGGCCTGCCGCTCAGCGTTCTGCCGCCGCTCGTCGGCGCCCTCCGGGTCCGCCCGCAGCACGGCGCGGCGTAAGGCGGCCCGCAGCTGCCCCGTCGTCTGCCCCCCGGCGGCGGGGAGCACCAGGGCCTGCACCGCCCGGGCGTCCTCATCAGTCAGCGGGCCGGCGGCCTCGGCGATCAGCCTCGCCCGGCCCAGGTCAATCACCCCCGCCGCCAGCGCCGCGCCGGTCTCGGCCAGCCGCCAGGCCAGCTCCACGCCCAGCCGCGTCCACCACGACGCCCCGGACTGCGACATCCGGAGCGCCAGTGACACCTCACACGCCGCCCCCGCCGTCACCCGGTCCGGGCGGCCCTGGCCACCCACGTCCGCGCGGGCATCGCGCGCCGCGGTCCGCGACGCGATCGCCGCCACCGCGGCCAGCTCCCCGGCCAGCGCCCACGACGCCACCCGCCGGTACGCCGCCGCGATGCCCGGCAGGTCCCAGTCCGAGAACTCCGCCGGGTCCGCGTTCCCCAGCCACGCCGCCAGCCCCGGCCCCGCCGGCAGATGCTCGGCGATCACCCCGGTCAGGTCCCTTTCCGGCCCCGCCCCCACGCACTCCAGCTATTCCGCCAGCGACACCTCCTGATCACCAGGGTCCTCATCACCGGCAGCACCGATCGCCGCCAGCACCCCGGGCAAATCAAGCTCGAACGACCAGCACAACCCCTCCGACGACCCTCCAGGCTGCCCGGCGTACCCGGCCCGGCCGAGACCTGGATTGCTGGTGCGCGGTTCGCCTTCAGGCACCGGGTTGTCGGGCTGGCCTGGCATGCGGATCACCTCACAGCTGGCTGGCTTCCTGTTACTTCCCTGGTTGCTTCCTGTCTTCGATAAGCGTAGCGACCCCTACTGACATTTTGCCCCTAACTTCGAACACCTGAGCTATCCGCGTAGAAGCCGCGGCGAATAGTCGTCACGACGTAGCAGCCGTAGCGGCGCTGGGGAAGTGACTGGCGGCCTCTTCTACGCAGCGACTTATCGATGAGTAGCTGGGCGCGGCAGCCCGACCGGGTTCGGGTAGGGCACTACCGCCGCGCAGGCCTCCGCGATCGGGATGAGTGACTCGGCCAGTTCTGCGGTTCTCACGCGGCCCAGCCGGAGCCATGGCCGGGCCGCCGCCCGGTCGGTGGCCTCCTCGACGGCCTGGTGTACTGCCAGGCCCGCAGCCGTCGCCACGCCGCCAGAATCCAGCCAGCCCCGGTCGCGAAGCCGGTCGGCCGCCTGGTTCCAGGCCTCGTCGCTCCAGCCGCGGACGGACTGCAGCCGCTCGCGAGCACGGGCCAGCCCGCCATCGGTCGGACTCCCGCCATCGGTCGGACCCCGGCCATCGGTCGGACCCCGCCATTCGCACCCGCGCCCCCCGCACCAACCGAATTGCCTCCCGCACCTGCCTCCGCCGCATCCATCTCCGCGGCGCGCGCCGCATCAACCGCCGTCCGCAGCACGAGCGCCTCGCAGCCATCGACGCTCGCAGCGACCAGGGCGGCCACGTGTCCGTCGCCGCGGTGCTCACGCAGCACGGTAGCCGCCCACCACAGCCGGGCGAATGGATCGGCGGGGACTGGCTGCGCGGCGTTGGGGCCGCCGAGCGGGCGGCCAGCGGCGTCAAGATCCTCGGTCGCCGCCAGCAGCAGGTCAGCGGCGGCCCGCACCACGCCCGGAGCGCCCGGGTCGGCCACATCGCCCCGATCACTCGGCGCAGGCTGCCCGGCCGATCCTTCTATCAGCGCTCGCAGAGCCGCCACCGCGCCCGCCTGGCGGACCCGCAGCGCCTCGCTCGGCGTGACGAGCTCCCAGATCGCCGGGAGCGCCCGGTGCACGAACGACGGCGCGAAGCTGCAGAACGTCGCGATGACGAGCGGGGCATCGACCACGCCGAGCGGGGCGGCGCGTCCGGCGAAGTAGCCGCGCCAGAATCCGCGCAGCCCGGCGGCCTCGAACGCTTTCCGGGCCTCGGGAGCGAAGTTAGGTCACCACGTGTACAGGCTCGTAGAGCGTCCACATCCGCCGGGCGGTTACCCAAGAGTCCTCCATGGGCGGCATTATTCAGGCCCCGATCCCTCTGCTCCACCAGCCGCCCAGCACCCCCACCCCGCCCAGTCCGGCGCCCCGGCGGTGTCTACCTCCCAGACCGAGCAAGACGCGAGCATCGAAGGCGAGATATCACCCATGAGCAAGCCGCCCGTCTTGGAGGTGTCCGTGCGCATCGCGGCGGCGCCCGAGGACGTATTTCCGTACTTCACCGATCCAGCACGGCACGTCGGATGGATGGGCAGCGAGGCGGAGCTGGAGCCGGTCCCCGGCGGTGCGTACTGCCTGCGGATGGGCGACGGGTTCGGGGTCTCCGGCACCTTCCAGGAGATCGACTCGCCCCGTCGCCTGTCCGTGACCTGGGGCTGGGCCCCCGGCGCGGGTCAGGCAGTGCTCGGCGACGACCACGCGCGCGATGACGATCTCCCGCCGGGCAGCACCCGCGTGGTGGTGCTGCTCGAGGCGCAGGACGGCGGCAGCCGCCTGACGTTGCAGCACCATGAGCTGCCGACCGATGAGCTGCGGGAGGGCCACCGGGTGGCCTGGGAGACCTACCTCGCCCGCCTCGCCGTCCGAGCCGCGGGCGGCGATCCGGGCCCGGACCCGCACAGCGGGTCAGTCGGGGATGGTGCGCGGAAGGCCGAATCGTGACAGCACGGCGGGCTCAAAGCGGGTCATCGCGCAGATCTTGCCCGCCGCCAGCGTGAGCACCAGCAGCCCGGCGGCGTGGGCGATCCGGGCCTGCGGGTCCCGGACGTAGAAGCCGAACGCGAGCTGCCCGTTAGCCCTGGTCGGAATGAGCCGGTAGCGCCGATCCTGCCGGAAGGCGATGGCGGTCAGGAACCGGCCCGCCAGCTCGGCGCCCTGGTACTCCAGCGGCAGCGGAGGCATGGTCAGCCAGACATCCTCGGTGAGCAGCGCGACGAGGTCGTCGACCGCGCCGGTCTCGTAGGCCCGGGTGAGCCGGGTGACGAGTTCCCGCGCCTGCGCCGAGTCCGGCGACGCGGGCGGCTGCGCCAGCCCGGATGGCGGGAGCCGGCGCCGCAGGGAGGCACGGGCGCGCTTGAGCGCGCTGGTCACCGATTCCTCGCTGCTGTCCAGGATGCTGGCCGCCTCCCGCGTGCGGAAGCCGAGGACGTCACGCAGGATGAGCACGGCGCGCTGGCGCGGCGGCAGCAGCTGCAGGGCGGTGACGAAGGCGAGGGAGATGGCCTCCCCGGCCTCGTACCGCGCCTCCGGGCCGGGCGCGCTGTCAGCAAGCCCTTCCAGGAGGCCGTCCGGGTACGGCTCGAGCCAGGGCACGTCGCAGAGCCGGCTGGGCTCCGGCGGATCGAGACCGGGCGCGATCGAGCGCGGGCCGGGGCGATGGCGGGCGGACCGCAGCGCGTTCAGGCAGCGACTGGTGGCCACCCGGTAGAGCCAGGTCCGCATCGAGGCGCGTCCCTCGAAACCGCTCAGCCCCCGCCAGGCCGCCAGCAGAGTCTCCTGCAGCGCATCCTCGGCGTCCTGCGCTGAGCCGAGGATCCGGTAGCAGTGCAGCTGCAGCTCGTGCCGGTGCGGCTCGATGAGCTGGCGGAACGCCTCCCCGTCGCCGGCCCGGGCCTGTTCGAGCAGGTCGGTGGTCACCACGCCATCCTCCCATCACCTCTTCCTGCAAGCCGTCCCCGCGCGGGGAGCAGAGGTGGTCACCAGGACAGACCCCCGCCGCCCCGGGAACTGGGCGCCCGCCCCCCGGCCATTCCCGCGGGCCCCCGGTGTCTGTACCGGATAGCTGAGGCCGGCACCGGGCCGGCCGCCACAGTGAGGAGCACACGATGTCGACATACCTGCTTACCTACCGGATGCCCGAGAGCTACGCGCCAGGCGGGGCGGACGTCAGGGCGGCCTGGAACGCGTGGTTCGAGAGCCTGGGCGCCAGCCTCATCGACCGGGGCAATCCGGTCTTCGAGTCCCGCCCGCTCGGCGAGTGCGGGACCGGCACCCAGCCCGGCGGTTACTCGCTGATCGCCGCCGACGACCTCGACACGGCCGTCCGGCTGGCCGGGGGCTGCCCGGGGCTGCGCGACGGCGCCGGCGTCGAGGTGGGCGTTATCACGGAACTGAACCGCGGTCCGCACCCGCTGGATGTCGTGGAATAACGGTCCAGGGCGCCCGTCCCGCGTGACCGGCCCGGGCCGGCCCGGAATAGCCGGGCCGGCCGGGGTGCTATCGCGGTCGCGGCCCGCCGGCGGGGCTAACGGCGGGGCCGATTGCGCGGGCGGAAGTATTTACGGCACAATGATGTTGTGAAAAGCATGGGACTGGATGACGCGACCGCCCGCACCCCTGAGGGTGCCAGGGCCAGCGTGACGCCTGCCCCCATAGCCATGCCGGCGGCGGTGCCGACCGAGCGGGGCACCAGGGGCGCCGTCGCGCGGCTGATCCTGGAGAACGGCCCGGTCACGGCGGCCGGTCTGTCGGCCCGGCTGGGCCTGACCCCGGCGGCTGTCCGCCGGCACCTGGACAACCTGCTGGCCGACGGCATGATCGAGACGAAGATCTCCCGCACCTACGGGAACCGGGGCCGCGGCCGCCCGGCGCGGATGTTCGCGATCACCGACGCCGGGCGCTCGGCGTTCGTGCACGCGTACGACGACCTGGCCAGCAACGCACTGCGGTTCATCGCGCAGGCGGCCGGGCCGGAGGCGGTCGCGCAGTTCGCCCGGCAGCAGGTCTCCGAGCTGGAGCGCCGGTATCGCCCCGCGGTTGACGCCGCCGCACCGGGCCAGCGCGTTCAGGCGCTGGCCGAGGCGCTGTCGGCCGACGGCTACGCGGCCGGCGCCAGTGGCGCCCCGGCGGCCGGCGGGGGAGAGCAGCTGTGCCAGCATCACTGCCCGGTGGCGCACGTCGCCGCGCAGTACCCCGAACTTTGCGAGGCGGAGACCGAAGCCTTCGGCCGCCTGCTCGGCACGCCCGTGCAGCGCCTCGCGACGATTGCTCACGGCGACGGGATCTGCACCACGCACGTCACCGCGCCGGGGCTAGGGCACCATCGCAACATCGACACCAAGTCCGGAGGAGCCTCCGCATGACGACTACCGCACACCCCGAGCTAGAGGGGCTGGAGCGTTACAAGTTCGGCTGGGCCGACTCAGACGTGGCCGGTGCCGGTGCGCGCCGTGGCCTGTCCGAGGACGTCGTCCGGGACATCTCGGCCAAGAAGAACGAGCCGGAGTGGATGCTGGACCTGCGGCTGAAGGGCCTGAAGCTGTTCCGCCGCAAGCCGATGCCGACCTGGGGCTCTGACCTGTCCGGGATCGACTTCGAGAACATCAAGTACTTCGTGCGGTCGACGGAGAAGCAGGCCGCCACCTGGGACGAGCTGCCCGCGGACATCAAGAGCACCTACGACAGGCTGGGCATCCCCGAGGCCGAGAAGCAGCGGCTCATCGCGGGCGTCGCGGCCCAGTACGAGTCGGAGGTCGTCTACCACAAGATCCGCGAGGACCTGGAGGAGAAGGGCGTCATCTTCCAGGACACCGACACGGCCCTGCGCGAGCACGAGGACCTGTTCCGGGAGTACTTCGCCACGGTGATCCCGGTCGGCGACAACAAGTTCGCCGCGCTGAACACCGCGGTCTGGTCGGGCGGCAGCTTCATCTACGTGCCCAAGGGCGTCGACGTGGAGATCCCGCTGCAGGCCTACTTCCGGATCAACACCGAGAACATGGGCCAGTTCGAGCGGACGCTGATCATCGTCGACGAGGGCGCGAACGTGCACTACGTCGAGGGCTGCACCGCACCGATCTACTCCTCCGACTCGCTGCACTCGGCGGTCGTGGAGATCATCGTGAAGGCCGGCGGCCACTGCCGGTACACCACGATCCAGAACTGGTCGGCCAACGTCTACAACCTGGTCACCAAGCGTGCCGTCGCCCAGGAGGGCGCGAGCATGGAGTGGGTGGACGGGAACATCGGGTCCAAGGTCACGATGAAGTACCCGGCCGTTTACCTGATGGGCGAGCACGCCAGGGGCGAGACCCTGTCGGTGGCGTTCGCCGGGCCGGGCCAGCACCAGGACGCCGGGGCCAAGATGGTGCACTGCGCGCCGAACACGTCCTCGACGATCGTGTCCAAGTCGGTGGCCCGCGCCGGCGGCCGCACCTCCTACCGCGGCCTGGTCCAGGTGCGCGAGGGCGCCGAGCACTCCAAGTCCACGGTCAAGTGCGACGCGCTGCTGGTGGACGCCGTCAGCCGCAGCGACACCTACCCCTACGTCGACGTCCGCGAGGACGACGTGGAGATGGGGCACGAGGCCACGGTCTCCAAGATCTCCGAGGACCAGCTGTTCTACCTGATGAGCCGGGGCATGACCGAGGACGAGGCGATGGCCACCATCGTCCGCGGCTTCGTGGAGCCCATCGCGCGCGAGCTGCCGATGGAATACGCACTGGAGCTCAACCGGCTGATCGAGCTGCAGATGGAAGGAAGCGTCGGCTGATGTCGGTCCCTCAGGGGGCGCTGGGGGGTCGTCCCTCCAAGCCAGGATTGCAGGGGGCCGTCGAGTCGTCGGCCCCCGTCTCACGCCTGCACGAGCGGCGGTCGTTCGACCCGGCCGACTTCGGCGTGCCCGGCGGGCGCGAGGAGGAGTGGCGGTTCACGCCGCTGCGCCGCCTGCGCGGCCTGCACACCGACGCCGTTCCGGGCGACGGGAAGGTAACGGTCGAGGTCGAGGCCGCGCCTGGCGTCCTGGCCGAGACGGTCGACCGGGATGACCCCCGGCTCGGCGCGTCGTTCGTGCCGGCCGACCGGGTGAGTGCCCGGGCCTGGTCCTCGTTCACCGAGGCCACGGTGGTCACGGTGCCGGCCGAGGTGGAGAGCAGCGAGCCGACGTGGATCGCCGTGCGCGGCGAGAACGCGGTCGGCGCCGCCTTCGGACATCTCGTGATCGAGGTGCAGCCGAACGCCCGGGCCGTCGTGGTGCTGGAGCACACCGGCTCGGCCACCTACGCGGACAACGTCGAGCTGGTGGTGAGGGACGGCGGGTCGCTGGCCGTGGTCAGCCTGCAGGAATGGGCCGACGACGCGGTGCACCTGTCGCACCATCACGTGCAGCTGGGCCGGGACGCGACGATCACCCACACGGCCGTGACGCTGGGCGGCAGCCTGGTCCGGCTCGCCCCCACGGTGCAATACGCCGGCCCGGGCGGAGACGCAGAGCTGCGCGGGCTGTACTTCGCCGACGCTGGCCAGCACCTGGAGCACCGGCTGTTCGTCGATCACACCGAGCGCAACTGCCGCAGCCGGGTGTCCTACAAGGGCGCCCTGCGGGGCCAGGACGCGCACGCGGTGTGGATCGGCGATGTCGCGATCCGGGCCGAGGCGGTCGGGACCGACACCTACGAGTACAACCGGAACCTCGTCCTCAGCGACGGCACCCGGGTCGACTCGGTGCCCAACCTGGAGATCCTGACCGGCGAGGTCGTCGGCGCCGGGCATGCCAGCGCCAGCGGCCGCCTGGAGGACCAGCACCTGTTCTACCTGATGGCTCGCGGCATCCCGTTCGAGGAGGCCCGGCGCCTGGTCATCGAGGGCTTCTTCGGCGAGCTGATCGGGCAGATCGAGGTGCCCGAGCTGCGGGACCGGGTCAGCGCCGCGATCGAGCGGGAGCTGACGGTGGCGTCCCCGCCGGCCGGGACAGGCCTGGTGCGCGCCGATGGCTGAGTTCGCCCGCGCCTGCGCGCTGTCGGACCTCCCGGCGGAGGGAGCGCTCGGCGTCCAGATCGGCGAGGTGCCGGTGGCGATCGTCCGGGCCGAGGGCGAGATCTACGCGCTGCACGACGTGTGCTCGCACGAAGAGGTCCCGCTGTCCGAGGGCGACGTGTACGACCACACCGTGGAGTGCTGGCTGCACGGCTCGTGCTTCGACCTGCGCACCGGGAAGCCCACCGGGCCCCCGGCCACGCAGCCGGTGGCTACCTATCCAGTCAAGACCGACGGCGACGACGTCTACGTCTCGCTGCCCTGAGCCCCTTAAACAACCTGAGCTTCAAACTACGGAGCTTCAATCTACGGAGAGACGATGTCCACCCTAGAGATCCGTGACTTGCACGCCAGCGTGACGGATGCGGCCGGCGAGGCCCGTGAGGTGCTGCGCGGCGTGAACCTGACGGTATCCGCCGGCGAGACGCACGCGATCATGGGGCCGAACGGGTCGGGCAAGACCACGCTGGCCTATGCGATCGCGGGCCACCCCCGGTACCAGGTCACCCAGGGCTCGATCACGCTGGACGGCGAGGACGTCCTGTCGATGAGCGTGGACGCCCGGGCCCGGGCCGGCCTGTTCCTGGCCATGCAGTACCCGGTCGAGGTGCCCGGCGTATCGGTGGCCAACTTCCTGCGCACCGCGGTCACCGCGGTGCGCGGCGAGGCACCCAAGCTGCGCACGTTCGTCAAGGAGATGAACGCGGCGATGGAGGACCTGGCCATGGACCCGGCGTTCGCCCAGCGCAACCTCAACGAGGGCTTCTCCGGCGGCGAGAAGAAGCGGCACGAGATCCTGCAGCTGCAGCTGCTCGACCCCAAGATCGCGATCCTGGACGAGACCGACTCCGGGCTGGACATCGACGCCCTGCGCATCGTCTCGGCCGGGATCAACAAGTTCCGTGAGAACTCCGAGCACGGCGTGCTGCTGATCACCCACTACACGCGGATCCTGCGGTACGTGCAGCCGGACTTCGTGCACGTGTTCGTAGGCGGCCGGATCGTCGAGGAGGGCGGCTCCGGGCTGGCCGAGGAGCTCGAGTCGAGCGGCTACGAGCGCTTCCTGACTGCGGGCGCGACGGCATGACGGCCGCCGGGGAGGTCACCACGGCGGGCGAGCTGGACACCGACGCCATCCGGGCTGACTTCCCGATCCTCGGCCGGGCGGTTCGCGGCGGGAACCCGCTGATCTACCTGGACTCCGGCGCCACCTCGCAGAAGCCGCGCCAGGTGCTCGACGCCGAGCGCGACTTCTACACCATGCATAACTCGGCGGCGCATCGCGGCGCTCACCTGCTGGGCGAGGAAGCGACGGACGCCTACGAGGGCGCCCGGGTTCGGGTGGCCGACTTCATCGGCGCCGACCCCGGCGAGATCATCTTCACCAAGAGCGCGACCGAGGCACTGAACCTGGTGGCGTACGCGATGAGCAACGCCGCCACCGCGGGGCCCGAGGCGGCCCGCTTCCGGGTCGGCCCCGGCGACGAGGTGCTGGTCACGGAGATGGAGCACCACGCCAACCTGGTGCCCTGGCAGCAGCTGTGCCTGCGCACCGGCGCCACGCTGCGCTGGTTCGGCGTAACCCCCGATGGCCGCCTGGACCTCAGCAACGCCAGCGAGCTGATCACCGACCGGACGCGGCTCCTGGCGGTGACGCATCAGTCCAACGTCACCGGCGTTATCCCGCCGGTGGCGGAGATCGCCCGGCTGGCTCATGCCCGCGGCGCGCTGGTCGTGGCGGACGGCGCGCAGTCGGTCCCGCACCGGCCCGTGGACGTGACCGAGCTCGGGGCGGACTTCCTGGCCTTCTCCGCGCACAAGATGCTCGGCCCCTCGGGCATCGGCGTGCTGTGGGGGCGGCGCGAGCTGCTGGAGGCCATGCCGCCGTATGTCTCCGGCGGGTCGATGATCGAGGTCGTCCGGATGGAGGGCTCGACGTTCCTGCCGCCGCCGGAGCGGTTCGAGGCGGGCGTGCCCCCGGCCGCGCAGGCCGTCGGGCTCGCCGCGGCCTGCGACTACCTGGACGGACTGGGCATGGACCGGGTGGCGGCGCACGAGGAGGAACTGACCTCCCGCGCCCTGGAGGCGGTGGCGGCCATCCCCGGCCTGCGCGTGCTCGGCCCGCTCACGACGGCCGACCGCGGCGGTGCGCTGTCCTTCGTGGTCGACGGCATCCACCCGCACGACGTGGGCCAAGTGCTGGACGAGCTCGGGATCGCGGTGCGGACCGGGCACCACTGCGCGTGGCCGCTGCACCGGGCGCTGGGCGTCCAGGCCAGCACGCGGGCGACGTTCTACCTCTACAACACCCTCGACGAGGTCGACGCGCTGGCTGACGGCATCCGCAAGGCGCAGAAGTTCTTCGGGACGGCGTCATGACCCCTGGCCGGAGCGCCGGAACGGTGCTGACCGGAACGGGGCTGACCGGAACAGGGCTGACCGGAACAGGGCTGACCGGAACAGTGGCGGGGGCGCGCTTGTTGTGGCCGGTGTGATGCAGCTCGAGTCCATGTACCAGGAGATCATCCTGGACCACTACCGTCATCCGCACCACAAGGGCCTGCGGGATCCCTTCGATGCGGAGGTTCACCACGTCAACCCGACCTGCGGGGACGAGGTCACGCTGCGCGTGACGCTGAAGGACGCGGCGGGCGAGGCGGCCGTGGCTGACGTCTCCTACGAGTCGCTCGGCTGCTCGATCAGCCAGGCCAGCACGTCGATGCTGACCGACATGGTGATCGGCAAGACCGTGGCCGAGGCGATGGACATCAACGGGGAGTTCCTGCGGCTCATGCAGTCCCGCGGCGAGACTGAGCCGGACGAGGACGTGCTGGGCGACGCGGTCGCCTTCGAGGGCGTCTCGAAGTACCCGGCCCGGATCAAGTGCGCGCTGCTGGGCTGGATGGCCTGGAAGGACGCGACCGCCCGCGCGCTGGCGGACGCCGCCACAGGATCTGCCGGCGGCAGCGAGCAGACCGACAGGGAGCAGCCATGACTGATCAGAGCACGGAACTGAGCGAGACGGCGCAGACGGCGCAGACGGCCGAGACGGCCCAGGTGGCCGAGACGGTGGGACCTGGCGGTCAGCTGACCCCGGAGACCGAGGACCTGCTCGAGGCGCTGCGGGACGTCGTCGACCCGGAGCTGGGCGTGAACGTCGTCGACCTGGGACTGGTCTATGGCGTCTCGGTGGACGAGGGCCGGATGGCCACCATCGACATGACCCTGACCAGCGCCGCCTGCCCGCTGACCGACGTCATCGAGGACCAGACCAGGGACGCCCTGGAAGGGCTCGTGGCCGATTTCCGGATCAACTGGGTCTGGATGCCGCCGTGGGGCCCGGACAAGATCACCGACGACGGCCGCGAGCAGCTGCGGGCCCTGGGATTCAACGTCTGATCCCGCCGGCTATGCTCGGGTCCATCATGACTGGCGTGCTGCTCCTTCGCGGCCGCGGCGAGGCCCGGTAATCAGCCGGTCGGCTCCTCGTCGCGGGACGTAGTACTGCGCCGACCGGTTCCACCGGTCACCACAGTCCAGGAGCAGTATTCATGAGCATCCCGCATTCGCAGCGCCCCTCAGGCATGCCTTACCGCCGCTATGGCGCCTTTCCCGCCGTCGACCTCCCCGACCGGCGCTGGCCAGCCGCCACCATCACGACCGCGCCGCGGTGGCTGTCGACCGACCTCCGGGACGGCAACCAGGCCCTGATCGACCCGATGAACACCGCCCGCAAACAGGCGATGTTCGAGCTGCTGGTCCGGATGGGCTACAAGGAGATCGAGGTCGGCTTCCCGGCGGCCAGCCAGACGGACTTCGACTTCATCCGCGGCCTGATCGAGAGCGGATCGATCCCGGCTGACGTGCGGATCTCGGTGCTGACCCAGGCCCGGGACGAGCTGATCGAGCGCACCGTACAGTCGCTGGTGGGCACGCCGCAGGCCACGGTGCACCTCTACAACGCGGCGGCCCCGATCTTCCGCAATGTCGTGTTCGGCTGGGACGGCGACGGCCGTGAGCAGTGCAAGGCGGTAGCGGTCCAGGGCACCCAGGCGGTGATGAAGTTCGCCGAGACCTACCTGGCGGGCACCGACTTCGGCTACGAGTACTCGCCCGAGATCTTCATGGACACCGAGCTGGACTTCGCGCTGGAGATCTGCGAGGGCGTCATGGACGCCTGGCAGCCGGGGCCTGACCGCGAGATCGTGATCAACCTGCCCTGCACGGTCGAGCGCTCGACGCCGAACGTCTATGCCGACCAGATCGAGTGGATGAGCCGGAACCTGACCCGGCGCGAGCACATCGCGCTGTCGGTGCACACCCACAACGACCGGGGCACGGCGACGGCCGACGCCGAGCTGGCCGTGCTGGCCGGCGCGCAGCGCGTGGAAGGCTGCCTGTTCGGTAACGGCGAGCGGTCCGGCAACGTGGACCTGGTGACGCTGGGCCTCAACCTGTACAGCCGGGGCATCGACCCCATGATCGACTTCAGCGACATCGACGAGATCCGCCGCACGGTGGAGTACTGCAACCGGATCGGCGTGCACGAGCGGCACCCCTACGCCGGTGACCTGGTCTATACCTCGTTCTCCGGGTCGCACCAGGACGCGATCAAGAAGGGGTTCGACCACCTGGACCGAGTCGCCGCGCAGACCGGCAAGCCGGTCAGCGAGCTGCCCTGGTACATGCCCTACCTGCCGATCGACCCCAAGGACGTCGGCCGGTCCTACGAGGCGGTCATCCGGGTCAACTCGCAGTCCGGCAAGGGCGGCGTGGCCTACATCATGAAGTCCGATCACCACCTCGACCTGCCGCGCCGGCTCCAGATCGAGTTCAGCCACGTGGTCCAGCGGCACACCGACAACGAGGGCGGCGAGGTCGACGCGGCGCAGATGTGGGACTTCTTCGCGGCTGAGTACCTCTCCGGCGGACCGTTCGACCTGACCAGCTTCAGCTCGACCAGCGACGCCGGGACCGAGCGCATCGCCGCCACCGTCCGGGCGTTCGGGGTCGAGCACAGCCTGACCGGGGTCGGCAACGGGCCCATCGCCGCGTTCTGCCAGGCCCTGTCCGCGATCGACCTGGGCCTGGGCGGCGTCAGCGTGCGCGTGCTGGACTACGCCGAGCACGCGCTGACGGCCGGCCGCGACGCCGAGGCGGCCGCCTACCTGGAGATCGAAGTAGGCGACCGGGTGCTGTGGGGCGTCGGGATCAGCGAGTCGATCGTGCGGGCCTCGCTGCGCGCGGTCATCAGCGCGCTGAACCGGGCCGCGCGTACTCCGGCCGCGTGACCGGGACCGGCGGGCGGGCTCAGGCGGCGCGCAGCTCCAGCTCGGGAGCGTAGCGGCCGGTCAGCGCGGCCACGTTCATCGCGACGCGCCGGGCCAGGGCCCGCTGGCCGGCCGGCCTGGTGGCGGCGGTGCCCCGCCAGGCGGCCAGCGCAGGCTCGGCCAGCGCCCGGCCGAACGAGAAGGTCAGCGGCCACAGCAGCGCATGCGGCTGGAGGGCGGCCAGGTTGGCGGTGGCCTGCTCCGGGCGCTGGCCACCGGACAGGAAGGCCACGCCGCCCAGGGTGGCCGGCAGGCTGGCCAGCGTCGCGATCGTGGCCTCGGCGACCTGGTCTGGCGGGGCCCGGTCGCCGGACTGGCCGCCGGGCAGCGCCATGCTGGACTTGAGCACCGTGGCCCCGAACGCGACGTCATAGTCCTGCAGGGCCGTCATGACCTCCAGCAGCACGAGCGAGGTCACCGTCTGGCACTGGGCCAGCGAGTGCGGCCCGTCCATCAGCACCTCGGGCTCGACCAGCGGGACCAGCCCGGCGTGCTGGCAGTCGGCGGCGAAGCGGGCCAGCGCCTGGGCGTTGGCCCGCAGCGCCACGGCCGACGGCATGCCGAGGCCGATCCGCAGCACCGCCCGCCACGTGGCGAAGGCGGCGCCGCGGCGGGCGAAGTCCTGCAGCCGCGGCGGCAGGCCGTCCAGCCCCTCGGTCACCACCTCGCCCTGGCAGCCGGCCAGCGGCCGGGTGCCGGCGTCCGCCTTGATGCCGGGCAGCATGCCGGCCCGCCTGATCGCGGCGGGAAACGAGGTCCGGTCGGCCAGTCGCTGCCCGAAGGTCTCCTCGCAGAGGATCACCCCGCTGATCCCGCCGGCCAGCGCCGGGGTGGTCACCAGCAGCTCGCGGTAGGCCAGCCTGCTGGCCGCGGTCGGCTCGAGGCCGGCCGCCGCCAGGCGCGCCGACATGGTGGCGATGCTCTCGTCGGCGGCCAGGATGCCCTGGCCGGGGGCGACGAGCGCCGCCGCGATGGCGGTGAGGTCCCTCATGGGCCGGCTCCCTCCGAAGGGGCTGCAGGTCCCGAACGTAACGGAGCCGCCGGCGGGCGGCTTCCCCCCAGCCGGTGAAGTCGCGGGTGATCTGGGCCCGGCTACCCGGCTTCACCCGCGGGCTCACCGTCTGGGGGGAAGCGCCGCCGCCCGGCGGCGGCTTACGGTCATTGTGGTCGGCCACCTCTGCCGCCCGCCAGGAGGTAGCGTGACCGCCCATAAGTCGATCAGGCTGCAGCGCAGCCAGGCCGTCCGGCCGGGCCGCCGTCCCGTCATGCTGGCCATCGCCGGCGACAGCGCGGCGGGCAAGACCACGCTGACGCGCGGGATCGCTGACGCGCTCGGCCCGGACCGGGCCACCGCCATCTGCGTGGACGATTACCACCGTTATGACCGGGCGGAGCGAGCGGGCCTCGACATCACCGTGCTGAACCCCGCGTGCAACTACATCGAGGTGATGGAGCAGCACCTGCAGCTCCTGGCCCTCGGCCGGCCCGTGCTCAAGCCCGTCTACGACCACGCGACCGGCCAGCTGAGCCGGCCGGTCCTGGTCGAGCCGCGCGAGTTCGTGCTCGTGGAAGGGCTGCTGCCGCTGCACAGCAAGCTGGCCAGGGCCTGTTTCGACATCACGGTGTACCTGGACCCGCCGGAGGAGATCAGGCGCAGCTGGAAACTGCGCCGCGACACCGCCGAGCGCGGGTACACGCCCGAGCAGGTGCTGGCGGAGCTGAACCGGCGGGAGCCTGAGTCGGCGGCCTATATCCGGCCGCAGCGTCAGTGGGCCGACATCTGCGTGCAGTTCGCCCCCATCGCGGGCCGCCCGGCCGGCGAGAGCTCGGTGCTGTCGGCCGAGCTGCTGCTCCGGCCGACGGCCCGGCACCCCGACCTGTCCGGGGTGCTGACCGACGACGACCGGCGCACCGTCCATCTCAAGCTGATCCGGGACGCCGACGGCCGGCCGGTCGACGCGCTGCACATCCACGGCTACGCGCCGCGGGAGGACGCCCGGATCGTGGAGAAGGCCATCTGGGCCCAGCTGTCGCGCCGGCATGGCGCCGCGATGCCCGAGACGCTCGGCGAGCTGGCCGACGGCCGCAGCGAGCCGCTGGCGATCGCGCAGCTGCTGCTGGTCTGGCACCTGCTGGAGGCCCTGGAGTGACGGTCGCCGGCGTGACCGGCGGGCCGCCTGGTCAGGCGCCCGCGGCTGGGTACCTTTCAGGTATGAGTTCCGGTGCCGCGGCGCTGCCCGTCAGGCTGGTGATCGTTGATGATCACCAGATGGTGCTCGACGGCCTGCAGGCGATGCTCCGGCCCTACCGCGAGCAGGTCGAGGTGGTGGGGGAGTCCAGCGACGCCCGGGCGGCCGCGGAGCTCGTCAGCGCCCTGCAGCCGGACGCGGTCTTGCTGGACGTGCGCCTGCGCGGCACCAGCGGGCTGGACCTGTGCACCGAGATCCTGTCCCGGGTGCCGGGCTGCAAGGTGGTCTTCCTGACCGTCTACGACGATGAGCAGTACCTGTTCCAGGCCCTCCGGGTCGGGGCGTCCGGTTTCCTGCTCAAGCGCATCCGCGGCGGGGAGCTGGTCGACCACCTGGCGCGCATCTGCGAGGGCGAGGTGCTCATCGATCCCGCGCTGGCCGGGCGGGTCGCGCTGTCGGCGGCCCGGCTGCGCAGCGGCGAGTTCTGGCCCGGCGCCCACCTGGGCCTCACGCACCGGGAGAGCGAGGTGCTCGCGCTGCAGGTGGCGGGGCTGACCAACCGGGCCATCGCGGCCAAGCTGGTGGTCAGCGAGGAGACCGTGAAGACTCATTCCCGCGGCGTCTACCGCAAGCTGGGCGTATCCGACCGGGCCGGCGCCGTGGCCGCCGCCCTGCGCGAGGGAGTGTTCCGCTGAGCCCGGCCGCCGGCACCGGCCCGGAGCGCGAGGTCCGGCTGCTGACCCGGGTCATCGAGACAATCTCGGCCGGCCTGGACCTCGACCTGATGCTGCGCGGCGTCACGCGGCTGGTCACGGAGACGACGGACACGGACGTCTGCTTCGTGCACCTGCTGGATGAGAGCGGCGGGCGGCTCCGCCTGCGCGGGGCGACGCCGCCATTCGACTCGATGGTCGGCAAGGTCGAGCTCGAGGCCGGGGAGGGCATCGCCGGCTGGGTGGCCACGCACGGCGAGCCGGTGGTGATCGTGGACAACAAGACCGCCGACTCGCGCTACCGCTACATTCCCGCGCTGCGCGGCGAGGACTACACCTCGATGGTCTCGGTCCCCGTCGTGACGCCGCTCGGCCATCTGGTCGGCGTCCTCAACGTGCACACCAGGACGCGGCGGGAATTCGCGCCCTCCGACGTCCATATGCTCCGCTCGGTGGCCGGCCTGGTGGCCGGAGCCATCGAGAACGCCCGGCTGCATCACCGGCTGGCCGAGCGCGAGGAGGCGCTGGAGCAGTTCGCGGAGCAGACGATGGAGTGGCAGGAGCACGAGAGCAGGCGGCTGGCGGCCGAGATCCACGACGGCATCAGCCAGCGGATCGTCAGCCTGTTCTTTCACCTGTCCGCCGCCGCGGACGCCATTCCCGGCGAGCCGGACGTCGCCGCCGACCAGGTGGCCCGGGCTCAGGATCTGGCCTCGGCCGCGCTGGACGAGACCCGGACGGCCATCGCGGGGCTGCGCCCGACGGTGCTCGACGACCTGGGCCTGGCCGCCAGCCTGGAGAGCCTGGGGAACTCGTTCCCGCCCCTGGAGGTGCGGGTCGACGCCGTCGAGTGCGCCATCCCCGAGCACATCGAGATGGCCGTCTACCGGACGGCGCAGGAGGCCCTGCAGAACGCGGCCAAGCACGCCGACGCCAGCTGCGTCCGGGTCCGGCTGTTGGCTGGCGCCGACCGGGTGGTGCTGGAGGTCACCGACGACGGGAAGGGGATGGCCGGCGCCGCCGAGCAGGCCGCGGAGGCCGGCCTGGGCGTCCGGCCCACCGGGTTCGGGCTGTCGGGCATGCGCAAGCGAGCCGAGCTGCTGGGCGGGCACCTGGTGATCTCCAGCGTGCCGGGCCGCGGCACGACCGTCACGCTGACGGTGCCGCTGAGTCAGCCCGAGGTACTGGATCCGGTGCCGCAGCCAGCCCGCCGCTGAAGACCCGGCTGCCGCGCACGTCGGCCGCGCTCAGCTCCATCAGGTCGGCCCGGCTGACCTGGCCGCCGGCGGTCACCAGTCGCCGGGCTTGCCGCAGCCGCAGCCGGTCGATGGCGTTGCGCATGCTCCGCGCGTTGGCGAAGCGCGGCTGGCTCATCCGCAGCCCGACGTACTCGCTGAAGGCCGCCGCGGCAGCGGGCGTCAGCCGGTACTGCTCCTTGTCCAGCATCAGCTCCGCTATCTGGATCAGCTCGGTCACGCTGAAGTCCGGGAAGTCGATGTGGTGGGCGATCCGCGAGGCCATGCCGGGGTTGGACCGGAAGAACACGTTCATCCGGTCGGCGTAGCCCGCCAGGATGACCACCAGGTCGGCCCGGTGCTCCTCCATGAACTGGAGCAGGATCTCGATGCACTCCTGGCCGTAGTCGCGCTCGTTGTCCGGCCGGTACAGGTAGTACGCCTCGTCGATCAGCAGCACTCCGCCCAGGGCACGCTTGAGCACCTCCTTGGTCTTGGGCGCCGTATGGCCGACGTACTGCCCGACCAGGTCGTCGCGGGTCACGCTGACCAGGTGGCCGCGCCGCAGGTAGCCCAGCTCGGCCAGCAGCCTGCCCATGTGCGTGGCCAGGGTGGTCTTGCCGGTGCCGGGGCTGCCGGTGAAGCACATGTGCAGGCTGGGCCGGGCGCTGCTCAGCCCGAACTGGCCCCGCAGCCGGTCGACCAGCAGCAGTGCCGCGATCTCCCGGACCCGGTCCTTGACCGGCGTCAGGCCGACGAAGTCACGGTCCAGCTCGCCGAGCAGGGCGGGGATGTGCAGCGCCTGCCGCTCCCGGGTGATGTCCACGGTGTCGTCGGGTCCCAGGATCTCCGGCTCCGCCGGGTCCTCCGCCGCGGCGGGCCGCTGCATCCCGAAGCCCGCGGCCGGGGCGCCGGCCGGCCTGGTCATCAGTGGCCGGCGGGGTAGCGCTCGCCCTGCGGCCGGTCGGTGGCATAGGCGTGCAGGCTGTAGCGCACCTGGCGGCCGCGGGTCTCCTGGCGCTCGAGCCGGAAGCCCGGCTCCGCTGCCGGACGGCCGACGATGAAGCTGAGCGCGGTAGTCTGCCGGCCCAGGCGCGCGTCGTAGGCGGCCAGCCGCACGTAGTGACCGGGGTGGGCGGCGCGGCAGGCAGCCACCTCCGCCATCGCCGCCGCGCCGTCGCCGACGTCGAACATCGGCAGGTCCCACATCTCCCAGTACACGTTGCGCGGATGCGGGTTGTCGGTGAACTCGATGGCGATCGACCAGCCCTGGCTGACCGCGTACTGCGCCTGCGCCTCGATCTCGGCGTCGGTGAGGTCGGGCAGGAAGGAGAATGTTCCCTGAGTAACGCGCATGAGCAGGCTCCTGAACCTATCGGGAGAGAGTGATCTAGCGAGACGGCGTGACGACCAGGTCCGGGGTGTCGGTCGCCTCGTAGTTGAAGGAGATGGCGCCCCAGGTGTCCAGGGCGACCTGGAGCTCCCGTGAGTGCTTGGCCGCGGCGGCCAGGATGTCGTCGCCCTCGGCGCGGAAGTCGCGGCCCTCGTTGCGGGCCTTGATCATGGCCTCGACGGCGATCCGGTTGGCCGTGGCCCCCGCGGCGATTCCCATCGGATGACCGATCGTTCCGCCGCCGAACTGCAGGATGACGTCCTCGCCCAGGTAGCCCAGGAGCTGGGCCATCTGCCCGGCGTGGATGCCGCCCGAGGCCACCGGCATGGTGCCGGGCATCGAGCCCCATTCCTGCTCGAAGTAGATCCCGCGGGACAGGTCGAGCGGGATGGTCTGCTCGCGCAGCGTGTCGTAGTAGCCCGCGACCATGGCCGGATCGCCTTCTAGCTTCCCGACCACGGTGCCCGCGTGCAGGTGGTCCACGCCTATAAGGCGGCACCACTTGGAGATGACCCGGAAGCTGACGCCGTGGGCCTTCTGCCGCGTGTAGGTGCCGTGGCCGGCCCGGTGCAGGTGCAGCAGCACGCCGTTGGCCCGGGCCCAGTTCGACATCGAGTGCAGCGCCGTGTAGCCGACGGTCAGGTCGACCATGACGATGACGCTGCCCAGCTCGCGGGCGAACTCCGCGCGCTCGTACATGTCCTCCATGGAGGCGGCCGTGACGTTGAGGTAGTGGCCCTTGACCTCGCCGGTCTGCTCGGCGGCCCGGTTGACGCCCTCCATCGCGAACAGGTACCGGTCCCGCCAGCGCATGAATGGCTGGGAGTTGATGTTCTCGTCGTCCTTGGTGAAGTCCAGGCCGCCGCGCAGCGCCTCGTAGACCACGCGGCCGTAGTTCCGGGCCGACAGCCCGAGCTTGGGCTTGGTCGTCGCCCCGAGCAGCGGGCGGCCGTACTTGTCCAGGTACTCGCGCTCCATCACGATGCCGTGCGGCGGCCCGCGGAAGGTCTTGACGTAGGAGAGCGGAATCCGCATGTCCTCCAGCCGCAGCGAGCGCAGCGCCTTGAAGCCGAAGACGTTCCCGATGATCGATGAGGTCAGGTTCGGGATCGAGCCCTCCTCGAAGAGGTCGATGTCGTAGGCGATGTAGGCGATGTACTCGCCGTCCCGGCCCGGCACGGGGTCGACGCGGTAGCACTTGGCCTGGTAGTGGTCGTAAGCGGTCAGGCGGTCGGTCCAGACCACCGTCCAGGTGGCCGTCGATGACTCGCCGGCCACCGCGGCGCCCGCCTCGTGCGGGGGCACGCCCGGCTGCGGCGTGATCCGGAACGCGGCCAGGATGTCGGTGTCCTTCGGCACGTAATCCGGCTCGTAGTACCCCATCTCCGCATAAGGGATAACGCCCGCGCTCCAGCGATCCTGTCCGGTAGCCATGCTGCCCTCCCTGTCCGGCCGGGCCGTGGTCGGCTTCAGCCGCATCACTGCCAGCATGGCCCGGCAGACAGTTCAGTGTCTAACTATTGTTTCGCGCTCACTCATAAGTCTTGCTTTATGAGTGAGCGCGGTTGCCCGCCGCCTCAAAGCCGCCCGAGCGCAGCGCCCCCTCGACCAGCCAGGCCGCCGTGGCCGTCAGTGGCCCCGGCCGGGTGACCAGGTGCCAGTCGCGGTGCAGCGGCGTGCCGGGCACGGGCAGCTCGGCCAGCCGCCCGGCGGCGGCCTCGGCCTCGATGGCATCCCGGGAGACCAGCGTGACGCCCAGGCCGACGCCCGCCGATTCCCGGATCGCGCCGTTCGAGCCGACCGTCAGCGTCAGCGGCGCGATGTCCAGATCGGCCAGCAGGGCCTGCGTCGCGGCCCGGATGCCCGATCCTGGCTCGCGCAGCAGCCAGGTCTGCCGGGCCAGCCAGGTCAGCAGGGCCTGGTCAGCGGCTGGCCCGTTGCTGGTCCCGCCGCCTGCCCGGCCGCCTGACCCGGCCCGGCCGCCTGCCCGGCCGCCTGACCCGGCCCGGCCGCCTGCCCGGCCACTTGACCCGGCCCGGCCGGGCAGGGACGGGGCGGCGACCACGACGAGCTGATGCGGCCGGACGGCCTGGACCGTCACCTCCAGGCCGGGCTGAGGCCGGCCGCCGATCAGGAGGTCGACCTGATGCTGCTCCAGCAGCGCGGTGACCCGCTCCCGGTTGCCGGCCTCGAGCAGCACGCCGACGTCGGGATGGCGGCGGCGGAAGCCGGCCAGGAGGGCGGGCACGATCTGCTCGGCCGCCGTGGTGACCGCTGCGATGCGCAGCTCGCCGTGCTCGGGGTCAGCGGCCGCGGCGGCGGCCCGCCCGGCCTCGCCCAGCAGGCCCAGGGCCCGGCGGACGTGGTCGGCGTAGGCTGCGCCGGCCGCCGTCAGCCGCAGCCCGCGCCCGTCCGGCTGCACCAGCTGGAGCGCCAGTGCTCGCTGCAGGGTGGCCAGCGACGCGGAGACGGCCGCCTGGGTCACGACCAGCTCGGCTGCCGCCGCCCGGACCGAGCCGTTGTCAGCGACGGCCAGGAAGGAGCGCAGCTGGTTCAGGGTCACCATCGGCGGGTCCTCCCTGGTGGGCGCGGACTCGGGACAGCGCCGTTACTGCGCCTGGTCACGGGCTAATAATAAGGATTCAGTTAGCTAACTTCGTTGACTCCTAAGCTATCAGCGGTCAGCGCGGCGGCTGGACCGGGCCGGCTTGCTTCGTGGCCGGCCGCGGAGCATGCTCGGTCATCGAGAGGCCGGGGGAGGTGCGCATGGCCGAGTCGGTGGCGGCCATGGAGCAGGTAGCCAGTCAGGTCAGGGCGGCCGGTCCGGCGGCTCCCGGTCCGGCGGCTCCCGGTCCGGCGGCTCCCGGTCCGGCGGCTCCCGGTCCGGCGGCTCCCGGCCCGGCGCCGGGAACGCGCCTAGTGCGGGGCCGGCGCAGCGGGTCAGGCGGTCGCGGGCCGGGGCGCGGGCAGCCCGACAGTGCGCTGGTAGAACGGCGCGGCGGCCGCGTCGATCCAGCGATCAATGACGTCGGGCTCGCCCTCGCCGGGAAAGGTCACGTCGATCGGCCAGCCGATGCCGCGCGGGCTGGCGGTCACCGCGTCCTGGATCGCCGCCGTGGCCGCTGTCCGGGCTGCCTCGTCGGCGGGGTCATCCAGCGCCACGGAGATCACCATGCCCTCGCCGGAGCGCTCGACCGAGAGCCAGGCCGCCGCGGCCTGCCAGGCCGCGCGCACCCCGGCCAGCCGGATCTGGATCGCGGCCAGCAGGTCGGCGGGCGGCGCGGGCAGTGGCCCGACGCTGACCAGGCGGCCGCCGACCGTGACGCGCTCGGCGGCCAGGTAGGCCACGCCCGGCGGGTAGACCGGCACGCTTTCGCTGGCGCCCGGGTTGAGGGCGATGCCCAGCGCCCTTGGCAGGCGCCGGGCCAGGTCGGCGGTCCGGACCACGGCGTGCGGCAGCACCGCCACGCGCTGGCCGGCGGCCAGCTCCTGCGTGGCGCGCACCAGCCGGGCGGCCGAGGTGTAGGCAGGCACGAACGCGCTGCCCAGATAGCGGACGGTCGGCAGGTACACCGCCGAGCCGTCGGTCACCGGGCGCCCGTCGCCGGGCAGCGGCAGCCAGAGCCGGCCCCGGCTCAGGACGTCGAGCAGCTCGCCCAGCCGGTCCGGATCAGCCACCGCGCCGGCCAGGGCCCGCTCGACGGCGTCATCCTGGTTGCCGGTGCTGATCACCACGCCGGCCTGGGCGAGGACGGCGGGGCGGCGGGTCATGACAGTGTTGTCTGCCACGACGTGGTCATCCGTGACGATGCTCAGCTCGGGTGACTCCATGTTACGGATAGTAGGCGTTCAAGAGCGGTGGGTAATGGAAAACGGGTCACCTGGCGTAACGCGCTGGCTGGACATCGCGCCCGACCGGCTGGCCGCCTGGCTGGAGTCGTTCGGGCAGCGGCACGGAACGGTCACGGCCGAGGCTGAGCCGCAGCCGCTGGCGCGCGTGGTCACCTTCCGCGCCACTGATGGCTCGGTGGCGCAGTGCCATATCCCGTTTCCGCCGCTGCCGGCGGGCGCGGCGGACGGGACTGACCACGCGGCGCTCGCCGGGCGGATCGCGGCGCACGCGTGCGCCGCGCGGGTGGTGGGCGTCCTACTGGTCCGGCTGGGCGGCTACGCGGCCGGGGTGTTCGCGGGCCCCGATCAGCAGCTGGTCGCGTCCAAGGTCGGCTCCCGGCTGGTGCACGGCCGCAGCGCGGCCGGCGGCACGTCGCAGCGACGCTTCGCGCGGCGCCGCGAGAAGCAGGCCAGCGAGGCACTCACGGCGGCCGCGAGCACCGCGGCGGCGGTCTTCGGGCCGTATGCCGGCCGCCTCGACGCGGTCGTGCTGGGCGGCGACAAGCGCGCGATGTCGGGCCTGGGCAGCGACCCGCGGCTGCGGCCCTACCTGGACCTGGCCGTGGACCGGTTCCTCACCGTGCCCGACCCGCGGCTGGCGGTGCTGCGCGGAACGCCGCGCATGTTCCGCGCCATCCAGATCCGCCTCACCGAGCCACCCCGCCCGCCAGAGCCCCGCCTCCCAGCTAGCGGCCCTGGGTGATCACGACCGTTTTACCGCGCTATGTGCGGAAAAACGGTCGTGATCACGCTGCTACAGCTTCGTGGATGGTGCAGGAGGGCCCGCAGCGACGCAGGCGGACCTGCGTGCCGCGTTGCCGCAGGATCTCGGCTACCTGACAGGCGACGAGGCATGGTCGCACGGTCACGTCCGCCCAGTTGTAGCGCAGCGTCAGGAGGCCGACGGTGGCATGCGCGTTGTCCCGATGCATATCCGCCCAGCGGTCCTCAATCGAGTGCGCGACCTGGCCGTCCAACTCGACGGCAAGGTCCGCGTCCTCGTAGAGGTTGTCCACGTAGCGAGTCCGCCGCCCAAGGACGAACTTGGCCTGCCGGCGTGCGGCCGGAAAGCCGTGGCGCCGTTCGACGGCTGTGACATAGCGCTGCTCAAGGCCGGACATCACCCCGGAGCCGATGTCGTTCAGGGCGGCGGTCAGGCCAGCTCGCCAGCGGACTTTGGGGCGGCCATCGAGGGCGGTCTGCAGTTGGCGCGTCGTCGTCAGTCGCCGGCCTACCGCGCGGCATAGCCAGCCGAACGCGTCGTCAAAGCCGGCCGCCGCCTGCGTCAGGTCAATCACTGTCTCCTCGACCCGCGTCCTCGGCGGCAGCAGGGCCGGATGCCTGGCCTGATCGAGCCGGCTAGATCGATGAACGATCGCCCCGGGGATCAGCTCGGGATGCCGGGTTACTGGCACGGTGACGTGGATCGGCTCGTCGTGGCAGTCGGCCATTCCGTGTAACTGCGCCGCGGCCTGATGACTCAGGGCTGCGCCGGTCCCGGCTCGCAGCACGACGGCCCACAGCTGAGCATCGCGGCTGGGGACGCCCGTGAAGGTGGCGTATACGCCGGTCTGCAGGCGCTGCCAGCGGCCGGCGCGCAGTTGATTCTCGATTGTGTCCGCGCTGAGCCGACAGCTCACTGCCTGGCTCCGCGATATGACACCGGACTGTTGGCTGAGCAGGTCCTGGCAGTCCGGCGGGAGATCCATGCCCATGCCAGCCAGCGTGCACTGCGGCCAGGAAGCATGTCTCTGCCGAAGTTTGCGCTGTGGATAACAGCGATCACCTTTCCAGTCTGTGAACAACCGAGGCCAATCCCGGTGATCACGACCGTTTTGCCGCGTATGGCGCGGGAAAACGGTCGTGATCATGATCTGGGGGGCTGGAGCGGCGCGGGGGGGGCGGGCGGGCAGGGCTAAAGGCTTTGGCTGGGGGTGCGGCGGCCGGGTAAACTGGGGTCATGCATCCGCTCCTGCGCTGACGGCGCACCCTGGGTGAACTCGCCCCCAGGTGAACTCTGTCCGCGTGATGCCCGCTGCGCCCGTGCTGGATCCCTCCTGACGTACTGGATCCCTGATCACGCGCGCGGCATTTCTCTGGAGCGAATTTCCCATGATCTCGGCCCACGATGTGGAGTTGCGCGCGGGTGCGCGCCTGCTGCTGGACTCGGTGTCCTTCCAGGTCGCCGCAGGTGACAAGATCGGCCTGGTCGGCCGGAACGGCGCGGGCAAGACCACCCTGGCCAGGGTGCTGGCCGGCGAGGGTCAGCCGGCCGCCGGGACCGTGAAGGTCGGCGGCACCGTCGGCTACCTGCCGCAGGACACCCGAGTCGGTGATCTGGAGGCGCTGGCCGTCGACCGGATCCTGTCGGCGCGGGGCCTGGACGCCCTGCTCGTCGGCCTGCGGGCCGCCGAGCACGAGATGGCCAGCACCGACCCGTCGCGCCGGGACGCCGCCGTCCGCCGCTACGGTCACCTGGAGGAGCGGCTCTCGGTGCTCGGCGGCTACGCGGCCGAGTCGGAGGCCGCGTCGCTGTCGGCCAGCCTCGGCCTGCCGCAGAAGGTGCTCCGGCAGCCGCTGCGCACGCTGTCGGGCGGCCAGCGGCGCCGCGTGGAACTGGCCCGGATCCTTTTCGGCGGGTCGGAGACGCTCCTGCTCGACGAGCCGACCAACCACCTAGACGCCGACTCGGTGTCCTGGCTCCGGGACCACCTGCGGTCCTTCCGCGGCGGCCTGGTCGTCATCAGTCACGACACGGCGCTGCTGGAGAAGGTGGTCAACAAGGTGTTCTACCTCGACGCCGACCGCTCCACGCTGGACGTGTACAACCTGGGCTGGAAGTCGTACCTCGACCAGCGGGAGACCGACGCGCGGCGCCGTCGCCGGGAGCGCCTGAACGCCGAGCGGCAGGCTACCGCCCTGCAGTCGCAGGCCGACAAGATGCGCGCCAAGGCCACCAAGGCCAAGGCGGCGCAGAGCATGGCCAGGCGCGCCGAGAAGCTCCTGGCGGGCGTGAGCGCCGACCGGGCGCCGGATCGGGTGGCCCGGCTGCGCTTCCCGGTCCCGGCGCACTGCGGGCGGACCCCCGTCACGGCCCGCGGCCTGACCAAGTCCTACGGCTCGCTGGAGGTCTTCACCGGCGTCGACATGGCGGTCGACAAGGGGTCGCGGGTGGTGGTTCTCGGGCTCAACGGGGCCGGCAAGACCACCCTGCTGCGGCTGCTGGCCGGAGTCGAGGAACCGGATGCTGGGGAGGTCCTGCCCGGGCACGGGCTGCGGCTGGGTTATTACGCCCAAGAGCACGAGACATTGGATAACGAGCGGACCGTTCTGGCCAGCATGCGTTCCGCCGCCCCCGACTTGACTGAGGCGGATCAGCGCGGCATCCTCGGCTCGTTCCTTTTCTCGGGTGATGATGTGGCCAAACCGGTCGGGGTCCTGTCGGGTGGCGAGAAGACCAGGCTGGCGCTCGCCCTGCTGGTCGTGTCGGGCGCGAACGTGCTGCTCCTCGACGAGCCGACGAACAACCTGGACCCGGCCAGCAGAGCCGAGATCCTCGGCGCGCTGCGTCGCTACCAGGGGGCGATTGTGCTGGTCACCCATGATGAGGGGGCCGTGGAGGCGCTCCAGCCGGAGCGCGTCGTGCTGCTTCCCGACGGCATCGAGGATGCCTGGAGCGAGGAGCTGGGGGACCTGGTGGCGCTGGCCTGAGAAAGGGCCGCCTGCCCGATCGGGTTCAGAAGCCAGATCTTTTTGCTTCCGTGTGGGTAGCCGATCCCGGGCTGATGCGTGATCATGGCGGAGATACGGTAACGCTGGGGTCACTTCAGTTCACCGGGAGGAACGCGTGACGGAGACGCTAAAGAAAGGTACCCGAGTTACTGGTGCGGACCGGACCAAGCTCGCGTCGGATCTCAAGAAGAGATACAACTCCGGCGAGAGTATTCGGTCGCTGGCCGCGTCCACCGGGCGGTCCTATGGCTTCATTCACCGGATCCTGTCGGAGAATGGGGTGACGCTGCGGGGCCGGGGCGGAGCCACCAGAGGCAAGGCGAAGGCGAAGCGCTGATACGGTCGGTCTTGTTACCCGTCAGGGGTTGGTTACACAGTCGGGCGCCGCCTGCCCTGACTCCCGGGAGGGCTGGCAGTGATGAATTCCGTGGTGGCCAGTCTCCAGGTGCCGGATCGCGCCGTTCCCGCCCTGCCTGACCCGGCCGACCTGGCCGCCCGCGGCCTGAGCGTCGAGATCAGCGACGCAGTCGCCACCGTGACGCTGAGCCGCCCCGAGCGCCGTAACGCGATGACGCCATCCATGTGGCACGGCCTGGCGGCCATCGGCGCCGGCCTGCCGGCCCAGGTGCGCGTGGTCCTGGTCCGCGGCGCCGGGCCGTCCTTCTGCGCGGGGATTGACCTGCGCCTGTTCTCCGAGCAGGGCGTGCCCGGCGAGGACCGGGTGCCGAGCGTCGCCGACCCCGGTTTCGAGGACTGGGTCGCGAGCTGCCAGGCCGGATACACCTGGCTGCGGGACCCCGCCATCGTCTCGGTGGCCGTCGTCCAGGGACACGCGATCGGCGCCGGCTGTCAGCTCGCGCTGTCCTGTGACCTGCGGGTGCTGGCGCAGGACGCCAGCCTGTGCATGAAGGAGCCGGCCCTCGGGCTGGTGCCCGACCTGACGGGGACCAAGCCACTAGTCGACATCGTCGGCCTGCCGCGGGCGCTGGAGATGTGCCTGACCGCCCGGGCCGTCGGCGCGCGCGAGGCCGCTGAGCTCCGGCTGGCCGAGCTGGTCGTGCCCAACGCCGAGCTCGACGGGGCCGTGGCTGACCTGGTGGCGGCGCTGCTGGCCACTGACGCCGCGGCGTCCCGGGCGACCAAGGCCCTGCTGACCCAGGCGGCGGCGGGCGGGACGCTGGCGGAGCAGGCCGCGGCGGAGCGCCGGGCCCAGGCCCGGCTGCTGCGCTCTAAGCTCGCGCAGTAGCAGCCCAGCGCTGTTGCAGCCGCGGGCGGCGCGGCCGGAGTGCGGCAGGCGGCGCTTCGCCGTGAGCTGACACGGGAAGATCTGGGATGCCAGATGGGTTCACCGCCGTATGTCCATGAGTAGCTGGCAGACCATGCGGTCGTTCACCCGTGACCGGTCCATCACCAGCCAGCGGCTCAAGCCGGGCAGCGTCCGCAGGATCGTGTCGTACGCCCGTCCCTACCGCGGTTCCCTGGCCCTGTTCCTGACTGCGGTGGTGCTGGACGCGGTGGTCATGGTGGCGGTGCCGCTGCTGCTCAAGGTGATCATCGATCAGGGCATCCTGGCCAAGGACACCGCCCTGGTCATCGGGCTGGCCGCGGTGGCGGCCGGGCTGGCCGTGCTGGACGCGCTGCTGACCCTGGCCCAGCGCTGGTTCTCCTCCCGGATCGGCGAGGGCCTCATCTACGACCTGCGCTCGCAGGTGTTCGAGCACGTGCAGCGGCAGCCGATCGCCTTCTTCACCCGGGCGCAGACGGGTTCCCTGGTCAGCCGGCTGAACAGTGACGTGATCGGCGCCCAGCAGGCGCTCACCTCCACGCTGTCATCGGTGGTGTCCAACGCCGTCTCGCTGGTCCTGGTCCTGATCACGATGCTCGTGCTGTCCTGGCCTGTCACCGTCATCTCGCTGCTGCTGGTCCCGCTGTTCGTCATCCCGGCCCGGCTCGTGGGCCGCCGCCTGCAGCGGCTGACCAGGGAGTCGATGCAGCTGGACGCCCAGATGGGCTCCATGATGACCGAGCGCTTCAACGTGGCCGGGGCCATGCTGGCCAAGTTGTTCGGCCGGCCGCGCGAGGAGTCCGAGGTGTTCGCGGGCCGGGCGGCCCGGGTGCGCGACATCGGCGTGGTCCAGTCCATGTACGGCAGCTCGCTGTTCATCGCGCTGAGCCTGCTCGCCTCGCTGGCCACCGCCGTGATCTACGGGGTGGGCGGGGACCTGGTCATCCGCGGCACCATCAACATCGGCACGCTGGTGGCCCTGACGCTGCTGATCGGCCGCCTCTACGGGCCCATCACCGCCCTGTCCAACGTCCAGGTCGACGTCATGACGGCGCTGGTCAGCTTCGACCGCGTGTTCGAGGTGCTGGACCTCAAGCCGCTCATCGAGGACCGGCCGGACGCGACCGCGCTGCGGCTGGCCGGGCAGGCCGGGTCGCAGCCGGGCGACCCCGCCGCCACCATCGACTTTGATCACGTGTCGTTCCGTTACCCGACCGCGGCGGAGGTGTCGCTGGCCTCCCTGGAGTCGATCGCGCTGCCGAGTCCCGAGCGGGCCGACGCGGGCCAGGGCGTGCTGCACGACATGAGCTTCCGCGCTGCCGCGGGGCAGCTGACCGCCCTGGTCGGGCCGTCCGGCGCCGGCAAGACGACCATCACCCACCTGGTGTCCCGGCTCTACGACCCGGAGGTCGGCGAGGTCCGCATCGGCGGCACCGACCTGCGGGAAGTGACTCAGGAGTCGCTGCACGACGCGGTCGGCGTGGTGACGCAGGATGCGCACATGTTCCACGACACCATCCGGGCCAACCTGCTGTATGCCCGGCCCGAGGCGTCGCCGGAGGACCTGGCCCAGGCCTGCCGAGCGGCACAGATCTGGGACCTGATCTCGGTACTGCCCGACGGGCTCGACACCGTGGTGGGGGACCGGGGCTACCGGCTGTCGGGCGGCGAGAAGCAGCGGGTGGCCCTGGCCCGGCTGCTGCTCAAGGCGCCGGCCGTGGTCGTGCTCGACGAGGCCACCGCGCACCTGGACTCCGAGTCCGAGGCGGCCGTGCAGCGCGCCCTCAAGGCGGCGCTGGCGGGCCGGACCTCGCTGGTCATCGCGCACCGCCTGTCGACGATCCGGGAGGCTGACCAGATCCTGGTCATCGAGGACGGCCGGGTTCGCGAGCGCGGGCGGCACGAGGAACTGCTCGCCGTCGACGGCCTGTACGCGGAGCTGTACCGGACTCAGTTCGCCCGCCAGGAGCCGGCCGCGCTGGCCTGACCGGCCGTCCTTCGGGGCGCCGGTGCGCCAGGGCGGCGGCCAGGCCAGCGCGGCCGTGCAGCAGGATGAGGCAGTGGACACTGAGTCGCTGGACACTGAGTCGTTCCTTGCCGTGGCCAGTGAGCTGCTGGCCGTGCCCTCGACCGCCGACCGGCCCGCGGAGCTGCGCCGGGCGCTGGAGGCCGTGCTCGGCTTCGTGGGGCCCGGCTTTACCGTCGAGCGGTTCGAATCGGGCGGCAAGCCCGGCGCGCTGGTCTACCGGGGCGCGACCCGGCCGCATTTCCGGGTCATCCTCAACGCGCACCTCGACGTGGTGCCGGCGCCGCCGGAGCAATTCCGGCCGCGCCGCGACGGCCAGCGCCTGTACGCCCGGGGAGCCCAGGACATGAAGGTGTCCGCACTGGTCGAGGCCCTGGTCTTCCGGGAGCTGGCCGCCGGGCTGGACTACCCGCTGGCGCTCCAGCTCGTGACCGACGAGGAGGTCGGCGGGCGCGACGGCACGGCGTACCAGCTTGAGCAGGGCGTCCGCGGCGACTTCGTCATCATCGGGGAGCACAGCGGGCTGCGCATCGTGACCGACTCCAAGGGCCGGGCCAGCGCCACCTTGCGGGCCGTGGGCCGCGGCGGTCACAGTGCCTACCCCTGGCAGGGTGATAACGCCCTGCTGAAGCTCCAGGCCTCCATCGGCAACGTGCTGGCTGCCTACCCGGTCCCGGCGCGGGAGGAGTGGCGGACGACCGTGAACGTCGCGCGCATTCAGACTCCCAATCAGGCCCGCAACCAGATCCCCGACCTGGCCGAAGCCTGGCTCGACATCCGCTTCCCGCCGCAGGACGCGGAGCTGAACGGCAAGACCGCCGGGGAGATCGCCGCTTACCTCGATACCTTCTGCGTGCCCGGCGTCAGCGCCGAGGTCGACCAGGCTGACCCGCCGCATCACGCTTGCCAGGACAGCCCGGAGGTCCGGCAGCTGCAGCAGGCCATCACCCGCCAGGGCTACCGCCCCGACTTCCTGCGCAAGCACGGGGCGGCCGACGGGCGGTTCTACTATCAGCGGGGCATTGACGCGGTCATCTTCGGCGTGGGCGGCGACGGGATTCACGGGGCCGACGAGTACGTCGACATCGACACCATCGCGCCGTACTACCGCGCGCTCAGCGAGTTTCTGCGCGGCCTGGACCCTGGGGCCGTGTCCCCCCGCTGACCCGCCCCCCCGCTGACCGGTGAGCCCGGCGGCGGTCAGCTGCCGTAGCCCACCCGGCGCAGTTCCTGCCCGGCGATCTTCTCGATCTGAGTCAGCTGCGCGGCGCTGAGCAGCCGCCGCCAGCCGCCGGGCTCGATCGCCGGCGGCCCGGTCTGCGGCCCGGCCGGCCGGTCCCGGTCGCGCGGGGCTATCGGGTTCATCGGCGCCCCGATGAACTCCGAGATAGCGGCGGTGGACCCGCCCGGGTGCTTGATCATCTGCTCGTAGCGGAGTGTCGTCAGCTGCTCAGCGTCCAGGCTGCTGCGCAGCCGGGCCATCTTGCGCACCGAGCCGCGCCAGCGCATCGCGCATTTTCCGGCCGGCGACAGCCCCGGCCAGGCGGCCAGGTCCTGCTCGGTCTCGATGCCGAAGAACGGGTTGGGAAACTCGCTCTCCAGGCTGGCGGTGCCGCGCTTGAGGAAGCTCAGCAGCTGGGCATCGCCCAGCATCGCGGCGACGACATCGCGGCCGTCCCGGATGATCTGCACGATGCGGGCGTCAGGGAAGGCGTCCACCACCGACTCGGCGCAGTACATCAGGTCCGGGGTGGCGTCGCCGTACCGGCTGATGTCGCGTTCCTGCAGGCAGGTACCGGCGCCGTTGACCCGCCCGGTCTCGCGGCACGCGGGCGAGCAGGCCAGGCAGCTGTGCGCGGACACCTGCCAGGCCTGGGCGAAGGCATCCCGCAGCACGGTCGCGGCCGCCTCGCCCCGGCCGCGCTGGATCGACGGGCTGCGCGCGAACGCGTAGACGACGCTCAGCACGCTCTGCTGGCCGATGGTGACGTGAAAGCCCGGCGACTGCTTCAGGGCACGAGCCAGCAGGTCCGCACCCGAGTACGGGGCTCCGATGATGAAGACCGGATTGCGGACCTTGCGGCCGTTAACGACCAGGATATGCGGACGGGGTGGCATGGCTACCCATCAGTGTGACATTGCCCGGGCAGCGCGGCGGCCAGTGCGATTGATCGTGATGACCGCTGGGTGCGAGTGTTACAACTGCGTGGCGGCGGGGCGGCCTGCGGGCACCCGGCAGTGGTGGCCGGCGTGATTGTCCAGGTTCAGCGCGGCCTGGATCAGCGGCACGTGACTGAACGCCTGCGGGGTGTTGCCGACCTGCCGCCCGTACCGGGGGTCGTACTCCTCGCTCAGCAGCCCGAGGTCGTTGCGCAGCGCGAGCAGCCGCTCGAACAGGGCCACGGCCTCGTCGTAGTCGCCGATCAGGTGCAGCGCGTTGACGAGCCAGAAGCTGCAGGCCAGGAAGGCGCCCTCACCTCCGGTCAGGCCGTCGACTTCGGTCGTCGTGCCGGCCACGCCGGCCGAGCCGTCGCTGGCCACCGCGGCCTGGGTGTACCGGAGCACCAGCCCGTCCCGCATCAGGTCGCGCTGGATCGCCCGGACGGTCGAGACGACGCGGGGGTCGCCGGGCGGCAGGAAGCCGACCTCGACCATCAGCAGGACCGAGGCGTCCAGCTCCGAGCTGCCGTAGTACTGGGTGAAGGTGCGGCGCTCGGCGTCGTAGCCCTGATCGCAGATCTCGGCGTGAATCTGGTCCCTGATCGTGCGCCAGCGGTCGTCCGCGCCGGTCGTGGCCAGCTCGGCCACGCCGATGGCCCGGTCGAAGGCGACCCAGGCCATGATCTTGGAGTGCACGAAGTGCCGCCGCGGCCCGCGGACCTCCCAGATACCCTCATCGGGCTCGCCCCAGTGCTTCTCCAGGAACTCCAGCAACTGCCGGACCAGGGCCCAGGTGTGCCGGTCGAAACGCAGGCCGGCTTGCTTGCCGAGAGTCATCGCGTCGATGACCTCGCCGTAGACGTCGAGCTGGCGCTGGTCCACGGCGGCGTTGCCGATCCGCACGGGCACCGATCCCTCGTAGCCGGGCAGCCAGGTCGCCTCCCACTCGGCTAGCCGCCGCTCCCCGGCCACCCCGTACATGATCTGCACGTCGCGGGGACTCCCGGCCACGGTGCGCTCCAGCCACTCGCGCCAGGCCCCGGCCTCCGCCGTGTAGCCGGTCCGCAGCAGCGCCTCCAGCGTGATGGTGGCGTCGCGCAGCCAGCAGTACCGGTAGTCCCAGTTCCGCACGCCGCCGATGTCCTCGGGCAGCGATGTGGTCGGCGCGGCCACGATGCCGCCGGTCGGGGCGTAGGTCAGCGCCTTGAGGGTGATCAGCGACCGGAGCACGGCGTCGGAGTACTCGCCGTGGTAGCTGCAGCGGGCGCTCCAGCCGGTCCAGAAGGCCCGGGTCCGGGCCAGCATCTCGTCGGCATCGGCATCGGTGACCTCGGGCGCCCCGGCGTGCGAGGGCATCCAGCACAGCACGAACGGAACCCGGTCCCCGGCCCGCACGGTAAACGCGGCCTCGTGCTGCATCCCGGCGCCGAGCAGGTGGACGGGGGTGCGCAGCCACACCGCGTCAGGCCCCGCGACCGCCGCCAGGCAGCGGTCAATGCGCCGGACCCAGGGCAGCACCTTGCCGTAGCCGAAGCGCACCCGCAGCACGCACTCCATCTCGACGGCCCCCTGGACGCCCTCCACGATCCGGACCAGCACGGGCTGCTCGCCGCGGCGCGGCGGCATGAAGTCGGTGACCAGCACGGTACCGCTCATCGTC
>Ga0208589_1000139_pt1 | contig 34455 bp, 36 predicted proteins | sample NGESurshal092012_2_FD_184486 | JGI IMG/M metagenome (GOLD analysis project Ga0208589, IMG submission 184486) | Arctic peat soil microbial communities from Barrow, Alaska - NGEE Surface sample F53-2 shallow-092012 (SPAdes) | ecosystem: Environmental > Terrestrial > Soil > Wetlands > Peat ...
GCGGGAAAACATGTGCTGGGCTCCTTTCGTTGATGCCCAGATCCGAGACTGGCAGCCGCCGCTGGAACCGCGATGCGGGTAACCTGGAAGGTGGCAGTGAGCTTGGCCGGCGCAGGCTGACGCCTACCTCTGAGACTTAGCTGAAGCCTAAGCCCGTGGCCGGGGAACCGGTGCCAGTCGCCACCGGGATAGATCACTGGCTCCCGCCTATCCGCAGTGGCTAGCGTGATCCGGTGATCTGGCCAGTGGAGCATCGAAGGACGGCGGGCGCTCAGTGGGCGCTGCCCTGCGCCTCCGGCCGCTTCGCCCGGGCGATGAGACAGCCTTCCGGGCCGCTCATGAGGTGATGGCAGCGGACGAGTTCACCTTCGGCCTTGGCCTCGAGCCCGGCATGCCGTGGAGGACATATCTCAAGATCCTGGACGATTATCGCACTGGCACGAACCTGCCAGCGGGCCTGGTTCCCCAGACGTTCCTGGTAGCTGATGTCGGCGGAGAAATCGTCGGCCGGACGTCAGTCCGTCACGAACTGAACGAGTTTCTCGAACGAGAGGGCGGCCGTATCGGCTACGGCGTCCTGCCCCGCCATCGGAGGCGTGGTTACGCAACAGAAATCCTCCGGCAGAGCCTTATCGTGGCCAGGGCCAACGGGGTCGACCGGGTACTGGTGGTCTGTGTCGACGCCAATGCCGGCTCCCGAGCAGTCATCGAAAGCTGCGGCGGCCGCCTGGATTCCGTTCTCCGCCTCGACCCGCTGATACGCAGATACTGGATCGACTGAACCGCTTTCCCGTAGCGCAGAGCTGCCGGAGTACTCGCCTAAAGAGTGCCGAGGCTATCGAGGTAAGCCCGCGCCCTGGCCGCCAGCTGGTCGACTACCTGCCCGGCTGCGCGGACCAGAGCCTCGCCAGACGGGCTCCCGCTGACGAACCACGACTCGCGGTCCTCCTCGTCTACAACCTCGGCACCGGGGACCGCCTCGAGTGCAGTGGCCATCTGCCGCCGGAGCTCGCTCTCCAGCGGCTCCTCCCGCAGGAACTCGGCCAGTGACACTTCAACACTCCAGTAAGGCTGCTCACCGAGGACGATCCTGTACGCGCTAATGCCGCGGATGTCCGCGTCATCGACCAAGCGCTCCCAGCCCTCGCCGGCATCTTCACGCAGCTCGGCGCTGGGGACCTGCTGGATTTCATCACTCACCCGCGGCATCCTACCGATTTTCGTCCCCGGCCCATGTCAAGCGTTATAACGGTCCCACGGCGCCGGTCTTCTCATCATCAGGTCCGCGGCCCCGTCGTCGCCCCAGGTTCCCAGAGCAGCAGCTTGTCGGCAGGGCCGAACCCGGCGCGCCGGTACAACGGAATGGACATCTCACTCGGGCTGGGCACCACGCGGGCGAAAGCTTTCTCATTCGCGTAGCCGAGCACGGCGTTGAGTAGCTTCGTGCCGATGCCCTGATTGCGGTACGCCGCCAGGACGAATGCGTTGCCGGGGCAAGCCAGGCCGCGAACCTCTCGTCAAAGCCAGGGTCGTCAATCTCCCCGTCCTGCTCCGCCGCCCACTCGCGGCGCAGCCAGGTGATCCCTGGCAGGTCGGCGGCTTCGGCTCTGCGGATCACCGGCTCGCTCGGTGGCCTGAAAGGCATTGGATGAGCACCATCCTTATCTGCGTCATTCCTGGTATCGTTCAGCGCAAGACAACTGGACGCGACATGATCATGTTAGGCAGCTTCCCAGGAAGATGACGCCATGAAATATACAATCCGCCTGCACAAAGAGGCAGACAACACATGGTGGGCAGAGGTTGACGAGCTAACAGGATGCTTTGCAACCGGCCAGGACCTAACAGAAGCACTAGCAAACCTCGCGGAATCTATTAGCCTTTACCTGAAGCTCACGCACGAGTAATTCCGGAAGGCTAGCGGACGCGCATCCGGAGGTTGGTCGCCAGCGGCGCCTGGGTCAGGCTGAGGCGCTCGAGCTTGACGTTGGTCCCGCCCGGCCAGCCGAACAGCCGGACGCCATCGCCGAGCAGGACGGGCGCGATGATCGTCAGGATCTCATCGAGCAGCCCCGCCTCGAGGCACTGGCGGGCGGTGCTCGCGCCGAGGACATTGACGTACTTATCGCCCGCTGCAGCCTATGATGCCCGGAACGAGGAGGCCTGCGCATGCCGGAGATGAGCGACCTGGCACCCCTGCTCTACCGGTCGCGCTGGCTCCAGTCGAGCCTGGCTGGGGAAGCCAGGAGCCGCCGTGAGCGCCCCCGATTCGACGGGCCCGAGGAGCTGACCGGCCGGCTCAGCGCCGCCCCCGGTGGCCAGTACCGCGCCGACCTGGTGGACGAGAGCGGCCACCGCGAGCAGGTGAGCTGCGACCGATGGGCGGGACCGATCCCGTTCCCCAGGCTGCTGTCGCCCGCCTGGCTGCTGGCGCACTTCGACCTGGAGTTCACCGGGGCGGCTGAGTACCTCGGGCGGCCCGGCTACAGCCTGGCGGGCAGCCGCCGCCGGGCGAGCCGGGGCCGGGACGGTGATGGCGTTACTGCCGTAGTTGATGCCGAACTCGGTGTACTGCTGCGATATGAGGTAACGGATCGCGGGCGCCGGTCCGAGAGCGCCGAGTTCACCAGCCTCGCGGTGGCGGCGGGGCCGGAGGCGGAGCCGGGCTCGCCAGATCTCAGTGACGACCAGGTCAGGTTGCTGTGCCGCAGCGCGCTCGGACCACTGCGGCTGTCGGCGGAGCTGCGGGAACGGGCCGACGTGCCGACCGCCGTCCGGTTGGGCCAGGCCGCGCTCGCCGCGACGGACCTTGGCCGCCGAACCCGCTGGCTGTGGCAGCTGGACGAGGACCCGCCGCCGATCGACCGCGCCGCCCGGCTCCAGGTCGCCCTGCCGGGCTGCTACCGGATCGACGCCATCGCGGATCCCGCGCCTGAGCCGGCCTGCCTGGCCTGCGACGGCGAGCACCTGTGGCTGGTCTACCCCGACCGCGTCGCGATCCGGCCCGGGGCGCCGCCGCCAGATGGGATCTGGCCCGTGATCGACCCGGCCTGGCTGCTGGACGGGTACCGGCTCGCGGCCGATGGCACGGCCACGGTCGGTGGCCGCCCCGGGCTGCGGCTCGTCGCCGACCCTGCCGACCTGCTCATGCGAGGCCCGCTGTCGGACACCATGCTGGGGGTGGACCGGGTGGAGGCGACGATCGACCTCGAGCTGGGGATCGCCCTGCGCCAGGTCTGCTCCCTGGAGGGCCATCCCGTCCTGGGCACGGAGCTGAGCGACGTGACGGCGCAGGTCGATCGGGCAGCGTTCCGGATCGACCCGGCGCCGGGCACCCGGGTCATCACTGGCGGGCTGCTGGCCGAGGCCGGCCGGTCCCCCGCGCGGGCCGCCTGGATGGTGGCCAGGGGCACCACCGGCATCGCCCTTGAGCTCGGGCGCCGCTGGGCCGCCAGGCCGAGGCCGTAAACCGCTCAGGTCCTCGATGATCCTGAAGCCTTTTGGGTGCCTGGGCACCTAAAAGGCTTCAGGATCACGGGGTGGACCGGCCGATCGTCAGCAGGCCGACGAAGGTGACGGTCAGCGGCGGCCAACCGAGCGAGGCCAGGCGCGCACGCACCCGGGTCAGGAACTCCGCGCTCCGGTCGGCGCCGAGCTGCCGGGTGCCGGCCTGGGAAGCCAGGTTGGCCAGGTAGTCCTCGGGCGAGTACGTGACGGTGAAGGGATAACGCCGGGCGGCCAGATCCTCGAAGAAGGCGCGGGCCTCCGGCGGCAGCGGCTCGGGCTGGATGGCCTCGGGCGGCGGGGGCGGAGCGCCGGCGAACCCGACGGCCCGGTAGTCGGCCTGGACGTCGGCCCAGAATGGATCGGCGTCATCCGGAGTGGACCAGCGGCACTCGGCCACGGCCAGGGCGCCGCCGGGGCGCAGCAGCCGAGCCGGCTTGGCGTAGCGCTGGGCGGGATCGACCCAGTGCAGGGAGTTGACGGCGACGACGGTGTCGAAACTGCCGTCAGGCGTCCAGTCCTCGAAGGAACTGGTGATGACCTCGACCTGGCCGAACCTGGCCAGCCTGGCGGTGGCCAGCCTGGCCAGGGCTGGATCCAGCTCGACGGCGGTGACCGCCAGTCCTCGCTCGGCGAGCGGGATCGTGCCCTGTCCGGTGCCGCAGCCGATCTCGAGCACCCGGTCGCCCGGGGTCAGGCCGGCCAGGCGGACCAGGCCGGTGAACAGCTGGGGCGGGCAGACGGGCCTGGTCCGGTCGAACGCCGCCGCGTCACGGCCGTACCCGCCGCGCAGCCCGAGCCGGTCGGTGTCGGGCATATTCACCGGCTCATCATGCCGCGCCGGACCCGAATTGCTCACGCGGGCATGGTTGGCCATCTTGGCTGGATGCGCAAGACCTCAGGGCTGCGTGACCCAGCCGCCGCGTTTCCGCTGGCCACCGAGCGCTACCCCTATGGCCGGGAGCGGGCCGAGGATCTGGCGGGATCTGGCGGGCATCGGGATCGCCATCGTCATCTGGGTCAGCGCGGCGTTCGCCGGCTTCGAGGGCGTCCGCAAGCTGATCGAGCACGGTCCTACGACCCACGTCGGCGCGGGCATCGCCGGGGCGGCCCTGGGCATCATCGGCAATCAGGTGGTGGCCCGCTACAAGCTGCTGATCGGCCGGCGCATCAATTCCGCCACGCTCAGCGCCGATGCCCGGCACTCCTGGCTGGACGCGCTGTCCTCCGCCGGGCCCTGGCCGGCCTGATCGCGTGGCCCTGGGCCAGCCCTGGGGCGACCCCGTGGCGGGGCTCGCCGTGACCGGCTTCATCTGCCATGTGGGTTACGAGATCACCCGCGACGTCCTGCATCGTCTCGCCGGCGGCATAGACCCAGGCGTTATAACGGCCGCCGAGGCCGCCGCCGGGTCAGTGCCCGGGGTCGTTCACGCGCATGCCAGGGCCCGCTGGACCGGACGCACCCTGCGCGTGGAGATCGAGGGCTGGGTCGACCCGGACCTGCCCGCCCGCGAGGCCGATGCCGTCGGGCGGCAGGTCGCTGAGGCGCTGACCCGCCAGCTTCCCGAGGCGGGCAGCTTCGCCCTGGGCCAGCCGCGCCGCGCCGGCCTGACCCCCTGGCCTGACCCCGGCGCCCCGCTCACCGGTGCGGCGCCAGCAGCGCGTGGTGATCGGCGCCGTCCCGGGTCTGGGGATCGGGGTGCACGAGGGCCGCGGTGAGCCGCGGCAGCGCGTGCAGGAGGTTGTGCTCGGCGCTGACCGCGGTCTGGTGGGCGTCGATCACGCTGGTACTGGCATCGACGATGACCTCGCATTCGGCCCGGAGCTGGTGGCCGATCCAGCGCAGCCGGACCTGGCCGACGCCGAGGACCCCCGGCGCGGCGAGCAGGGCCTGCTCGGCCTGATCGACCAGGGCCGGGTCGACCGCGTCCATCAGGCGCCGGTAGATCTCGCGGGCCGCCTGGCGGAGCACGATGACAATCGCGACCGTGATGAGCAGGCCGGCCGCCGGGTCGGCCCAGTTCCAGCCGAGCGCCACCCCGCCCGCGCCCAGCAGCACCGCCAGGGAGGTGAACCCGTCCGCCCGCGCGTGCAGCCCGTCGGCGACCAGCGCCGCCGAGCCGATCTTGCGGCCGACGCGGATGCGGTACCAGGCGACCAGCTCGTTGCCGGCGAAACCAGTCAGCGCCGCGAGGCAGACCGCGATCAGGCTGGACACCGGGCGCGGATGAGCCAGCCGGGTGATCGCCTCGTAGGCCGCCAGGGCGCAGGACGCGGCGATGATCGCGACGATCACGATGCCGGCCAGGTCCTCGGCCCGGCCGTACCCGTAGGTGTACCGGCGCGATGGCGGGCGGCGCCCCGCGATGAACGCGATTCCGAGCGGCAGCGCGGTCAGGGCGTCGGCGGCATTGTGCAGGGTGTCCCCCAGCAGCGCGACCGAGCCGGAGATCGCCACCACGGCCGCCTGGATCAGCGCCGTGGCCATCAGGACGGCCAGGCTGATCCAGAGCGCGCGGATGCCCTCCGCGCTGGCCTCCATCGCCGCGTCCACCTGGTCGGCGGCGTCGTGGGAATGCGGTCGGACCGCGTGCCGCAGGCGGCTGAGCAGGCCGGCCTGGCGGGCGCGCGGCTCGGAGTGGCCGTGCGGGTTCCCATGACCGTGCGGGTGGCCGCGGCCGTGCGGGTTCCCATGACCGTGCGAGTGGTCGTGGCCGCCGGGACCGGGCTGCGGGTCGCTCATCACGCCAGCATGACCCAGCGCGGCCATTGCAGCACCTCGACAACGACGACCCGAGCGCACCTGCGAGCAAGCCGCAGCAGCTACGCCGCGGCAGTCACGAGATGGGTGCCCGCTGGACCACGAGCTGGCGCATCTTCCAGGTGATGCCGGCCGCCGCGGAGCCGGCGAGGATGCCCTGCAGGTCCGCGCCCACTCGAGCAGCGGGCCCGCGAACATCTCCGCCCCGCGGGCCCGGACGAGCGCGGTGGTCATGGACAGGTACTCCCGGAAGACCTCATTCCCGGTGTCGATGCGCCCGATCTCGTCCAGCAGCAGCCGGGCGTAGATCAGCTCCAGGCAGTTACTGGGCAGCGGTTCGCGCGCCTGCCAGCGGCGATACCCGGCCCCTCCGGGAGCCGGGCGCATCGCCGAATGCGTAAGGGGCTGGCGCGGTCACTCATGGAGTCAGGGTCCGACGGTCCCGTCGATGCCCTCGCGCAGGAAGTCGGCATGCCCGTTGTGCCGGGCGTACTCCAGCAGCACGTGCAGCATCACCAGCCGCAGGGACACGTCCTCGCCCCACCGGGAGGCGTGGCGGACGATGTCCAGGGACGGTGCCGCCGCCTCGATCCGGCGGGACCGCTCGACCTCTGCCCGCCAGGCCTCGAACGCCGCCGACCGGCTGGCCGCGCTGGCGTCGTAGGCCGCCTGGAAGTCACCGGCCGGCGACCACACCAGCGGGATGTCCTCGCCGTCGATCACCTGGCGGAACCAGGTCCGCTCGACCTCGGCCATGTGCCGCACGAGGCCGAGAAGCGACAGCGTGGACGGCGGCATCGACTGGCGGCGCAGCTCCTCGTCGGAGAGGCCGTCGCACTTCATGGCGAGCGTCGCGCGGTGATAATCGAGGAATCCGCGCAGCATCTCGCGCTCCCCGGCGATGACCGGCGGGTCGATTCGCTCGGTCGGCATCGCTGGCTCCCTCCTACGGGCCCGCTGCGGGGCAGCCAGCGTACGGGACGTGGCCGAGGTCGGCGAAGCCGGGCAGGCGGATACTGGCGACCCGGCCGGACTGGTCGTAGTCGAGGGTGAACTGGACCGGGAACGCGCCCGGGCACCTGACGAGCACCTGGAAGGTGACCGTGAACCACGTGCTGGCCCCGGCCGGCAGCAGATTATCCGGCGGCCCAGTTCCGGCCGACAGCTCACCGCAGGGTCCCCAGGCCTGCGCGATCGCCGCCAGGCCGCCCATCGGCACGACGGCCTGGACCCACAGCAGCCGCACGCCTTCCGCCGACTCGTTCGTCACCTGCACGCCCAGCTGCAGCGTGTGGCCGACCTGCGCTGAGCACTGGCGGAAGGACTGCGTCACGGAGCCGGCCACCAGTGCCGCGGGCCGGGGCAAGGAGCCTGCCGCAGGGCTGCTGCGCGCGTGCCGGGCCCCGGCCGCGTAGCCCACGACCAGGCCGGCGAGCAGGGCCGCGGCAGCGAGAATCACGGCGGTCAGCGACGGCCGCCACGGCGGGACCGGACGGCGGTGGCCCCCCTGCTCCAGCACGTCCTCGCCAGCCGTGGACCCGGCAGCCCACGGCGGGACGTCGCCTCGGGGCGGTCCGCTGTCATCCCGGCCGGTCACCTAGCCAACATAAATCAAAGCGGGCGCGGCGTCGTGATCCATCCTCGGCCGCCAGCGCCGTGTCACCGGCCCCGGCCGCTGGCCGCGGCTGAGGGGGCCATGTCGTAGGTGATCAGGTCGCTGCGCGCCGACTACCCCTCGAACTTCGCCGGGGCCACCAGCAGTCCGGCCTCTGCGGCGCCAGCGTGCAGCCGGCGGTCCCAGACGGCGACGACCAGGTCGGGGTCGCCAATGGCCAGGGCGCTGGCCAGGTGCACAGCATCCGCGCCCCTGAGCGCGTGCGCACGGGCCAGCCGGCCGGCGTGCTGCTCCACGGCCGCAGTGAGCTCGACCGGACGCGTGGCCCGCCAGTAGTCGTCCCACGCCTGCTCGGCCAGGCCCAGATCGTCGTCATCGAGATCATGATTGCGAGCGGCGGCGGCGAGCCTCATCTGTACTGAAATTCCCGGGAGCCCGCGGATCAGGCGCCGTCGGGGAAGCCGCCGCGGTGCGACACCATGGGAGAGTGCGGCAGCGCCGCCACGGCGTCGGCGACCAGCGACCTGGTCTGAGTCACGTAGGGCGGGTGCGCGCGCCACCCGTCGGGATAGGGGACCAGTCCCTGGCCGAGCCGGGGCTGACCGGCGTCCCGCCGGCCGACCAGGTCCGCTAGCGCCGACCGCAGCCCGGCGATCGCGGCTGCGCCAAACCGCGCCCGCCACTGCTCCTCGACCGCCGCCAGCCGCTGCCGGCACCGGGCCTGGGCCTGCTGGCCCCGGGGGGTGAGCCGGGCGAGCCGGGCCCGGCCGCCGACCGGGTCTGGCTCCACGACCAGGCAGCCGTGCCGCTCGAGGAACTTCACCGACACGGCGACCGCCTCCGTCGAGACGCCGGTCAGGCCGGGCAGGTCCCGGACGCGAACAGCCTGCTCGCCGAGCACGCGCAAGGCGTTGGCGCTGATCGCGAGCGACAGCCGGGACTCCCGCTCGAAGTCGATCGTGAACGCCAGCAGCACCTGCGAGAGCAGCGCGGACAGATCCAGCGGGCCCGCATGCGCCAGGGCGCCTGCATCGCGGCGAGGCGGCCAGCGGGCCTGGTCCTGCCGCGAGACGCCGGCCACCGGCAGGTAGCGCGGCAGCTCGACGTCCAGCTGGGCGGCGATGGCGCGCAGCGCGGCCGCGAGCCTCCCGGCGTCCGCCGCGCCGAATCGCTCGTGCCAGCGCTCCTCGATCAGCCCCGGCAGCGGTGACCAGACCGCCTGAGCCTGCCGGCCGGCCCGGGTCGGCCGGACGACCCAGTCGCGGCGGGGCGGAGCCGGCCGGGCGTCCGCCGGATCCGGCTCGACGACGACGTACCGCCACCGCTGCAGGCCGGCCAGGTTGGTCAGGCGCGCCTGCTCCTGGAGATCTCGCAGCGGCGTGCCGTCCGGGTCGACAAACCCAGGAAGTTGGCCCACATGGCCATCGAGACCAGCCACGGCCCCTGGCCGGACCGGGCGGCTGGTCCCCGCGCGGTGCGGTGCGGCAGCTGCTGCTCGAACTCGTTGTCCAGCTCGATCGTGAACGCGACCAGCAGCAGCTACAGCAGCGTCGGCAGGGACAGCTCGGCGGCCGCAGGTCCGCCGTCAGCTGGCATCGGCGATCGCGGCGATGACGCCGTAGGTCAGGTGGCGCGGGTGCAGGAGCAGCGCCCTGGCCACCTGGCGGATCGCGAGCCGCCGGGTCGTCAGCAGCTGCTGGCTGTGACGCCACGCGCCGAGCTCGTCCTGCCCGGCGCGCTCGGCGACGGCCCGGCGGAAGCGCCGGGCGTCGCCGCCGTCACTGCGCCACGCCGCCAGCCACGCCCGCAGCTCCGCGTCGCTGTCCGGGATGGTCCAGTTCATCAGCTGCTCGGCGATCTGGCCCGCCGCGTCGATGACGAAGGCCAGCTCGGTGCCGCCGTTGACGCCATGGACCCGGCCCTGGCTACCGCGCCCGCGCCGGCCTCCCGAATGGTGAATGCTGGCCGAGTTAAATCCGGCGCCCACCGCCAGTGCCGCCACCGCGTGCCCCGACTCGTGCCAGGCGGTCCGGACGGCCGCCGCCCGGGCGGGCGCGAAGCTGGCAAAGCTGCCGGAGTCGTAGCGCTGCCGGATCCACTTGTCGTGCACGACGGACTCGTCGTCGTAGCGGGCGACCCGGCGCAGCTCCGCTTGCAGCTGGGCCAGGACACGCTGCTCGGACGGCGTCATGCTCCTATCTTGCTAGCTCGCCGCCGCGCCCGTCAGCTGGTCACCGGCCGCCGGCCCGCTCCCAGTCGTCGGCGAACTCCCGCAGCCGGACGGCGGCTCCAGCCACCGGATGCCCGTGGCCGACGGCCAGGCCGAGCAGGAAGGCGGAGATCGTCGCGGTCGGCTGGTCTGCCGACCTGGCGACATGACCGGCCAGCCCGAGCACCACCCCGGCCGCGTCGTCCCAGTCGATGCCCAGCTCCGCGCAGGCCGACTCGGCCCACTCGGTCACCATGTCATCGTCGTCCATGAGCCGCCTGCCGCCCCTTCTGCCAGTGCCGACCGGGGACTGGCACCGCGCCGCGTTACCCGCAGGTATAGCCCGGGGCGGTGCCGGGCCCCGTCGCGATATGGAGCACCTCAGACAAGGATGCTCCCCCGCCCGAGGGGCGGGGGAGCATCAGGCCTTGCTAGCCGGGGCCCGTGGTGGCTGGCAGTTCCCCACCTGGGACCGGCGCCGTGCTCAGTGCAGTGCCCGGGCGGCTGGCGTTGCGCCGCTGGCCGCCCGGGCAGCTACCTGGTCGGTCTAGACCGGCCCGAACCGGAGCGTGAACTCCTGGCTGTCCGGCGCCACGTGGTGGGTCAGCGTGTTGAGCGGCGCCAGCTTCAGCTGGTTGATGGGCTTGGTGGTGCCGGGGTCGACCTGCAGGGTCGCCGGGTGGCTGAACGCGGTGCTCGCGCCGTTGACCCACGGGGTGTAGAAGTGACCGTGGTCGAAGGTGCCGTTGGCCAGGTCGCCGATCCACAGCGTGCTGGCCGAGGTGCCGCAGTTCTGCAGGGTGACGTTCTCGCCGGAGTAGACGGGCGTGAACGCGCCGACGCACAGGCCGCTCTGGTTACCGAACGGCGACCAGTTCGACTCGTACACCGGGTAGCCGGACGGGTAGTTGATGCAGACGTAGGCCGTCGACGGGATAAGGCCGTTGCCGCCCCACCTGATGCAGAAGTCAGCCAGCGTGCCGACCTGAGCGCCAGTGAAGTCCTCGTTCGGGTGGCTGTTGCTGGCGAAGTTCATGTTGACCTTCTGGCCAACCTTGCCCCCAGATCCGGTGTCGCCCGGGATGTATGCGTTCTGGATCGTGTGGCGGCCGAGCGTGAGGCTGGACAGTTGGAAGCAGTCAAAGCCACACGCCGGCGTGGCGTTGGGGTGCACTTTCGCACTCGCCATGCTCGCCGCAGAGAGGCCAATCACAGACGTGACGGCGACCCCAGCCGCGAGCACAGAGCACGCCCTCGCAAAGCGGTTGCGCATTGGGGATTTCCTTCCTGTTTGGAATTCGCCGAACCGACTGCCAATTTCCGGCGGCTTGGGCGGTCAAGCCGTAGCCGGTAACGGCCGGCGATTGTACTGCGGTGATGCTGGCTAAGGTTGCTCTCTGTTGTCCCGCCCTGCCAGTCAGTAGTTGTACGTTACCACGGGTAGTTCCGTTCACACCTGAGGTAGCCGAATTAATCACCGGGGATTAACCGGACAAGCCGGCTAACAGCTGGCATGGCCGTAAAAGTCGCCCGAGTAGCGCGAGAACGCCTGGCCGCATGACGACTTAACCGCCTGCTAAGAGCGAATTACGGCGATGTTGTTACCCGGATAATCCCGCTATCCCTGGCGTATCTAGGGAATTCAGGCGATCGAATAAGTCAAATTCGCCTGCGCGACGGCCGGCGGGCGCGGCGGGCGCGGCGCTGACCGCCGCGGCAGCCCTGGACAGCCGGGGGTGAGCCGCCGACTGTCCAGGGGCGGGGATTACCTGCGGCCGCGGCCCTCGTCTGGCGCGGCGGCGACCCGGGACCCGGCGTCGCCGTTGACGGCGGGCAGGCCGGGCGGCGCGGCTGCCTCGTCCGTGGCCCCGTTCAGGTTCTTCTTTACCGACTCAAGGATCGTCAGGCCCTGAGCGACGAGCCCAGCCGCGATCTCGCCGAGCCCGTCCGCGCCGTTGAGCACGCTGACGTTCGCCCCGGCCAGGCCGGCCGCCGCTTCCCGGACGATCTGCGGCAGCTGCTCGATCAGCATCCGGTCCAGCGCCACGCGGTTATGCGAGGCCGCGGCCTCGGCCTGCATGGTGACCCGCTTGGCGTCGGCCAGGGCCAGGATCCGGACCTTCTCGGCCTCGGCCTCGGCCGGCCTGATGACCTCGGCCACCAGCTGGCGCTGGCGCAGCTCGGCTTCCCGCTGGGCCAGCTCGGCCTGCGCCGAGAGCACCGCCATCGTGGCCTGGGCCTGGGCCAGCGGGCCGGACTGCGCCGCCTCCGCCTGGGCCTTGTCGACTTCGGCCTTGTACTGAGCCTGGACGACCGAGGTCTGCCGGGCATACTCGGCCTGAGCCCGCTGCGACTGCTGCTGCGCCTCCGCCGACGCCTGGTTGGCCTGGGCCTGCGCGATCTGGGCCTGGCGCTGGATGGCGGCGTTATGCGGAGCGGCCATGGCATCGATATAGCCGATGTTGTTGTCGTCGATCGACTGGATCTGCAGCGAGTCCACCGTCAGGCCGATCTTGGCCATCTCCGACTTGGAGCCGTCCAGGACCTCGGTCGCGAGCTTCTGCCGCTCGGTGACGATCTCCTCGACGGTCATCGAGCCGATAATCGAGCGCAGGTGCCCGGCGAAGATCCGGCCGGTCAGCGTGGACATCTGGTCCTGATCAGACAGGAATCGCTGCCCGGCGTTGACGATGCTTTCCTCGTCGTTGCCGACCTTGAAGGCGATCACGGCCCGGACATTGAGCGAGATGCCCTGCCGGGTGACGCAGGTCTCGGAGACCTCGGCCTCGGTCATGGACAGCGTGAGGAAGTTTACCTTCCGGATGAACGGCGGCACGAACGCTCCGTGGCCGGTGACGACCTTGAACGGGGCACCATTGCGCCCGAACTTGCCGCCCGAGACCAGCATCGCCTCATCCGGCCGCGGAACACGGTAGCCAAACATCTTCTTTCATCTCCAGTCGGAGCCCAGCGGGCTTGTAGGGACGTTCCTGGCGAATACGCAGGAGTTGCTATTGTCTGTTCTTCTTACTCCTCGCTCAGCCCGCAGGGAAGTGGCCGAGCGGATCGTTCCACTCGCTGACGTCCACTACCCGGGTGCCACGGGACTCAATGACCAGGACGGTGCTGCCGCGGGGCAGCGGCTCGGGTGACCAAGCGATGTAGGTCTCGGAGCCGCCCCGGATCTTGACCAGCACCTCGCCCGGCCCGCCGCGGCCCCGGGTGGCGACGGTGAGGACGCCGATGCTGCCGACGAGCGCGCCGTCCCCGTCCACCGGCACTCACCCCTTACGGACCATCTCGGGAACCGCGGCCTCTGCACCTCATTATCCGCCGGAGAAAGGCCTCGCCCGCGAGGCGCCAGGGCATGAGCCCTCCGGAGGACCTGACGATGGCCGCATGACCGAGCCCGCCGGGGCATTCGACTACCCGAACCTGAGCAGCAGGCCGCCAGGGCCGTTCGTCCGGGCCGCCGGGCTGGCGCTGCCCGGAGTGCGTAAGGTTCAGGCGCAGGTCAGCAGCTATGCGGCGGCCTGGCAGCACTCGAATGCGGCGGCGCTGGGTGCCGCCGGACCGCTCTGGGTCGCCCTTGGGGACTCGATGACGCTCGGGATCGGGGCGTCGGCCCCGGATCAGGGCTGGGTCGGGCAGCTCGGCCGCCGGCTGACCCGGGACGGCGAGCATTACCGGATTGTCAACCTGGCCTTCAGCGGGGCCAGGGCGACCGATGTCCTGGACCGGCAGCTCCCGACCCTGCGGCGGCTGCCGCAGCGCCCCGATCTGGTCCCTGTCCTGATCGGCTCCAACGACACGGTGCGCCGGAGCTACCGGGCCGCGTTGCCGACCGCCTACGCACTGCTCAATGACCTGGGCTATGCCGCGATGGCTGCCGTCTTCGCCGAGGCGATTGCCGGACGGCAGGAACTAGGCCGGCCGGCGGTCTCGGCCTGATGGTGGCACCCGTTCCGCGTGAGAACGCTCAGGCCGGGTACTAGGGGCAGGTTATGAACGCGCTGAAGCGATACCTGAGTGCCATCGACCGGGCCCAGCAGAGCCGGCCCTGGCTGGCAGTGGCCATTGCCACCTGGAAGAAGTTCGGCGACGATCAGGCCGGGAACCTGGCCGCGCTGATCGCTTACTACGCCTTCGCCTCGATCTTCCCGCTGCTGCTGGTCTTCGTCACGATCCTGAACAGGGTGCTGAAGAACAATCCGACCCTGCGCCAGAACCTTCTGCACACGGCGCTTCAGCAGGTGCCGGGCATCAGCCTGAACAGCGTGCACTCCAAGGGCGGGTCCGGCTTCGCGCTGGTGATCGGCCTGCTGCTGACCCTCTATGGCGCCCGCGGCGTGGCCAACGCCATGCAGAACGCGATGAACTCGGTGTGGGAAGTGCCGATGGCGCGGCGGCCGGGATTCCCCTGGGCCACCCTGCGCAGCCTCGGGCTCATCTTCGTCATCGGGCCGGGCCTGATCGCGACCATCACCCTGTCCACCATCGCCGGCGGCACCGGCCATCTGGGCGGCGCGTTCGAGAAGATCGCGGCTGCGGTGGTCGCGCTGATCCTGAACATCGGCCTGTTCTGGCTGGGTTTCCGGCTCGCCACGGCCCGCGAGGTCTCCCTGCGCGATCTGCGGCTGAGCGCGATCCTGGCCGCCGTGGCCTGGCAGATCCTGCAGCTGGCCGGGGGCGTCATCATCGCTCACCAGCACGCCAGCACGTCGCAGTACGGAGTCTTCGGCGTCGTCCTCGGGCTGCTGGCCTGGTTCTACCTGCAGGCCCAGCTGACGCTCTACGTCGCGGAGCTCAACGTCGTCCGGGTGCGCCGGCTCTGGCCGCGCAGCCTGGTGCCGCCCCCGCTGACCGAGGCCGACAAGCGGGCCTACGAGATGTACGCCCTGGCCGAGCAGCGCCGCACCGACGTCGAGGTGGACGTAAGCGTCACGGAGGTCCCGGCCGGCGAGCAGGCCGATCCGGCCCCGGGCGCGGCGGGCGCCTCGGGCGCGGCGGGCGCCTCGGGCGCGGTGGGCACCCCGGGCGCGGCGGGCGACCGCTAGCGGCAGGAACCGGCGGCGATGGTCCCCGCGGCAGTACGCTACGCGTGCCATTCCCGGCTCCGGAGGAGACAGAAGCCATGCCGCTTTTCTCAGGTAACCAGACCCCCGCCCAAGGCTGGGAACCCGAGGCGGCCAGCACCCGGCTGACGCACACGGCGGGCGCCGACCCGGCCGGGGTCTTCACCTCGGACCTGTCTGTCTCGGAGTACGCGCTGCTGGGCGAGGCCGGCTTCGAGCCGCTGGGCTTCGTGGTCGGGTCGTCGATCTACCACGTGGGCCTGCAGGTCGCGCGGTGGTCGCAGAACCAGGAACTCCAGGTGCTCTCGCAGGCCATGTACAACGCCAGGGAATTGGCCATGGCCCGGATGCGAGCCGAGGCCGACCAGCTCCGGGCCGACGGCATCGTCGGGGTCAACCTGAGAATGCAGATGTATGCCTGGGGACAGGACGTGCTGGAGTTCATCGCGACCGGGACCGCCGTCCGGGCGCTGGCCGGCAACGGCGCGCACCGCGCTCCCGACGGCCGGGCCTTTACCTCGGACCTGTCGGGCCAGGACTTCTTCCGGCTGCTGGCCAGCGGCGCCGTGCCGGTGGCCTTCGTGCTCGGCACCTGCGTCTACCACATCGCCCATCAGGGCATCATGCAGTCGCTGCGGCAGGCCGGCCAGAACCAGGAGATGCCGCAGTTCACTCAGGGCGTCTACGAGGCGCGCGAGCTCGCGCTGGTCCGGATGCAGTCCGAGGCCACCCAGGCGGGCTCCTCCGGAATCGTCGGCGTCAACGTGGGCGTCTTCAACCACGTCTGGGGCGAGCACGCGACGGAGTTCCTGGCCACGGGCACGGCGATCCGCCGCCTGTCCGACGAGCACCGGCTGCCGGCCACCACGCCCAAGCCCACCTTCACTCTCGGCCTGGATAGCTAAGGCCGGCCGCGCCGCCCGGCGGGCTCCAGCGGCGGCGCGCCGAGTGCGCAGTTGGTCAGGCATTCCGGCTGAACCGCGGGCTGGCCGGCGGCCGGCTTGAGCACGTCGCTGCGGATCAGGACGGCCGACAATACGGCCGCCACGGCCAGGATGGCGGCGCAGATGACGGCCGCCTTGTCGAAGCCGCTATTAAAGAGCGGCCGCAAATGGTAACTCGCCGGCCCGAGGCCGACCGCGGCCGGGAGGCCGGCCACGGCCAGCAGGCCCGCGGCCCGGGCGACGGCATTGTTCACGCCGCTGGCCACCCCGGCGTGCCGGACGTCCGCGCTGGCCAGCACGGTGGCGGTCAGCGGGGCCACGGTGAGCACGAGGCCGACCGCGAAGACGGTTACAGCCGGCAGCACATCGGTCAGGTAGGACGCGTGCGGGCCGATCCGCGTCATCAGCAGCAGCCCGACCGCGCTGATGGCCGTCCCGGCCGCCATCGGCCAGCGCGGGCCGATCCGCTGGGCGAGCGCGCCGGAGCGCGCCGAGAACGCCAGCATCAGCAGTGTCACCGGCAGCAGCGCGGTGCCGGCCTTGAGCGGGGTGTATCTCGCCACCACCTGGACCTGCAGCACGAGCAGGAACAGCACGCCGCCCAGGGCGGCATAGACCAGGAAGGTGATCACGTTGACCGCGGTGAACTGGCGTGAGGCGAACACGTCCAGCGGCAGCATGGGGGGCGTCCCGCGCGGCTGGCGGGTGCGGCGCCGCTCCACCAGGACGAACGCCACGGCCGCGGCCACCCCGACCACGGCGGCCGCTGAGATGCCGACTGGGTCGCGGGCCAGCTGCGGCGTCTCGATCAGCGCATAGGTGATCCCGGCCAGGGCCAGCGCCGCCAGGAAGGCGCCGGCGATGTCGAACCGGCCTGTCGCGTCCGGGTCGCGGGTCTCGGGCACGTGCCGCATCGTCACGAAGACGACCGCCACGGCCAGCGGCAGGTTCAGCAGGAAGACCCACCGCCAGCCGGCCGTCTGCACGAGCCAGCCGCCCAGCAGCGGTCCCGCGGCGCCAGCCACGCCGCCCAGCCCGGACCAGGCACCGACGGCGCGCGGCCGGTCCTCGGGGGCGAACGACGCCTGGATGATGGCCAGCGATCCGGGAGTCAGCAGGGCTCCCCCGATGCCCTGCAGGACCCGGGCGCCGACCAGCACGGCGATGTCGGGCGCCAGACCGCACAGGGCGGAGGACAGGGCGAACCAGACGACGCCGATGAGGAACACCCGGCGGCGGCCGAGCCGGTCACCCAGCGAGCCGCCGAGCAGGATGAGCCCGGCCAGCGCCAGGGTGTAGGCGGTGACCGTCCACTGCAGGCCGCCCAGCGAGGTGTGCAGGCTCCGGCCGATGGTGGGCAGCGCCACGTTGACCACGGTGCCGTCCAGCATGGCCATGCTGGAGCCCAGGACCGTCGCGGCCAGCACCCAGCGGCCGCGGGACTGGCTGAGGCGGAGATCTGCGCTGGCCGAGTCCTGGGTAGCTGTCACCTGGGGATCGTCTCACCGCCGGCGACCGGGGAGCCAGCCTGGCTCGGCCGCCCTCAGGCCGCGGCGCGCTCCTGCGTGTTGGCCATGCCCTCGGCCGGCCCGGGTTTGGTCGGGTGCAGCAGCAGGTGGACGCCCGCGGCCAGGACCCCGCCGACCAGCGGCGCGACGATGAACAGCCAGACCTGGCGCAGCGGCAGGCCGCCGGTGATCAGGGCCGGCCCCAGGCTGCGGGCCGGGTTCACGGAAGTCCCGTCGATCGAGATGCCGAAGATGTGCACGGCGGTCAGCGTGAGCCCGATGGGGACGCCGGCGACGGCCTTGCTCTCGCCTGGCCTGGACACAGTGAGGATCACGAAGACCAGGATGCTGGTCATGATCACCTCGGCCAGGAAAGCGCCCCACGCGGTGACGTGCAGGAAGGACTCCGTCCCCAGCCATTAGTGCCCAGGCCGTTGCGGCTGAGGGAGTAATAAGGCGAGGAATTGAACAGGCCCCAGAGGACCAGCGCGCCCAGGATGCCGCCGACGAACTGCGCGGCCCAGTACCCGGCGGCCTCGATGAGCGTCACCCGGCGCGCGAGGAGCGCGCCCAGGGTCACGGCCGGATTGACATGGCAGGCCGATACCGGGCCGAGCACGTAGACCAGGGCCAGCAAGGCCAGGCCGAATGCCATCGCGACCGTGAGGATCCCGGCGGGCACGCTGGTGGCGGACCGGAAGCCGAACACGTGAAAGCCGAACACCAGCGTCGCCACGCCGACGCCGATGAAGACCAGGATCGCCGTTCCGAGCAGCTCAGCGAGCAGCCTGCGCGCCATCATTTACCCCCGTATCATTCCTGCGTTTTCGGCTGAATACGAAGGGTAACTTACGGCCGGCAGCCCTAGAGAGCGCCCCAGCGGTGCACCGGCTCGTTCGAGGTCATCCGCTCGATATAGCCCTGGGTCATGCGCTGCAGCGCATCGCGGCGGTCGAGCGGCCCGTTCAGCGCGCGCACGGTCTCCGACTGCCAGGTCGCGCCGGTCCGGCCGGTCAGGCAGCGCTGCTCGATAATGCCCAGCAGCCGCTCGGCGTCCGCTGAATCCACCCCCCAGTGGCCCAGGCCCTCCCAGGCCAGCGGGAGCAGCCGCCGCAGCACCAGCTCGGTGACCGGCACCTGGCCCAGGCCCGGCCAGTAGACGCGCGCGTCGATTCCGTTCCTAGCCCCGTTGACCAGGTTCTCCGCGGCGGCCGAGAACGACATCCGGGTCCAGATCGGCCGCTCGGCCTCGGCCAGCGCGCGGACCACCCCGTAATAAAAAGCCGCGTTCGCCACGACATCGACGACCGTCGGCCCGGCGGGCAGCACGCGGTTCTCGACCCGCAGGTGCGGCCGCCCGTCGACCACGGCGTAGACCGGGCGGTTCCACCGGTACACGGTCCCGTTGTGCAGCGTCAGCTCGGCCAGCTGCGGCGCGTCACCGCGATCCAGCGCGGCCACCGGGTCCTCGTCCTCGCGCAGCGGCAGCAGGGCCGGGAAGTACCGCAGGTTCTCCTCGAAAAGGTCGAACACCGAGGTGATCCAGCGCTCCCCGAACCAGACCCGCGGCCGCACGCCCTGCTCTCGCAGTTCCTCCGGCCGGGTGTCGGTCACCTGCTCGAACAGCGGGATCCTGGTCTCCCGCCACAGCTCACGGCCGAACAGGAACGGGGAGTTCGCGGCCAGCGCGACCTGGACGCCGGCCACCGCCTGGGCGGCGTTCCAGTAACTCCCGAATGACTCCGGGCTCACCTCGAGATGGAACTGCACGCTGGTGCAGGCCGCCTCAGGCATGATCGTGTCGACGTGGGCGAGCAGCCGCTCCGGCCCCTCGATCGCGATCTGCATCTCCTCGCCGCGGGCGGCGAACATCTGCTCGTTGAGCAGCCGGTACCGCGGATTGGCCGACATGGCCGCCTCGGTGACATCACAGGGCCGCAGGGTCGGCAGGATGCCCACCATCACCAGGCGGGCACCAGCCTCCAGCGCCCGCTTGTCCGCGTGACTCAGGCTGCTGCGGACGGTGTCTTCCAGCCGGGCGAACGCGTCCCCGGCCAGCTGCTGGGGCGGGACGTTGATCTCGAGGTTGAACTGGCCGAGCTCACTGGCCCAGCGCGGATCGGCGATGACCTCCAGGACCTCGGTGTTGCGCATCGTGGGCAGCGCGGCGGCGTCGACGAGGTTCAGCTCGATCTCCAGGCCGAGCCGGGGCGCCCCGCCCTCGATCCGGGACTCGCGCAGCATCCGGGCGAAGACGTCCAGGCACTGGCGCACCTTCTCGCGGTAGGCGCGGCGGTCCTGCTGGCTAACGGTGATGGCCGGGACATCCCTGCCCATCTGACCCTCCACATGCTGGCACTGGGCACGGGCTCCGTACCACATTCGCACGTAACGTGCCCGCTGGCCAGGTCACATTCACCCCAGTCGGCCCCGGACGGGCTGATCGAGGCGAGTTCGCCGGGTGAGAACCGCGCAGCCGCTGCTATCGCAGGTAGTAAAAGCCTGAATAAGAGATCTTGACTTACGGAATCATGGTCAATCAGGCTGAGCGCCGTACGTCTCCAGGACCACCCAGCCTCCCGGGGGGCATGCATGAGGCTGCTCCGACGAGCCCGGGCTCGTCCCCCGTACCCATGCCCGGCCGCCCGGCCCGGCCCCCGCGGCCTTAGCTGGAGAGCGCGGCCCGCTCGTGCGGCGCATTCCAGTCCAGCACCGGGCCGTCCGGGACGATCCGGGACGGATTCAGTTTCGGGTGCGTTATGTAGTAATGGCGCTTGATCTGATCGAGCCTGGTGGTGTCGCGGAATGCCGGCCGGGAGTACAGGTCCCGCGCGTATCCCCACAAGTTCGGGTAGTCAGTGATCCGGCGCTGGTTGGCCTTGAAGTGCGAGTAGTAGACCGAGTCGAACCGGGCCAGCGTCACCCACAGCCGTACGTCCGCCTCGGTGAGGGTGTCGCCGGTGAGATAGCGCTGCTGGCCCAGCCGCCGCTCCAGGTCATCCAGTGTCGCGAAGAGCTGGCCGAAGGCCTCGTGATAACTCTCCTGCGAGCCGGCGAAGCCGCACCGGTACACGCCGTTGTTCACGGTCGCGTACACCGTCTCGTTGATGGCGTCGATCTCCGGCCGCAGCCGCTCCGGATACAGGTCGCAGGCGGGGTCAGCCCACGCGCTGAACTGGGTGCCCAGGTCGACGGAGATGTCGGGGAAGTTGTTGCTGACGATGGCGCCGGTCTGCCGGTCCCACAGCACCGGCACCGAGACATGGCCGTCATAGCCCGGCTCGGTGGCCTCGTAGGCGTCGCGAAGCAGCGCGAACCCGTTGACCGGATCAAGGTCGTAGCCCTCGCCCGCGCGGAACGCCCAGCCGCGGCCATCCCGGATCGGGTCGACCGCCGACAGCGAGATGACCTCCTCCAGCCCCAGCAGGCTGCGGACGATCGCCGACCGGTGCGCCCACGGGCACGCCCAGGAGATATAGAGGTGATAACGGCCGGCCTCGGCCGGGTAGCCGCTCGATCCGTCGGCGGTGATCCGGCCGCGGAACCGGTAGGGGGCCCGGACGAACTCGCCGGCCGCCCGGGCCGCCGGAGCCGGCCGCTTGGGCTGGAAGTCGCCGTAGTCGCCGTAGGTCGCGAAGTCGACCGGGCTGGCGCCACCGGCCTGCGTCGTCGCTGTCGTCATACGCGGTGCAACCCGCCCGGCCAGCCGGCCATTCCGCCGCGGGCCCGTCGTAATGGGCGGTCGCCCGTGGGCGCGGCCGCCCGTGGCGCGGCCGGCCGCCGGGTTACCGCCAGGCGGCCGCGATCAGCCCGGTGGCGAGCTTGCGCGGCGTCGCGCCGCCCCGCGACACGTACAGGTCCTGGCCGGCCAGGTAGAGCAGCCACCTGCCGCTGCCGGTCGCGGCGAGGCTGGTGTGCTCGAGCGTGGCGTAGCCGACGGCCACCTGGTGCACGAGCGCGCCGGACGGGCTCACCTCCCACATCAGCCGGGAGGTGTTCCGGGGCGGAAAGCCGGTACAGCACGCGCGGCTGACGAACAGGTCACCGCCGGGCAGGTAGACACCCTCGCGCAGGTAACTGTCACGCGGGGTCGGCTGGCCGGTAACCGGGACGCGGGTCACCCCGGCGCCGCTGACGTAGTACTTGGCCGCGGCGGTATCCACCAGCGTCAGGCCGTAGCCCTCGTTGTCCTGGACCTGCGCCAGGGAGACGGCGACGTGCTGATTGTCCGCCGACCAGGACAGGTGCGAGATCGGAAGGGGCAGTCCGCTGCCCTGCCCGGCCGGCACGGCCTGGTAGGCGACCTCGGCGCCGGTGCCCAGCGTCCGGACGACCATCTTGTACAGGGCCGTCAGGTCGGCATTGCTCGGCACGCAGCCCACCGCCAGGGACGGCTGGCTAGCGTAGGCGATCTTCGTGCCGTCCGGGCTGATGGCCGGCAGCGAGCCGGGCGTGATCATCACCGGGCTGCCGCCGGTCGAGGGCACGGACTCGATCTCGTCATGGCAGCCGCTGCGGACCGCGAAGTAGATCATGCCGTCGCGGGATACGGAGATCTCGTCGCCGGCGACGGCCGCGGGCACCAGCGTGCTGGCGATCCGGCCGGTCGCCGGGTTCAGCACGACCAGCGCCCCGCCGGCGGTGACGGCGACAATGCGGGGCGGCGCCGCCACGGCCACGTGGGCCGAGGCAATAGCGGACGGCGAGGCGGCGGCACTGGTAGTGGCCAGGGCACTCGTCCCGGCCCCGGCTGACGTGCTGCTCGAACTGCCGCCGCAGCCAGCCAGCAGGACCAGGGCGGCGGCGACTGCCACTGACCTGGCCAGCGCGGGCCGGGCCAGCACGGCTCGCCGGGCTAGCGGGCGCGCTCGGTCGGGCATGTGCGCTCCATCGGAAGCCGGGCTGGCCGATGGCGGCACGTGCGCCAGGCAGCGTTCGAGCGAGAAGTCGGAGCCGATCCTGGCAGCACCGGGTAGGCGCGGCAACCGCTTACCGCAAAACGGGTCATAAGCGTGACGCGGGCGGCGGGACCGGGCGGATTTAGCCGACCGCGAGGGCCATGCGCGCGATGGCGTCGGCCAGCAGGTCGGGTGAGGTGCCCATGTTCAGCCGCGCGTAGCCCCGGCCCTCCTGACCGAAGTCCGGCCCGGGGCTGAGCGCGACCCGGCCCCGCTCCAGGAACGCCGCCGCCGGGTCGTCGCCCAGTCCGAGCAGCCGGCAATCGAGCCAGGCCAGGAAGCTGGCCTCGGGCGGGACGTAGCCGACCGCCGGCAGGTGCTTGCTCAGCAGGCGGGTCAGGAGGCCGCGATTCTCGTCGATCTGGGCCAGCATTGCGTCGAGCCAGGGCTGCCCGCTGGTGAACGCGGCCACCGTGGCCTGCACCCCCAGGTGCGAGGCCAGCAGCGCGTCCCATCGGTCCCGCAGGATAGTGGCGGTCTCCGCCGAGCCGGCGACGGCGATGCCGCACTTGAGGCCGGGAATGTTCCAGCCCTTGGACGCCGAGGTAAAGATGATCACTCGCCTGGTCAGCTCATGGTCGAGTGACAGGACGGGGACCTGCCGCGCACCGGGCAGGACGAGGGGCGCGTGAATCTCGTCCACGATCAGCACGGTGCCATGCCGGGCGCAGATGTCGGCCACGGCCGTCAGCTGGTCGCGGGACCAGACCCGGCCGACCGGATTGTGCGGGCTGCACAGCAGGTAGGCCCCGACATCGTCGGCCGACAGGATCCGGTCGAGCAACTCCAGGTCAAGGTCGTAGCCGGTGCCCGCACCGGGAGCGTCATCGCTGCGGCGCAGCGGCGCCTCGACGAGCTTGCGGCCCATCAGGCTGATCCGCATAGAGAACGGCGGGTAGACCGGCGGGTTGATGACCACGCCGGTGCCGGGCTTTGTCAGCGCCATGAGCACCTCGGCGATGCCGGTCATCACGTCGGGGACGGGAAAGACGAGCTCCGGATCGGGCGACCAGCCCAGGCGCGAGGTCGCGAAGGCGGCGAACGCCTCCCCCAGCTCGCCCTTATGCGCATACCCGCAGTCGCCGTCGGCCAGCGCCGTTCGCACGGCGTCCTTGATGGGCTCGGCGATGTCGAAGTCCATCTCGGCGACGAAGGCGGGCAGCACGTCGCCGGGGTAGGCCCGCCACTTGAAGCTCTTGCGGCGCCGGAGGTCGTCCAGGATGCAGTCCCCGAGTATCGCGTCCATCGGCTGATCGTAACCAGCACGCCGGACCACTCCGCTCCACCAGCGCGGCCGCCGCGCAGCTCGATGGGTCCACCCCGCTGCGCTGCCTCGCTGCCTCGCTGCCTCGCCGCCTCGCTGCCTCGCCGCCTTGCCGGAACAACGTGGCTGGGCCGCGGCTGCCGCTGCCACGACAGCAGCGGCCCAGCCATGACGCTGAGCTGCGGGCCGGCTCGGAGCGGCAGTGACCCCAGCGGCTGCTGATGTCAATGTGAGAGCTGAGATCGGCCAGGGAGCTCGGTGAACAGCATGGACGTGCGCTTACCGACCGCGCGAGCCGGTCCCAGGGCAGCCGCCACGGCGAGGGCCGCGACCGCGATGACCCGCAGGACATCGGCGGACATCATGACGGTCCAGGGCCGCCAGCGGTCGCTGGCGTGGCCGCCGGCGGCCAGCAGCACGGTGCGCGGAACGCCGTAGGCGACCAGGACCGTGCCGAGCAGCAGCACGCCGCCGTGCTCGGCCAGCACGTACCACGGCAGCGCCACCGCGTAGCAGGCGTCACCGATATTCGAGGCGAGCTGTCCGCCCGCCAGGAGCCGGAAGCCGCGGTGCCGGAGCGGAGTCAGGCTGCCCGGCGCGAGACGGCGGCGCGCCGCTGCCGGGCGGCCCATCAGCCCGTCCCGGCCGGAGCCCCGTCGTCGCCGGCCGCCGGCGGGAGGGCGATGGGGTACGAGAACAGCAGCAGCTCCACCGGAACCGACCCGGCCGGGCGCCGCGCCGGATCGGCCAGCCGGTCACGGTAACGCGTCAGCAGCAGGGCGGACAGCTCCGCGTTCAGCTCCTCCAGCTCCTCGACGGTCAGGTAGAACATGAACTGGCTGTCGGCGGCGGCCTCCCGCCATTGCCGCGGGTACACGGAGCTCGTCTCGAGCCAGTGCCGGTACCGGTCGAGCTGGCGCTCGCGGATCAGCCGGGCCAGCGCGGCGCTGGCGATCTCGGCCTCGGGGTCGTCATGGCTGGCGGTCAGCGACATGCCGATCGAGGTCATGCGCCAGGGCCTGGCCCGGCCCTTGCCCCCGCCGGCTTCCTCGACGAATCCGTACTTGGCCAGCTGGCGCAGGTGGAACGAGCAGGTGGTCGGCGACTCGCCGATCTGCTCGCCGGCCTCGGTCGCGGTCATGGCACCGCCGAGGCTCAGCGCCTCGAGGATGGCGATCCGCACCGGGTGGGTGAGGGCCCGCAGCGTCCGCGCGTCAGAGATCTGCCGCAGTTCCGGAAGCGGCGTGGCCCCGGCGGCCGGCTGGGCCGGCTCTGCGTCTTCGATAGTCACCTCTCGATCGTTATCTATCGATAGAAGTCTGTCAAGAAAAACATCTCGAGATAACTCTGCAAAGAGTCGCTGCCGTCCGGCGACCCGCCACCTCAGCGCGGTTGCCAAGTCCGGCCAAACCAGGCATGGTTTGTGAAGCCCGGGCTCCCAGCCGGGCACCATAAGTCACGCAGCCCACAGCATGAGGAGGCTGGCAGGTGGGTCGCGGAGTGCTGGAGCTGATCGGCCTGTCCCGGCGGTTCGGCGAGGTCATCGCGCTGGACCAGCTGAGTTTCACGGTTCCGCCGGGCCAGGTGTTCGGCTTCCTCGGCCCCAACGGAGCGGGCAAGACCACCGCGATGCGCGCGATCGTCGGCGTCGCCGCCGTCGATTCAGGCGAGGTCCGGTGGAACGGCCAGCTGATCGACCAGGCGGCGCGCAGCCGGATCGGCTACATGCCGGAGGAACGCGGCCTGTATCCCGCGATGCAGGTGACCGAGCAGCTCAGCTACCTCGCGCGGCTGCACGGCCTGTCGGCGCCGCGAGCCCGGGCGGCGGCAGCGGCGTGGAGCGAGCGCCTGGGCATCGGCGATCGGGGCCAGGCCAAGATCGAGACGCTGTCCCTGGGCAACCAGCAGCGCGTCCAGCTCGCCGCGGCGCTGGTCCACGATCCCGAGCTGCTGGTCCTCGATGAGCCGTTCTCCGGCCTGGACCCGGCGGGAGTCGATGCGATGAGCGAGGTACTCGCCGAGCGCGCGGCGGCGGGCGTGACGATGCTGTTCTCCAGCCATCAGCTCGACCTGGTCGAGCACCTGTGCGAATCGGTCGCGATCATTCACCGCGGCGCGCTCGTCGCCTACGGCAAGGTGGCGGACCTGACCGCGTCGGGCCCGCTGCGGGTCTTCGTCCGGGTCGCCGGGGACGAGGCGGGCCGCTGGGCGCTAGGCCTCGGCGACATCGCCGTCGTCGAGAAGGTCACCGGAGGCACGGCGGTGCTCGGGCTGCGCAACCGGGCCGACGCGCAGGCCGTGCTGGACCGGGCGCGGGCCGCCGGGCCGGTAGAGGAGTTCGGATTCGTGCGCAGAAAGCTGTCGGAGGTATTCCGTGACGCCGTCGGCTCCCCCGCCCCGGCCATGAGCGCGCCCGGAGCGTCCGCATGACCCGCCACTGGTGGCAGCTGACCGGGCTGGTGGCCGGGCGGGAGATAGCCGAGCGGGCCCGGGCCAAGTCGTTCTGGATCGCGTCGGTGGTGCTGCTGGTCGCAGTGGCGGCGGGCGTCCTGATCCCGGCGGCCGTGCACGGCTCCCGGTCGACGGCGCGAGTCGGGCTCCGCTCCGGCAGCCTGGCCGTGGTGCTCGTCGGCGACTCGGAGGTCCTGGTCAAGCAAAAGCCGGTGGCCGGAGCCGGCTCCCCGGCCGCCACCCTGGCCGGCATCCTGTCCCAGGTCGGCGGCCTGCAGAAGCTCTACGCGGAGCTGCCGCCCAGCGCGGCCGCCCGGATCACCAGCAGCGGCATCGCCCTGCCCATCCACGGCCTGACCCGGCCCGCGCGCGGCCTGGCCAGCCGGATCACCGGCCTGGCGGCGGCCATCCTGATCTACGTGATCATCCTCACCTACGGCATCCGGATCACCATCGGCGTGGGCGAGGAGAAGAGCAGCCGGGTCGTCGAGGTGCTGCTCACCACCCTGCGGCCGACTCAGCTGCTGGCCGGCAAGGTCATCGGGATGGGCTCCCTGGCGCTGACCCAGGTCGTCATCCTGGTCGGCACCTATTTCGCGCTGGGCTACGCGGTCGGCTCCTCGGCGGTGCGCGGCGCCGCCGACGGGGTGGTGCTGGCCGGGGCGCTGTGGCTGCTGCTGGGCTACATGTTCTACTGCACGGCGTACGCGGCGGCCGGCTCCCTGATCAACCGCCAGGCCGACGCCTACAACGCGAGCCTCCCCCTGCAGCTGCCGCTGATCCTCGGCTACGTGCTGGCCTATACGGCGGTGTACTCCAGCAATGTCAGCTGGTTCTACCACCTGCTGGGCTTCGTCCCCTTCACCGCGCCGGTGGTGATGCCCGTGCTGGTCGCGGTCGGCGCGGCGCCCGCCTGGCAGATGGCGCTGTCGGTGGCGATCATCGTGGTCTCCACCGTGGCCATGGCCAGGCTGGCGGGCAAGATCTACGAGCGGGCGATCCTGCGGACGGGCAGCCGCCTGCGCGTCCGGCAGGTCCTCCGGTCGGCCAGCTGACCAGCCGCCGGCTCCCCGGCCGCCCCGGCTCCCCGGCCGCCCCGGCTCGCCGGCCAGCGCCTACTCCGGAGCGCTGACCCGGATCCGGACGCTCTCCCCGTCCCCGACCGCAACCGGCCCGCTGGCCAGCGGGTCATCGTCCAGGGCGCCCTCCTCGAGCAGCCCCAGCGTGGTGGCGAGCGTCTCGCTGGCGATCAGCTGCTGATACTCCGCCATCGCCTCGCGCGCCGCCGGGGTGGCGGCGACGGCCAGGCTGATCCGGTCGGACACCTCCAGGCCGGCGGCGCGGCGCGCCTGCTGCACCGCGCGCACGGCGTCGCGGGCCAGGCCCTCGGCCGCCAGCTCCGTTGTGACCGCCGTGTCCAGCACGATGAACCCGCCGCCCGACAGCATCGCGGTCGCCCCCGCCCCGTCGGCCACCACCGTCTCGATGGTGTACTCGCCGGGCTCCAGCTTGACGCCGCCGCAGGTGACCACGCCCATGGTGTCCACCGACCAGTCGCCGGACTTGCTGGCCCGGATGACCGCCTGTACGTCCTTGCCCAGCCGCGGGCCGGCTGCCCGCGCGTTCACGATGAGCCGCTCCGATACCCCGATCTGCCGGGCCGCCGCATCGGCCACGTCCAGCAGCGTTACCTCGCGCACGTTCACCTCGTCGGCGATCAGCGCGGTGAAGTCGGCCAGCGTCTCGGCGTCGCCGGCCACCACGGACAGCTCCGGCAGTGGCAGCCGCACCCGCAGCCCGCTGGCCTTGCGCAGCGACGCCGCCACCGAGCACACCTCGCGGGCGCGGTCCATCGCGGTCACCAGGCCCGGGTCGGACGGCAGCGCCGACACGTCAGGCCAGTCGCCCAGGTGCACCGAGCGGCCGCCGGTCAGGCCGCGCCAGATTTCCTCGGTGGTCAGCGGCAGCAGCGGCGCCGTCACCCGGCAGGTGACCTCCAGCGCGGTGTACAGGGTGTCGAACGCCTGCCGGGCCACCGCCGGGTCCTGGCCGCCGGTGTCCCAGAACCGCTCGCGCGAGCGCCGGATGTACCAGTTGGTGAGCACGTCGAGGAACGCGCGGGTGCCATCGCAGGCGTTGGCGATCTCGTAATGATCCAGCTGCCGCGCCGTGGTCTCGGCGAACTGCCGGAGCTTGGCCAGCAGGTACCGGTCGAGCACATGCTCCGGCGCGCTGGTCGCCGAGGCCTCGTAGCCGGCCGCGTTCGCGTACAGGCTGAAGAAGTACCAGCTGTTCCACAGCGGCATGAGCACCTGCCGGACACCCTCCCGGATGCCCTGCTCGGTGACGATCAGGTTGCCGCCCCGCAGGATGGGCGAGGACATCAGGAACCAGCGCATCGCGTCGGCGCCGTCGCGGTCGAACACCTCGCGCACGTCCGGGTAGTTGCGCAGCGACTTGGACATCTTCTGCCCGTCGGAGCCCAGCACGATGCCGTGGCTGGCGCAGGTCTCGAACGCGGGCCGGTCGAACAGCGCCGAGGCCAGCACGTGCATGGTGTAGAACCAGCCGCGAGTCTGCCCGATGTACTCCACGATGAAGTCGCCCGGGAAGTGGTCCTCGAACCACCCGGCGTTCTCAAACGGGTAGTGCACCTGCGCGAAGGACATCGAGCCCGACTCGAACCAGCAGTCGAGCACGTCGGTGACCCGGCGCATGACGGACTGCCCGGACGGGTCGTCGGGGTTGGGCCGGGTCAGCTCGTCGATGGCCGGCCGGTGCAGGTCGGTGACCTCGACGCCGAAGTCCTCGGCCAGCTCCGCGAGCGAGCCGTAGACGTCAACCCGCGGGAACTTCGGGTCGTCGGACTTCCAGACCGGGATCGGGCTGCCCCAGAACCGGTTACGGCTGATCGACCAGTCCCGGGTGTTCTCCAGCCACTTGCCGAACTGGCCGTGCTTGACGTGCTCGGGCACCCAGGTGATCTGCTCGTTCAGCTCCAGCATCCGGTCGCGGATCTTCGTGGTCGACACGAACCAGGACGTGACCGCCATGTAGATCAGCGGCTTGCGGCACCGCCAGCAGTGCGGGTAAGAGTGGTCGTAGGTCTCGCGCCGCAGCAGCACGGTGCCCTCGGTGGTCGCGCCGGCCGTCACGCCTGCGTCGGCCTGGCCCGCGTCCAGCCGGGTCCGCGCCCTGAGGTCGTCGATGACCGCCTGGTTGGCGTCGAAGACGTGCATCCCGGCGTACTCGGTGACCGGGTGGGTGAACTTGCCGTCCGGGCCGACCGGCACCACCGGCACGATCCCGTACTGGTCGGTGAGCAGCTTGTCCTCTTCACCGAACGCCGGCGCGATGTGCACCAGGCCCGTGCCGTCGGTGGTAGTGACGTAGTCGGCGTGCAGCACGACGTGCGACTTCGGATGCCCCAGGAAGTAACGGAACGGCGGGGTATAGCGCAGCCCGACCAGCTCGGCACCCTTCAGGCGGCGGACGATCCGGGCCTCCGCGTCCTGGCCCAGCTCGCGCGCGTAGGCCGGGAGCCGGGCCGCGGCCAGGAGGTATCGCTCGGACCGTCCGGTGAAGTCGGACTCGACCACGATGTAGTCGACGTCCTGGTGCACGGCCAGCGCCAGGTTGGACGGCAGGGTCCACGGCGTGGTGGTCCAGATCAGCGCGAGCTCGCCCGTCTCCAGACGGCAGCCGACGGTCACGGCCGGGTCCTGGCGCGTCTGGTAGACGTCCTCGTCCATCCGCAGCTCGTGCGCCGACAGCGGGGTCTCGTCGTTCCAGCAGTACGGCAGGCAGCGGAAGCCCTCGTACAGCAGGCCCTTGTCGTAGAGCTGCTTGAACGCCCACATGACGCTTTCCATGTAGGTCAGGTCCAGCGTCTTGTAGTCGTGGCTGAAATCGACCCAGCGGGCCTGGCGGGTGACGTAATCACGCCATTCCTGGGTGTAGCGCAGCACGGACTGGCGGCAGGCCTCGTTGAACTTGGCGATGCCGAGCTCGACGATCTCCTCGCGGGTCTTGATGCCGAGCTGGCTCATCGCCTCCAGCTCCGCCGGCAGCCCGTGAGTGTCCCAGCCGAACCGGCGCTCGACCCGCTTGCCGCGCATGGTCTGGTAGCGCGGGACCAGGTCCTTCACGTAACCCGTGAGCAGGTGCCCGTAGTGCGGCAGCCCGTTGGCGAAGGGCGGCCCGTCGTAGAACACGAACTCGTTGGCGCCGTTCTCCCCGGCCGGGCGGTTGTCCACCGTGGCCCGGAAGGTGTCATCGGCCGCCCAGTAGTCCAGCACCCGCTCCTCGATCTCGGGGAAGAGCGGGCTGGCCGGGACGCCGGCGGACTCGCTGCGGTGCGCTGATGCCTTCGGGTAGCTCATCGGTGATCCTTCGCGGTCGGTCCTCACTACGCACGAGGACGACATCGCCCGGGCCGGGCCCGGGCGGCACCGCGGTACCACCTCGCTTGCCGCGCCGCACCCGGCTAAGCGCCGGCGGCGGCTGCGACCGCTCGCTTGACAGGCTGTGACGGGCCTTCCCGTCCGGTTCTACTGGGATGCCGTGGCACCTGTTCTTCCGGAGGCTCCCCGGTGATAGCCGGATCGACGCCGTGTTGCTGTCAGTCTACCGATCCGGCAACTGTCTTTTCGCCCGGCGGCGCGCTGGCGGCCGGGCGGGCTGGGCCGACGGGCGGGTGCGTTACCTCAGGTACTGCTCGATTGCGGGGGTAACCAGCGCGACGATCTCGTCGGGGCTTGCCCTGGCCAGCGGCTCGACCCGGATGACGTGGCGCAGCACGGCGATTCCGATCAGCTGGGCCGCGGCCAGGGATGCGCGCAGCTGCGGGTCCGGGTGGCCGGTGCGCCGGGCGATAACGGTGAGCAGCTCAGCGGTCAGGAACTCGCGTAGCATGGCGGCGGCCTTCTCGTTGGAGACCGCGGAGCGGACCAGGGCCAGGACGGCGTTGCGGCTCTGATCGCTGTCGACGAGCCGCAGGTAACCGCGTACGAGGGCCTGGACGTAGTCATGCAGCGGGACCGCTGCCAGGCCGCCGAATAGTTCAGGCAAGCCCGTCGGCAGGCCCGTCGCGGCGACGAACAGTGCCTCCTTGGTGCCGAAGTAATGGATCACCAGCGCCGGGTCGACCGCCGCCTCGGTGGCGATGCCCCGCAGCGATGTGGCCTCGTAGCCGCGGCTGGCGAACCTCCGGCGGGCGACGGCCAGGATCGCTTCGCGAGTAGCCGGGGCGCCGGGCCGGCGACCGGTCCGGCTCATCCCGCCCCCGGTTTCGCGACCATGACCACGAAGGCCTCCTCGAGGTCCGCGGGGACGACCTCGATGGCCGCCTCAATGCCCTGCCGGGACAGCAGGTCCGCGACGGCCGCCGGGGGTCCGCCGACGCGCAGCGCCGTGCCGTGCAGCTGCACGGCCAGCCCGGCGGCGTCGAGCAGGGCGAATACCCGATTCCAGTCGTCGCAGCGTACCTCGGTCACCTGGCGGCCGCCGATGATCTCGGCGGCGGTGCCCCGCGCCACGACTTTCCCGCCTGCCATCACGACCAGGTGGTCACACTGCTCGGCTTCCTCCATGTTGTGGGTCGTCACGAGCGCTCCGGCGCCGCCGCTCGCGGCCTGCCGGATTCCCTCCCACAGCCGCGCGCCGGCCAGCGGCCCCACGCCGGAGGTGGGCTCGTCGAGTATCAGGAGCTCTGGCCGGTGGGAGAGCGCCACCGCGAACGCGACCTGGCGCTGCGCCCCGAGCGGCAGCCCTCCGACTACCTGGTTCCGCCACGCGGAGATGCCCTCGGGCACCGGGGCGCCGGAGGTGCGGAACGCCGCCGCGGTGAAGGCCCAGTTCTCCGCGACGGTGAGGCCGGCGTACAGGCCCAGGGCCTGGGGGACGTAGCCGACCCTGCGGCGCGTCGGGAGCGAGGGAGCAGAACCGAAGAGCGCGACCGCGCCGTCGCTGGGGCGCAGCAGCCCGAGCAGCACGCGGATGAGCGTTGTCTTGCCGGCCCCGTTGGCCCCGAGCAGGCCGACAACCTCGCCGCGCTCGACGGCGAGATCGGCCGCGGATACGGCGGTGAAGGCTCCGAAGCGGCGGGAAACCTGACGGGCCTCGGCGAGGACCTCCATCTGGCTACCGCCCCGTCTCGCTGGCTAGCGCGGCGACGACCACAGCGTCCTGGAAGTCGGGCGGCACCGGCCGCACGCCATCCGGCAGCCTGCCCGCCGGGGCCCATACCCGCCAGCTGGCGCCGCGCCGCCAGGACAGGGCCGTGGGACGCTTCGCCCCGGCTGCGGTGCCGAGCGCGCCGGGGACGCCGCCGAGGATGTCCGCTGGCGAGCCGCTCGCGAGCACTTTCCCGGCTTCCAGCAGCACTACGCGGGCGGCGCGGGCCGCCTCGTTCACGTAAGTCGTGGCCACCACGACGGCCGTGCCGTCCACGGCCGCCCTGGAGATGAGCCGCCAGAGCTCCGCCCGGCTCACCGGATCGACCCCGGTGGTCGGCTCGTCGAGGACCAGCAGCCCGGGTGAGTGCAGGAGAGCCAGCCCGACGGCCAGCTTGCGCTGCATCCCGCCAGACAGCTGGCCGCCGAGGCGGTGCCGGGCGCCAGCCAGCCCGATCTGCTCGAGGATCTGGCCGGCCTTCCGGCTGCGCTCGCTGCGCGAGAGCCGGTAGGCGTCGGCGGCGAAGCTGAGATTCTCGTCCACGGTCAGGTCCGCATAGAGCCCGGCGGTAGCTGGCACGTACCCGATCCGCTCCTTCGCGGGCCGGCGCACGGCCCCGGCGTCGGGCTTCATCAGCCCGACCAGCAGTTCCAGGCAGCTCGACTTGCCGGCGCCGTCCCCGCCGACCACCACGGTGACGCCATCGGGGCCGGCCGGCACCGTGACCCCGGCGAGGGCGACGGTCCGGCCACGGGTGACGCTGACGCCCTCCAGTCCCCAGGTCATATCGCGGCCGCCTGCCCGGCACGGGCCCGCTCCTGGTCCTTCCGGCTGCTCGGCGCGAGGTCCCGGCGGAACCTGGTGATGGCCAGGCCGAGCACGACGACGGCGAGCAGGGCCAGCAGCACGACCGGCTCCCAGAGGGAGGAGAGCGGCTCTGCCTTCAGCATCACGCCTCTGCTGATGTCGATGAAGTAGGTCAGCGGCAGCACATAGGAAATCCACCGCACGCCCGGCGCCATCGAGGACACCGGGAAGATCAGCCCGGACAGGAGAACCTGCGGCAGCACGATCATGAACGCCAGCTGGATGGCCTGGCCCTGATTCTGCGAAACCGTCGAGACCAGGACCCCCATGCCCAGGGTCACCAGCAGGAACAGGGCGGCGCCCAGGGCGAAGACAGCCACGCTGCCAGCGAAGGGCACATGGAAGATGCCCATGCCGATGACGATGATGAGGATGAGATCAACCACGGCGACCATCAGGTACGGGGCGATCTTGCCGGCGATGACCTCCCAGGCGCGCAAGGGCATCACCGCGAGCTGCTCCAGCGTGCCGGACTGCCGCTCCCGGACGACGCCGAGGCTGGTGATCAGCGTGCCGATGAAGACCAGGATCAGGCCCGCCAGCCCCGGGACCATCACCCACGAGGTGGTCAGCCGCGGATCGTACAGGACCCGCAGCCGTGCGGCCGGGAAGCCTGCTGCCGGCGCCATCCTCGCCAGGGCATTTTCCGCGGTCTGCACCGAGAACACCTGCGTCCCGTCCAGCAGCACGAGAGGGCGGCTGCCGCCGGTCACGACCGCGACGACGGCCCGGCCGTCCCGCAGCTGCGCCCGGGCGGCGGGCTCGCGGGCAGCGGCATCGACCTGGATGACTCCGAACGTCGGCGCGTGCAGCAGCGCGGCCGCCTGCCGGGCGCCGGGGCCGACCACGACCGTCGGGATGTCGTGGACCTTGAAGTTGGCGGCATAGCCGAAGACAACCAGCAAGACGACGGGCAGCACGATCATCATCGCCACGGTCCGCCGGTCCCGCCGGAGCTCACGGAACTCCTTGGCGATCATCGCCCACACGCCGGCCTCCCTAACTCAACACTCATTGAACTCCACATGCGAAGAACTCTACGTACGTTGATTTAAGGCTGTCAACCGCGGCCGGCCACGGCTGTCCCCCTGCGTGGAGGGTCGCCTCCGGACCGGATGTCTGATC
>Ga0208589_1000140_pt1 | contig 34417 bp, 20 predicted proteins | sample NGESurshal092012_2_FD_184486 | JGI IMG/M metagenome (GOLD analysis project Ga0208589, IMG submission 184486) | Arctic peat soil microbial communities from Barrow, Alaska - NGEE Surface sample F53-2 shallow-092012 (SPAdes) | ecosystem: Environmental > Terrestrial > Soil > Wetlands > Peat ...
CTGTTGATCCTCAACGCGATTCTGAAGACCAATACCCCGTGGAAGGAGCCGGTATGCGCCGCTCAAAACGCTTGACTTTTGTCACAGCCGCTTTGACGTGCCCGCTTTGGCGTGCCGAATTTCGGCGGAACCACCACGGCGGGAAGCTGATGCGGCCGTGAGGGGACGTCACGCTACTGTAAAATGTCCTTTGCCAGATAATTCCCCCCTACTGACGGACAATGGGATTCCGGCATTACAAACTCCTCAGCGATTCAGTCACCTCTGCTATCAGCCCACTCCAATCGCCGGCGATTTGCTGGCGGAAAAGTCTGAGCGTCGGATACCAGGGTGAATCGTTGCGGCCGAGCATCCAGCGCCAATCCGGGACGCGCTTGAGCAGAACCCACGCCGGCCGGCCCATGGCGCCGGCGAGGTGGGCCGATGCGGTGTCGATGGTGATGACCAGATCGAGATTCGACATCAGGGCGGCGGTTTCGGAGAAATCGGTGAGGTCGCTGGAAAAATCGGTAATTGAAATGCCGTCTTTGGGTTGGGCGGCCTCGCGCGCGACTTCGCCGGTTTGAAGGCTTACGAAGGTGAAGCGGTCGGATTGAAAGAGCGGAGCAAGCTGCGCCAGTGGGATGGAACGATCGGCGTAGGGAATCTCGCGGCCGGCCCAGACCAGCCCGATTTTGCGGCGGTCGCTTAATTCAGATAGACGGTGCTTCCATTTGGCGGACTTTTCCGCGTCGGCGTGAATGTACGGCGACGCGTCGGGGAATCCGCCGATCAATGCGGGCAGGCTGAGCAGGGAAATCTGCACATCGTAATCGGGCGGCGAAGTTGGGGCCGCATGGGGTTCCATGGCGATGCATTGCTTGATATTCGGCTGTGCGCCAAGCAAACCGGCCAGCGGCGCGTGGCAGGCGAGAATCACTTCGCCTCCCCGATGCTTGACCTGCGACACATAGCGGAAAAACATCAGCGTATCGCCGAAGGCCTGCTCGTCGTGAATCAGAAGGCGGCGGCCGTTGAGGTCGGAGCCGTCCCAGAGCGGGCCGGGGATTTGGCGGCGGCCGGTTTTGCGCGCCGGCAGTTTTAATCGCCATTGAAATTCGGGCCAGCCTTCGTCGAATTGGCCCTGCATCAGCAGCATGAGGGCGAAATTCCAATGGGCCGATGCATGATTGGGATCAACGGCGATTGCGGTTCGGTGATTGCAGATGGCCTGATCTATTTCGCCGTTGAGGTGATAGGCGTTGCCGAGATTGTCATGGGCGTCGGCGTAGTCCGGGCGCAACGCCACGCCATGCCGGTAAGCGGCGATGGCGTCGTCGTAGCGATTCAGCCCGCAGAAGGCGTTGCCGATGTTGTTGTAGGTTTCGGGGACGTTGGGCTGGAAGGAATTGATGCGCTGGCAAGCGAGGGCGGCCTGTTGAAAATTCCGTGTCTGGCAATACAGGTCGGCGAGATTATTCAACGCCTCAGCATATTGCGGGGCGATCTGGATGGCCCGCGAGAAACAGTCCGATGAGGAATCGAATCTCCCCTGCTCGCGGAGAGCGACGCCAAGGTTGTTCAGAGCGGCGGGCCATTGCGGGCGCTGGTTGAGAGCCTGCTGGTAATGAGCGATGGCGTCGTCAAGGCGTCCGGCGGATTTGTGCAGATTTCCCAGATTGTAAAGCGCGTCGGGGAAACCCGGTTGCACTTCGAGTGCGCGGCGGAAGCAGGCGGTCGCCTCTTCCAGCTTGCCCTGGTCGGTGAAAAGATTGCCGAGGTTATTGTGAGCCGCGGCGAGGTCTGGTTTTAGCGTGATCGCCTTCTGATATTCAGCGATGGCGTCGTCGATGCGATTGAGCGCGGCGAAGACCGATGCGAGCGTTCCGTGAAACTCGGCGCGGTTGGGATCGAGGGCGACGGCTTTGGCGACCAGTTCCAGCGCCGCGTCGTTCCGACCGACCTGATGGCCCAGCATGCCAAGGAGATGGAGCGTGTCGGGATGGTTTGGAAACTGCTGGAGAATCTGGCGGTAGATCGGCTCGGCTTCAGCGAGGCGGCCGGCCTGATGATGCTGAACCGCGAGGTTGAAGGCTTCCGGTATGGTCATTCGTCTCCTGGCCGTGTGGCGACATTTTAACGCAGGACGGAAGAACCCCCACCCCAACCCTCAACCCTCAACCTGCGTATATGGGGAGGTGGATAAGAGGGGCGCCTACTCCTGCCCGTGTGGCTCGCTGCGCGAGGCCACTTCCATATAAACGGCTTCGATGTTTCTGGCAAATCGCGGCGCGTCCATGAGGGGCGAGGAGGTCATTCGCGCGCGAAGCGTTCGGCGCAAATCGGAGAGGCGGGGAAGGTCTCCGGCGAGATCGGCGGCGATCTTTACGAATTGAGTGTCGTCATTCCCGGCAAGCTCGGTGAGGCCGAGATTGCTGAGCTGGCTGAAACAGCCGCGGCCGACGACCGTGGAGCCGACGCGCGTGACCACGGGCACGCCCATCCAGAGGGCGTCGAGCGTGGTGGTGTGGCCGTTGTATGGGAGAGTGTCGAGGCAGAGGTCGATTCGATTGTATTCCGCGAGGTATTTGTATCGGGGCTGGAAATCAACGAACTCAAGACGATCGGCGGCGATGCGTTGTTGGGCCAGAACCTCTGTCACCCAACGACGCGACTCGCCCGTCGAGGAAAGCATCAACAGGCGCGAATTCGGGACCGCATTCAGCACGCAAGCCCACAGTTTAAGTAGCGACGGATTGATCTTGCAGAATCCATTCAGACAACCAAAGGTAATATGGCCGGCGTGGTGGGCCGGAGGATCAATCACGGGGCTGGGAGTTGGTTCTAATTCGGGGTCAAAGCACCAGAATGAATCCGGCAGGCGGATGGATTGCTCGGAGTAGCAGTCATCAAAAGCGACAAGCGGATCGAGATAGGGGTCGGTCAGGCGGTAGTCCATGGCCGACAAACCTGTCGTGCCGGGATACGCCATGAAGGCAATCTGAATGGGAGCGGGTTTGCGAGCGAAGACGAGCGGACGAGACGGGGCCATGTGCATATTGAGATCGACCAGAATATCAATTTCGTCGCGGCGGATGAGGTCGGCCAGCGCGGCGTCATCGAGGGAATTGGTTTGACGCCATTGATCAGCCAATGATTTTATTCTGGCGGTGGCGGTGTCCGGTTGTGGCACGTCGGAATAACAGAATATCTCGAAGCGATCGCGATCGTGATGGCGAAAAAGTGGCGTCGTATAAAATCGCAGGACCTGAAGGCGGAAAGTGGACGAGACATATCCGATGCGCAAACGGCTGCCGGACTCCAAGCGTACCTGTGGCGGTTTCTGGGCCAGCGGGCGCGCGTATTGTTCATCAAACCGGCGGGCTTCGCGCAATATCGCCTGTGCGTCGAAATCGGGATGGAAATGAAGCATGAAGACGCGGTTGCCGGCGATCGACGCGTTGGGGCCGGCGGCGAGAGCGCGGTCATACTCGTGCAATGCTTCGCGGGCCTTCCCCTGATGGAGAAGTCCGTCGGCATAATTGTTAATCGCCTCGGCGAATTGAGGGGCCATTTGAATCGCCTTGCGGTAACAATCCAGGGCGGGATCAAGCTGGCCCAATCCCCGGTGTGCGGTTCCCATGTTATTGAGCGCCGCCGGCCATTGCGGGCGATGCGCCAGAGCCTGGCGGTATCGAGCGATGGCATTCTCGAAGCGGCCCGCGGATTTGTGCAGATTGCCGAGGTTGAAGAGCGCGTCGGAATGGGTGGGCTGAATCTCAAGGGCGCGGTTGAAACATTCGGCCGCCGCTTCGGTATTGCCCTGGCCGAAAAACACATTGCCGAGATTATTGCATGTGGAGGCAAGATTCGGGTTCAGCTTGAGGGCCAGTTGAAATTCGGCAATTGCCTCCGCAATACGATTCAGCCCCTTGAGCGCCATGCCGAGCGTGCCATGCAAATCGGCGGATTTCGGGTTGGCGGCGATGGCTCTGTTGATTAGCTCAACGGCGTCCGCGTGCCGGCCCATCTGAATGCCGATCATGCCGAGGTGATGCAATGAGTCGGCGTGATCGGGCATCTGGATCAGGATTTTCCGGTAGATCGCCTCGGCCTCGGCAAGATGCCCGGCCTGATGCTTTTGAGCGGCAAGGTTGAAAGCATCCTGTATCGTCATTTGGCTTCTCTATACCTGCTGCAAGTTCAGCCTGGCGAATTCCAAAAATGCGACCTCGACGTTTTCCGCAAAGCGAGGCCCGTCGGTCAGGGGCGACGCCGCCATTCGCGGGCGCAACGCGCGGCGCAGCTCGGCGAGGTGTGGGGCATCGGCGGCCAGCGTCGCGGCGATTTGCACGAATTCATCATCGGAATGCGCGGCGAGTTCCGTAAGTTGCAGATTCGACAACAAGCTCCAGCCTGCCCGGCCGGCGACGGTTCTGCCGACGCGGGTAATGACTGGAACCGCCATCCAAAGGGCGTCGAGGGTGGTGGTTTCGCCGTTGTATGGGAGTGTGTCCAGGGCGATGTCGATGCGGTTGTATTCGGCGAGGTAACTATTTCGCGGCTGATAGGCCACGAAGTCGATGCGATCGGGGGCAATGCCGGAGCGCGCGAACTGCTCGGCGGCCCAGCGGCGGGTCTCGCCGGGCTGGGCGAGCAGACGCAGGCGCGAGTTGGGGACGGCATGCAATACTCGAGACCAGAGTTGCAACTGCTCCTCATTGATTTTAATGAAGCCGTTGAGGCAGCCGAAGGTGATGAAGCCGTTTTGTATTGACGGCGGCGGCGAAGGTTCGGGCGTGGTTTCGCCCAGGGCGTTGGGATCAAAGCAGAGGAATGTTTCAGGGAGGCGGTGGGATTTTTCGGAGTAGCAGTCGTCATACTGGCCCGGCGGGTCGAGGATGGGGTCGGTCAGACGCCAATCCATGGCGGTTAACCCGGTGGTGCCGGGGTAGGCCAGCCACGCGATCTGAACCGGCGCGGGTTTGGCGGCGAAGACCAGCGGTCGGCCATGGGCCATGTGCATGGTGAGATCGACGAGAATGTCGATCTCGTCTTTGCGGATCAGATCGGCCAGCGTCGCGGCGTCGAGCGAGGCGGTATCTCGCCAGTGGTCGGCGAACGATTTGAATTGTCCCGTCGCGGAATCGGGGCAGGTGGTGTCGGAATAACAGAAAATCTCGAAGCGATTGCGATCGTGATTGGAAAGCAGAGGCGCGGTGAAGAATCGCGCCACATGCAGCCGGAAATTCGGCGAGAGATAGCCGATGCGAAGGCGGCCCTCGCGCCGGGCTGGGGGCGTGGATTTGGTTGTTTCGAAAGAGCCGGCGTACTGCTCGTTGAAGCCGCGCGCTTCGCGCAGGATCGAATTGGCGTCAAAGTCGGGATTGAATTGGAGGGAGAACAGCCGGTTGCTGGCGATGGATAGGTTGGCCGCGATGGCCAGCGCGCGATCGTAATGCGCCAGCGCTTCCTTCGATTTTCCCTGGGCGAGAAGTCCGTTGGCTAGGTTGCTCAGCGCCTGTGGATGATCGGGCTGGATTAAGAGGGCGTGGCGAAAACATTCGAGTGATTCGTCGAGCTTGCCTTGCTCGCCAAGTGAGTTGCCGAGGTTGTTGTATGCCGCCACATTCCGGGGCGTGATGGAAAGCAGGTGGCGTGAAACCGAAGCCGATTCATCGAGCCGCCCCACCGTGCGCAGGACGCTGGCCATGTTATTGAGCGAGCCGATGTGATTGGGTTGAAGCTGAAGGCAGCGCTGGTAAGCGGCCAGCGCATCGCCCGGCCGGCCCATATCCCGCCAGACATTTCCGAGATTGAAGAACGCCTCAAACGCGAGCGGGTCCATGCGCAGGCAATGCTCGAAAGCAGCACACGCCTGCGGCAGCGCCCTTATTGCAGTGAATATCAATCCGAGATTGCAGAAGTAACTGGCTTCGGAAGGATTAACGGCGATGGCCGCTTGAATGGACTTCGCCGCGTCATCGAGGCGGCCGGTTTGGTATTCCGCCACGCCGATTAAATGCAGCGCTTCGGCATGTGTTGGGTTCTGTGCGAGTATTTCCCGATAGGCAGCTTCGGCGCCGGCGATGTCGCCGGACTGATGTCGCTGCAAGGCCTGGTTGAGTGCGTCCTGCGGATTCATGGCGTGCCGAGGGCCTGAACAATTTGCGCCATCGGCGATTGCCAGTCGCCGCGCGTGGGTTGCCGAAAGAGGCGCGCGGTCGGATACCAGGGTGAGTCGGAGCGATGCAGCATCCATCGCCAGTCGGGCATGAACGCGAGAAGGATCCAGACGGGTTTGCCCATGGCGCCGGCCAGATGCGCGACCGCAGTGTCGGCGGTGATGACCAGATCGAGATTAGCGATGAGCGCCGCCGTGTCGGCCAGGTCCTTCAATTCGTCGGTCCAGTCGGTCAGTTCCAGGCCCGGCGGGCGTTCGTGCCGGCCCGGCTCGCCAACTTGCAGGCTGGTGAACCACAGTCCGCCGGCGCCGGCCAGCGGCGCGAACGTGGAAAGCGGGAAGGAGCGATTGCGGTCATTGAAATGTTCCGGCCGGCCCGCCCAGGCCAGCCCGATTTTGCGAACGCCTTCGGGCATGCGCGATTTCCAATGTTCGATCAATTCAGGGTCGGCATGAAGATACGGAACCTGCGAAGGAATATCGGCAACCGTGGAATTAAACACGCCCGGCAGACTCATCAGCGGGCAATGAGAATCGAACCGCATCGGAGCCTGCTTCCAATCGTGCAATTCCGAAATCTCCGGCATGGATTTGAGCAGGCGATGCAATTCCGGCTGGCAGGAGACAATCACCTTGCCGCCGCGCGCCGCGACCAGCGGAGCATAACGCACAAATTGCAGCACATCGCCCAGGCCCTGCTCGGAATAGAGCATAATGCGTTTGCCGTCGAGATTCTGGCCGTTCCAATGGGACTGATTGAAGTTGCGGCGAAGATTGAATTCGTTGACCTGCCAGCGCCATTCGTACTCCGGCCACGCGCGCTGGTATTCGCCGCGGGTTAGAAGCATCAGGCCGAAATTCCAATGAGCCATCGCGTGATCCGGGCGCTGGCTGATGACGGACTGATAGCATTCGATGGCCTTGTCGATGTCGCCCCGGGCGTAGTATGCGCTGCCGAGATTATTGCAAGAGTCGATGTCGTTGCGGCGCAATACCATCGCCTGTTGGAAGGAAGCGATGGCCTGGTCGATGTCGCCCTCGACCATGCGAAGGTTGCCCATGACATTGTGCGCGTCGGGGCAGGTGACATCGGCGGCCAGCGCCTGAAGGCAGCATTGCATCGCGTGCGGATACTGGCGCTTTTCAAACATCGCGTCGGCCATGTGGGCGAGGGCCTGCGCGGAATTGGGGCTGAGCGCGAGCACTTTCTGGTAACACTCGATGGCCTGGTCCATCTGGCGTTTGCGCTTGAAGGCGTTGCCAAGATTGCCCCAGAGGTCGGGAATGTCGCTCTGGATTTCCAGCCCCTGGCGGTAGGCGAGGATCGCCTGATCGGTTTGCCCAATGGCGACCAGGGCGTTGCCGACGTTATTGAGCGTGGCGGGCGATTGCGGGCGAAGCGCCAAGGAACGGCGATAGACTTCGATTCCCTCAGCGAAGCGGCGCATGGAGCAAAAGCAATTACCGAGATTGTTGAGCACTTCCCATGATTCCGGCTTGAGCTTGAGGGCCTCCTGGTAAGAGTTGCCCGCCTGAGCGATCTGGCCGGCGGAGTAGAGAGCGTCGCCGAGTTCATGGAGCAACTCAGCGCGCATCGTCTGGCCGTTGGGTTCGGTTCCCTGAATGGCCAGGGTCTGTTGATAGGCGGCGACCGCGCGATCCCACTGCCCGGTTTTCGTGAGGGCCTTGGCGAGATTGCGAAATCCGGGCCAGAATCGCGGGCGCGATTGAGCGGCGCGCTGGTAGAGATTGATGGCGATGTTGTATTCGCCCTTGACGCCCGCCATGTTCGCCAGATTGAAGAGCGCTTCTGGGTAATCGGGTTTAAGTTCGATGGCTTTCTGAAATGCGGCGATGGCCTGGTCGATATCGCCGCGGGCGACGAAGACCAGGCCGATGTTACTGTAATAGTCGGCGGAAGTGGGCCGGAGCGTGATGGCTCGGCCAATCAATTCCATTGCCATGTCGTTGCGGCCGACCTGATGGGCTATCACGCCCAGCAGATGGAGCGCGTCGGGATGATCGGGCTGAGCCGCCAGAACCTGTCGATAGAGCTTTTCCGCATCATCAAGACGCCCGGCCTGATGGTTATTATTGGCAAGAGATAGAAGATCGTTGATGGTCATGTTGGTGTATTTCGACTATCCGAGCCGGGGGCGTTTGCCAATCTCCGTACACTTTGAATATCCGCGGCCGCGACCGCGCAACACAATGCGCCAACGGTCAGGAAGTAATAGTTGCAAAATGCCTGTTTGGCAACCGAAAAGAAACAAAGAAATATAAGGGAGACGCCAATGGCAAAGCCCGCGGGCGTGCGCGGGGCCTTCCAAAAAACGATTGCCCCCGCGATGGCGGCGAATACAAGGGAAAGCCACACGCCGGGAGCGGCATGGCCCGCGCGAACCCAGGTTGCGGCGTAATTCAGGGAGTCGGCACGGAAGGGGTTTTGCACCTGCACGGTGATCGCGCTTTTCCAGAATGCGGGCACGTTCCACAACACCAATGGCAGCGTAATCGCCGCCCCCACGATGGCGGCCTTGAACAGGAATTGCAGGCTCGACCGCCATTGCAGGGGGCGTGGCAGGAGCAGGGGCAACGCAGGCGCGATGAGAATCATGTGCTGCTTGGAAACCAATAGAAGACCAACCGCCCACGGCAGCCAGCGCGGGCGGCGGCGGGCGCAATAGATCACGAAAGCCAGACACAGCACCACCGCCGGCTCGGACCAGCCGCGTTCCAAAACGTAGTAGACGCGTGGCGTGAAGAGCAATATCGCGGCGGCGGCGGTGGCGAGCCCGTCGCCGGAAAGGGCGAGCAACCCGCCGGCGATGGTGACGGCGGCTAAATTACCGAGGCGGAAATCGTGCGTGAATAAATAGCCGGCGAAGGAGACGAAGAAGCTCAGCGGCATGTATTGATAGCCGAAATGAACACGCCCGTCGTACACAAACCCCGGCGGATAAAACGCGCGATCCCAGCCGTGCGTATACGCGTAGATGTTGGGGAAGTCGATGGCGTACGGATTGAGGCCGTGTGCGAAAGCCTGGCAGGAATCCTTGGTGACTTCAAATACGTCGATGAATGGATTGGGCGAGGCGTGAATCAGTAGAGCGCCGACGATGAAATAGGTTAAGAGCATCAAAACCAGGAGCGGGCGAAATCGCCATCCCTTTATTCTCCCTCCCCTTGTACTCAGGGGGAGGGTTGGGGTGGGGGCTTTCCCCCTCTCGCGGTACTCTGGGAGAGGGTTGGGGTGAGGGTCTTCCGCATTTCCTTTGCGACCCCTCAACCGCTTCGCCTCCCAAATCGCCAGCACCGCAAGCACCGCCATCAGCGGCACGCCGAGCAGATCAAACGACTGCGGCTTGGCATGATCCCCCAGCGGCTCGGCGACAACCTGTTGATGAAACTGCCATACCAATCCGGCAATGCAAACAAACCACGGCAGCCACGGCTTGCCGCCGCGAATGAATACGCCGACCCAAGCGAGAATAATGCCGGCGGTAAGCCAGCGCAGGCCGCGTGCGTCTTGAATGCCGTAACTGACCTGAAGCGCAAAGCCAATGGCGAGAGCCGCCGCCGCCCAGAGCGCGGCGGAGATGTTGGCAGGCTGCGAGGAGGTTGGATCAGACGATTGAATGCGGCTTGGCTCCGTTGGGCGAAGTGATACCGGATGAGAGGCGGGGTGTATATGCGGGGGAGTCGGCGTCCGGTCAGCGAACGCGCCGCCTGAAGGCGGCCGCAAAACGGACAGCGGCAACGCGATTGTCGGTTATTGGGGTCGCTTCAAGGACATCGCCCCAAACCCCGCCAATATCAGCGCCGCGGCCCCCACGGCAAGGCCGAACTTGGTCAGGCTGTTGTCGGAGATGACCATCACATCGGCTTCGACCGGCGCTTTCAAATCGATCGCGGCGTCGGCTTTTTGCTGTAATTCCTCGCGGCTTAGTTTCATGGCCTGCATGTCGCCTTGCGTGGTCTGCTGCGCGGCCAGCAATGCCGACAATGTGTTTTGCGCTTTGACGGCGTTCTGAATTGAAAGAGCCACCTGCGTGGATTTCATCGCGGCGTCGATAAATTTGTCGCCGGCGGAGTTCATGGCATTGATCTCGCCGGCCAGACGCGCGGCGGCCTCGTCGCGGGTGGCGAAAAGACTGCCGCGATCAAAATCATCCACGGGGCGCGTGGTTGCGGCGACGGCATCGCCGCGTGCGGCGGCTCGATCCTTCAGATCATCTAGCTGCTCCTGGAGGGCAAGCATCGCCTGGTATTGCGGATCGGACGGAGCAACTGCGGCGGCCGCATCCTGGGCGTTGGCTCTGATCAGGTCATATAAAAGCGCGAGCACGTTCGTCAGCACTTTTTTGTCAGCCGGGTTCACACCGCCGCCCGGAGGCTCGGCGGAAAGGCGGGCGACCACGGTCTGCAAAGTTCCCGCGATCAACTGGCGGTTGGCGCTGAGCTGGGTCCAACCGGTGTCAATGATGCGATTGAGGCGTTCATGCAAGCCGGCGCTGGAATCCTGCCACAGCACCCGCCGCCGCGCGCTCATCTGGCGGCGCAGATCGTCGGCGGCTTGCCGCAACTGATTCAGGCGGTCGCCGGCGCTCGGCCGCGTCGCGGCGGGAACGTCCGGCGTCGCAGGGGCTTCGGCCAGATCAACCGCCGGCGGAGTGCTCGGCAACGTCGTGGAGCCGGGCGCGGTTGCAAGAGCCGAGACGATTTCCTGCTGGATCAACGCCTGGCGCTGCACATCGTTCAGTTCCTCGGTCAGATCATCGAGCTTGGGATCCGCGTCGTAAACGATCTCCTGCCGCCGGCGGTTGGAGCGCTCTAGAAATCGTTTTAGTTCTTCGAATTTCGCCTGCGATTGCTCGCGACGGGCGGAAACCTGGTCCACCATGTCGCGCACATGCGACAACAATTCGCGGGCGGCCTGCACCGGATCGGCAATGTTGGGATGATTCTTCAGCGCGTCCTGACCGGCGGCCACCGCGTCCTCAAACTTCTTTTGCACTGCAACCAGATTCTGCCGCGATTTGGCGGGATCGGGAACCGTCTGACTGGACTGAAGGTTATTAATATCGGCGGTGATATTGGTCATCTGCCGATCAAGATCGTCGGCCATTGGGTCCGCGGAGGGTTGGGTGGAGGCCGTGGCCCTGAGCCGGGCGCGAAGGAGTTGCAGTTGGCGGCTGTCACGCCATGCCGTCTCCTGAATATCTGCGTATTGCTTTGCGGCGGCATCAGCGGCGGCCTGGAGCGGCGCGATTTGCGCCGACAATCCGGTGGCCGAGTCGAGCAGATCGCGTTGCTCCTTGATCTTCCCGACGAATCCGTCGAGGTCTTTTTGCTTGGCCGCGAGGCTATCGTCCCATTTGACGAGCGTGCCATGCGCGTCGGCGGCGGCCTTGGTGAGGTCGGAGTTCTGGCTATACATCGCCTTCATCAGGGCGGTCAGGCGCTGGCCATCCTCAACGGTATTCTCTCCGGCAAGACGCAGGACCAGATCACTGGCTCCCGATACGGCGGCCGGCGTGAATCGGGCTTCGGAGGCGAGCTTATTGAAAGGAGCGGGATCGCCTTGCAGAAGCCCGGGGGTGTCGGAGGGATAGTCCTGTTTCAATCTCAGGGCCGCGTCGTCACGGATGGCCGTGTTGGCCAGGCGATGCAGTTCATCGGCTTCAAACGCCTGCCAGGCGGGCGTACCGTTGGTGGGGGTGTTCAGAAATTCCAGCCGATCCTCGACAATTCCGCGAGTGGGAATGAGCGTGTAAATCGCGCCCGCCGCCAGCGCGGCCAGGATCGTGGCGAAGCAAAGCCCAAGCAGCGTCTTACGCCGCCGGCGGGGCGGATTGTTTGAGGTCGCGGCGTACAGCGGGACCAGCTTGCGTTCAGCGCGAGCGGCACGCGGCGTTGGTTGCGGCGGTGGAGTTGTCGGCAATTGAGCGGGGCGAAGCTGGCTGTTGACCGGCGCGTGCGCTGCGACTCGATGCGGATGCGCCGCCTCGCCATTGGACCGGCCGTTGCCACCCGGCTCGTGCTCGTCAGCGCTGAAGACATCGTCGTGGCCCGGCCCGATGAGGCCTTCTTCGTGCGATGTTGCCTCATCAACGACAGCCGCGCCGACCAGGCCGCCGAGCGAAGTGGCGGTCGTTCCCGACGGCGGGATGGGCGGAGCCAAATCTCGTTCGCGGTGCGGCAGGGGAACATCGCGTGAATCGTCGGCGGTCTGATCCCAGAATTGATCCGCGGAAAAATCCTCGATTTCCGCGCCGTGCCAGTTGGAATCCAGCGAATCGTCCACCAGCCCGCCGGCATTCGCCAGCGGCTGCCCGCTGAAATCCGCTTCGTTGAAATCTGAGTCTTCGCCGGTATGCGTGAAGACGTTCGAGGTCGGCAACGGTTGCGGGCTGGCGGCAAAGGCAAATGGCTCAGGCCCCGCGCCGAATTCGCTGGCCAGCGGCGCGGTTCGATTCGCGTACTCCTCCCATAAGGTCGCTGAAGAAGGCGGCGAATCTTCCGCTCCCTCAAAACTGCCCGCGGATTTTCCATTGTTTTCATCCAATCGCTGATCGGATGGCTGGGCGCGCTTGATCTTGGGAACCGGCGGGAAATTCCGCAGAACCGGCGTGCGCGGAAGAGCGGAGTCTTCAATCGCGGCGGCGGTGGGACGGGCTGCCTCCGCGGCGGCGATATTTTTCAGTATCTCCTCAGCGGGCAGCCGCGACTGGCTGGTCCGATCCAACTGCGAGTTGAGAGATTTTCCCTCGAAAGAAATATTGATTCGACCGAACCCCTGCGGCGCCGCGACTTCCGGGAGTTGCACGGGCATTCCGCCCAGGAACATTTCGCCGCCGCCCATTTCCTCCGGCGGCGCCGCTGGAGACGGAGGCGGCGCAACGGGTGGCGCGGCGGGCGGCGCCGGTGACAGCGCGGCGACCGATGGATCAATGGGTACCGCGACCAGACGCAGGGGATGGTTGCCGATGCCCAGAGTGTCGCCCCAATTCAATGGTTTCTGGAAAACCCGGGCGTCATTCACGCGCGTGCCGGTCTGCGAGTTGAGATCGCGGACATTCCATTTGCCGTTGGCGGCGAAAAGTACCGCGTGGCATTCTTCGACGATCGGGTCGAGAATCTGAACATCACATCCCGGACGGCGGCCGAGAATAACGGAAAATCCCGTGAGAAGTTTTGCGCCTGCCGGGCCTGCCTCGATTGCCGAGGTTGGCACAATCTCCGGCGATTGAAACCGTGCGCCGTTGGCAGCGAATTGAAAAGTGCAGGGGCCGAACTGAATTTGATCGCCATCCGAAAAGCGATGTTCCAGAATGGGGCGGCCATTAACCACGACCTGTTCGGCGGCGGCCATATTGCGTAGAAAAACGCCGCCGGGGTAAGTGACCATCAGCGCATGAAACGGCGCGATGCCGGCGACCGCCAGGCGTAGTTCGCAATACGGCGACGAGCCGGCGAGAAGGCTCAGGCGGTCCAGCGGAAAAACCGGCTGTCCTGCCAGCGCTCCGGTTGGCACAAGAGCCGGCGTCCCCGAAATTGCGGACAGAGCCTCCGCGGCGATAGTTGATGAAGAATTAGTTTCCGGCATTACCGACAAAGCTCCTGTGCCGCCGACATATAACTGGCTTTACAGGCGATGCCTACCTGTAAATGGTTAAGAGGCTGTTCGGAAATTGAATGGCCCCGCATTGGGTCCTGACGCTTTTTGAACAGCCTCTGGGCATAATTACCTGACAGTTTAGCCGCCCGCGGAAATAATCGCGCGGGCTGCCGGCCATTTGCGAGCGCGGAGCGCTCCGCTGGTCGTATCGTCAAGCCTGCCGCATGGGTAAACCCAAATGCAGGCGGCGGAAGCTGCCAAGTTCGGTATTTTAGCCTCAAACGGCCCGGAGGCGAAGGGCTGAGGAAATCGGGTGAGTTATTGGCCGTGGCCATATTTTGTGGCAAGACCGAAGAACCGCCACCCTAACCCTCCCCCGGAATACCAGGGGAGGGGAAAAGAGGGGCACGTTGCGACAAATCTTGGGTACACCCAACTTGCTGAAATTTCGTTGGAAGTGTGCCTTCCCAGCTTCGCCACGTTATATTCCCCGTAGGCGGATCAACATGCTAAACCTCTTCATTGCGTTAGTAATGACAACTCTCGCGTCGGCAGCCCTCGCCCAAACCACTCCCTTCACTTGGGGCGACCAAGGCGACGGCACTTACAAAAACCCCATTCTTAAAGCCGACTATTCCGACCCCGATGTTATTCGTGTCGGCAGCGACTTTTATCTCGTCGCCTCCGATTTCCATTTCGTCGGCATTCAAGTTCTGCATTCCAAGGACCTCGTCAATTGGCAGATCATCGGCCAGGTCTTCAACAAGCTGGCGATGGACCCCAAATACGATCAGATGAAAGGCTATGGCGAAGGCACATGGGCTCCCTCCCTTCGCTACCACAACGGCGAGTTTTACCTGTACGTCTGCACGCCGCACGACGGGCTGTTCATGTGGCACACCAAAAATCCGGCCGGGGCCTGGTCGGAGATGGCGACGGTAAAAAAGATCGATTCTTGGGAAGACCCCTGCCCCTTTTGGGACGACGACGGCAAAGCCTACTTAATCCATTCGCACAAAGGAGCGGGCCCCCTGCTCATCGCGCGAATGAGCGAAGATGGCACGCATCTTCTCGACGAAGACGGCACGCAAGTTTACATGGCCAGGGGCGCCGAAGGCCCCAAGATGTACAAGCGGCACGGTTACTATTATGTCTCGTTCCCCGAAGGCGGCGTCGCAACGGGCGGCCAGATCGTCATTCGATCCAAAAATATTTTCGGGCCGTATGAGCGGCGCGAGGTTTTGCCGAATGGTAGCCCCCATCAAGGCGGAATGGTCGAACTCGACAACGGGCAGGGCTGGTTCATCTCGTTCAAATCAAGCGGATATCTGGGGCGCATCTGCTACCTCAACCCGGTGACGTGGGGCGAAGACGACTGGCCTGTCTTCGGCGACAACGGCAAACCCGTGGAATCCTGGAAGAAGCCGGATGTCGGCGGAATATTTCCGATTGAGAAGCCGCAGACGAGTGATGAGTTTGATTTAGCGAAGCTGAGTCCGATCTGGCAGTGGAATCACAATCCGATCAACGACGCCTGGTCGCTCAGCGAGCGGGCGGGATTCCTCAGACTCAAAGCCCTGCCGGCGGATTCGCTGGTTACAGCCCGCAACACGCTCACGCAGAAGCTGTGGGATTCAGCGGGAGTGATGGATGTGAAATTGGACACCAGCAACATGGCGGACGGACAAACCGCGGGTCTGACCATCTTCAGCGGCAACACGTTTGGCTGGATCGGGGTCGTCCAGAAAGGCCGCGAGCGACATATCGCCTGGACCAACGGAGCCGGGCCGGTGCTGGCAAGTAACGTGATTTATCTTCGCGGCATTAACGAAGGCGATAAAGGCCGTTTTGCATACAGCCTCGATGGTGAGCATTTCACATCGGTTGATACGTCAGTCACCTTGAAATTCACGTTCTGGAAAGGCGGCCGCGCCGGCATCTTTTCATACGGCCCCAACAACGGAGCGGCGGATTTCGACTATTTTCATTATCGGTATGCCGATCGGCTGGGAAGTTTAGGATTGGCGGGCCAGTGAGAGCGATTTGACCGCGGTGATGTGCATCAGGGAGCAAATAGCGACCTGATCCGGTAAATCACCCGGGCTGGTCTTGAATGCAACGACCAGACCGCCGCGAGTTAGAATGGCCGCCTCGGGATGCGTGATATCATAAGTTTCGCCGCTGCTCATGACGACCTGAAACGGCAGGAACGGCTGCTTTTCGAGAAATGTTTTGATATTCTCGATGGTCATACGGATATTTTAGCCTTAGATTCTGAAACTGACAACAAGAAAAGGGAACCGCAGAAATGAAAGCAAATCTTTCACGCGTAATGCTTGCCGCAATGCTTTTGACCGGGTTTGCCGTCACATCTCGCGCCGCCGACATGCCCACCCCCGACGACGGCAAGCAACACAAGCTCGCCCTTCACGACGGCAACTTCTACATCGACGACAATCAGGTGCGCCTGATTTCCGGCGAGATGCACCCCGGCCGCATCCCCCCCGAACTCTGGGAATCCCGCATCAAGCAGGCCCGCGCGATGGGCCTCAACGCCATCAGCGTCTATCTCTTCTGGAACCAGATTGAGCCGACGGAGGGGAATTTTGTCTGGACCGGCAACACCGACATTCATCACTTCATCGACCTCTGCCAGAAGAACGGCATGTGGGTCGTCGTGCGGGCCGGGCCGTACATCTGCGGCGAGTGGGAATTCGGCGGCTTCCCCGGCTGGCTTTGCAAATATGACGGCATGATCCTTCGCAGCAACGACGCCAAGTTCCTGGAACTTTCCAATAAATATGTTGAGAACCTCGGCAAGCAGATCGCGAGCCAGCAGGTGACGCACGGCGGGCCGGTCCTGATGGTTCAGTTTGAGAATGAATACCACAAGATCGACGCGTATCTGAAGAATGTTCAAGACATGTTCGTGAAAGCGGGCTTCGATACACAGCTCATGACCTGCGACCCCGGCGCGCCCAACGCCACGCCGTGGAATATCGACACCGGTTTGCCCGGCGTGCTCCGCGCCTACAACGGCTTCAACAGCACCACGCAAACCCGCTACGACCGGCTTCAGGAAATCAACAAGCCGACCGGGTTCCCTGATTTTTCGCCGGAAGTTTACACGGGCTGGTTCAACACCTGGGGGCCCGTGGCGCGCGTGCCAAAGGTTGCGGTCAACCGGCAGGTGGCGGATGTGGACTTTTTCCTGGCGCATCCGAATCTTTCATGGTCGTATTACGTCTATGACGGCGGCACCAATTTCGGCTTCTGGTCGGGCGCCAACAACGGCACGCCGATGCAGACGAGCTACGACTACGATGCCCCCATCGACGAAATGGGGCGTGCTACGCCCAAGTACAAAGCGCTCCGCGCGGAACTGATCGCCAAGCTGGGAATTCATCCGCCGGAAATTCCGGCCGATCCGAAAGTGATTGAGATTCCGACCTTTACTTTGAATGTGGAAGCCCCCCTGCTGTCGCGTCTGCCGGCCAAGGCAATTGAATCCGAAAACGCGGTGCCGATGGAGAAGCTCGACCAATATTACGGCTTCATCGATTATCAGAGACAGTTCCCCGATGGTTTGCATGGTTCACTTTCCGTTACCGCGCATGATTACGCGTGGATTATGGTGAATGGCAAAGTGGTGTACGAAACCATGATGCGCCCGACGGGGCAGCCGGTGAGATTCAACGTGGATCAGGCCGGGCCGGTCACACTTGATATTCTGGTCCACAATCTCGGCCGCGACAGCTTGCTCGGCCCGCCCTATCCGGCGGATCGGATGCGCAAGGGAATGATCGCCAATCCCACGCTCGGAGCATTGCTGGCGATCAGCCCGCCGGATTCGTTCTCTAACGGTCAGGGCTTCGGGCGGGGTGCCCGCGGCGGCCCGACGACGCGAGGTGCAGCGGCGCGCGGCCCAGACACTGCGGCTCCCAGCGGGATCACGATCGCGGGCTGGAAGATTTACAACATGCCGCTGGATAACCCGGATGATCTGCCCGCGGCGACGGTTGCGGCCGGCACGCCAATCACCGGCCCGGCATTTTTCTCCGGTTCATTTAATGTCAGCAAGGTTGGCGAGACGTATCTGGACATGTCCGCCTGGCACATGGGCGTGGTCTGGGTCAACGGCCACAACCTCGGCCGCTTCTGGGAAGTCGGCGACAACCGGGCGTTGTACCTGCCGAGTGTTTGGATGAAGCCGGGTGCGAATAAAATCGAGGTGCTGGAACTTGGCAAGCCGCCGGAGAAGGCTGAAGTCAAAGGCGTCGGGAATGCGGTGTTCACGACAGCTACGCCGATTAAGCCGCTGTGGAATTAAACAATTAAGGTGCGGTCAGCAAAGGCCTAGTAATGACAGGCAGTGGAACGCCGAGGGCGGCGATGCAAAACAAAAATGCAGCCCAAAATAATGATCGCGACGGAAGTCGGCTCCGGCACAGCGGCACCAACAATAAGACCAATATCGGCGGTACCAGTCCCTGGCCCATCCAAATCGCTGTTTGAGCCGTCAAGGATCACGAGGCTGTATTGAAAAATATAAGTGCCGGCCGGCAAAAAGCCCGCCGTGTAGGGAAACACGTTTGATTGACCACCACCGCCGAAACTGAAAATGGTCGAAGCTCCCACTAGGGAAATGTTGGCCGATGTCACGACGCTGCCAAAAGTGTTGTAAAATCCTTGAAATTCATAGGGAGTCGCTGCGCTAAGTGTAATAAACTCTATGGAGCCAGAGGACTGCGCTGAGTTGGTGTGCAATGGCAGGATTATGTCAGGGCCATTCGTGTCGGCCCTCAGGGTACCTGATGCCCCCAAAGGACCTTCTCCCACGGTGATTGCCTGGGATTCGGAGATGGCGGCCAAAATGCTATGCGCATCGGCGGATATCGCATATTGGCCGGTGGAAGTATCCGAGGCAGCCGAGGCTGTGCTTATTGCGGAAATGGGAAGATTATTCAGTGGAATTGTTTTGGAGTCGGAAAAAGGAGCTACCCCGACGCCACCGGAACTAACACCTTCTGAAACTGACCCTCCGAGTACCGCCAGCGCATCCGCACCTAAGACTGGCCGTGTAAATGCCGCTGTGATGAAAATGGTCAGAACAAATAATGAACAGCCGCGCATTGAAACCCCCTTCGATTTTGTAAACTCTAAAAAACCTCGTTCACGCCGCCGACGACATTATAGTCAGGGATCGTTGGTTCGTACAGTCGCGTAGGGCAGCGCCACACATCCGATGTGGTAGGCCGTGCCGACCTTTCATTACTACGCCGGATCCAAATCAATATCGCAATTCAGCGACTCCGCCACCGCTTCCAATTCTCCGCGCAACTGGCCCAGCGAAACGTTCGGGGGAACGGTCAATCGCATTTCATTCAGAAACAGCGGCGAGCCGTCGAACGGCGCCGATTCCTGCCGCCCTGATAGTTCTTCGATATTAACCCCAAACTGGCGAAGCACCTGCGAGAGCCGCGCGACGATGCCCGGCTGATCGAGCGAATAGGTCTTGAGCCGAAAGGGGAGGCCGCTGACCCGCGCTCCGGCCTGGAGCGCCGAGGCCGTCAGGCGCATGCCTATCTTGGCGGCTTGGTCGGTCATGCTTTGGCAAAGGCGCTGCACATCCGGCTCGGCGACTTCGATCAGGATCAGCATGGCGAACTCGCCGCGAAGATTGACCATGCGCGTGTCGAGGATATTGGCGCCGCCGGCGTGTAGCTGGTCGGTCAATTCGCCAACGATCCCCGGCCGGTCGGGGCCGGTGGCAGTAATGATGAGTCGGGACATGATGGATTAATGTAACCGGTGGGAGAGAGGTGGCAAGGACGTCGACCGTGGAGGTGCGCCACGGGGGCGATAGTGAAAGGATGAGGGGGTGAGGGGGTGACAAGGTGATACGATGAACGGTATGCAAAGCGCGATTTGCTCACACACCACATAAATTGCATTTCATCTTTGCGCACCTGCGTTCATCTGTGGCTAAATGCCCCGTCGAGCCACCCAATCAACTTCGCTTCAAACCCCGGGGTTAGCCCTTCCCACTTGCTGATATCGTGCGGGGCATTATCGATGGTAATTAAATCGCACGCCACGCCCGCGGCTTTCAGCTTCGCCTGGAAATTGATCGATTGTTGATACGGCACGCTCTTATCCACCGTCCCATGCAGCAACAAAAACGGCGGCAGGCCGGGCTTCACATAGTTGATCGCTGACATTTCATTCAGCAGCGCCTTGGCCTTGTCATCGAAATCAGTCACGCCGAGAAGCGCCTTGGCAGAGGGGCTTAATCCGCCGCGACGCTCAGTATCCGCCACCATATCCGTCGGCGGCGACATGCCGATGACGGCATTTACCCGAACATTCTCCCCGCCGCGGGTTTCGGCGAGCGTGACGAGTTCGCCGCCGGCGGAGTAGCCGAGGATCGCAATTTTTTCTGGGTTGCCCTTGTACTCCTTCGCGTGGGCTTTCACCCAACGGATGGCGGTCTGTACGTCTTCGTAACACGCCGGCCACTTATCCTTGGGCGACAAACGGTAGTTGATCGAAAAGAGCGTGAGATGCGCCGCCTTCAGCGGTTCCATAATGGGGATGAAGTCGCGAGCTTTATCGCCGCCGCTCCAGCCACCGCCGTGGACCATGATCAGGACGGGGAATGGGCCGGGGCCGTTGGGAATGAAGGCGTCGAGCTTGAGGCTTTCTCCGCCGGCGGTGGCGTACTCGATGTCGGATTTTAATTGTCCGGCGGCCTGTGGCTGAAAGGCGGGGTCGCCAAACTGCCAGAGGAAGAAGCTGAACATATCGGCCGTCATGTCGTTGCGCTGCTTCTTGGAGGCACCGATGCCGTGGCCGCCCTGATAATCGACGCTGAGAAGAACGGGCTTGTTGCTGCCGGTGGCGGCTTGCAGGCGCGCGGCCATTTTCGCAGGTTCGCACGGCGCGACGCGCGGATCGTTGATGCCGGTGGTCAGGAGCACGCCGGGATATTTGACGCCGTCGCGGACATGCTGGTAGGAATCCATCGCGTACAAATCCTCAAATCCCTCCAGAGTACGCGACGAGCCGAATTCGGGGACATTCGGTGGGCCGTTCGGCTCCTGCTCCGAGCGCAGCATGTTCAGGCAGCCGGAGCGCACCTGCGCCGCGGCGAATAAATCCGGCCGCTCGGTGATGGCACGGCCGATGGTGATGCCGCCGTTGGAGCCGCCCCAAATGCCCAGGTAAGCGGATGAAGTGTATTTTTTCTTGATCAAATATTCGGAGCAGGCGATCAGATCGCGCCAGACGTTGGGCTTGGTGAGTTTGTAGGCGCCCATGTGCCAGGCCTCGCCTTCCTCGCCGCCGCCGCGGACGTGGGCGACGGCGTAGATTCCGCCGCGTTCAATCCACGCAACGGATGCCGGATTGAAGGTGGGGTCGAGCGTGATGCCGTAGCCTCCGTAGGCGGTGATGGCCGTGGGGTTTTTGCCATCCAGCGGCGTGCCCTTCTTGTAGATGATGCTGAGCGGAATCATCGCGCCGTCATAGCTGGGGGCTTTAACTTCAACGCTCACCAGCTCAGGAAGATTATCAAACGCGCCGGCCGGTTGCAGATCGGTCGGCAAAACCTGGTCGGACTGCGGATCGTACACTGCAATGCGCGCGCCTTTCGTCCAGGAAGTCAGGCCGAGCACCACGCCCGGCACGCGATCATCGCCGCGCGCGATGCCAACGTTTCCCTCAAACGGCAATGGCAGCCGGCGCGCCAGTGAACCGTCATACGGCACGCGCAGCACGCTGCGCGTGCCGTCCTCCAACTCCGCAACGTAGAGTGCGTCGGCGGCGGTGGTCATGCCGCGGAGAACGCTTTGGCCTTGCGGAACAATCACATCGGCGTGGGCGAGGTCAGGATGCGACAGTTTGGTGTGAATGATCTTGAACCGCGGGGCGTCTTCATGAGTTTGGAGGTACAGATCATCGCCGTGGGCCGCTAAATCCGAGACATCCGCATCGACATCGCAGAGTTTTGTCCAGGGGGCATCGGCGCTGGTGACCGAAGCCAGCGGGGCGATATAGAGTGTGTTCTCGATCTTCACGCCGTGGCTGATGATCCCGATGGCGAAATCACAGCCGCTGCGAACGAACACTTCGGGGATGTCGATGGCGTCCATCGCCACGTTTGGGTTGATCGCGCGTCCGAAGACCGCAACGTCCTGATCCGGCGAGGTGCCGATCACATGGAGAAATATGCGGTTGTCCTTGTATTTCTCAACCTCCGGCTCGCCGGGCGCCAGTTTTTTCAGGCGATTATAGAAGAAGGAGTGATTATCCGGCCGCCAATCGACGGCGCCGAACTCGCAGCGGTCGATCTGGTCATCGAGCATTTTCCCGGACTGCGTATCGACGATGTGAATCGTGGCCATTTCGCTGCCGCCCTGGGAGATTCCCAGCGCGACGTAGCGGCCGTCATCGGAAGGTTCGTAGTAGTTGATGGCCGGCGGCTCGCCGTGCGGGCCGGCGAATTTCGGCGTATCGACCAGCAGCGTTTCCGCGCCGGAAATGTCGTGCCGCATGTAAAGCTTGGCGATGGACTGATCCGCGGCGGTCTTCTGATAGAAGTAAAGATCGCCGACGATGCGGCGGACGCTGCCAACGGAAGACGGGGCGGCATCGACATATTTTTCGATATCGGCGAGCAAAGCAGCGCGGCCGGGAATGCGGTCGAGGGCCGAGCGGGTGTAGTCGGCCTGGCCTTTCATCCACGCCTGCGTGCGCGGATCGGCGGCGTTTTCCAGGTAGCGGTATGGATCGACGATTTTTATCCCGAAGTAATCATCGGTCACCGCGTCGATCGGCGCGACTGGTGGCGACTGCGCAAGCGTGGCGCGAAGACCGACGGCAATGCAAAGCCAGGCAAGTTTGGCGGGCAGATTCAGTCGTTTCATAGCGCGGCATCATACCCAAGTTGCCGCGAAAAGGTTGCAGGAGAAGCTACTTGTTGCGGGGATTGGGATAGGCGTCTTCCTCCCCTTCGGCCGCGGAGTGAAGGCACTGGAAATCCTTTTCGATCAGGATATGCAGTGCTTTTTCGCAGCCGACCGGTTGCGTGGCTTCGAGTGAGATTTGTTCGCCATTAGCCCAGTCGCGTGCTGCAGGCAGTGGAATGCCGACGCGGATTTGGTTGTCTTCAAAGCCGGCAAAGATTTGACCGAGATGGTCCATCGCGTCGACGAAAATGGCGAGCCGCTGGTCTGCGCCAAAGTTCGTCTCCTGCCAAACGCTCTGGCCGGCCGCGAGGCGCGCGACCTCGCCTTGCGTGAGGCGGATGCGAATTGTGTTATCGCGTATGCGGAGCTTCATAGGTCTTTCGTAAGCCTAACGGCGGGAACGCAATCGCTCAATACTCCAAGCATCGACTCCAAGCATCGAGGCGCTGAGCCGGACGATTGCTCGCATCCGCTGTTTCATCTTCCGTCCAGGCTTGGACCTCTCTGAGGGGTTGGCCGATCTCGATTGAGGGCGAAGGACTTGTTGAGACTTTCGCATGGGAAACAGAGCCGGGGTATTCGCTGCATATTGTGAATTACAATAATCCGAATTTGCATAAGGGGTGGGTGCGCCGGCATTATCCGATTGGGCCGCGGAATGTAAGGATGGATGTGCCGGTTGGCGCGATGATTGCGGCCGTGGAGTTGCTGAGAGCGGGGAAGACTGTCGAGTTCCGACAGAACGGCGCACGGGTGGAGTTTATGATTCCGGAGATTTTGGATTATGAGGTGGCGGCGGTGAAGAGGGGATGAAGAGGAGTTTTCAGTGTTCAGTGTTCAGTGTTCAGTGTTCAGTGTTCAGTTTTCAGTTTTCAGTTTTCAGCTAAAGGCTCGGAGCAAGGGCTTCCCACCGCTTGAGTTTTTGGTCGTCGGCCGGACACGTCGTCGCCACGCGCGGTGGGGGATGGCGGTTCGCTTGTCTGGCTATAGCTCTGTCAGCGGGTTCGAGCCGGTGACAAAGCGTTACAGCGGGTAATCGGGACTCATCCGAACGCCATCGAACGGCGTTAGACTCGCGAGCAGCGCCTTGGTTTTTAGCCACAGATTTTTAGCCAGGGATACACACAGATGCACACGGATAATTCAATTTAATCAAAATCGTCCGCGTTTTATCTGTGTGAATCGGTGTTCATCTGTGGCTGGATTCGGATTGTCCTCGTTCTGCTTTTATTCCCACGCAATCACGCGGCCGGGCGCAATTTGAACTGAATCGTGCGGGGGAAGCGGAACCGGCGCTCGTCAGGTGTGGCGGAGTCGATCAGCTCGCCTGACTTGATGGGACGGGGTGGAAACATGGGGCGGAATCACCGTCGGGGCAACACTGGGTTGCCGGTCGCTCAGTCACTCGGAGATTTAATTCCCCACGGATGGCTATCCGTGGGCTTCCTAGTGATCGGACTGATGCCGGTGAAGGTTTACGCGCCGGCCTACGGCCACGCCATGCAGAAGATTTTTAACCGCGGATAACACGGATGGCGCGGATAAACGCGAATTCATGAGAATTCCCTTTTATCGGTGTGAATCTGTGTTCGTCTGTGGCAACAACTTCTTGTGGCGCAGCGGCTGGGGACTTTGCAGCCGGGGTGGGGGAATGGACGGAAAAAGTTACTGGTCAGAAGTATTCCATTGGGGCATGGTTTTCCTTTGGGTTGGGGATGGTTGATCAAGAAAAGTGAGTGCCTCTATATACTGTCCAAAATTATTCCATTGAATTCGGGGTCCGAGGCACGAAGGCACGGTTCGACGCGGCTCGCCGCGGGCGAAGGCATGAAGGGCAGACGAACAGGCCGTGCAGGGAAAAGCTGCCCCTTCATATCTTTACTTGGAATATTCCGTTGGGGACCGGCGGATCGCCATCCGCCGGCTTTCGCGCATTGGCGCATCCCTACAATAACTGGCACGGAATATTCCATTGATATAAGTTCCCACCGATGGCCATCGGTGGGCTTTGGGTTGGTCTGACGTCGAAAAAATAAGTCTCCTCCTCTACCTACTGGCACGGAATATTCTACGCCGAGTCGGGGGGAGGGAAGGGCGGGTTGGTCGGAATATCAGCCTTCAGAGTTAGCAATATATGGAAAGTTATTTTAGATAATGGCTCGCGTCACCTTTAGTTTCCCCGATTCATCGCTACTGCCAATGAAATAACTTGCCCGCGTTTACAGTTATTGTCATTTCCGAGGTAACGGGCTTGCCTGGACAAGGCTTCGACGCAGTATTGCCTGAGCAGGTGTTCATCGAACAGGCGAGGGTATTTGCGAAAGACTGGCCGTCCCCGCCAACGCCAGAGGAATTGGAAGCCGCTGCCAATCAATGGCATCAGGCGCATTCATAGCGATTACTTTGCGAAGTGCATAATTCGGGAACATTCCAGGGGAGCTGTCGGCAGATGGCCATACGCCGGTTTTCGGGGAAAGCATCATTGCTTACTTTGATCGTGGCGTTATTCGCATTGCTCGAACGCAAGAACCCTCACCCCCCGCCCTCTCCCTGAGTACATGGAGAGGGGGCAAAAGGAGCAATGTCTCGTCAAGACGTTGAATATGCCGCCTTCTTCATCTCCCCTTCATATTGTCCTCTCCCCGCCAGTCGCTACACTGCTTTCCGATGATGTCGCAGGCTGATTCGATCACTCCTGAGCAGGTTCGGCTGGTGCGCTCCGTATCGCGCACGCTGGCTCGGACCACCGACCTTGACGCCCTGCTCCTGCAGATCGCCAACGCCACGCGGGAAATGCTGGCTTGCGAGCGGTCGAGTATCTTTCTTCACGACTCCAAGGCGGGGGAATTTTGGACGAAAATCGCGCTGGATAGCCCGGAAATCAGGGTTCCGGAGAAGACGGGGATCGTCGGCGCCGCGTTCTGGAGCAATCAGGTCATTGATGTGCCTGATCCTTATGCAGATACGCGGTTTAACCCGGCCAACGATCAGCGGACGGGGTTTCGGACACGCAATATACTTGCGGCGCCAGTGGCCGATACCGACGGGAGGCCGCTGGGGGTGATTCAGGCGATTAATAAGAAGGCCGGGATTTTTGGCGAGGAAGATCGGTCTTTGATCGAATTGCTGGCCGATCAGGCGGGCGTGGCCATTCAGCGAAATCGTTACATGGTGGAAGCGGTAAAGGCCGCGGCGATGGCCAAGGAGATGGACCTGGCCCGGCTGGTGCAGCAGGCGATGATCCCCAAACATCCGCCGGTTATTCCGGGTCTTATGGCGGCGGGCTGGACCAAGGCGGCGAGCGTCACGGGGGGCGATGTGTTTGATCTATGGCCCACCAAGGATGGGCGAATGGGGATTTTTCTTGGAGACGCCTCCGGGCATGGGCTGGCGCCGACGCTGGTGGTGTCGCAGGTGCGCACGCTCGTCCGAACGCTTTCGGATATGGACCCCGACCCGGTGAAAATCCTGACGCGCATCAACTCGCGCATGGCGGGCGACCTGGAAGCGGGCCGATTCATTACCGCATTTCTCGGCTTTCTCTCTTCCGACGGAGATTTGAATTACTGCAGCGCGGGGCATGGGCCGATTGTGGTGCGGGACTCGCGGAATCAGCCGCTGCGTCTGCTTGATCCGGCGCTCCCGCCGCTGGGGGTGCTCGATGAGATGCCGGAGGAATGCGTGATGCCGCTGAAGCTGGAAGAAGGCGGCTCGCTCATTGTGCTTAGCGACGGCATCTTCGAAGCGCGCGATCGGAGCGGCGAAATGTTCGGCATCGAGCTGGTTCTGAAATTCCTTGAGGAACACCGGGCGCTCTCGCCGCAACAGATGATCGACGCGCTCTACAGCGACGTGCGCGCGTGGCAGGGCCAGGACGATCCGATCGACGACCAGACGATCGTGCTGGTGACTCCCCTGTGTTCGCCATTCTCTGCGCCGGCTGAAAATATCTGAATTTCATTGCGCGATGTTGCGGCGTGATTTGGTTTCTCGGACCCAGCCTCCATCCCCCCATTCAAATTTTTTTGGAAGTTTCTACTGGCCGGGCGCAACAGTACCGCGTTAAAAGAGTCGCATTATGATTTCGATGACGGAAACCAACTTCAATCGCACGCTGATCGGCCTGCCGTTCCTGGCGGCGGCGCTGGTGCTGCTTGTGGCGTCATTTTCGGGAATGTTTTCCTCTGGCGGCAACGGGCGGTCGATGCAACCTTCGCACAATGGCGGCTCGCAGGGCGTTCAGGTTAATCAAACGCCAATGAATCAGGGGGTGTCGATGTCGCCACCTGTGTCGCCGTCGATGCAGATGAGTCCGCAGAGTCTGATGCGTGAACTTCCCCACTAGCCTGCTCCCCGGCCTGCCCGGTGTCTAGTACCCATCGGGTGGGCCGATTTTTCGTACTGCGAGCAGCTCAGGACGCGCGGCATAAATGCCGCGGCTAAACAGTTTCGCCGTTGGCGCCGTCGCGGATTATGAAATCAGCGTACAATTCGAATTCCCCTCTTCGCATCCAATTCGCTAGAATTCAGACATGTCGATGAGCCAGACTGAAATCGCCCGGCGGGATGGGGGGCAAATTGTGGTGCGGCCGAGCGCCGTGCGCATGGGTTGGGAGTTGAGCGATCTGACCACATCGGACGGGTTTGCGGCGCGGGCGGCGCTGCGGGCGTCCGTTCGGGCGGTGGGCGACGCCGCGGAAAACCGGCTTTTGGAGGAGGCGTTTCTTTCTCGCTCATCCATTGCATTTGATGCGGATGTGGCGGCACATTTTTCGCCGGCGCTCCAGTCGTCGGCGCGGCAATTTGCGGCGGCGAGTGAAATTGCCGCTTTGCTGTGCGATGCGGGTCGAATGGGGTTGCAGGAAAAGCTCACTCAGGCCGCGCGGGCGGTCGCGTTTGGTTGCGGGCTTGAGATTCTGCCGCCGTTTGAATTGGAAATTGAAAGCGCCACCTACACCTCCCGGCAGCGCGAGCTGCGCCGTGCGGCTGAACATACGCAGCGACTTGATCGAGCGGGGGAGATGTTCAAGCAATTTCAGTCGCTGCGGCAGAGTGCGCCGGAACTGCCGGTGGAAAAGATTCTCGCGAGTCTCAGCGGCGTTGATCCCGCGGATCAGTTGGAGTTGCAGCGTTCGCTGCTGCTGGCATCGGCACGCCAGACGGTGGGGCTGCCGCTGTGGCTGGTCGCGGGGCCGCATCTGATCAAAGTTCATCCGCAAGCGGCGGAATCCGCTCAGTCTCCGCGAACGGAAGTATTTACGCCGCCGACGGCGCTGGGACCGTTTCGGTCGGTGCAGCATGGCGAGCTTCAGGGGAAGACGGTTTTAATGGTCGGAGCTCGCGGCGGATTGCTCTTGATCGACTCTGCGGTTCCCGCGGAAGCCACGCTGTATGCCGACCAGTCCGTGACTTCTCAACTTGGGTTTAACGCCGCTTGCATCGCGGCGGGAAAGCTCTGGGCGACGCATGGCGAAGCGGGACTGGTGGGGTGGGATTTGGCTTGTCCGGAAACGTGCGCTGTCGCGATACGGGCGGGCAGCACACTTGCTTCGCCAAAAAATCTGGTTCGGGTGGATGATCAGCGGGCGGTATTTTCCAGCGGGAATCAGCTATGGCTGATCGACGCGGACGGGCAGGCCCGCGCCGTTTCTACCGCGCTGTCGGCGGCGATTGTTTCGATTGTGGCGGCTGGGGATTCGATTTGCGTGGTGTGTGAGGACGGATTGATCCGGCAACTTGACCCGCGGTCGCTGGCTACCCTGCGCGAGGCACGCCGAAGCGAGCGGCTGGTCGCGGCGGGCGCGCTCCCCTGGCTGGGCACGTCACGGCTGCTGCTGGCGACGGAGTTTTCGTCCATCCTGTGTGTGGGGCTGGAGGATGAATGGGCAATGCAATATTTGTGCAGCCATAGCGGCTTGCGTCAGACCGCCGGGGCGGCCGACCGTGTGGCCGCCATCAGCCCGGACCGGCATCGCGTGTTGTTGTGGTCGAGTTGGGATGGGCGACAGCCGGTTGAAATTCATATGGGTTCAATCGCACGGCATCGGGTGGCGGATTTGGAATTTGCTTAGTTGAGTTTGAAGTTTTCAGTTTTCAGTTTTCAGTTTGGGGGGGCGGGGTGAATTAATTGCTATTTTTCCTGAATGGTTGCGGTGGCCGCTTCGGCGGGTTGGTCGATGCAGTGGTCGAGAAACCTTACGATTTGGGCGACATGTTGCGGGACCACGTCGCCGCGTGTGTCGGAAGTCCAGTGGGTCAGCAGGGTCGGACGCGAGGCGATGGTTGACCCGTAGCGTGAGACGTCCAAATCGCGCAGATCCAGGCCGAAGCCGATCTCGAAGGCCAGCTTGTTGAGCGGGTGAAGCCAGTGGGCGGCATCGATTCCCGATTCCAATTCGCTCAGGGCTTCTTCGCCGGTGCTGATGGGCGAATCGAGGACCAGCCCGGCGAGATGGCTTTGCTTTTGCGCCGCGAGTAATGCGGCATTGGCCCCTGTGCCGATGCCGACAATGGCGATTCGGTCGGCGTCTACGAACGACCGGCGGCGCAGCAAATCGACGGCGGCCTTGATGTCCAGAGCCTCGTTCAAACCAAATGTCTGGCCCGCGGGATCGGCGGTGCCGCTGCCGCGAAGGCCGACGGCCATCACGACCCAGCCGTGTTCATGGAAAGGCTTGAAGAACGGAAGCACCTGTTCGCGCGACATGCCGAATTGATGCGCCAGGATGACCGCCGGCCAGTGGCGGCGGAGGGATGCGTCTTTTTCCTTCAATACGTGGGCGGAATCGAGCGCCGGGGCGAGCCATGCTTCGAGGCGGACGTGATCCTCGCTCAAGAGAATCACCGGCTCGTAATAGACGCCAACACTGAGCGGGTCGGGCGTGAAACTCTGCGGCTGAGGATGCGTTTTGAGATAGACCAGGCCCGCGGAGATGAGCATTAAAATGATCGGCAGCAGCGCGAGCCGGTAGATGAGGCCGCGAACGAAACGCTTAAGGAGGCCGCCCTCTTCGATCTGGGCGAGTTGGCGGCGCCAGTGAAGGGGGTCGCTGAGCCAGGCGGCGATTTTGCGCATGCGTGCGATTCGGGCGGCGCGGCGCGCGAGGCGCTTGGCCTCTTCCCCTTCGGGGTCGGGGACGGCGTTCATATCGAGGCCCAACAACGGACGTTGCATGTCAACCGCTCCTGCCAGACAAACCGGCACTCCGATAACGACATACGTTACAACCTGACTCCGTGCGTTCGATTCAAAGGGCGCGATCTGATCGCGCTTGGAGCAAGGAGTTATCGGACGCGCCTGCCGGCGCAACATAGTTACTCAACAGGGGAAATCGGATTGAATCGGGTGGGAGATAAGTTGGGGGGGAATAGATAAAGTAAAGTTAATTTGACCGCGGATGGCACGGATAGCGTGGATGGATGCGCTCAGTTTTGTTTTTTGGAATCATTATCGCTCAAGGTCGTACAAATAGAGGCTGGCGCCGCGGGCATGGGCTTCGGTCAAGCATTTTCCCCAATGGTCGAGAATCTCGCGGGTTGCTTGATCCTGGTTGAAGTTTGGCATTCCGTCGGGATGTGTGATGAGGATCCACACGTGGGCGCGGCCGCGCAGGCGGATGAGATCGGATTCAAGTGGAGGTGTCGAATCGTAATCGACTAGGCCGACCGCGCGGGGCATGGTTGTGAGGCGCGGGTTGCCCGACTGGGTGTCGAATTGGTTGAGATAGTAGCGAAGAGGAATTTCGGTGAGGCGGGGGCAGTAGAGAAGGTCGCCGTCGTGGTTGTTGGCGGCGAGGAAATCCAGCATCGGGCGGATTTCTTCGCGGCCTGGGGGTATGGCGAGATAGAACGCGGCGCGGCCGATTGTGGGGGCGAGCAACAGAAGTATCGAGGTGGCGGGAATCCACCGCTGGCCCGATTGGAAGGTTTGGAGCATCACATCGGTTCCCGCGCCGATCAGGAGGATGACCAGCGGCATGGTGAAGAGAATCACGCGACCGCCGAAGGGGAATTGTCCGATTGCGGAGGCGGCGAGAGCAAAGGCGATCGGGGCGAGCAATAAGACAAGTACATTTCGAGGACAGCGCTCTTGTCCCCTCTCCCGGTACTCTTGGAGAGGGTTAGGGTGAGAGTCATTATTTCTGGCCAGTGCGATCAATCCGATCACGCCCAACAGAATTCCGACCTCCGGCAAGGGCAGCCAAAGGTTGTAGTAGCTGGCGAAGAGACCGCGCAGCGATACTCCGGTCCAGATAATGGCGGGTCCGACTTGTTTGGGCATGAAGGCGTTGGCCCAGTAGGTGCGCAGGCCTTGGACTTGAGTGAGGGGATGGAGGAAATAGGAATAGTTGAGGAGGAAGAGGATGAGCCAGATGAGAAGCATCGTTGAATTGAAGACGAAGATCCTCACCCCTGCCCTCTCCCGGCGTACCGGGAGAGGGGGAAATGCGAATGCGATTCCGCCGAGGATGAACACGGCGGTATGCGAGAGGAAAATGCTTACGATGCCCGCGAGCAGAAGTGTGGTCCAATCCGAGATGCGGCGATTCTTTATCCATCGCAAGGCGAGCCAGAGAATTAGAATGCAGATGAAGACATCGCCTTCGTATTGCTTGACCTCCGATGAGTAATAGATGAGCGATTCGGTTGAGGCGAAGAGAGCCGTGGCAGTCAGTGTGCCGGCTCGGTTGAGGATTTTTCGTGAGAGGAGGGCGAAGAGAATCATCGAGCCTATTCCCATGAGCAGGGGAACGAGCCGGAGGGAATATTCGCTGCCGCCGAGGATTGAGAGGGTTGCTTTTTCGAGAAGGAGATAGCCGACGGGGGCGGCTTGCCAGTGCAGGAGCGGTTTTGTCAGTAGTTCGCGGGGCGAGTAGGTAAGGAGGCTTTGGGCGAGCATGGCTTCGTCGAGCCAGAGGGAGCGGTCGGCCAAGTAGCGGGCGAGGCGGAGGACGAGGCCGATGGCGACGATCCATGGGAGGGGGTGAGTGCGGAGAGAAATGGTGATACGATGGAGGTTCACAGAGCGGGGGGATTATCGGGGTGGTAGAGTATTAGGGTCAATGATGGTGTGAACGATGAACTTGGTGGAACTGATCATCTTCTGCGTCCTGACGACGGTGATCCGCAAGATTGCCATTTTGTTGTCGGCTTTAACTGGCATAACCGTTTACCTGACAATCCCGGTGGTCATTTGGAGCGTCGTTGGAATGGTCGAATTGGCGTCGATCCTGAGAAGACTACAGCCGCGTAAATATCGAGGTAGGGCTCGTAGTGAACGAAACAAGCGTAATCTGATGATACTGCTAATGACCGTTTTGATGGTAGCCGCTCAGTGGCTTCTGTCGGCATTGCAAGTGAATTCCCCTGGCAAGGAGGCTTTCGGGTTGTATTCCGCTTTTGTGGCGACGCTCTTGTTTGGATTAGTGGCCCCGGCATTGTCATTCTTGCGCTGTATCAAAAACAAAGCGAAGCCCAAGAATCCGCCCGCAGAGCCGATTGATCCGTAGGGTAGGCACTGCCCACCTTTGTGGCCGCTCCGCGAAGAATCGGTGGGCCGTGCCCACCCTACGAAATCGCCACCGTCAACGGCTCATCCGCCTTCGTCGTCGGCGGCGGCGGCTCCGGCGTCATCACCTCATGCAACTTTTCCCATCGCCGTCGCCTCAGCCAATAAAACAGAACTGGAATCAGCAGATCAATCACTTCATCGCTAATCAGCAATCCGCCCAGCACCGGCGCGGCCATCGGGCGCATGATCTGCCAACCCGTCCCGCTGGCCCAGAGCATGGGGGCGAGGCCGATGATGGCTACGCCTTCCGTCAACAACTTCGGTCGCAGGCGATGCACGGCTCCGTCGATGACCGCGCGGCGTAGGACTGCCACCGATGGAATGCCGGCGATTCCGCCGCGGCGCTCGACGGCTTCGCGCAGGTAAACCAGCATGATCACGCCGGTTTCGGTGGCCATGCCGAAGGCGGCGATGTAGCCAATTGAAACGATCAGGCTGAAGTTGAAGCCGAAGATTCCCTGAAAGGCGACCGCTCCCGCGAGCGCGCCGACGACTGCGAGCAAGACGAGCACCACATCCGCCATGTCGCGGAAAGTCATCCAGAGGAGCAGGCCGATCAGCATGACCGTTACGGGGAAGATCAGCGTCAGGGTCTGGCGGGCGTGGAGTTCGTTTTCAAATTCGCCGGCCCATACGATGGTCTGGCCGGTGCCGGCCATTTCTTTTTCTATTGGCGCGATCGCTTCGCGGGCTTCATCGACGAAGCCGATGACATCGCGGCCGCGGACGTTGAGCGTGACGGTATTGGTGAGGCGGCCGTTCTCGCTGCGGATCATGCTCGGGCCTTGGGTGATCGTCACATCGGCGACGTCTTTGAGCGGAATGAGTACCGTTTGCTGCCCGCCGTTTTTCATCATGTTGGCGGCGATGGGAACGTTGCCGATGGATTCGGGATCCTGCCAGTTATTTCCGGCGAGGCGGACCTGTACGTCGAAACGCTGCGCGCCTTCCAAAACGGTCGTGGCGGTGGCGCCGCCTAAAGCCGTTTCGACGACTTCGGCTACATCGGACGCGCTGATGCCGTAGCGGGCGGCCTTTTCGCGGTCGAGGTGAACCTCGACGTAGCGCTTGCCGAGGGCTTGCTCGGCGGTTACGTCCACCGCGCCAGGGACTTGTTTGAGCCGGGCGGCGATACGCTCACCAAAGGCCTGGGCCTGGGCGATAGCGCCGTTTTCGCCTTCCAGAGGCTTGCCGACGGGGCCGAAAATCTTCACGCCGATTTGGGTGCGCACGCCGTTGGCGAGCATGTTAACGCGGTTGATGATCGGCTGGGTCCAGATGTTTCCCCAGCCGGGCATCTGAAGCTCGCCGTTCATTTCATTGACGAGATCGACGCGGGTTTTATGCCAGAGGAGCAGGGCGTGGGCGTTCTTCGCCAGTTCCGTAGCGACGGCGGGGAGATCCTTCTTATCCGCGGGATGGCCGCGCCAGGCTGCGGTTTGAGCGGAGGCGGACAACTCTTCGATCAGCGAGGTCTCGAGCACATCAATGCCGGCGTCGTGAAGTTCCCAGTTGAGGGTGGCGATTTTTTCTTCCCAGAGATGGTGATGAAGCGTGGCCAGTTTGGTGAAGGTGCGTTCGGCGAAGGTTGGCGTGGTGATGCCGATGGCGCGCTCGACATTCAGCGCGGCGTTCAAGAACGCGTTGGGACGATCAAGCAGAAGATCGTCGCGCTGCGACAGCACGCCCATTGAAACGGCCTGCGCGGTAAGGCGACTGAGAAGAGAATCAACCGTTTCCTGCCGCGGCATCTGCGAGAGCAGCCGGCCGTCTTCGTCGCCCATTGCGGTGACGGCTTGCGCGTCGACTTCCGTGGGAATGCGCAGAAGAGCGGGCTTGCCATTTTCCGCCGGAAGCGAGGCGGCGTGATTGACCAAATCCGTGAACGCCTGGGCGACCAGAATCCTGGCAAGTTCCGGCTGATATTCCAACTCGCGGCGCGAGGCGAGATCGCGAAGGGATGAATCAAATCGCTTTTCGGCGCGTTGGGCGACGGTATCGAGCAGTGCGGCGGGGGCTACCAGTTCCGGGCGCTCGCGCAGGAGTCGCTCGTTGTCCACGGCTTTGGCCGCAGTTTTCCACGTTTCCAGACT